>Ga0207933_1002751_pt1 | contig 11010 bp, 6 predicted proteins | sample NGESurdeep092012_4_FD_184488 | JGI IMG/M metagenome (GOLD analysis project Ga0207933, IMG submission 184488) | Arctic peat soil microbial communities from Barrow, Alaska - NGEE Surface sample F53-3 deep-092012 (SPAdes) | ecosystem: Environmental > Terrestrial > Soil > Wetlands > Peat ...
CGCCGCCGGCCGCCAAAACGCTGCTGATCTGCGTTTTCGGTTACAGTACACATGCGCGTCTTCTTGGACGGCCGCCGATGTTGCGCGGTCCCGCTCCGCGGCTTCGATCACAGCTCGGCCCGCTCGAGGCTTGCAGAACATCTCTCTTGCAGCCATATCGGGAACAGCCTCTACGCCGGGCCTTTGCCGGGGGACGTGCGCCTCGAGGTGCCGAATGGGACATAGGAACCGGAGAAATGCTCTAATCCGCGCAGCCAACAGGCGCTATGGGGCTTTGCATCTCAAAGGCCATTGTCGATGAACGCATCTTCCGGCAAAGCATGGCGTGACCGCGTAGCCGCTCTCAAGAACGTGCCGCCGGTGCTCAAGCTGCTATGGGACTCTGGCCACTCCGTCGTGGTTTGGGGCATCGCGCTGCGATTCGTCGTTGCTGCTTTGCCCCTGCTGATCACGTTGGTCGCGGCCTGGATCCTCAAATACGTGCAGAATGCAATCTCACACCAGCCACTCCCGCCGCACTTCTGGTGGGTGGTAGGGGCAGAGGTTGGTCTGGCGGTACTGAGCAATGTACTGAACCGCATCATCGACTTTCTCGATAGCCTGATGGCCGACCGCTACACGCAACACGTCAGCGTGAAGGTCATGGAGCAGGCCTCGCGGCTGGACCTGACCGCTTACGAAGACCCCGTGTATTACGACCGGCTGGAGCGGGCCCGGGTACAGGCCACCGACCGCCTCGCGATGATTCAGCAAATGGGCCGCCTGCTGCAGCAGGTGGTCACAACCGCCATCTTCACCTTCACTTTGCTGCATTACTCAGTCTGGCTCTTTCTGCTGCTGATCGCCGGAGTGATTCCCTCGTTCCTCGGCGAGGCCCACTATGCCTTCTTAGGCTATGCCAAGAACTTCCGCCAGACCCCGGCGCGGCGACAGATGGATTATCTGCGCCAAGTGGGCGGTAGCAAGGAGGCGGCCAAGGAACTTAAGCTTTTCAACCTTGCGCGATATCTCACCAGTCGCTTTTCCGGGCTGGCCAACCAAATCTACGAGGAAAATGTCGCGCTCTCCAAGCGGGTGCTGGTCTGGGGAGGATTGCTATCAGTCATCGGCATTTTAGGCTACTACGGGGCCTACGCCTATGTGATTTGGATGGCTGTACACGGCCGTTATCCGAACATCGGAACCTATTATTTCGTCACCACGGCCATCATCCAGGCGAGTTCCGGGCTACAGCAGGTCTTCTCCACCGTTTCAGGCGTGGCCGATCAGGCGCTCTTCCTGACCGACCTGCTCGCTTTCTTCCAAATGGAGCCAACGGTGCGCTCGAAGCCAGGCGCGGGTCCGGTTCCCCGCCCCATCCGGCGTGGTTTTGAGTTTCGTAACGTCGGATTCTGCTATCCCGGCACCCAGAGGAAGGTCCTCTCCGACTTCAACTTCCACCTTGCACCTGGGGAACGGATCGCGCTTATCGGCCAAAACGGCCAAGGCAAAACCACAATCGTAAAGCTGCTGACTCGTCTCTACGATCCGACTGAGGGACAGATTCTGCTCGACGGCGTTGACTTGCGGGAATACGACCTGGACGATCTGCACCACGAGATCGGCGTTATCTTTCAAGACTTTATGCGCTATGAGATGACGGCGCGAGAGAACATCGCCATCGGACGGGTGGAGCACGAGCACACCGAAATGGAAATTCAAGAGGCCGCGCGCAGGAGCATGGCCGCTGGAGTCATCGAGAAGCTGGCGGGGAAGTATGACCAGATGCTAGGCCGCCGCTTCGAAGGCGGAGTGGATTTATCTGGCGGCGAATGGCAGATGATGGCACTGGCCCGCGCCTACCTGCGCGATGCGCAGGTGCTGATTTTGGACGAGCCGACGGCCGCCCTCGACGCTCGCAGTGAATATGAGGTCTTCCAGCGTTTCGCCGAGTTGACTTCCGGAAAGATGGCATTGCTCATCTCGCATCGTTTTTCCACGGTGCGCATGGCAGACCGCATCGTAGTGCTGGAGGGCGGAAAACTCGTAGAGGAAGGCAGCCATGAACAACTGATGGCGCAGGGGACCCGCTATGCCGAGATGTTTGAAATGCAGGCGGCCAGTTACCGATGAACCAATTCGCTTCCATCCCGGAATGGCCCGCGCAAGCCGCACTTGGCGAGCAGCACGCTTATTCTCCGGAGTCGCTCCGCGAGCAGGCCACGCAGGCCGCGCATAGCTGGAATGTCGCCTATACCATGCACGGCCCGAGCAGCTTCGGGCAGCGCATTGACTCGACCGACGAGTCGCTGGAGGAGTTTTATCAGCGGCTATTTGCTCACTCCGCTTCCGGCTCGGTTGGGGCGGAGCTGCCCGAGCCGCTCCCCGAGCTTCGTCAGAATCCGGGGATGTTGCGCAGCGCGATTAATGATCTATCCGAAATGCGCAAAGGCCTGCGCCACCTGCCGCGGCTAATACGGCCCCGCGAGGGCGACGAGCCGCGAATTGTCGCTGTAACGGATGCATACCTGCGGGCGACCGGGTCGGTATGGGATGAGGATGCCTTCTCGGTCTTCATCGAGCAGTTGCAGAGCAGTGACGCGCTCCAGCTGGAAGAGATACAAACCTTCCCAGTCATTCTGAAGTTTCTGCTGGTAGAGGAGATTCTGGGCTTAGCCAGCGGCATCCTGCAAGATCCGAAGTCCAGCCATCCGGCAGCGTCCATGGCGCTGCAGACCAGGCTGAAAAGCCTGCGCGAAGCCGGTTATACCGACTGGGCGGAGCTGACCGAACCTCTGGTGTTTTTCGAGGAAATCCTCAAGCAGGATCCCGCTGGAGCCTTCACTGCGATGGATCTGGAGACCCGCGATGCCTACCGCCATCGCGTCGCGCAAATCGCTCACGATTCCAACTGCACCGAAATGGAGGTGGCTGAGGCGGCTCTGGCCCTGGCCCGCGAGGCAGAAGCGAAACTGGCAACCGACGATCCCCGCCGCCGGCTCCGCCGAGCGCATATCGGCTACTACCTGATCGACCGCGGCTCCCTTCAACTGGCCTCCCGCATCGGATACCGTCCCCGCCTCTCGGAACGCATACGGCTGCTGCTCTGGCAAAACGCGGACGATTTCTACATTGGGGGAATTCAGGTCATCACCGTTGTTCTCATCGGCCTTATCCTTTTACCCCTGGTCCCCACCTATCCGATCTTCGGTGGTATCACGCTGGCCTTTCTGCTCCTGCTGCTGCCAGCCACGCAGGGAGCCGTCGATCTGGTGAATAGCACCGTTACCGCGCTCTTCAAACCTCATCCGTTGCCCAAATTTGATTTTTCCGACGGTGTGCCCGAAGAGTTCACGACGCTTGTCGTGATTCCTACGCTGCTTCTCAATCCCGGCCAGGTGCGCGATCTCTTCGAACAGCTCGAGGTCCGCTACTTAGCCAACCAGGACCCTAATATCCATTTCGGCCTGCTCACCGACCTTGCTGATTCCATCACCCGCCCACGGCCAAACGATACCGATCCGCTGGTGGATTTGGCCGTGAAGCTCACCGGCGATCTCAACCGGCGCTATCCCGGCTCTGGAGCCGGCTCATTCTTCCTACTGCACCGCCACCGTATCTTCAATGCGCGCCAGGGCGTATGGATGGGATGGGAGCGCAAGCGCGGCAAGCTGCTTGACCTGAACAAGCTGCTCAAGCGGGAGTACGACCCATTCCCGGTCAAGGCGGGCAATCTTGAGGCTTTGGCCCACGCGCGCTATGTGATCACTCTGGACTCCGACACGCAGCTTCCGCGCGACAGCGCCCGCACCCTGATTGGAGCCATGGCGCATCCGCTCAATCGAGCGATCATCGATCCTCAATTGCGAATCGTTACGGAGGGATATGGCATTCTGCAGCCTCGTGTGGGGGTGAGCGTGCACTCGGCGGCTCGCTCGCGCCTCGCCGCAATCTACTCCGGCCAAACCGGCTTTGACATTTACGCCCGCGCTATTTCCGATGTTTATCAGGACCTCTATGGCGAGGGAATCTTTACCGGGAAGGGCATTTACGAAGTCGACGCCTTCCACGCCGTGCTCGATCAACGCTTTCCGCATAACGCGCTGCTAAGCCACGACCTGATTGAAGGTTCATACGCGCGGGTTGGTCTCGCCACTGACATTGAAGTGATCGACGACTATCCTTCCCACTACAGCGCATACAACCGGAGGAAGCATCGCTGGGTTCGCGGGGATTGGCAGATTGGGCAATGGCTCTTCGCCAAGGTTCCCGACGAATCGGGCAAGTATGTACCGAACCCCATCGCCACCATCTCGCGCTGGAAGATCTTCGACAATCTCCGGCGCTCGCTGGTGGAAACCTTCACCTTCACCCTGTTGATCGCAGGATGGCTAGGTTTGCCTGGGGGCGCTCTGTACTGGACGGCGGTGACGCTGTTTCTGATCTTCGTCCCGACGCTCGTCCAGCTTGGCTTCAGCATGGGCCACGCCCTGCATGGCCGGTCCCTCAGCGCGCTGCGGGAAGGAATCAGCAATTTCTGGCAAGGCATCTTCATCGATCTTCTGAATCTTGCCTTTCTGCCCCACCAGACTCTGCTAGCCCTCGACGCGATCATTCGCTCGCTGGTGCGCAGCTTTATCACCGGCCGGCGGCTGCTGGAGTGGGAAACGGCGGCTGAGTCAGAATCCAAAGACCGCCGCAATACGCCGGTCGATCGGTACCTAGCCCTCACGCCGCTGGTGGCCTTTATCACCGGGATCATCGTGCTGATCCGCCGACCGGAATCGCTGCTCGTCGCCCTGCCTATTCTGGCGCTGTGGGGATTTGCAGGCGGCATTACCGCATGGCTCAACCAGTCGCCGCGGAAAGCCCGGCCGCGGCTGAAGCAGCGGGAATCGGACTTCCTGCACCAGATCGCGCTCCGCACATGGCGCTACTTCCGCGAGTTCGGCGGCGAAAGCCACAACTACTTCATCCCGGATAATGTGGAGGAAGCGGGGCTGGTCGAAGCGGGCCGCCTCTCACCCACCAATTTGGGTTTCCTGCTCAATGCGCGGCAGGCGGCGCTGGCCTTCGGCTATCTCACGCTTCCCGAATTCGCATCGATCACTGCCAGTAGTTTGCAAAGTTATAGCCGGCTGGAGAAATACCGCGGGCATCCTTACAACTGGTATGACACCAGGACACTGGAGGCGCTGCGGCCGCGCGTCGTGTCTTCGGTGGATAGCGGCAATCTCGCCGCATCTTTCTACACCCTGCGCGAAGGCTGCAAGGCGTCGCTCCGGGGCCCTCTGCTCGACCGCTCGCTCTTTCAAGGCATCCACGATCATTGGCAGCTCCTGCGGTCCTTGTCCGAGCATCCGTCGGAGATGCAGGCAGGCCCGCCGCCGCCCCGAGATGCGCCCACCGCCACATGGATTGCCTGGGCTTTGTCTGCGGCGGAAACCCCGCCCGCTCCAGCAGAAGAGGTTTCGCACGATGCTGTGTTGTCCGCACAGCAGAGCGAGTATTCCTGGTGGAGCCAGGAAATTCGCTGCCGGATTGAGACATTGGCGAAGTTGGCCGGCGATTGGATGCCATGGCTTCTACCCGAATTCGCCCCTGTGCTCGCGCTGTCGCAGATCCATGGGTTGGCACATGTTGCGGATACTGTCAGCGCCGGCGAGGCCGCCTCTTTCGCCGCGGATCTTGATTTGCGCCTCGGGCGGGCTTTGGTCGGACTCGCAGCCGATGCACCCGAGGTGGTGCTGGCTGAAAAGTTACGCAATGCACTTCAACCCGCGCAAAAGCGTCTTCAGGCGCTCACCTCTTCTCTGCAGCGACTGAGCGCGGAGGCCATGCGCATGGCCACGGAGATGGACTTCGGCTTGCTCGTCAACCAGAAACGTCTCCTGCTCTGCGTGGCCTATGACGTGGAGCAGAAAAAGGCCCATCCCTCCTGCTATGACTTGCTGGCCAGCGAAGGCCGCGTTGCCGCTTTCATCGCCATCGCCAAAGGCGATGTGCCACAGCGCAGCTGGTTTCGGCTGGGGCGGGCGCACGCAATGGCCTACGGACGGGCCGTCTTGGCCTCCTGGACAGGAACGATGTTCGAGTACCTGATGCCGGCGCTATGGATGCACAGCTACTCTGAAACACTGGTTTCGCGCAGTCTGACCGCGGTGATTGCCGTGCAGCGTTCCTTCGCCCGCGCGCGGGGCATTCCGTGGGGCATCTCGGAATCCGGTTATGCCGCACAGGACGATCAAGGGCATTACGGCTACCAGGCCTTCGGCATTCCCTCGATTGCTTTGCGGTGGAACGCCTCCGCCGGTCCGGTCGTCTCTCCCTATTCAACATTTCTTGCGCTGGAATTCGCTCCGGCCGAATCGATGCGAAACCTCAGGCGCATGGCCCATCTCGGATGGATCGGGGCTTACGGCTTCTATGAGGCGGGCGATTACCGGATTTTGGCGCACCGGCCCGCCCTTGTGCGCGAGTGGATGGCCCACCACCAGGGTATGTCGCTGCTGGCCATCCTGAACCTGCTCCACGATGGCGTTGTACAAAGATGGTTTCATGCCAACGCCCATCTGCGCGCGGTGCAGCCACTGCTGCACGAAAAGCCGGTACGCGAGTCCACCCTTCGCGACCGCTACCGTGCTTCCCAGCCCCGCACCCATACCGGAACCAGCCGCGAAGGCCGGAAGACCGGCTAAAGCGGATTCACGATAGGTGTACCCCGAGGCAGATGCACCATACGCGGCTTTCCCCTAAGAAAAGCCGCGCTTCTCGAACCACCGTGGGGCGCAGCAATCGTGAATCCGCTCCATGGTAAGCCGATGCTTTGACATCAAGGCGGCTTTTAGTTCTGAAATCTTCCCAAAACTTCGCGGATGGAGCGCACAAGGCCTTCCGGGTCGAATTCCGCGCGGATGACCGAAACGGGACAGTCGCTGTCGATTGCAACCCGATAATTGCAAACGTAAGCAACATGCTGCCCGGGCTTCAGATGGGTGATCTCAGAGCAAAGATGCTCCGCTTCCGCAACCCCCTTCTCGCCTTCAATGTCGATCAGGACCAGATCAAAGTTCCCGTGCGGGATCTGTTGTAAAGCCGTTTCGAAGGAGGACGTAGAGACCACCTCGAACCCATGAAGCTGCAGAATGTCGTCGCGAAGCTTCAGCAGCATCTCGCTCCGGCTTACATGAAGAATTCTGGTTTTGGTGGGCGTCAAAGTTGCCGGAGCGGCTCTCCTGAGGGGAGTGCCCAGGAAAGATGCAGCAATAAGGCTTTCTAAAAAAGGCCCGCTTCTGCGATCGCGTACCGGACACGGTAGTTGGAAACCGCTTCAGGATACACCGCAATTTCAGCGGGCGGGAACTGGACGGGCAAGCCTAGCCCTCTCCAGGAAAAAATTGCATCCTCGCGGACCCCCGGGGAGCCCGGCCTTTCCTGCATCTAACATCTAAGACATGATTCAATACTTTCTGAATAACTGGCACTCTTTGGCATTTTCCGCCGGCTTTCTGGCAGGGGCAATCATCCTCGCGCTGGTGGCTCATGCAATCGTCTTCTGGGTGCTCCACCGCTTTGCGCGCCGAAAGGCCTCCGTACTCGGACACTCGCTAGTAAGCCACGGAGAGCGGCCGACGCGCTGGATCTTTCCTCTTCTCGCCGTTCTGGTGATCTTGCCCGGGCTTCCCTTGCCCCCCAAAGCCATGGACGCCATGGAACACATCACCGGCTTGGGGCTGATCGCCGCGAGCGCATGGCTGGTGATCCTGTTCGTCGAAATCTTTTCCGACCTCCTCTCCGGCCGTTATCGGATCGACGTTGCCAATAACTTGGAGGCGCGGCGCATCCAGACGCAACTCCAGATGCTTCATCGTGTCGTGGTCATCCTGGTCACCCTGATCACGATCGCCATCATGCTGATGACATTCCCCGCCATTAAGCACATCGGCGAGAGCCTGCTAGCATCGGCTGGACTCGCAACGCTGGTTGTCGGCATGGCGATGAAAGGCACTCTTTCCAACCTGATTGCCGGGGTTCAAATTGCGTTTGCCCAGCCTTTCAGAATTGAAGATGCCGTAGTGATCGAAGGCGAGTGGGGATGGATCGAAGAGATTGGCACGATGTATGTCGTCGTCCGCATCTGGGACCTGCGCCGCTTGGTGGTGCCGCTCTCCTACTTCCTCGATCATCCCTTTCAAAACTGGACCCGCACCGGCGCCGACTTGCTTGCGCATTGCTATCTCTATACCGATTACAGCGTTCCGATCGAAGCCTTGCGTGCGGAATTGCGGAGAATTTGCGAGTCGACGAAGCTGTGGAATGGGAAAGTGTGCATACTCCAGGTGTCGCAGCTTGAACAATTCACCGTACAGCTTCGCGCTTTGATGGACACGCGCAATTCGAGCGATGCATGGGATCTCCGCTGCTTGGTAAGAGAGGGGCTCATCAACTTTCTGCATAAGAATTATCCCGGCAGCTTGCCCCGCTATCGCGGAGACTTTCAGACCACCACCCCAGAGACGCCGGGGCGTATCAGCCCTGGCCGGTCTGAGGTGGCGTCAGAACCGCAGTCCAGGGCGGAGCTTCCCGAACCGGTCTAGGTTCCTGGATCACCGGGCGGCATCAAAAGCATGTTCGTTCCACAACTGACGAGCGTATTCTTGAGCGATGATGCGCATGACGGTGCTGGCTTCCGGTTCAAAAGGAAACAGCACCCTCATCGCCAGCAGCCGCACGCGCATTCTGGTGGATGCCGGCCTCTCCGCGCGGGAGTTGACGAAGCGGATGCGCATGGCGGACGAAACTCCTGAGGCGCTCGATGCGCTGCTGATAACCCACGAGCATCAGGACCACGTGCAGGGCGTCGCGGTGCTGGCGCGGAAGCTTGGCATCCCGGTCTACTTTACAGAGGCCACACACCGCGCCTGGATGCGCTGGATGATGCCGCAAAAGCGGCTGACCTATGCGGGTTGGCTGGCGCAGCGAGCGTTGCAGGCCTCCACTTCCCGTTCGGCGGCGGAAGCCGATGCCAATATCGCGATGGGTTCCCCCGATGGAGACCCGGAATCCGCAGGCCCAATTGCCGACTCTGTAGAACCGGAAAGCGCAGCTCCCCGACCCGAGGAGGAGTTGGAGTGCGACGCACGTGATGGCGCGGAGGAGAAGGAAAATCCCTGCGCGCTGGCGGTTGTCGAGCACTTCGCCGCGGGAAATGGCTTCTCGATTGGCGACATCTCCGTCACTCCGTTCACGATTCCCCACGATGCCGCCGATCCGGTGGGCTTTGTCTTTGAGGCTGAAGGCATTCGCATAGGAATCGCAACCGATCTGGGCTACATGCCGCCAAATGTAACGGCGGCGCTTCGCCGTTGCGACATTTTGATGCTGGAAAGTAATCACGACCTTGAGATGCTGCGCGATGGACCTTATCCCTGGCAGGTGAAACAGCGCGTGATGTCGCGTGTGGGTCACCTTTCCAACGATGCCGCGGCGAAATTTCTTGAAAAAGAGTATGACGGAGGTGCCTCTTATGTCGTTTTGGCGCATCTTTCTGAGAAGAACAACATGCCGGAGCTGGCCCGCGTAGCGGCGGAAAGGGCCATCGGCGCGCGGGCAAGCCTACTGGCAAACAAGGTGCTCCTGGCGGAGCAAAGTGCGCCGCTTGAGACTCTGTGCTTGTAACAAAAGGAGTTACAACGACGTTCTCTTCTGTTTCCGGGAAGAACCGGGTGGAAAGAAACGCCAAAAATTGTTAGCATCAAGTTACCGGGCTCGGCCGCCCGCTTCGCCTCTCTGGCGAGAGGTAGGGCGCGCATGAGCAGTTCGCGACCACCATCGGCTGCAATGCGATTCCCCAGCCTTGCGGGGAGTTGTGAAGTTTAGGAAAGCGCGATGCATACAGAAAGCTGCACGGACCGGGTAGTAGGCGACATTCTCTCCGGCTGGAGATATGACATTTCAGGTATCGCTCCTGAAATGCGTCACGACTACGAACAGCATTTGGCTGAGTGCAGGTATTGCCGGTCCCGGCAGCGCCTGCACCGGTACATTGACGTAGCCCTGATTGCTCTGAGCACGGTTTCCGCCGCCGTTTTCGTGCTCGCCATTGAGATCATCCATCGCGTTCCGCCATTGCATCATTGGGATGTGGGATTCCATATCTGGCAGATGCCGGTAGTTTTGACCCTGCAGGCTGGGGCCATCGCCGGTCTGCTTGTTTCTATCGTGGCATGGATTTTGGTCGCGGTGGCGACTCCTGCTCCCACCTACCTGACCAGCATAGCGCTGGCTCAGGCCCGTGCGCTGCAGCAGCGCATTCCCGAGGAATTGCGCCAACGTCTCACCCGCACAGCCGCCTGAACGCGAGCCCCCAGACCGCAGCCGGATTATCAGCTCTCGCATTGCCGATTCCGTGCTCTGATAGCCGATCAAAAGCAGACCTCTGATCATCCGAGCGAACGTGGCTTCACTCGGCGCCCGCAGGGAGAGTTCACACCTTGCCTGCTTCGCTATCCGGCGTGACCTTCAGCGCCCCGATCAGTTCCGAAACCCGGGAGACTTGCCGCCGGGCGCACCAACGCGCCAGCGACTGCGCGATGCGCTCCACGGCTCTTGGATCGGCATAGCTGGCGCTGCCTACTTGAACAGCGGTAGCTCCGGCAAGCAGGAATTCCACTGCGTCTTGCGCGCTCGCAATACCCCCAATGCCACAGATAGGGATCGAGACCGCCTGCGCGGCCTCGTATACCATGCGGACGGCGATAGGCTTGATTGCCGGTCCGGAGAGCCCGCCCGTCACATTCGCGATGCGGGGCCGCCGGCTCTCTACATCGATGGAAAGCGCAACAAAAGTGTTTACCAACGAAAGAGCGTCTGCTCCAGCACTCTCCGCGCACCGGGCCATCTCCGCGATAGAGGTAACGTTGGGCGAGAGCTTTACGATCACCGGCCGTTTGGCGATCGCCTTCACCCGGGTGATCAGTTGATCGAGAATGCCGGTTTCGGTCCCGAAGACCATGCCGCCGTGCTGCGTAT
>Ga0207933_1002753_pt1 | contig 11007 bp, 10 predicted proteins | sample NGESurdeep092012_4_FD_184488 | JGI IMG/M metagenome (GOLD analysis project Ga0207933, IMG submission 184488) | Arctic peat soil microbial communities from Barrow, Alaska - NGEE Surface sample F53-3 deep-092012 (SPAdes) | ecosystem: Environmental > Terrestrial > Soil > Wetlands > Peat ...
CGCTGTACGCGTCCGGATCGACCAGCGCGCAGCGGGCCATCATCGTCCTGCAAGAGGCCTTCGGCGTCAACGATCACATTCGCGGCGTCGCCGACCTGTTCGCTGACGAGGGTTACCTCTGTGTCGCGCCACAGCTGTTCCACCGCGACGGTTCTCCGGAGGTCCCCTACGACGATTTCGCTTCAGCCATGCCGTTCATGGCGAAGCTGACCAAGCAGGGTCTCACCAATGACCTGAACGCCACCACTGACTTTCTCGCCACGCTCGGCTTCCACGCGCCCAACATCGCCGCGGTCGGATTCTGCATGGGCGGTACGGTGTCATTCTTCGCCGCGACGCTCGGTACCGTCGGGGCCGCCGCGAGTTTCTACGGCGGTGGCGTCGCGACCGGTCGATTCGGCATCCCGCCGTTGATCGAACTCGCCGCCGACCTCCAGTGTCCGTGGCTCGGTCTCTACGGCGACCTGGACCAGAGCATCCCGGTCGAGCACGTCGAGGCGTTGCGAGCGGCGACGGACGCGCTATCGGTGACGACGCAGATCGTGCGCTATCGCGAGGGTAAGCATGGCTTCCACTGCGACGCGCGTCCCGACTCGTTCAACGAGGCCGCGGCGATGGACGCGCGAGCACGTACGCTCACCTTCTTCGCCGAGCACCTGCGCGACAAATAGCTAACTGCGCGGAACGTCCTTCCACGAGACGTCCTTGTCGTTTCGCGGTTCACCCGGCAGTCCGAGGACCCGTTCGCCGATGATGTTGCGCATCACTTCGCTGGTGCCACCTTCGATGGAGTTGGCGCGCATTCGAATGAAGGCCTTGCGCATGTCGCCGCCGGTCATCGCTGATTCGCTGGGGCGAATCTGGGGGTACGTCGATCCGTAGAGCATGCCCTCGGTCCCCATGAGGTCCACGCAGAGTTCGCTCGTCTTCTGGTTCTCCTCGGCGAAGGCCAACTTCGCCACCGAACCTTCGGGACCGGGAGTGCCGGCCTTGCGCAGGTCACTCGCGCGCCAATTGGTCAGGCGACCGACTTCGTTGCGCACCCAGGACTGCATCAACTCACTGCGTATCGCCATCGCGTGGGCGTCTTCTCGAGCGCTCCAGTGCTTCTTCCAGATCTTCAGCGCTTCGCCGATGAGTCCCGAACCTCGCGGCGGTACCGTGCCGCCGATGGACACGCGTTCGTTCATCAACGTGGTGATCGAGACTCCCCAACCCTCGCCCACTCCGCCGAGGCGCTGAGCGTCGGGCACGCGTGCGTCGACGAAGAAGCACTCGTTGAACTCGGCCTCACCAGTTGCCTGGAAGAGTGGTCGGACCTCGACGCCCGGAGCGCGCATGTCGACGAGGAACGCCGTGATGCCACGGTGCTTGGGCACGTCAGGATTGGTTCGCGCGAGGATCAGTCCGAAGGCCGACTCGTGGGCCAACGTCGTCCACACTTTTTGTCCGTTCAAGAGCCACTCGTCACCGTCTTTTTCGGCACGACAGGCGAGGCCGGCGACGTCCGAACCGGCGCCCGGCTCTGAGAAGAGTTGGCACCAGATCTCCTCGCCCGTGAAGAGCGGACGAAGGAAACGGCTCTTCTGCTCCTTAGTTCCGTGGGTCACGACCGTCGGGGCGACCATGCCGTAGCCAATGACGTTGCGCCCTAGGGCCGAGGGCGCGCCCAACCTCGAGATCTTGCGCAGCGCGTACAACTGATCAGCGGGCGTGCCACCGAGGCCGCCTTCACCAACCGGAAAATGCACCCAGGCCAGTCCGCGGTCAAACTGCTCACCCAGGAAGGTGACCGGCTCGGTCGCCTTCGGAGGGAACGACGCCACCAACTCATCGATCAGTTCATCAATCTGGGCTTCACTCGTGGCCATAACCCTCCTCAGATACTTCGGCGGACGTTCAGATACCCCAGAGTAACGCTCCGAGCGCCAGAGTCCCTTCGAACGCCAAGTAGAACAGTGCTGCACGAACTGATGAAAGAAGAAGTGCTCACGCCGCTCGCGTACGCGACCGACAACACGGTCGGCATGTGGTACGAAGGCATCGAAGCAACCACGGTGGTCGCTGACGCCCCGGTCGATCCGGACTCGGGACCGGCCGCCTTCAAGGTCGAACTCGTCGAAGACGACATCGTGGAGACTCGCTTCGGCGTGGGTGCTCGACTGTCGTGAGGATTCTGGCGACCGATAGAATTGGCCCCGCAACACTCGTTATTTGAGTCATTCTTCGCGAGTGCCGACCAAAAGAGAAGCACTCAATGATCATCGCCGCCTCCACGATCACTCGAACGTTCGGGATCATCGCTCCGACCCTGACGATCCTTCAATGTCTGGCGCAGGCCAATCGCATCCGCACGACCGGCGCCAAGGGCGTGTCGCTCGCGACGTGGATTCTGTCGGCCTTCGTCTCGCAGATCTGGTTCTGTTACGGGATCATCTTTCACGTCACCGCCGAAGTCGTCGCGAACATTCCGGCCATCATCGTGTCGCTGGCCGTCGCCTTCCTCGCCGCACAGAGCCAGGAGAAGATGGCGCGCAGCGTCCTGGGCTACGTGACGGTGACGGTCGTGACGATCCTCGCGACCTTCGCCGGTTCGTTCCACGACCTGCGTTGGGTGTTGTCGAGTGTGGCCGTCGGAAGCTCGATCATCATCTACCTCCCACAACTGGCGTTGGTGCTTCGACCCAAGGACCTCAGTGGGGTCTCCATCATCAGTTGGTGCCTCGCGTGTCTCACGTCCCTCGGTTGGCTCGTCTACGGATTCCTGATTCACCAACCGCCGCTCGCGATACCGAGCTTCGTCATGCTGCCCTCGGCCTTCATCATCTTCGTGCAGGCCTCGCGACACCGGATCCGGAACAATTCGCGCACCGGCCTCCAGGCACCCCTCGTCGAATAGATGGTGCCTAGCGCGTGGGCTGCGGCAACGCGGCGCGCACCGTGTCCATTCGCAGTGACAGCGACTCGGCCCTCTCTTGGGCGTCGGCCGAGCCGCACTCTTCGAGCCAATTCGCCAGCATGCGATACCCGTCTTGGGTGAGTACCGACTCCGGATGGAACTGCACACCCTCGAGCGGCAACGTCCGATGACGCATGCCCATGATGAGGCCGTGGGAGCGCGCGGTGACCACGAACTCCGACGGCAGGCCCTCGTCCTCGACGACCAGGGAGTGGTAGCGACCGACCACGAGAGGATTGCTGACGCCCGCGAACACGCCTTCGCCCTCGTGCGCGACGAGGCTCGAACGTCCGTGGAGAAGTTCCGGCGCTCGATCAATCGTCGCGCCGAACGCTTCACCGAGTGCCTGGTGCCCGAGGCAGACCCCGAACATCGGAACGCCCGCCTCGCCGCAGAATTGAATGATCGCGACACAGTTCCCCGCGTCGCGCGGGTGACCGGGGCCGGGCGACACGAGCACACCGTCGGGTGCCATCTCTGAGACCCGCGCGGCGTTCACTTCATCGTTGCGAAGGACCGTCACCTCGGCACCCAGTTCGGCCATGTACTGGACCAGGTTGTAGACGAACGAGTCGTAGTTGTCGACCACGAGGATTGACGGCGCGGCGCTCATTGGGAAATTCTAGGCCCGAGTCGTTAACTATCATCTCTCAATGGAGCCGATTGACCTCACGTCGTTTCTCGGGCTCGTCGCTCAAGGCTTCAACGTCGTGCCCGTTTTCGAGACTCTCCAATTGGACCGCGAGACGCCCGTCTCGCTGTATCAGAGGTTCGGTCCTCGAGCGATTTTCCTGTTGGAGAGCGCCGCGTTGGGCGAGGCGACAGGTCGCTACTCCTTCATCGGACTCGATCGTCGCTGGAGGGTGACCACGCACGAAGGGGCCACACTCGTCGAAGGGACCGACGGTGGTGATCCGTCGCTCGCGCCCCTGGACGCGCTTCGTCACATCTTGGCTCGTTACGCCACGCACGCGCCGCGAAATCTCCCGGACTTCTTCGGCGGTGCCGTCGGTTTCGTGACCTATGACTACGTACGTCGACTCGAACGTCTGCCGCGCGAGGCGGTGGCCGAGATGTGGCCCGACGTCGACTTCTCGTTCCCCGGCGCCGTGTTGATATGTGACCACGTGCAACACTCGACGACCGCGGTCGTGAACGCGGTCGTCGACCAAGGAGAGGACGCCGCGAGCGTCTTCGAACGCGCCAGTGGACAACTGAGGGCCATCGTCGAGGTCCTGCTCGGCCCCGAGCCGGCGAGTGACCCCGCCACCGAGCGCCTCGTGGCGACGGCACCGAGTCAGCGCACCCGGATTGACGTCCGATCGATCGCCAAGGGTCTCTCAAACTTCACCAGCGCGGCCTACGGCGACGTGGTGGAGCGGGCCCGAGAACACGTCTTCGCCGGCGACGTCTTTCAAGTCGTGCCGAGTCAGCAGTTCCGACGCCCCAGCGCCGTCAATCCCCTCACGCTCTATCGCGTGTTGCGCGCCCTCAATCCCTCGCCCTACATGTACCTGCTCGATTCGGGTGCGATTCAAATCGTCGGAGCGTCACCCGAGATGTTGATGCGCGTGCACGACGGACTGGTCAGTTACCGACCCATCGCCGGCACGCGCGCGCGGGGCGTGAACGAGTCTGAAGACCTCGAACTGGAGTACGAACTTTTGCACGACGAGAAGGAGATCGCCGAGCACGTGATGCTCGTCGACCTCGGCCGCAACGACGTCGGTCGCGTCGCGGTCCCGGGGACGGTGCGCGTCGATCGCCTCGCCCACATCGAGCGCTACTCACACCTCATGCACTTGGTCTCTCACGTCGAGGGCCGACTCAACGAGGGCCTCGACGCCTTCGACGCCTTCGACGCGCTCTTTCCGGCGGGCACGCTGACCGGCGCGCCCAAGGTCCGAGCGATGGAACTGATCGACGACTTCGAACCGGTCTTTCGCGGGCCCTACGGCGGAGCGGTGGGCTACTTCTCGCTCTCGGGCAACGCGGACTTCGCGATCACCATCCGGACGGTGTCGTTACGAGGTGGCATCGCGACCGTGCAGGCCGGTGGGGGCGTCGTCGCCGACAGTCAGGCGCAGTTCGAGTACGAGGAGTCGATCAACAAGGCCTCGGCACCACTCCTCGCCCTGGAGATCGCCGACCCGATCGCGAGATAGTCGCTATTAGTCCTCGTCGTCGAATGAGGGCGCGGGCTTGGGTTTCGAGCCGCGACCCTTCTTCTTTCGCGACGATACTTCTTGTTCTCGACTCAACTCCTGTTGGATCATCTCGTCGCGAATGCTCCGCCAGCTCTCGAGTCGCCGGGCTGACAGTTCACCGCTCATCACCGCCGCCTCGACCGCGCACCCCTCGTCACCGCTGTGCGAACAGTCCGTGAACCGGCAGTGCTCGGCGAGTTCGGTGATGTCAGCGAAGGCGTCGTCGAGACCTTGTTGGCCGATCGTGAGGTCGAGCAGTCGGATCCCGGGGATGTCCAGCAAGACTCCCGCGCTCGAGAGTCGGTACAGACGTCGCGTGGTGGTGGCGTGACGCCCTTCGCCACTGCGGCTCACCTCCGCGGTCAACTCGTTCGATCCTTCCAACGCGTTGAGCAGCGACGTCTTGCCCGCCCCGGAAGCCCCCAGCATGACGGCGGTGACACCTTGATGGAGGATCGATCGCAGTACTTCAATACCGTGTCCGCTCTGGGAACTCGTGGTCATCACCTCGACGCCCGGAACGGTCTCTTCGGCCTCGTGCACTGTCGAATCGACCACGTGCGAGCCGTCGGACTTGGTGAGAACGATGATCGGCACGGCCCCACTGTCAAAGGCCATGACCGCGAGCCGTTCAAGCATGAGGACGTTCAACTCTCGATCGATCGGCAGCACGACGAGGACGACGTCGATATTCGCCGCCAGCACCTGGACGTCGCCGGGCGTCGCGCCGGGGCGTCGCAACTCCGTCGTTCGCGGCGACACCGCAATGATGTACGCGTCACGGACACTCACCCAATCGCCCGCGACGGGACTCAGATTGAGCGTCGTGGCGAACTGACTCGTCGAGGTGGTCTCGTGGCCGGACTCGTCACACCAGATCACGTCGGCCGTGGTGCCGTGCACGATGCTCACCCGGCCCGGATTCGAATCCGGCGAAAACTCGACGCCCGACGAGCTGTCGAGTCCCAGGGTCCGCAGCACCGCGAGAACTATCTCACTCGGCGGCGTACTCGTCGGTGTTGGTTCCAAGTTGTCCTTTTTAATGGAGACTCGTGCAGTGCGGGGTCGTGGCGACCTCCCTCAAGGTTATTTGACGGCCCGTGCGACGTGGGCACCGACCTGGAGGGTTCCCTAATCCCCTCATCGCCAGTGGGATGATCTGTCAATGAGCAAAGTCGGATGGCCCTCGTTGTGGCACCTGCACCCCGGAGTGCGACAGCGTGAGGAGCTCTCGCTCGGCGAGCGCGCCGCCGATCGCATGCGTAACATCATGGGCTCGTGGCCCTTCGTCTTCAGTTTCTTCGGGGTCATGATTCTTTGGGCCGCGGGCAACACCTATTTCCTGCAACGGGTGATCCACCACAAGGCCTTCGACCCGTACCCGTACATCCTCTTGAACCTCTTCCTGTCGATGTTGGCCGGCGTGCAGGCGGCGGCGCTCTTGATCGCCGCCAAGCGCACTGACTCGATCGCTTCGGAGATCGCGCTGCACACGGTGAAGAACACCGATGACATCCGCGCCCTCTTGGATGAGAACACCGCCTTGACCAAGCAGGTCAAGTTAGCCACGGACCTGCTCGACGAGATTCACCGTCACGTCGCCGCGCTCAGCCCGGGCGCCGGAAGGTTCCGACCGGGAGAGACGCCCCCTCCGGAGTGACCGAGACGGCAGTTCACGATGACTCGACCGCTGCGAACGACGACGTCGCGTGACAGGCTGGGTCCATGAGCCCAGAACCCGTCATCGCCGAACTAATCGGCACCACGTTCGTCGTCGCGATCAATCGACCCGAAGTTCGAAACGCCGTCAACGGAGCGGTCGCCCACGCGCTGGCCGAGGCGTTTCGCCGGTTCGAAGAGAACGACGACGCCAAGGTCGCGGTCCTGGCCGGCGAGGGCGGCACGTTCTGCGCCGGGGCCGACCTGCGCGCCATTGGCACCCCCGAGGCCAATCACGTGACGAGCGAGGGCGACGCTCCGATGGGGCCGTCGCGGATGAAGCTGTCCAAGCCGGTCATCGCCGCGATCGACGGATTCGCCGTCGCCGGCGGACTCGAACTCGCGCTGTGGTGCGACCTGCGCATCATGGAAGAAGACGCGACCCTCGGCGTCTTCTGTCGGCGCTGGGGTGTGCCGCTCATTGACGGCGGGACCGTCCGACTACCGCGGATCGTGGGCGTCGGCCGGGCCCTGGACCTGATACTCACCGGCCGCGCGGTCGGCGCGACTGAGGCGCTGGCCATGGGTCTCGTGAACCGGGTCGTCGAGCGGGGCTTCGTGCGAGCCGCGGCGTTGGATCTGGCCGAAGAGATCGCCTCGTTCCCCGAAGTGTGCATGCGCCACGACCGGCTTTCGATGTACGAAGGGATCGGGCGCCGCGAAGACGAGGCCCTGGGTATCGAGTTCGCCCACGGTCTGACGTCACTGGGAGCCGACGTGGCCGATCACGTGAGCCGTTTCGTGTCCGGCGAGGGCCGACACGGCAACTTCCAGAGATGATCAATGCCACCCGAGCCCGGTTGGAATGGTCCGGGACTCGAGTGGCACGATCGATATTACCGAGTGGCTTTGGTCACTTCTACCAGTAGTAGTACTCGGGCATGAAGTTGAGCAGCGGACTACCGGTCCAGCCGATGGTGCTGTGCAACGTCTTGATGGTCTCGGCGGTCGGGGCGCTCTCGGGTTCGTACAGGACCGGGAGGTCCTTCGAGGCGAACGTGGCGTAGTCGGTCAAGTTCGAGTGACCGAAGTCCGTGCCCTTGATGAGCGTGGTCATCGTCGAGTTGGCGTAATCACCGGGGTTGAAACCTCCGCCGACGGCGAACAGCGTCTCGCCCGTCGGGAAGTAGTTCGGCGAGAACGTCCAACCGCCGCCCCACATGCAGAGCTGGAAGCCGGCGCCACTGGAGCAGTCCGCGACCACACTGTTGAAGGACTCCGTCGACGTGGTGACCTTGATGCCGACGCGGGCCCAGTCCGCGACTTCAGCGGTGATCTCTTGGGTCAACGACGGCGAGCCGCTGGCGTAGACGAACGAGAAGTTCAGCGTGTAGCCCTGGGTGATGCCCGAGCCGCACTGGCTCGATCCCGTACCGGGATTGACGCACGTCTGCACGCCATTCTCGATCTTCCATCCGTGCGAGGAGAGGAGCTTCTTGGCCGCCGTCAGATTGAACGGATAGGGGTTGGAGATCGGTGCGGAGAACTTGGCCGGAACGATCGCGGGCAGCGCCGTGTACGACGGGAAGCCGTAGCCCTTGTCGACGTTGCGGATGACGCCGAGCTGGTCGGTCGAATACTGAAGGGCCTGGCGGATGTAGAGCTGGTTCACCGCCGCGACTTTCAAGTCCTTCTTATTGAAGTTGAACGGCGCGTAGTTGAAGCCCCAGATCGTGCCGGTCGACAGGTTGTACTTACTGGCGATACTGGACCAGTTCGAGCCAACCTTGCCGGGCGAGGGCGCGTAGGAAGTGAGGACGCCGGGGTCGACGAAGCCGAGGTCGATCTTGCCGGCCTGGAGGTCGTTCTCTTCAGCCTGGGTGGTGGTGTAGGCGACCTCCTTCACGAAGGCAACCTTGGCCTTGACCGGTCCGGAGTACTTGGTATTCGGTTGGAACGTGAGGTTGCCCAAGTTGTCGAACGACGTCAAGCGCCACGGGCCGTCATCGCCGCTCTGCCAGAGTGCGTCGGTGTAGGACGTGGTCTTGCCCGAGAGTTTGTTGAGGTAGGTGTAGACCGCGGTGCAGGCCGTGTCGGTTGCCTTGGCGCCCCACACCCCGGTCGCGCAGTTCTGCTTGGTGGTCGGGGATGAAACGTCCCACTTGTCGGTGAACGGCGTGATCTGGTTCAGATAGTTATTGGTGATCCACAACGGGTTGACGGTGGTCTTGAAATTGATCGTGACCGTCATTCCTTTGTGGGTGACGCTCGAGACCTGGTCGGGGATGCCGTAGCCCGGGTTGTAGCCCCAGAAGTCCGCCGGCAGCGCCTTGTACATGTTCAAGAAGAACATGACCGATTGCGCGTTGACGGTTTGACCGTCCGCGAACTTCCAGCCCTTGAGTTTCATGGTCACGGTCTTGTCGTGATTCGAATACACCGGGTTGTAGGCCAGGGACAGTTTCGGGGTGAGCGAGACGGTGCCGCCGACGCCGAACCAGTACATGGGTCGGAACATCTCGTCCTGGAACTGGTTGATGTTGTCGACCGAGCAGTACTGGCACGATTCGTAGGGGAAGATCCAGTTCGGATTGGCGCCCGCGCCCTCGGCGAAAGTGATCGTTCCCGAGACCTTGCCGTTGTTCGGCGCCCCGGCGTTGGGTTTGCTCTTACCCCCGGACACCACGACGATTACCACGATGATCAGGGCGAGTACCACGATCCCTGAGATGACTTGGATGAGGCGCTTTTTATTGGACATAAGAACACTCTAAGTACGGCCACGTCCGATGGGTCATCAACTGGTCACCCAGTTGACACTTCTCACCCATTTTTAAGGTAACGAGACCCATCGTTGACGACCTCTTAAGCGCTTACATCGCCGTCAACGTCAGTGCTGCACTGGTTTCACGCGGTCCACGACAATTCGGAGGTCAAGCGAACACAAAATGGTGTCTTTTCGAAGGTCGACCTCGCGGTCCAGCGATCGGCCTCGCGACGCGGTTGCGGGCGCCGTACCCGCGGCGTTGTAAATTCTCTAGGTGACTCCGCGTACACACCATTGGTTTCGACGCTGTGCACTCCTTTCGCTCGGGCTCAGCACGCTGGTCGTCTCGACGAGCGATACGGCGACGTCCGCCCACGACGCACCGGCGCTCGCAACGACGACGACCATTCCGACGACCTGTTCGACCAGTACAGCGCCGACCACGACGACGATTCCAGTGACGACCACGACGAACCCCACGACGTCAACGACCACCACGACGACGACCATTCCGACGACGATTCCAGTGACGACCACGACGAACCCCACGACGTCAACGACCACCACGACGACGACCATTCCGAAAAAGGCGACAATCACGTGGCCGCTCGACGGCAGCGCGGCGGTGGCGATCCCGCGACTGTGCGTGTCGGCCACGTCGTCGCGTCAGCCACGAGTGGCCATCGCGAGCCTGACCAAGATGATGACGGCGTGGGTCGTTCTGCACGAGCTGCCGCTGACCTTTCAAGAACGCGGGCCCTGTCTCGTCGTCAACGCGAACGACGTCGCGCTGTACAAATACGACGTCGCCTCCGGTCAGTCGAACGCCCGCATCGTGCTGGGTGAGAGGATCTGTGAGGGGACACTGCTGCGCGGACTCCTGGTGCATTCGGCCGGCGACTATTCGCAGTTGCTCCAGAGCATGATCGGCTGGAGCCCCGCCACCTTCGTGCGCGTGATGAACATCGACGCACGAAAGATGGGATTGACACGAACGCACTACGTCGACCTGAGCGGCATCTCACCCGGGGATCAGTCGACCGCCGGCAATCAAGCGACACTGGCCGTCGCTCTCATGACCGACGAGCCGATCGTGGACCAAATCGTCGCCCTGACGCACGTGGCACTCCCCTACAACGGCGTCGTCGGCTCCTACACGCCCGATATCGGCGTTGCGAACGTCGTCGGCATCAAGTCCGGTTTCACCAATCCGGCCGGCGGTTGCGACGTCATGGCGGTCAAGGTCACGATTGGCGCGAACACCTTCTTGACCTACGCGGTCGTCCTCGGTCAACACGGTTGGAACGCGCTGGGTAATGCCGGCAACGCCGCCCTCGCGCTTTCACGCTCACTGCGTCCGTCGATCAAACGGGTGCGCACACCAACCGGCGTCCAACTCGAGTGGGTCCGACCGG
>Ga0207933_1002754_pt1 | contig 11006 bp, 9 predicted proteins | sample NGESurdeep092012_4_FD_184488 | JGI IMG/M metagenome (GOLD analysis project Ga0207933, IMG submission 184488) | Arctic peat soil microbial communities from Barrow, Alaska - NGEE Surface sample F53-3 deep-092012 (SPAdes) | ecosystem: Environmental > Terrestrial > Soil > Wetlands > Peat ...
GTGCAGCACCCACGGCGCGAGCAGTCCGCGCGCGCGCCCGGAGACGAACGCCGTCTCGAGCCAGTCGCGGGCCGAGATCAGCAGCTTGCCCATGAACTCCGCCGCGCCTTGCCGGCCGAGCCGCCGCACCGCCTTCAGCCCGAGTGCGGCGCCGTGGCGCGACCAAAGCTCCGTTCCGAGGACGCCGAATGCCAGGTCGGCGTTGGGGAAGAACTCGCCGAGCAGCGCGTTCCACGCGTCGCCGTCGCCGGCGTGCTGGCGGTCGAGCTCGGCTGCATTCGCCTCGGCGGTGCGAAGCAAGAACGCGCTCTCACCGTCGGGGTAGAGCGTGCCGGTCGGCAGCTCGGTGTTCAGGTACTCGAGCCCGTGCCGCGCCAGGTCATGCTCGAGTTGCGCGTGCGCGGGGCCGCCCACCCAGAGCGGGTGCCAGGCGCTGAAGACGTCGTGCTTGAACCCCGGCGCCGTGATTTCGGCCGTCTTGATCGCACCGCCGAACCAGTCGTTCCGCTCGAGCACGCAGACGCGCCAACCGGCCTTCGCGAGCAGCGCGCCGCAGGCGAGGCCGTTGACGCCGGAGCCGACGACGATGGCGTCGTAGTCAGCCAACGATCGCTTTGAACTCCTCGTCGGTCACCAATGCATGCTTCGAGATCCCCAGCTCTTTGACCGCCGCGAGCACCTCGGCGCGCCGCTCTTCGGGGACATCGAGGCCGAGCTCGTCTGCCTTGATGCGGATCGAGTCGAGGCCGCTCTTCTTGCCGAGCACGATCGACCGCTCGGTCGCGACGAGCTCCGAGGAATACGGCTCGATCGACGGCGGATCGTGGAACTGGCTCGCCACCGCGCCCGACTCGCGCCGGTAGAGCGTGTCGCCGGTGAGCGGCTTCCACGGTTCGAGCTCATAGCCCGACAACTCACGGACGCGCTCCGACGTGGCGCGAATGCGATCGAGCTTCAGGTTCGTCTCGACACCGTAGAGCGCGCGCAGAGACAGGGCTACCTCGCCGAGGTTCGCGTTCCCCGCACGCTCGCCCATGCCGTTGATCGTCCCGTGCACCCAGCGTGCGCCGGCGCGCACAGCGGCCGCCGCGCTCGCCGTGGCGACGCCGAAGTCGTTGTGCCCGTGGAAGTGCACCGGCACGTCGGCGCCGACCAGCTCGACCGTATGTGCAACCAGCTCGCCCACAGCCTCGGGAGAGGCGATCCCGAGCGTGTCGACGACGACCACCTCGCGCGCGCCCGCCTCGACGGCAGCCGAATAGACCTGGTCGTAGAAGTCACGTTGTGCGCGCGTCGAGTCGACGCCGAAGAACGCGGCGTGGATGTCGTGCTCCGCGGCGAAGCGCATGGCGCTCGTGATCCGGCCGAGCATCTTCTCGCGCGAGACACCGATCGCATCGAGCTTGAAGTCCGAGATCGGCGACTCGATCACCGAGAACGCGACACCGAGCTCGGCGAGCGCCTCGAGGTCTGCGGGCACGGCGCGCGAGAATCCCCACACCTCGGCCTTTAGGCCGGCTGCCGCGACCTTGGCGACGGCGTCCCAGTCGTCCTGCGAGACCCGCGGGAAGCCTGCCTCGATCCGCTCGACTCCCAGGTCGTCGATCAGGCGCGCGATCTCGACCTTGACGTCCGGGTCGAGCACCACGCCCACGGTCTGCTCGCCGTCCCGCAGCGTCGTGTCGTACAGGCCCACGCTGCCGCCCAGCGCAAAGTCGTCGTTCAGCGTGCCCGTCCAGATCAGGTCGTCCTTCATCTCAATACCACCCCATCGGGAAAGCCCGAGAGCTTCTGTGCACCCTCGCGCGTGATCAGAAAATTGTCCTCGACACGGAGGCCTCCGCCTCCGTCCCAGTAGCACCCCGGCTCGATCGCGAGCACCATGCCCTCGGCGATCTCTCCGCCACCGGCCTGATGCGCATATGGCGGCTCGTGGGCGCGTGCGCCGATGCCGTGTGCGATCGGATGCGTCGGTTGGCCCGGGTACCCCATCGCGCCGATCCCCTCGCGCACCTGCCGATCGAGCTCGGCCAGACTCGCGCCGGGCCGGCAATGGTCGACCGCCCGCCCGTAGACCTCCAACAGTTGCTGCTCGAGCTCGCAATAGTCGGCGCGCAACTCACCGGTGCAGACGAGCTTCGTGTGGTCGGCCCAGTAGCCGTCGGCGCACACCCAGATCTCGAAGAGAGTTGGCTGGTCGTCTTGCACGAGCCGGTCGCCCGTCGCCGTGAATGTGCGGATGCCCTCGCCCGCCCAGACCAGCGAGAAGCCGAGCGCCAGGTCGACCTTGCCCTGCCAGCCGGTGCCCTCGCCGTGCACGTAGCCGAGCCAGATCGCCGCCGCCTCGCTCTCCTTCATCCCTGGATGGATCCCCGCACGCACGTGCTCCATCGCAGCCGCCGCGATGTCGTTTGCCAGCTGCATGCGCTCGATCTCCTGCGCCGTCTTGATCGAGCGCGCCTGCACGAGAAGCGGCGTCGCGTCGACCGCGTTCGGCCAGGCGTCGAACCAAGCCTTGGTGAACGTCGTCGGTTCGCCGACCATGCGATCGCTCGCCTGTGTGCCGAGCGAAAGCTCGAGCCCGACTGTGCCGAACTCCTTCGCCGCGGCCAGTGCCGCCTCGAGCGTGCGGGCCGGTACGGGTCGCGGGTCGTTCGGGTCGTAGCCGCGGATGAAGCGCACGTCGCCCGTCCACGCCGAACGGTCGGCGTCGTCTGCCGACGCTTCGAGGCACAGCAGGACGGGCTCGGCATCACGCGGGAACACGCAGGCGTCGTAGCCCTTCATCCCCCAGAAGTTGGTCAGGTAGAGAACGTTGTCGGGCGCGCGGACGACGAGTGCGTCGAGCTCCTGCTCGGCCATCAACGCGCGCACGCGGTCGAGCTTCGCGTCGTCGCGCCCCCAGGTCACACGCCCTCGCCCCAGGGCCGCACGCGCGGGAGCGGCGGCGTGCCGTGTCCTTCCTGCCAGGAGATGACGGGGCTGCGCAGCACGCCGATCCGCTCGATCTCCGCTTCGATCACATCGCCGGGCTTGAGGTAGAGGCGCGCGCGCTCCTCGGGCGACTTGAAGCCCGCGACTCCGGCCACCGTTCCGGTCGAGAGCACGTCGCCGGCGGAATAGCCGAGCGCCGAGAAGTTGGAGAGGATCTCCGGGATCGTCACGCTCATGCGACCCGAGTGCGACTCCTGGCGCGTCTCGCCGTTGACGCGCAGCTTCATCGCTAGGTCGTGCGGATCCGGGATCTCGTCGGGTGTGACGATCCACGGGCCGAGCGGACAGAAGGTGTCGATCGCCTTGCAGAAGCTGAAGACGCCCGAGTTCATCTCGCCGCGCTGGATGTCGCGAGCGGTGATGTCATTGAAGATCACGTAGCCGCCGATGTAGTCGGCTGCCTCTTCGGGCGAGAACCACTTGCCTGCCTTCTTGAGCACGACCGCAAGCTCGAGCTCGTAGTCGAGCTCCTCGGTCAGGTGCTCCGGGTAGATGACCGGCTCGTCGGGGCCGACGATCGCATCGACGTTCTGGAAGAAGTTGATCCACGGCGCGATCGCGTGCGACCAGTCGACGTTCTTCGACTCTTCTTCGTGCTCGCGGAAGTTGCCCGCCGTGTGGAAGAACTTCGTCGGCTTGATCGGCGCGCGCAGCTTCACGCCGGCCAGCGGCACTCGCTCCGTGGTGTCGTCGGCGCCGCCGCGCTCGAAGTACTCGCGCATCGTCGGCACGTCGAGGCGCACCACCTCCTCGCCATCCACACGCCCGACCTTCCCGTCGTCATACGTGACGAGCTTCATCCGCAGATCCTCTGCGCCACCAGCGCGTAGGTGTGCGCCATCTTCACCAGTCCTTCGATCTCGAGGTTCTCGCCGAGCTCCACGTCCATCAGCCCGGTCGACGTGCCGTAGTTGACGGTCGGGATGCCGTAGCGGGTCAGCGCCGACGCGTCGCTGAACCAGCGCGTCACGTCGCGGCCCGGCGTCTCGCCGAACACCTCCTCGTGCGAGGCGTCGATCGCGCCGATCAACTCGTGGTCCTCTGCGATCTCGGCGCCCGGCGCCGTCACGTAGACCTCGCCCTCGATGCCGTAGTCGGGGAACCGCTCGGCCAGGGAGCGCACGAAGTCGAGCACCTCGCGGCGCGCCACGCCCATCGGCTTGGTCGGCGGCACGCGAATGTCGAGGAAGAGATCGGTGTGGTGCGGTGTGCGCGAGACGCGCCAGCCGAAGCCGCCGTCGACAGCGCCGACGTTGACGATCGCCTGCGCGCCACGGTAGGAGTTCGCCGGATCCTGTTCCCAGGTCGGGATCCACTCGAGCACCGCGCTCGTGACCTCGTGCATGCGCAGGATCGAGTTCTGATCGCGCTTGCCTTCGCTGAACGCGGTGTGGATGAAGTTGCCGTGCACGCGAATCCGCAGCCAGAGCGCGCCGAAGTGGCCGAGCACGACCTTGCCCTCGGTCGGCTCGCCGAGCAGGCACATGTCGGCAACGCCGCCGTGCGAGACGAGATACCGCGTGCCGGCGGCGTAGCCGCGGTACTCGGCTCCCGTCGCCTCGCCGTACTGCGTCTTCTCGATCTCGCCGCTGACGGCCGCGATCAGCACGTCGCCGCGCAGCTGCACGCCGGCGTCCTGCAGCGCGTGTACCGCCTCGACGTAGCACGAGAGCGCGCCCTTCATGTTCGAAATGCCGAGGCCGTAGAGACGGCCGTCGCGCACGAACGCGTGCGGCTGGAAGCCGGGCACGTCCTTCAGCCAGGGCTCGCGGCCCGAATACGACGTGTCCATGTGACCGTTGAACATCAGCGACTTGCCGCCGCCCGAGCCGGCCCAGATGCCGAGCACGTTCGCCCGGCCGTCCTCGACCTGTTGCCACTGCGCGTGCAGGCCGAGCTCGTCGAAGAGCTCGACCATCCGCTCGGCCATCGCCTGCTCGCTGCCTGTGAAGCTATGGACGTCGATCAGCGAGCTCGCCGTCTCGACGAGCCGGTCGCGGTCGATCGCGAGCGAGGTCATCCGCGGACGTGCGGCAGGACCTGCTCGCCGAAGAGCCGGATCTGCTCGAGGCGATCCTCGCCCCACAGCTCGAGCATGATGTGCGTGCAGCCGGCGTCCTTGTACTCCTCGATCGCCGCGATGCAGTCGGCGGGCGTGCCGGCGATCGGCTTGCACTTGTCGAGGATCGCGTCGGTCACCTTGGCCTTGGCGGCCAGGCGCCCGCCCTGCTCCATCGCCTCGGCGACCGGACGGATCTCGTCCTGCTCGAGGCCGGCGAGGTCGAGGAGGGTGTCGGCGGAGCCCTGAATGTTCTGCACCTTGTTGGCCAGGTACATGCCGGCGATCTCACGCGCACCGTCGCGACCCTTGTCGCGGTCGGTCGCATGAATCGACGAGACGACCGTGCAGCCGATGTCGATGTCGGACTTGACGTTCCCGACCGTGTAGCGCACAAAGTCCGGGGTCGTGATCGACGGGGTCAGGCACCCGTCGCCGATCTCACCCGCGAGCGCCTGCATCTTCGGCGCCGTTGCGGCGACGTAGACGGGCGGAACCTCACGCGGGGTGTGCGCCTCGGCCTGGAGCGCCGGAACGTCCGCGCTCCACGCATCGCCATCGTATTCGAAGCGCTCGCCACCGAGCACGCCGCGCACGATGTTCACCGCGTCGCGCATCGGGCCGAGCGTCTTCTTCGTCTGCATCTTGGTGTTGTTGAGGAAGATCTTCGAGGTGCCGAATCCGATGATGAAGCGTCCGGGGCCGGCGGCCTCCTGCACGACGCGGGCATCCATCGCAACCTGCACCGGGTGACGCGTCGAGGCCGCGATGATCCCCCAACCGATCGTCAGACGCTCGGTTTCACGCGCCATTAAAGCCGCGACACCCGTAGATGACCGCGCTTCCATGCCGTGCTTGCGCCACCACGGATACGCCTCGGCGAGCCAGATCGTGTCCATGCCCGCCTCGTCCATTGCTCGCGCCGACGCGAGCATCACGTCGAGCGGCTCCATGGTCAGCTGCATCACGCCGACGCGGAACGGGACCGCCATCGCTCAGGCCCCGCCGGCGACCGCGGCCTGCACTTCGCGGTCGAGGGCCGACAGCACGTGCTCCACCTGCTGGTTGACGATCGGCTGCAGTACGCGCTGACCCATCGACCCGACCGGGCCTGCGAGCTTGACCTCCGCCGCCCACTTCATCGCGGTGCCACCGTCGGCATCGCTCAGCTCGAACGACGTCTCCATGTTCAGCATGGCGCCAACACCCTTGCCCTTGATCTGGAGCTTCGCGAACTCGGGCGCGCGCTCCTCGGTCTTGTTCATGTCGATCTGCATCTTCAAGCCGCCGAGCCCGAGCGGAATCTTCACGTTGGCCGTCCACCGCTCCGCGTCGTGGATGTCGAAGCTCTGGACGCCGGGCATGGTCTTCGCCATCGACGCGGGGTCGTTCAGCACCTTCCACACGGCGTCGCGGGGAGCCGCGAACGTGCGCTCGCCGGAGACGTTCATGCGTTCACCACGGAGACGTGGCCGCCGGCCTCGGCCGGATGCTCGAGCAACTCCCAGACCTTGTGGTACGGGTTGTGGCTGTCTGCGACGATCGCGTCGCCGTTCCCTCGCAGCGCGTCCTGAACGGCCGCGCAGATCGCGTGGATGCCGGCGCCGCCGCCCTCGCCCATCCCCTTGGTGCCAAGCGGGGTGAAGGGCGACGGGCTCTCGATGTCGGCCGTCTTGAGTGGCGGCATGTCGAGCGCATGCGGCACGTGGTAGTCGTAGAAGTTCGGCGTCAGCAAATTCCCGTCCTCGTCGTAGGCATAGATTTCCCAGGTGGCGGCCCCGAGTGCGAGCGCGGTTGCGCCCATCACCTGGCCCTCCACGATGCGCGGGTTGATCCGCTTGCCGCAGTCGTCCACGGCCGCGTAGTCGACAATGTCGTAGTAACCGGTCTCCGGGTCGACCTCGATCACGGCGACATGGATCTGCGTCGCATACGTCAAGGTGAGGTTGCCGAAGTTGCGCTCGAGATCTGGCACCTGGAACGGCGGCTTGTAGACGTAGCGGCAGTTCAGCGTCACATCTTCGAGATCGTCGGGCAGGCCCGCGTTGTTGGCGTTGATAATCGCCCCGCACGCCATGAACGGCAGTGCCACTTCCGGGTTGTCCTTGATGCGGACGCTCCCCTCGGCAAGCTCGAGCGCTTCGATCGGCGCGCCGAGCACGGCAGAGCCGAGCCGTTTGATCTGCGCCGCGAGCAGGTCGGCCGCTCCTTTGACGGCGCCGAGGCCCGTGACCGCGAACTGGCTGGCGTAGGTCCCCGAGAAGCCCGCATGCGAGTTCCAGTAGCTGTCGTGCCCCGCCCGGACCTGCACGTCGTCGACCGAGCAGCCGAGGATGTCGGAGACGACCTGCGACGTCGGCGTCTCGTGCCCCTGGCCCTGCGGCACCGTGCCGAGGGTGACCACGATCTCGCCGAAGATGTCGAGCTTCACCGTCGCAACCTCGTTGTTGCCGGAGAACTGCAGGTCGGAGTTGATCAGCTGCGACTGCGCGAAGTTGTTCGTGCCGGAGTCGAGCGTCGAGCCGATGCCCAGGCCGAGCAGCTTGCCGCGCGCCTTCGCGTCGGCACGCCGCGCGTCGATGTTCGCGTAGTCGACCAGCTCGAGCCCGAGGTCGAGCATCCGCGCATAGTCGCCAGAGTCGTAGACGCAGCCGTTCGGGGTCTCGTACGGCATCTCGTCGCTGCGCACGTAGTTGAGCTTGCGCACGTCGACCGGATCGAGGTCGAGCTCGTGCGCGACGATGTCGATCACCCGTTCGGTGAACCACAGGTGCTGCATGCGCGAATAGCCGCGGTTCGGCGAGCACGGTGCCTTGTTCGTCGCAACCTGCGTGAAATCGACGCGGATGTTGCGCCACCGGTACATGCCGGGGGCGACCTGCGACCAGATGATGCAGCCGAGCGGCTCGTAGCGCAGCCAGGCGCCCGTGTCGTCCAGCGCCTTGGTGCGGAAGCCGAGCAGCGTTCCGTCGTTCTTGACGGCAACCTCGGTGTCGAGGAACCAGCGCTCGTTGGCGTGCGACATCGACATGTGGAAGTCGGTGCGCCACTCGGTCCACTGCACCGGCCGGCGCAGCTTCCGCGCGAGCAGGCAGCAAACGACGAGCTGGGGATGGGTCGTGATCTTGTTGCCGAAGCCGCCGCCGATGTCCTGGGTGACGAAACGCAGCTTGTCGATCCCGCAGCGAAGCGCCGGGCCCATCATGATCGCGGCGAAGCCGGGGAACTGGTTGTTGCAGTGGATCGTCCACTGCCCAGTGCCACGGTTGAACTCGGCCAGCGCACCGTTGGTCTCGAGCGGGGTCGAGTTGAAGCGGTGGAAGTGGAGCTCGTCGATCTTGATGATCTTGTCGGCCTCGGCAAACGCCGCATCGAGGTCGCCCCATTCGAAGCTGCCCTCCCACATCACGTTCGTGCCGGCGTCGTCGTGCAGCACCGGCGCGTCGCCCTGCGCCATGCGCGCGTCGACGATCGGTGCGATCGGGTCGTACTCGATCTCGACGAGCTCGGATGCGTCGCGTGCAAGCTCTCGCGTCTCGGCGACGACCGCGACGATCGACTCGCCGACGAAGCGCACCTTGCCGACCGCCAATGCGTAGTCCTGCAGATGCGAGGCTGGTTCCCGTGCGAGCTGGAAGAACGGCTCGGTCAGCGAGGCCACCTCCTCGCCGGTCAGCGTGCCGTAGACGCCCGGCAGCTCTTCCGCCTTCGAGACGTCGATCGACGTGATGTGCGCATGCGCGTAAGGCGAGCGCACGAAGTGGATGTAGCCCATGCCGTGGCGCTTGACGTCGTCGACGAAGATGCCCTCGCCCTGGACGAGCCGCCGGTCTTCCTTGCGCGGGACGTTCTGCCCCTTCTGCGTCGCCGCGGGCGCGTCGCTCTCGACGCGCTCGGGGGTGATCGTCGTGGAGGTCACTGTCCGGATGCCTCCTTCACGGCCTTGAAGATGTTCCAGTAGCCGGTGCAGCGGCAGATGTTGCCTTGCAACGCCTTCTTGATCTCGCCTTCCGACGGCGTCGGATTGGAGCGCAGGAGCGCAGTCGCGCTCATCAGCATCCCCGGCGTGCAGTACCCGCACTGGAGCGCGTGATTCGAGCGAAACGCGGTCTGTAGCTTGTTCAGCTCTTCGCCGTCGGCGAGGCCCTCGACCGTCTCGATCGAAGCGCCGTCGGCCTGGACGGCCAGCATCATGCAGCTCTTGACGAGCGTCCCGTCGACGATCACGGAGCAGGCGCCACAGTTGCCGGTGTCGCAGCCGATGTGGCTGCCGGTGAGGTCGAGGTCGTCGCGGATGAAGTGGATCAGGAGCTTCCGCGCTTCAACCTCGCGCTCGTACGTCGTGCCGTTGATCGTGACCGTGATCGACCGCGACGTCGAGACAGCCGGCGCGCTTGCTTCCACTGGGGTCAACCTTTCGTCTTCTCGGAGGCTTGAGCGACGGCACGAACGGCGAGCACCTCGGCGAGGTGCGTGCGGTACTCGCTCGAGGCGTGTACGTCGGAGGGCGGGAAGAAATCTGCCGCCTGGACCGCGGCGCGCACGTCGTCCGCGGCGACCGAAGCGGGAGCGAGCACAACAGGTACCGCATCGACGCAGCCCAACGCAAGTTTGACACTGCCGTTGATCGACGCTGCGGCGCTGGCGATGCACGTGCCCTCGATGCCGAGCGTGACCGCGGCGAACCCGTCGGAGCGGCCTGCGGGGACACGGATCTTCGTCAGCACCTCTCCGGTTCCGACGGCGGTCATGTAGACGCCGAGGAAGAATTCGTCGGCCGCGACCACTCGCTCGCCCGCCGCGCCGTAGATGACCATCTCGGCGCCGAGCGCCGCGAGCAGGGGCGGCAGGTGGTTCGTCGGGTCGCTGGTACAGATGTTGCCGCCGATCGTGCCGCGGTTTCGCACCTGCACGTCTGCGATCTGGGCGCAGACCTCGCCAAGGATCGGACGGGCGCGCGCCTCGCTCGACGCCATGATCTGCGAGTAGGTCGTCATCGCCCCGATCTCGAGCGTCCCGTCGCCGGCGAGCTCGATCCCGCGCAACTCCTCGATGCGTGACAGGTCGACAAGTGCATCCGGCGAGCCGGCCCGGGCCTTCATCACGTTGATCAGCGTCTGGCCGCCTGCAAGCGCACGAGCGCCGTCGTCTGCGGCGAGCAGCTGAATCGCTTCACCAAGCGATTCCGGCCTTGCGTATCCGACCTCCCGAAGCAGCATCTACACCGATCTTATAAAATCCGGGCGACTCCGCAAGTGACTACTGCACGGGCCGCGCAGCGGCCACCGCCGCAGAGCGGAAGATGTCGCGCGGCACGGCTGCGATACCCGCGGCCGCCAGCACCGCAAGAGCGACGAAACCGGCGCGGCCGTCTCCCCGCAGCGAGAAGGTGAGCCCGACAAGCGGCGTGGCGATGATGATCGCGGTGACTGCGTAGAGGTTGAAGGCGCCGATCGCTTCGCCGGGCGCCCTCGGGAACGCGGTCGTCGCCGCGGCGACCACGACCCCGAAGGGCAGGCCAGATGCGAGCCCGAGCACGCCGGCCGCCACCACGTCGAGCGCCAGCGAGCCAGAGAAAGCGAGGACGAGCGTCGCGGCTGCTCCGGCGCCGATCGACCCGGCGAGCAACGCAAACGTATGACCGGCCGAGTGCCGACCCGCCCAACCGCCGAGCGGACGCCCGGCGACACCGAGAACCAGCGTGAGCGCGCCGACGGCGCCGGCGCCCGCGTACGACAGGCCCAGGTGGCGAGTGAGCAGCGTGACGATCCAGTTGCCGGCGACCACGCTGAGCGCGAAGGAGGACGAGTGCACGATCCCGAGTCGCAGGGTCAACCGGCTGCCGAGGAGCGCCCGGAGCGGCGTCGCCTCGTGGCGACCGCCGTGCCCCTGCTCGCCATGGCAGGCGGCTGCGACTGCGAGTGCGAGCGCCGCCAGACCGAGGCCGGCGCCG
>Ga0207933_1002755_pt1 | contig 11004 bp, 10 predicted proteins | sample NGESurdeep092012_4_FD_184488 | JGI IMG/M metagenome (GOLD analysis project Ga0207933, IMG submission 184488) | Arctic peat soil microbial communities from Barrow, Alaska - NGEE Surface sample F53-3 deep-092012 (SPAdes) | ecosystem: Environmental > Terrestrial > Soil > Wetlands > Peat ...
CTTGCCGCTCACCCGTGCCGACGTCTCATCGGACAGACCACCTCGCTGGCCGTCACCGCCTCGCGGATCGCCGCCGCCGCGGCCACCAGCGGGTCACGCGCACGGGCCAGCATGTTGCTGATCGCACCTTCACTGATTGCCAGGGCGAACATCTCGCCCATCAGGGCGGCCAGCCGTTCCAGCCCGATGGCTTGGGCATAATGCAGGTACACCACCATTACAGCGATCGACTGGCCGAATGGCGAACCCGGCTCCAGCCCGCTCGGCGCGCGAGCGGTCGCACGCGCGCCGCAGCATGTGCAATTGCCGCCGAACAGTCGTACCCGCGTCACGTCCGGCTTGGTCGGCGGCAACTCGATGCGGTCGTAAACCTGTTGCGGCGTCTGCTGCTCCGCGGGGAAGGCGGCGGCGCAATGCGGACAGGCATCGAGCCTGGCCTCGACGATGCGGTCAGGGTTCGGTTCCAGCGCGCGGCCAACGCCGGGGCGGCTCTTGCGTAGCGGCTTGTCGCCGATCGAACGATCAGGCTTTTGGCCCTTCGACGGCGGGAGCGAGGAATTGTCCGGCGTCTTCGTCGGCCGCTCGAACACGGCCAGCCGCTTTTCGAGTTCAGCGATGCGCGCCAGTGCCGCTTCCAATTGGCCAACCAGCGGCAGCAGCGACAGGATGAGTGCATCCTTCTCCGCGTGGCTCAGCGTACTGAGGTCGATATCGTGCGTCACAGAGAGCTTGAATCGACTCGCCCGTGACCGCGTCAACCATCATATCGCGGCCACCAACCGCCAATCCCAAGCCGCCCTAGCGGGCCGTCGCGCGACCCAGGTGAGCAATTACCGCATTTTGCCTTCATCAAGAACTCCCACGGCACTATACAAGCGATTAACATCTACACGCGATTACAAGGTGATCGCCAACGCTCTCTAAGCTAAATATATTTGATACAATTTTTGTCATACGCGCCGGTACACTCACTTATATTCTGTTAGTTATTGTCTGCAATGACGTAGATATACACTAGAGCGTCGACGCTCTCATCGTCGAACCGAACCTGCTCGGTTTGGTGGACGGTTGCCGGCGTCGATGACGATGGCTCCGGAACCCATCTAAACTTCAGTCTTCCCCTGCCGGCACCAGTCGGCATACGATCATTCTAGAAGTCCAAAAACGAGGGAGGAGCATCATGGCGGGCTGCGATAAGCTGGTTGATGTTGGGCGGCGCGCGTTCTTCGCCCGAACCGCGATGGCGACCGCCGGGGCCGCGGCGGCAGTCGCGTTGCCGGGCAGCGCGGCGCGAGCCGCGCCCGCCCTGGCCCTGGTGACCTATCCCACGACCAAGCTGGCCAACATCAAGGACCTGAAGGTCAACGAGCCGACGCAGATCAGCTATCCCGACGACGCCAGCCCGGGTGTGCTGATGAAGCTCGGCACGCAGGTGGACGGCGGCATCGGCCCGGACGCCGACATCGTCGCATTCAGCACCCTTTGCCCGCACAAGGGTTTCCCGCTCTTCTACAACGCCGCGGACAAGACATTGAGCTGCCCCGGCCACTATAGCCGCTTCGACGTCGAGAAGGGCGGGCTCGAGATCTGGGGTCACGCCACCCAGAACCTGCCGCAGTTCCGGCTGCGGGTGGACTCCGGCGGCGACATCTACGCCGTGGGCGTCGACGAACTCATCTACGGGCGTCTCAGCAATGTCCTTCAGGCATAAGGGAGCGGCATCATGGCCTACAAGCGCAACGTCGACCGGCTGCCGATCCCGCCGAAGGACGCCAAGGTCCAGAACGTCGTCTGCCATTTCTGCATCGTCGGCTGCGGCTATCACGCCCTGTCGTGGCCAGTCGATCGACAGGGTGGAATGTCGCCCGGCCAGAACGCCTTCGGTGCCGACCTGACGCAGCAGCAGGGTGCCATGGCCACCGCCTGGTTCAGCCCGTCCATGTACAACGTCGTCAAGCAGAACGGCCGCGATGTGCATCTGGTCGTCATGCCGGACAAGGACTGCGTCGTGAACTCCGGACTGGGCTCGATCCGCGGCGCCCGGATCGGGGAACTCTCCCACTCGGCGATGACCGGGACGCTCCGTGATCGCCTCGCCGAGCCGCTGGTCTGGCGCTACGGCGCACTCTCTCCCACGTCCTGGGACGACGCGGTGGCGTTGGCCGCCGAGGTGACCCGGCGGGTGGTCGAAACCCAAGGGGAGGACGGCCTGATCGTCTCTGCCTACGACCATGGCGGCGCCGGCGGCGGCTACGAGAACACCTGGGCGACCGGGAAGCTCTACTTCCAGAGCATGAAGATCAAAAACATCCGCATTCACAACCGGCCGGCCTACAACAGCGAGGTCCACGGTACACGCGACATGGGCGTACCCGAGCTCAACAACTGCTATGAGGACGCGGAGCTTGCCGACACGATCTTCGCGGTCGGCACGAATGCGCTGGAGACGCAGACCAACTACTTCCTGAACCACTGGATCCCGAATCTGCAAGGCATCAGCGCGGACAAGAAGAAGGCCGAGTTCGGCAACGAGCCGACCGAGCATGCGCGGGTGATCTTCGTCGATCCGCGTCGGACCCCGACGATCGCCGCTTGCGAGGCCGAGGCAGGCAAGGACAACGTCCTGCACCTCGCGATCAACTCCGGCACCGACCTCGCGCTGTTCAACGCGCTGTTTACCGAAATCGCGGCGAAGGGCTGGGTGGATCGCCCATTCATCGCCGCCAGCACCAGCGGCTTCGATGCGGCGGTGCAGGCGAACCAGACGACGGTGGAGCAGGCGGCGCAGATCACTGGGCTGAGCGCCGCCGACATCCGCAAGGCTGCCGCCTGGATCGCCGAGCCCAAGCAGGGCGGCGCGCGGCGGCGCACGATGTTCGCCTACGAAAAGGGCCTGATCTGGGGCAACGACAATTATCGCACCAACCAGGCATTAGTGAACGTCGCGCTCGCGACCGGCAATCTGGGGCGGCCCGGCGGCGGCTGCGTGCGCATGGGCGGCCATCAGGAAGGTTATGTCCGCCCCGATTATCCGGGCGGAAAGCCCGCGCCGTACATCGATCAGCTGCTCATCGGCGGCAAGGGCGGCGTTCACCACATCTGGGGTTGCGATCACTTCAAGACCACGCTGAACGCGACTGAGTTCAAGAACGTCTACAAGCGCCGCACCGATCTGGTGAAGGCGGCGATGGACTCGGTGCCGGCGGGTGATCGCGAGGCGCAGGTGAAGGCCGTCATGGACGCGATCGGCCAGGGCGGCCTGTTCGTGGTGGACGTGGACATCGTGCCGACGCAGATCGGCAGTTGCGCGCATGTCATGCTGCCCGCGGCGACCTCGGGCGAGGCGAACCTGACGAGCATGAACGGCGAGCGCCGGATGCGTCTGACCGAGCGCTACATGGACCCGCCCGGCAGCGCTTTGCCGGACAGCCTGATCGTCGCCCGGATCGCGCAGGCTCTGGAGCGAGGTTGGCGGGCCGCGGGCAAATCCGACGTGGCCGACAAGTTCAAGGGTTATGACTGGAAGACCGAGGAAGACGCGTTCATGGACGGCTACCACCAGAACGCGACGGGCGGCGAATTCGTCACCTATGACCGGCTTCGGGCGATGGGCACGAACGGGTTCCAGGAGCCGGCGACCGCGTTCCAAGACGACAAGATCGTCGGCACCAAGCGGCTGTTCACCGACGGGAAGTTCAAGGGCCCGGACGGGAAGGCGATGTTCGCCGCGACGCAGTGGCGCCGCCTCGAGACGCCCGGCAAGCAGGCGGAGAAGGACAAATTCCCGTTCCTGATCAACAACGGGCGGGCCAATCATGTCTGGCAGTCGGTCTATCTCGACCAGCACGACAGCTTCGTCTGGGACCGCTTCCCGATGGCCTATATCAAAATGAACCCCGCCGACATGTCCGAGCTCGGTCTGAAGGCGGGCGATCTGGTGGAGGTGACGAACGACAACGGCAGCACGCAGGCGATGGCCTGGCCGACGCCCACGGCGCGCCGGAAGCAGGCCTTCATGCTGTTCGCCTATCCGACCGGCGCGGTCGGCAACGTCGTCAGCAAGGGCGTGAACGAGCTGATCATCCCGAACTACAAGCAGAGCTGGGGCAACATCCGCAAACTCGCCGATGCGCCGCAGGCGACCGCGCATCTCTCGTTCAAGACCGAGGAATACCGCGCCCCTACCTGACAGGAGCCTGGGCGCGGGATGGTCCGCAGCCGGTTTCTGTGAAGCATTGATTGACACATTGGCATCTGTCGATATGATGCCCGCATGGACCGACCCGACCTTTCCCTGAAAGCCCTCGGCGACCCCGTACGCACCCGGATCATCGAGGCGCTCTCCCGGCCGGAAGCCGTCTGCTGCTCGACCGAGGATCAGGTCTGTGCCTGCGACCTCGAGCGTATCGTCGGCCTGTCGCAGCCGACGGTCAGCCATCACATGAAGCTCCTGACCGATGCCGGTCTGGTTCAGGCGCGGAAATCGGGCCGGTGGGTTTACTACCGGCTCGATCGCGATCGCTTCCAGGCGCTCGCCGCCTATCTCATCGCCCTCGCGGGCGAGGCCGTTCCTCTCGCAATGGCAAGCTGATCGGTTCAACCACGGAGGCCGTCATGGACAACGCCGAGATCAAGGACATGGTCCGCGCTCGTTACGGCGGCATCGCCGCCGCCAGCGCCACATGCTGCACCCCGGAGGCCGCCAAATCCGGCCGGATGGGCTATTCCGACGCGGAATTGGCCGCCGTGCCGGAGGGCGCGAATCTCGGCCTCGGCTGCGGCAATCCGCAAGCCATCGCCACCCTGCGTCCGGGCGAGGTGCTGATCGACCTCGGCAGCGGCGCTGGTTTCGACTGCCTGCTCGCGTCGCGCGAGGTCGGCCCTGAGGGCCGCGTCATCGGCATCGACATGATGCACGAGATGCTGGGCAAGGCGCGTGAGAACGCCGACGGCCTCGGCGTCGCCAACGTTGAGTTCCGGCTCGGCGAGATCGAACATCTGCCGGTGGCCGACAACACGGCCGACGTCATCATCTCCAATTGCGTCATCAATCTTGTTCCCGACAAGGCGCAGGTCTTCCGAGAGGCCTTCCGCGTCCTGAGGCCCGGCGGCCGGCTGGCGATCGCCGATGTGGTGAACATGCGGGCGCTGCCGGACGATCTCGCGGCGGATAAGGCGCTTGTCTGTGGCTGCGTCGCCGGCGCCGCGCCGATCGCGGCGATCGAGGCATGGCTCGCCGAGGCGGGCTTCGACATGATCGCCATCAACGCCAAGCCGGAGAGCCGCGAACTGGTCGCGAGCTGGGCGCCTGGGCGGGGGGTCGAGAACTACGTCCTCTCCGCCACGATCGAGGCGCGCAAGCCCGCCAGCTTAGCGGTCTGATCCCGACTTTGCGCGGGGCCGGCATCGCGGGAGCGTTTAGGCGTGTCCCAGCGGGCGAGGCGCTCCCGGTCAACATCCCCGGCCGGCCTCGGTGGGTGGTCATCTCGGCCCTGGGCATCTGCCAGATCTTCGCCTGGGGTGGCAGCTACTACCTGCTTGCCGTATTGGCGCTGCCGATCGGAAAGGCAACGGGTTGGTCGACGATCTGGATTCTTGGCGGTCTGTCCGTCGGGTTGCTCGTCTCGGGGCTAGTCTCGCCCACTGTGGGTCGCGCGATCGACCGACGCGGTGGCCGGCCCGTACTTGCAGTTAGCGCTGTTCTGCTCTCCGCCGGGCTGGCCGTCATCGCGATCGCCCCGCATCCGTTTGTTTATGTTGGGGGCTGGATCATCATCGGTCTTGGAATGGGCGCCGGGCTGTATGATCCCGCCTTCTCCGCCCTCGGGCGGCTGTATGGAGACGAGGCGCGAAGCGCCATCACCCATCTGACGCTCTTCGGCGGCTTCGCCAGCACCGTCTGCTGGCCGTTGAGCGCCTTCCTCGTCGAGCGCCTGGGCTGGCGTGGCGCAAGCCTGAGCTACGCCGGGATCGACCTTGCCATTGTGCTGCCGCTCTATCTGCTCGGGCTGCCGCGAGAGCGCACGCGCCCGCCCGCGCTGCGACGCCGGGAGGCGGCAGCGGGCGCCACGTCCGCCAACCGTCCCGACCGGCGCGCTTTCCTGCTGCTCGCGGCCGGACTGACGGTGGCCTCCGTCATTATGACCATCATTTCCGTTGACATCCTGACGCTTCTGCAAACGCGCGGCCTTACGCTTGCCGCCGCGGTTGGACTGGGAGCCCTCATCGGCCCTGCACAGGTCGGCGCGCGCGTGGTCGAAGCGGCATTCGGGCGTCGTCATCATCCGATCTGGAGCCTTCTCGCCTCGACCCTTCTCGTCGTTGCTGGTCTCGCCCTCCTGCTCGGCCCGGCGAGCCTGATCGGCGCGGGCCTCGTACTCTATGGCTCGGGAAGTGGTATTCGCTCGATCGCGCGCGGCACGGTCCCGCTCGCCATGTTCGGAAAGGACGGCTACGCCATCCTGATGGGGTGGCTGGCTATGCCGATCCTCGTGGCACAGGCAGCGTCTCCCGCCATCGGAAGTCTGCTTGTCGGGGGCTTGGCGCGACGCTCGCGATCGTGACGCTCGTGGGCATCGCCGTTTTCAACATGCTGCTGGTGCTGCTGTTGTTGCCCTTCGCGCTAGACGCTCCGGCGAGTTGATGAGACTTATGCCAACGGGCGTGTCTCGCCCGCCCAGCTGTCATCGGACAGGACTGCTATCGGCGCCGTGCCCATACCATCCCCGCGTCGCCGTCACGATCCGCACCACGGACAGCATCACCGGCACCTCCACCAGCACGCCCACCACCGTCGCCAGCGCCGCCCCTGACTGGAATCCGAACAGGCTGATCGCAGCGGCCACAGCCAGCTCGAAGAAATTGCTGGCGCCGATCAGGGCCGAGGGTCCCGCGACGCTGTGGGGGGAGCCGCAGGCGCGGTTCAGGCCATAGGCGAGGCCGGCATTGAAATAGACCTGGATCACGATCGGCACGGCGAGAAGCAGGATGACCAGGGGCTGGCGGCGGATCTCCTCGCCCTGGAAGCCGAACAGGAGCACCAGTGTCGCGAGCAGCGCCAGTAGCGATACCGGCTGTAATGCGCGCAATGCGCGCGATAGGGCGGGCACGCCGCCGCGTGACAACAGGATACGGCGCCATGCCTGCGCGGCAATCACCGGCACCACGATATACAACACGACCGACAGGAACAGGGTGTTCCAGGGTACGCTGATCGCCGATAGACCCAGCAGCAAGCCCACCACCGGCGCGAAGGCCACGACCATGATGGCGTCGTTCAGGGCCACCTGGCTCAGCGTGAAATTCGGATCGCCGTCCGTCAGGTTCGACCAGACGAACACCATCGCCGTGCAGGGCGCGGCAGCGAGCAGGATCAATCCGGCGATGTAGCTGTCGATCTGTCCGGCGGGCAGCAAGGGGCGAAATAGCCAGCCCACGAATAGCCAGCCCAGGAGCGCCATCGAAAATGGCTTGATCAGCCAGTTCACGCCGACAGTCACAACTATGCCGCGCCAGTGTCGGGCGACACCGCCGATCGCGGCGAAATCCACGCGCAGCAGCATCGGCACGATCATCAGCCAGATGAGCACCGCGACCGGCAGATTGACCTTGGCGACACTGAGCGCCCCCAGCGCATGGAACGGCGTCGGAGCCACGCTGCCGAGCGCGATTCCGGCGACAATGCAAAGCGCCACCCATAGCGTCAGGTATCGCTCGAAGAGGCTCAAGGCCGCACGCGGCCGAGTTCGCTCGATGATCTGTTCCATCATTCCTCGATCGCGGCCGTCAGGCCGGCAGATGCGTCGGCGCCGTCACCGCCGTTGGCAGCATGAATGTTAGGACGAGGCATAGAGTCAGCATGATCGCGGAGCCCCACAGACAGGCAGCCAGGCCTCCCAACTGGGTCAGCGCTCCCGAGAAAAGGATGCCGGTCAGGCGCCCGGCGGCGTTCGCTGCGTAGTAGAACCCGACATCCTCGGCCGCCTTCTCCGACCCGGCATAGGCGAGGATCAGATAGGAGTGGAGCGAGGAAATCACCGCGAAGGCGATCCCGAAGATCAGCAGACCCACCACGACCACGAGGTCGAGCCGCGCGACACCCGAGGCCGTCACCAGCGCCAGAGTGACCGTGATCGCGGTCAGCACGCCGCCCCAAAGCCGCGCGGCCGGAACCTCCCGCGAGAGTCCGTCGGTGCTGCGCGTCACTATCGACGGAGCCACCGCCTGGACGGCGCCATAGGCGATGGTCCAGGCGGCGATGAACCCGGCGACGTGCATGTACGGCCAACCATAGCTGTAGAGAAAGATCGGCAGTCCGACGACGAACCAGACGTCACGCGAGCCGAACATGAAGATGCGCGCTGCGGCCAGCAGATTGATCGCGCGCGATTTGGCGAACAACTCGCGAAACGACCGCGACGCCTTCGCCTTGCCCAGTTCGCGCGGCAGGCTCAGCACCACGTTCGCCAGCACCAGCGCGAGCATTCCCGCCATCAGCCAGAGCGCCGGGCGGAACCCGACCACTTGCAGCAGGAGTCCGCCGACGAAGAAGCCAAAGCCCTTCATCGCGTTCTTGGAGCCGGTGAACCACGCCACCCAGCGGAACAGCTGTCCCGCGCCGCCGCCCGAGGTCGCCTTGATCGCCGATTTGGAAGCGGTCTTGGTCAGATCCTTGGCGACCCCAGCCACGCCCTGCGCCGCGACCACCCAGGCGATCGATGCCGTGGCGCCCCAGCCGGGATCGAGCGCGGACAGCATCAGCAGCCCGCCGATTTGCAGCACCAAGCCGACCGCCAGCATCCGGGGAATGCCAAACTTCGCTGCCAACCAGCCGCCACCAAGATTCGCGAACAAGCCGGCGGACTCGTACAGCAGGAACAGGAAGGCCAGCATGAAAGGCGTGTAGCCGAGGCTGTAGAAGTGCAGCAGCACCAGCATTCGCAGAGCGCCGTCGGTGAGCGTGAAGCTCCAGTAGCTGGCGGTGACGACGGCGTAGTTCCGGGTGGCGGACATCAGGCGCCCCGCTCGATCACGAGGTTCGCCAGATCGACCATCCGGCAGGCGTAGCCGACCTCGTTGTCATACCAGGCATAGATCTTCAGCAGCGTTTCGTCGGTCACCATCGTGCTGGGACCGTCCACGATCGCGCTGCGAGAGTCGTTGGCGTAGTCGGCCGAGACGAGCGGCCGGTACTCGAAACCCAAGATGCCAGCGAGCGAACCGGCGGCCACGGTCCGGAACAGGTCGTTTACCTCCTGCGCGTCAGTCGGGCGGCGCATCTCGAACACGCAGTCGGTCAGCGAAGCGTTCAAGATTGGTGCGCGCACCGCGTGGCCGTTCAGCCGCCCCTTCAGTTCGGGATAGATTAAGGAAATCGCCATGGCGCTCCCGGTCGTGGTCGGCTGCAGCGAAAGCATCGCCGACCGGGCGCGACGCAAGTCCTTGTGCGGGGCGTCCACGATGACGTTGGTGTTGGTGGGCGCGTGGATCGTGGTGATCTGGCCGTGGCGGATGCCGATCGCCTCATGAACCACCTTTACCACGGGAGCGAGGCAGTTGGTGGTGCAGGAAGCCGCCGTCAGCAGCCGATGCCGCGCTGGATTATAGAGTTGGTCATTGACGCCGACCACCACATTCAGCGCCGCCTCATCCTTGACGGGAGCCGCCACGATTACTCGGCGAACGCCACGCGCGAAATATCCGTCGAGCTGCTCGGGCCTGAGAAACTTCCCGGTGCATTCGAGCACGATGTCGCAGCCGAGATCGCCCCACGCCACACTGTCGGGTGTTGCCGCGTCGCTGAAACCAATGCGCCGGTTCTCGATCAGGATGGCGCGGTCGTCTTCCGCATCGAAACTCTCCCGCCAGCGCCCGTGGATGCTGTCGAATTCGAGGAGATGCGCCGTCGTGGCAGCGCCGCCCTTTAACTCGTTGACGTGGACGACATCCAGCCGGTTTCCAGCCCGCGGATCGTCCGCCGCGCGACACAGGCCACCCATAGCGGCGCGCAGAGCAAGACGGCCGATACGGCCCATGCCGTTGATGCCGACCCGCATCAGCGCACTCCCGCCGGCGCCGGCACGCCGCCCCCGCCGATCTCGTCAAGCCTCGCCTTGATCGCCATGCGATCGAGCGAGGTGAAGGGCAGCGCCGTGAAGATTTCGATCCGCCGGCGCAGACTGGCGTAGAGCTCGTTCAGCAGCGTCGCGCGCTCCGCATGGCTGGCTGTGAACTTGGCTGGATCCGGCAACGGCCATGCGCCAGTGACAGCGATCGGTCCGAAGTCGGGGCAGATCTGGCCGTGCAGCGTGTCGCAAAGGGTGATGATGAAGTCCATGCGCGGGGCGGTTGGCCCAGTGAACTCGTTCCAGGATTTGCTGCGCAATGCAGTCATATCATGCCCAAACGCGCGCAGCTTCGTCATGACCTCGGGGTTGGGTTCGACGATCGGGGTGGAACCGGCCGAATAAGCCTGGAAACGTCTGCCGCCGACCTTTGCGAGGATCGCCTCAGCCATGATCGAGCGGGCAGAGTTATGCGTGCACAAGAACAGTACGTTGAAGGCCGGGGTCATGCCTGTGTCCTCAGCGGGGTATGGAGGGAGAAGGCGTGCAAGATCGCCGCAGAGCTCCGGTCGTCCTCCGCAGCAGGTCTCGGTGAGAAACCCCAGCAGGGCCCGCAGCCCTGCGATGCGCACGGCATGGACGATCTGCCGCCCCTGACGAGTGGATTGGGTCAGGCCGGCGCGTTCCAGAGCCGCCAGATGGAAAGACAGGGTCGAAGGCGGCACACCGAGGCGCGCACCGATTTCACCGGCGGGAAGCCCGCTGGCGCCTTCAGCGAGTAGCAGACGGACGAGATCGAGTCGGGTCTCTTGAGAGAGCGCCCCAAACGCCATTGCGGCTTTTATAGGTTCCATATTTCCAGCATTACAGAAATACCCTTCCTTGGCAATAGATCTCCCACTCCCACAGACCAAGTCTCACTTTCGGGCATGATCTCCGG
>Ga0207933_1002756_pt1 | contig 11002 bp, 8 predicted proteins | sample NGESurdeep092012_4_FD_184488 | JGI IMG/M metagenome (GOLD analysis project Ga0207933, IMG submission 184488) | Arctic peat soil microbial communities from Barrow, Alaska - NGEE Surface sample F53-3 deep-092012 (SPAdes) | ecosystem: Environmental > Terrestrial > Soil > Wetlands > Peat ...
TGATCTTGATGATGATAGGTGTAGATCACGACGCGCCAGACGCGGCGCCGCGGCGCCGCCGCCGCTGAATCCGCCTGCGGCTGCTCCCCCTTAGGCCGCGTTTCATGAGACTGGATTCTTGCGCCGGTAGCCGGCGAGGGCTTGGACTTTGGCGCCGGAGCAGCGGTGGGCGCCGGAGCAATCCGCGAGATCACGCCTGAGGAGCGCACAGAAGGAGATGATTTGTGGCGCAGCAGCAGCCAGCCCAGGATCAGCACCAACACGATGCCCACGACGGCATAGATGGCGGGGGAGCGCCGCGCTGAGTCGGGTTCTGCCTCCTCCTCCCGGTCGATTGCTTGTGCGGTGCCGGAAGGCGGTGGAACCCTGGCAGTTTCCCCTTCTGCGGTTCCTGGCGGGGAGCTGGCGGACATCTGTCGCGCGCCCCCCGAGGATGTTGCACCAGCAACCACTGGGGCCGTTGCTGCCGGACGCGGCATGGCGGCGGTTCCGGCGGCCGGCGTTGTGGCGGGTTTCAATACCGCGGCAACCTGCGCCAAGCCCCAACGCGCACTGAGCGTGTTGCGCACAATCTCGGCAAATGGTGCGGGAATGCGGTTGATCCGCGCGTCCTCGGCCGACGACGGCTTTCGCTGCGTGAACGCCTGAAAAAGCGTCTCCCCAATCCCCGCAACATCGCCGGCGCGCGTGCCGCCCGGGGTTTGCAGGCAATCGCTGCGCAGTTTTACCGCCTCGCCAACAGCCAGAAGGCTGGCTGGTTCCACCCGTCCGTGCACCAACCCCTGCTGGTGAATCGCGGTGAGGGCCGCGACCATCGTCTCGGCGACCTGGTGTGCCTCGTCTCTTGAGAGGGTTTGGCCGCGCAGAATGTCGGCCAGATTCTGATCCGCATGCTCCATCAGCGCATATATAAAAGGAGTCTGGTCCAGCCGGACTCGGCCGATCTTGCGGATCGTCATCAGAGCGGGTTGCTGCAGACGCTGCGCTGCCTGGAGCCGCGCGATGACCTCGTCGGCGTCGGTGAGCGATTCCGTCAGGCTGAGGATAGCGGGCTGGGATGCCGTCCCGCCGGTTTCGGTTTCAAACCACGCGGTCCGGCCCTCCGACCGTACTAAACGGCCCAGCCGGTATCCTTCTTCGGTGGTCTTGCCTTCCAATTCATTCCAAAACTGCATCGTGTCCCGATTCTAGATAAGACTGAGGCTTTCTCCCACCCGGCCCGCCTGGGAGAGATCCGTTGAAGAGTCGCGCTTCCTATTTCGGTGATAGTAGCACCAGACCGCGTTTCGCCGGGCATGCCTTTGGCACCTTTGCGGTTGAGGCAAGCAGCCCGCTCGGCGCCGGCCGCTCCTTGGCGGAGCGGCTGCGGCCATGGCGAAGTCTCCGGCGCCAAGAGTGCTCTAGGCGATTTTTTCCACATTGGGGCGCGCAGCATAGCTGGTTCGCGCCAGCAGCGCCATGCCCTCGCGCGCCATCTCGCGCGCCATCCTGCGAAGTTCTTCGGGGCGCTCGTTGTGAACTGCGGTGAGTTGCTCCAGCGCGGCGGCGGCGCGAAGCTTGGCGATTCCTTGGAATGCGAACTCGCCCGCATTGCCGCATGTGTGCAAAATGTTGTCGGAGGTGATTTTGAAAACGTCTTCACCCTGAATGACGAAGGCGACCAGATATTTTTCAGGCGAGGGGATTTGGGTGGGAGTGGCCATGGCATGCTTCCTTCACTGTGAATTGGGGTGCTGCGGGGTCAGCAGGCAAGGAACGCCGACGCCCTTTTTCCCATACTAGAGCCATCGCGCGGCCTCGGTGCGCACATGAGCAAAGAATGAGGCGGGGGAACACAGTTAGGCTACCTGAAATCCTAGCGGGGAACCTTCTTTTTCCCCAAGAGCGCGGAAAACAGCGGCGCGCCCCATGTGCCGATCGCCAGCAGTGCTCCAAAGAGGATCACGGCGTCGATGCTCTCCCGCCCCTGCTTGTTCCAATAATCGTTTTCCAGATTGAGCCAAAGCGCGAATTCGTCCAGCGTCAGCGCTGCTCCAGCGCCAAACAGGATCGACATCAGTGCGCTGACGAAGATAGATCGGGAGGTACCTTCGGAACCCAACTCGAGCAAGTAGCCATAGCCTACCGTCAGCAAGATCAGGATGCCCCAGACCAGGTGGTGGATGTGCCGCCCACCCATGGTGACCCAGGTAAACGGCCCGATATGGTGCACCACCGCGACCACCAGCAGACGGACCGCCAAAAAGGTGATGAAGAAGCTGACGGAGGCCAGGAACAGCCGGCGGTGCGGACGCTCCGGAATGTGCTCATGGATCAGCTTGCCGAGTCGCGTCAGATGCAGCAGAAAGAGCAGGACTGCCGTCATCAGAACCACGAAGATCAGCAGAACCAGAACGCCTGTGATGTGCATAGCGTCATCAATTACAGCACGAGGCAGCCGTAGAGAAGAACATCAGATGCAAAGATTCAGAAGAGATCGGAATCGAGGCTGGCGATAAAGGGAAGGCCCGGCATGATCAGTTTGTGCAAACGGTGGTCATGGGTAAGAAAAAGATCCACCCCGGCGTGTGCGGCGGTTGTGAGGTGGAGAGCGTCAAGCGGCTTGACTCCATGCTTGGCGCGCAGTTCGGCGAAAAGCCGCGCACTTTGCGGAACGTAAGGAAGCATGGCGATGGCATCGGACTCGAAATACTGCTCTATTAGGTCGGCCGCGGAGATGTCCCCTGTTTTGATCGGACCCACCAGGAGTTCGCCAAGAACGAAGTTGCTGCTGCAAAGGATATCGCCCCTTCGCAGCATCACATCGTGGATGTGCCGCACGCGATCACTTAGCTTGTTATGGTCTTCGAGCCAGTAAGCGTGGATCATTGTGTCCCAGTAGATACGCTTCACCGCTCCCAACTCTCGCGCTCTCGACGATGAAACGTCTCGGCTCCGTCCAGTTGCTCGTAGGTGTGCTTCAAAATGCCGCGAAGGTTCGCAAAGGCGTTCGTGCTCTTTGAAGACGGCTCTGGCGAAGAATCCCCGGGGGCTGCCGGGACGGCTTCAACCTTGTATACAAATGTGAGCGTTGAGCTCCGGCCTGAAGGAGCGGACCGAAGCCCCTGAATTTCCTGAAGAGTAACGTGGTTTTCCTTAAAGAAACGCTCCGATTGCAAAGCGTTGCATATGATTGGAAAGCGATTGGGCGGCAGCACCTTTTGCTCCACTAGGAATCTCCCAAACGTCCCTGAATGTATCTTCACAATTTTTTGGCCGCGTCGCCGTGCCGGCTCAATGTACTGTTCCGCGGCAGAGCGCCGCACTCTGTCGGTCGATCCATAATTGGCCATGGAAATGCCCCCTCTTTGACATAAGCATAGCACGGTTTGACATGTCAAAAAGCGATCGTCCGCCCTTATGCGAAGAGGAATTCCTTGGTGCGCAGCTCCTTGATCGAGTCGCGGAGCTTGGCCGCCTTCTCGAACTCGAATTTCTTGGCTGCCTCTTTCATATCCGACTCCAGGCTCGCAATATAGGTGTCCAACTCCTGCTGGGAAGCGAATTCCGGCATGTCTTCCGCGGCTTCCGTCAAGTCTGCATACTCGGCGCGCAGGATGCCGGCCAGCGACATATCCAGTGAGCGGATGATCGAGACTGGAGTGATGCCGTTCTCCTCGTTGTATGCGCGCTGGGCGTTGCGCCGGCGCTCCGTCTCATCCAACGCGCGGCGCATAGAGTCGGTGATGGTGTCCGCATAGAGAATGGCGCGGCCGCGAAGGTGGCGCGAGGCGCGCCCGATGGTCTGGATCAGAGAGCCGGAGGAACGCAGGAAGCCCTCCTTGTCGGCGTCGAGAATGGCGACCAGGGAGACCTCCGGCAAATCGAGCCCCTCCCGCAGCAGGTTGATCCCAATCAGCACGTCATATTCTCCCTTCCGCAAATCGCGCAGCAGTTGAACGCGCTCCAAGGTCTCGATTTCGGAGTGCATGTAGCGGCACTTGACGCCGACCTCCGCGTAATACCCGGCTAGGTCCTCCGCCATTCGCTTCGTGAGCACCGTCACCAGAACCCGCTCCCTCTGCTCAGCGCGCAGGCGAATCTCCGCCAGCAGGTCGTCGATCTGCCCCCGGATGGGGCGGATCTCGACCTCCGGATCCACCAGCCCCGTAGGACGGATGATCTGCTCCACCACCACGCCGGCTGACTTGGTGAGCTCATAAGGGCTCGGCGTCGCGGAGACATAAATCGTCTGGTGAACACGCGCCTCAAACTCGTCGAACTTCAAGGGCCGGTTGTCCATCGCCGAGGGCAGGCGGAAACCATAGTCGATCAGGTTCTGCTTGCGCGACCGGTCGCCGTGCCACATGCCGTGAAGCTGCGGCAGCGTGGCGTGCGACTCGTCGATGAAGAGCAGATAATCGCGGGGAAAGTAGTCGAGCAAAGTCGGAGGCGGCTCGCCCGGCAGCCGGCCGGAAAAGTGCCGCGAATAATTTTCGATGCCGTGGCAGTAGCCCACGGACTTGATCATCTCCAGGTCAAAACGGGTGCGCTGGTGGATGCGCTGCGATTCCACCAGATGTCCTTGCGATTCCAGCTCTTTCTCCCACCAGGCTAGTTCTTCGAGGATGGAGGAGACGGCTGAGGTCTTGCGCTCCGGCTGCACCACATAGTGCGATTTTGGATAGATCGGCAGGCGCGCATATTTCTGGCGCACAGTGCCGAAGAGAGGGTCGATCTGCGAGAGGGAGTCGATCTCATTGCCGAAAAGCTCAATGCGGTATGCCATCTCGTCATACGTGGGATAGACCTCGATGACGTCGCCCCGCACCCGGAATGTGCCGCGCCGGAAGTCATTGTCATTGCGCTCGTAGAGGATCTCCACCAGCCGCTTGGTAATGTCTTCGCGGCGGATCTTTTGCCCGCGCTCCAGCATCAGCAGCATGCCGTAGTAGGCCTCCGGGGAGCCCAACCCATAGATGCAGCTTACCGAGGCTACGATGATGGCGTCGCGGCGCTCGAACAGGGAGCGCGTGGCCGAGAGGCGCAGTTTGTCCAGCTCCTCGTTGATCGTCGCTTCCTTCTCGATGTAGAGGTCGCCGGCCGGAATGTAGGCCTCCGGCTGGTAGTAGTCGTAATAGGAGACGAAATACTCGACCGCGTTGCCGGGAAAGAACTGCTTGAACTCGTGAAACAGTTGAGCGGCCAGCGTTTTGTTATGGGCCAGGATCAGCGCCGGGCGGTTGAGACTCTCGATGATCTTGGCCATAGTAAAGGTCTTGCCGGAGCCGGTGACGCCGAGCAGGGTCTGATGCTGTTCCCCGGCGGCTACCCCTGAAAGAAGCTCTTCGATCGCCCGGCCCTGGTCGCCGCGGGGCTGGTAGTCGCTGACAAGTTGAAAATCCATAGATCCTTCCAGCCTAGAGCATTTTCAGATTAGGCGCACCGCCGCCCGGGCAGCGCCATCGTCCCTGCGGCAAAGCCGCGGTGAGGAGAGAGGAGTTCGAGGAGTGGAATCAGCACCTAAGCTCAATGGCAAGAACCTCGAGCCGGATTCCCATCTCCCGGCAAACCCAACATTGCTGTCGCCGGCGGCAATCTTTCAGGCGGTCTGCTGATCGTAGCTGAAGATTAGCTGTGTTCCGACCGATTTTGAGGAAGGAAAATCCATTTCAGAGGTCGCCAGAACCTTCGGTATCCACCCCGCCACCCTTTATCGAGTTCTCGCTCCCGATGCCTGAAGACTCAGCACATTAAATATTGGATGCTGAATAAGACGAATTCTGCCACCCCGACACATCCTCGCCGAAAGCCTGACGAAATTCCAAAGACCAGGAACGAGTCGAGGCTGGAAGAAGTGCATTTGCCTGAATAGCGCTATTTGAGAAGTGCTTTCGATTTGCCGATTGAATGGAAGGGCAATGTTGTTCAAGCTCCTTCTAACGACTAATCTGTTTTCGAGGCGATCCATGCACGGATTCCTTTCCGAGTTGAAACTGGCTTTCCGGCAGTTACGCAAGTCGCCCGGCTTCACGGCCACGGCGGTACTTATGCTGGCCTTTGGGATCGGCGCCACCACCGCAATCTTCTCCATCGTCGATGGGGTGCTTCTGCGTCCGCTGCCGTTTCCGAATTCAGACCGTCTCGTCACTCTGGGCGATCAGGTAAAAAACACGGACTGGGGTCACCACGATCCAGGACCTGTAACCGGCCCCGAGGTTGTCATTTATCCGCGCGACACGCACTCTTTTGAGAGCCTCGGCGGATATGGCTTTAGAAACTTCGAGATCTCTGGAATTGGCGAGCCTGCCCGAATAAACGCCACGCGCATGACGCCTTCGGTCTTCACCGCCCTCGGTATCAGCCCGCTCATGGGCCGCGTCTTCACCGCCCAGGAAGATCAACAGGGGGCCCAGGTCGTGGTGCTGAGTTACGGGACGTGGAAGAGCCGCTTCAACGGGGACACGCATATCCTTGGCACGAAAATTCTGCTCGACCGCAAACCATACATCGTCATTGGTGTAATGCCGCGGAACTTCGAGTTTCCGCTCTATGCCGGCCTTCTGAGCCGCAGCGAACTCTGGGTTCCCTTGAGCCTTACTCCGCGGGAGCTTTCTCCAGAGGCCGATGGCAGTTGGTATCTGAATCTTGTAGGACGGCTAAAGCCCGGCGTTACACCGGCACAGGCCCAGAGCGATGCCACACTGGTGGCACAGCAGATCATGCGCAGCTATCCGCCCGATATTGCGAACTTCCGGATTCGTCCTGTGGTCTACCCGTTGCAGCAGATCACGGTGGTTCAAACCCGGCCGATGCTACGCATGCTCTTTCTCGCTGTGGCCGTCGTGCTGCTCATCGCTTGCGCCAACTTCGCCGGACTCCTTCTAGTTCGCGCCATTCGCCGTCAGCGAGAGACCGCGGTACGGTTGGCCGTTGGCGCGCCCGCGCTCACGCTGCTGCGCCAAACCATGCTTGAAAGCCTCGTCCTGAGCATCGCCGGCGGCCTCCTGGGCACCGGGTTGGCCGCTCTCGCGCTCGCCATTGGCAAGAACCATCTACCGCAAACGCTGCCGCTGATGAACGAGATCGTGCTCAACTGGACGGTCGCAGGCTTTGCACTTCTGCTTGCGATTCTCACCGGTTTCTTGTGTGGTTTGGTACCGGGCTTCGTCGCCCTGCGCACCAATGTGAATGGCTCATTGAAAGAAGGCGGACGCAGCGGTTCCGTTGGCGGCAACCACGCGCGTTTGCGATCCACACTCGTCGTGATGGAAATCGCCGTCGCGCTCATCTTGCTGGCCGCTTCAGGTTTGTTGCTGCGCAGCTTCAACAACATGAACGCGGTCGATCTCGGATTCCGACCCGACCACGTCACTACAGCCGCATACGCTTTGCCGCGGAGACAATACGGCACCCAAGCGCAGGTCGACACATTCAACAACAAGCTGCTCCTGCAGCTTCGCCAGTTACCGGGCGTGGAGTCGGTTGGCCTGACCAGCACAATTCCAACGACAGGGGATGGCATCGAGAGTTTTACTGTGCAAGGTTACCTCGATCCCCGTGGGCCCGACCAGACAGCCGCGTCGCCTTTTCGAGTCAGCGGAGACTACTTCAAAGCCATCGGCACCCCGCTCATTCGCGGCCGCTATTTCGAAGATTCCGACAATGCAAACAACCAGCTCGTGGTCATCGTCAATCGCGAATTCGCCGAGCACTATTGGCCGCGGCAGAATCCCATTGGCAAACAAATGAGCGTCGGTACTTCGAAATCGGGAACCCCCTGGATGACCGTGGTTGGAGAGGTGGCCGACGCCAAGCTTACTTCCCCCGATGCTGACGCAACCGAGCAGTTTTACCAGCCGGTCGCGCAACTGGAAAAAGACATTGGCCATTATGCTTCGCCCATGGATCTAAACGGTAGCGGCGGTTACATTGTGCTCCGTTCAGCCCTACCGCCCGAGCAGATGGAGAATGTGCTGCGCGCAACTGTCCGTTCCATTGATGCGCAACTGCCACTCACCCAGGTGCAGACCATGGATGAGGTCGTCTCGTCAAGCGAAGCGCCACGCCGATTTAACACTGTCGTTATCTCGAGCTTTGCCTTAGCCGCGGTGCTGCTGGCGGCGCTTGGCATTTACAGCATCATCGCGTTTTCCGTTGCCTCCCGCGCGCAGGAGATGGCCATCCGCATAGCCCTCGGTTCGCCGCGCTCCCACATTGTGCGGCTCATCCTCATGTCTGGTCTCAAACTCGCTGCTATCGGTTCTGTTCTTGGGCTGGCCGGAGCCGCCGCCGCATCGAATGCCCTGCGATCCTTCCTTTTCCAAGTAAGCCCCTTCGATCCTATGGTCATGATCCTGACCGCGATCGCTGTCTTTGCCCTGGCTCTTGCGGCTTCTATCTTTCCCGCGCGCCGTGCCGCCTCGGTTGACCCCATTCAGGCGTTGCGGGGCGAATGACGTCGGGAGCCCGCTGCCCAGGAGAAAGATTGGCAGGGTGCTGGGACGGAGTCCAAATTGCAGCATTTCATTGAATCTAAGAAGGTCGGAGACAGATTGCCCTTGGTGACAGCAATGTTGGGTCTAGAGCATTTTCACAGTTGGTGTAAGCGAAACAGAGCAACTTAACGCGGGCATTCCATCAAAGAATGCCCGCACATAGCTAATTCAGCCCACATCACAGTAACTGTGAAAATGCTATACCCCATCTCGCGGCGGCTGGACTTCGCGAGTCTGCGCCGATCGCAATCTAGAAGCGCGACAGTGGCGGAAAGCCCGATCGCTCCGCGGGGGACAGCATGCGCAGCAAAAAGATGAGTCCCGCGAGGATGGCGGCCAGGACCAGAAGAATAGGCAGGAAAACGATCGGCCGAATCACGACGCGGCCGCGCCCGATGGTGGCCGCGGGATCCCGGTACAAGTGGCCTCCGAAGACCACCAGACTGCCCTCCACCGTCGCCTTGCCCGTCATCGTCACATTGCCCCCCAAAACGACGATGTCCCTGTGTACCGGGCCGTTCAGATAGATGTTGCCGGCAGCCACAACCAGGTTGCTGCGTGCCGCTCCATCGATGCGCATGGAGCAAAAAAAGCAAACCGCGTTCCGCACCTGCTGGGGCCCGGCTACGGTGATGTCCTCGCCCACGTGGATGGCGTTTCCCACTCGCGGGGGAGCGCCGGCCAGCAGCAACAAGGCGCAAACCGCGAAGAGTGATCGAAGCATCAGGAATCCTCCACAGAATCTTACGCGAGAGGCGTCACGTGGTCACGGAGTGTTGCGGGATGGCGGGTTACGGAGACTCTGATTGAGCAAGTTTTCGGCGAGCCTGCGCGGAACCATCCGTGTATTTTGCTCAGCTATTGGTGCAGTTGCTGTTCTGAACGCAGCACTTCCGGCCACTCGGATGGCGAATCCACAATGCAATCGGGACGCGGCTCGTGAAGCGTATGCGGAGCCAATCCATAGCCGCACCCCACGCTCCAAGCGCCGGCGTTGTGGGCGGTGAGGACGTCCACTGCGGAATCGCCGATCATCAGCGTCTCCTGCGGCGCGGCTCCCGCCTCCTCCATCAGCAGGCGCAGGCCTGCCGGATCGGGCTTCTTGGTGGGAAAGCTGTTCCCGCCATAGATACGAAAAAAGAATGGGCTGAGCCCCAGCGCGTCGCAGATGGCGACCGACGGTCTCACCGGCTTGTTGGTCAGCACCGCCATCGCTCGCGCAGCGGATCCTCGCCGCAGCTCCTCGATCGCGCGGTGAACTCCTGGATAGGCCTGGGTATGATCGAGTTTGTGCTCCTGATAATAGTCGAGGAACCAACTCACGGCCGATTCCACGAAATGCTCCTCGAGAGCGCCGTTCTCGAGAGCGCCATTCACGGCTTCGCCCCTCGTGCCGGCTGCGGAGCCGGCGAGTGCGCGCCGCACTAGCCATGACACCCCGTCGCCCACATAGCCGGCAATCACCGCCCGGGGCAGGGGAGCCCGGCCAAAATGGAAAAGCATGGCGTTCACGGCGGCGCATAGATCCTCCGCGGAGTCGACCAGCGTTCCGTCAAGATCGAATACTAGAAGACGAATGGAGTCCCAGGGGATGGGACGAAAGACCCTAGCCATATCCCTACTTTATAAGCCTCCCGCAGCCGCGGTTTCCCGGCACCGGGAAGAAGCTCCTGCTTGCACCGCGGGCTGTCGCGTCGCAGTACGGTCGCATCATGCCGCGCTTTCGCTTTGCCATCGATCGATTCGGGTAATGGAAAAACCAGTGTGCTCCGTGCGTTTGGGGTGCGTTTGGGGTGGGCTTGGAATGTATGGTTCAGTCGAACCCCTTGGAGCGGGGAGCGCGCGGTTACAAGGCCCCCCCCCTCCGCGGCAGGCGCGCCGCCAAACACAATCAGGCCGGCTTGGCGTAGCTGCCCGGGCTCTCCTCGGTCGCTCGCCACTGCGGCGTCCGTTCTTTCGTGGCTTCGCGCAATGCCCGCTGTACGCCTGCGGCATCGAAGTCGTGTGTATAGACGGGCGTGCCCGGCTGCTGCCGCCACGATTCGTCCAACGCTCCGGCATCCACTCCATCAAAACCCAGCTCATCAATCAGCCGCAGCACCACCTGCTTCGCTCGGGCGTCATCTCCGACAACCGGCAGCGCGATACGTCCTGGCTTTCCTGCCGGACGGCCGTGCTCGAGAAGATGTTTGGCGTAGATGTTGTTGAATGCCTTTATGACAGGCCGGCGCAGTTGCCGTTCTACCCATTGGCTCTCCGTCGTGCCGTCTTCAATCTCCTTGATGCGGCCATCGCGTTCGCGTGGGTAGTAGTTTCCCGTGTCGACGACGACGACTTCCGGCGGTACCCCATGGAAAAGATCCTTGGGAAGATTTGGGACCTTCGCCTCAGGAATGGTGACCACTACCACCTCGCCCGCCCGAGCCGCTTCCGCCGCCGTGACGGCTTTTGCGCCAGTCTCCTTGGCCAGCGCCGCCAGTGAAGCGGGCCCTCGAGAGGTGGCGACGAATACCTCGTGTCCCAAC
>Ga0207933_1002757_pt1 | contig 10994 bp, 13 predicted proteins | sample NGESurdeep092012_4_FD_184488 | JGI IMG/M metagenome (GOLD analysis project Ga0207933, IMG submission 184488) | Arctic peat soil microbial communities from Barrow, Alaska - NGEE Surface sample F53-3 deep-092012 (SPAdes) | ecosystem: Environmental > Terrestrial > Soil > Wetlands > Peat ...
CCCTAATGAGCACACTCGTGAAATCGCGAAGTGCCTCGAAAGTGGTCTATTCTGTTCGCGAGGTTCTGGAGCTGATCGCCATGCCGCCACGGTCGCGCGGACGTGACACTCGAGCTTTCCGACAACACCCACGTTAAGGTAAGTTCTAGGGAGACCCCGACATGTTACGTTTTCGATATCGATGGGTTTCCACATCGTTGATCCGGCCGGCCACCGCGTCGCCGGCGGCCCTTCAGGGGGCAGACGCTCTGTGAATAAGATCAAGCCCTCCTTGTTCAAACCTGTTGAGATCCTCTTTAGTAAGGCGACCGTCTCCGCCAACTAAGCGACGCAACAAGGAGTGGCCGGCGGCAATGCTGCCGCCCATTTCGTATTCCGATCGAACGACCGATTGAGTCGGTGAACGTCATTTATGTAAGTACAAACGCCAATATAGTAACCACAAGATGCGCTATAATGAGACAAGAGGCGACTAATTGTCTATCTCTTTACAATCTCCGCGCGAGGTACAGCACGACATTGCGGGTAGGTTCAAATCCCGCCGTCTGGCCATGAACATTACACAGAGAGAACTGTCCGCACGATCCGGTGTTTCGTGGAGTTCGCTAAAACGGTTTGAGCGTGACGGACTGATTGCGCTGGATTCACTTCTAAGCATAGCGCTCGTCCTGAATTGTCTTTCCGACTTCGACAAGCTGGCAGCGGATAACCCAGGCCTTCGAGTTGGGCAATCACTCGACAGTATTCTCGCTACGCCGGCACCGCGACGCAGGGCAACGAGCAGACGAAACCTACTTCCATGACCTATAAGCCTACGGAATTACTGAACGTTTATCTTGACGCGCGGAAGCAGCGCCACAAAGTCGGCCGTCTGGCCCTCAAGGATAGACAAATCCTTTTCGAGTACGACCCTGCCTTTATCGCCTCCGGTATCGAAATTTCGCCAATCAAATTACCCCTTTGCCCCGGCGTCGTGATCCCCGACGCCACCATCTATGAGGGGTTGTTCGGTGTTTTCAACGACAGTCTGCCGGATGGATGGGGTCGGCTCTTGCTCGACCGCACGGTGGAAACGCAAGGTATCCATCGTCGACAGCTCAACCCGCTCGACCGGCTTGCATATGTTGGTCGTCACGGCATGGGAGCTCTCAGCTATGAGCCAGAACTCAGTATCCCTAGCTCGGCGGAGGCGGTTGTGTCGCTAGACAAGCTCGCGGAGGAATCCGCCATTGTGCTGGATGGAGAGGGCGAAGAAGTCTTCGACGAACTGCTGCGTCTCAACGGCTCCTCCGCAGGAGCTCGACCGAAGATCGTAGCCCAGGTGAGCGCCGACAAAAAGAGAATCATTCACGGCCAGCAGAGTTTGCAAGGCGGTTTCACCCACTGGATGATAAAGTTTCCATCTTCACAGGATGCAGGAGACATGGGTGCGATTGAATACGGCTACAGTCTGATGGCAAGGAGCGCAGGGGTCGTAATGCCGGACACCCACCTTTTCAGAACGAAGAAGAACAAATACTTCGGGACCAAACGCTTCGATCGAGACGGCGACACCCGGATCCACATGCATAGTCTCGGTGGCCTGCTTCACGTTGATCACCGGACTCCGAGCCTCGATTATGATGCGGTCTTGAGTGTTACATTTGGGCTGACCAGAAACATTTTAGATGTCGAGAAAGTCTATGCGTTGGCTTGTTTCAACGTGCTCGCTCACAATCGCGACGACCACGTCAAGAACTTCTCCTTCCTGCTGAACGCGAACCAGGAGTGGATCTTCGCGCCCGCGTATGATTTGGTTTTCTCTTACGGCCCGGGCGGGGAACAAAGCATGCTCGTCATGCACAAAGGCAAAAACCCTGGCACCGCGGAACTTCACGACCTTGGTAAGAAGCACAATCTCAAGGCCGCGCCAGACATCCTTGCACGCGTTCAGAGAGCCGTCAGGAGATGGCCCGAGTATGCCAAAAAGGCCTCCGTTTCTCCCAAGTCCACTCGAGACATCGCACGGACGATCAATGGGCCAGCAGCCGTCTGCTAACGCGGGCGCGGCGGCAGGAGTAACGGTCAACGATGGAGGGGCCGGCGGCGGCTTGGACCATCAACGTCCTCACCCAATGTCCCGGTTGAATACGACCAACGCAGTCAACTTCTTAGCGATCTCCCACCGTGGAGAACAAAGTATCTGTCGTTGAAGCTTCCATGGTTGCCGCGCTTGCAACGCCGCTAATGGTGATGGGGTACGTGCTGTAAATAGAAAAGTTCATCTGATCAGGGGCGGGCGGTGGCGATACTGCCATCCTGTTCGTGGGGCGTTTGCCGAGTTTCAAGAGGGTGTGCCGCAGGATCCTCAGATCGGTCCTGAAGCTAGCAGTCTCAATGTAGTGGGCGTCTATACGGCACTTTTGCGGGTTCAGAACCGTCATGACATGGTGTTCGACGAACTCCGCAGGAATATGTGCCACCAGGCGCTCCTCATCGGAGAACTCTATGGTCGCTGCGCCGGTAATTCCGGGACGGCACAGCAACGACAGAGTTTCATGCTGTGGAATCTTGGGCCGGGGGCCGACCAAGCTCATCTCGCCACGGACTACATTGATCAACTGGGGCAACTCATCCCACTTCAGGCGACGCAGCACTGCACCAACCCCGGTCATCCGTGGGTCCCCATGCCGGGTCACGGTAAGGCCCTTATCGGCCTCCTCGTCGTGGTGGTCCATGGTGCGGAACTTCAGAATGATGAAGGGCTGTTGATGCAACCCAACGCGCTGCTGACGGAAGAGGACGGGTCCCTTCGACGTGATCTTGATCAGCAGACCTATCAGCAGCATCAACGGCGCAAACAGGATCAGAGCGATCGCGCCACATACCAGGCCCAGGAGACGCTTTCTCTTCGACATGCACCACGCACTGACATGGTGGGGGCAGAACAGGTCTTGATCAGCCTTGGGGATACTCTGCATAGGCGGGATTTTACGTAGGCCTCTGATCGAGAAGACCTTTTTGAGTCTTCTTATCATTGATTACTATTGTAATCGCAAATCCCCCGATGACAGCAACGTCGGGGCTACCTCAAGTCTCACAGCGCAATGGACCGCGCAGCGGCTAGGTCATCTTGCTCGCTGAAGCCCGACACTTGACCACAGCAGGCCAACGAAGGTGGAAACGGTGCAGCGGGTAAGTTTGCGGTGTACGTTTTTCGCACCTCTAAGCTGGACTGCCATCCATTCCTAGTTCTATTGAGCGGGGTGAGATTCAGACCACACACGCGCGAGGTCCTGGGTCGCGTACAACGCTTCTTTGGTTAGTTGTGCGGCCGCATGGTCACGCAATTTGGTTGCATCTTCTTTCGAATCACCTTCCAACCTGCCCGAGGCTACTCCAAGGTCCATCCAAAAATACGCCTGTGCATTGTTCTTTGGAACGCCCTCGCCTCGCTCGTAGCAACTGCCGAGAAGAATTTGAGAGACTGCTTCTCCCTGCTCGGCCGCTTTGCGAAACCAGAATGCTGCATTTGCGCCATCCTGTGGCACGCCTTCGCCCATGTGGTAGGCAAGGCCAAGGCGCCGCTGAGCTTCCGCCTGCCCGTGATCAGCGGCTTTGCGATACCAAACGACAGCCTGTGCATCGTCCTGCGTCACCCCCCCTGCCCATGTGGTAGGCAAATCCCAAATTCATTTGAGCGCCGGCATTTCCCTGATCGGCGGCTTTCCGAAACCAGACGACAGCCTGTGCATAGTCCGGCGCCACCGAACCATCACCCATGGAGTAAGCAATAGCGAGGTTGTTTTGAGCCACGGCATCTCCGTCAAGCGCCTGCCTCTTGAGGCTGTCAACACTTTGGGAGAACACTGTGCAACTCATTGTGAAGAGCAAGAGAGCAACGGCGAACATTTTGACGGAATTACGGAATATCAGCACAGTTCCCACCTCTAACGCATGTTAGGCCTATCCAGACGCTGGTGGTGTGATTCGCCGCACCACTAAGTTCGGGATTACCATCCGCGACGTGATCGACAGATCAAGGTCGCAACCGCCAAGCTGAGAAGAGTTCCGAGGACGAACTCAAGACCGATGATGTACGAGGCTAAGCCTTCGGTTATGAACACGGTTCCGGGCTCCCCTGTCTTAAGTTACAGCTTCAAACTCCGCGAAAGTTCGGTTAAGCAAGTTTACAAAACTACGTCTGACTTGCGAGGACTCCATCTGGATCGGCAGCCTAGAATCAGGCCGATTCACCTGGCATGATGCGCTCGCGAAACTCGCGGGATCTTCCAGCTGCGGTCGCGTCAGACCGTCACACCGACGGCATTTTTTTGAAAAGGTATAGTCCTTCCATATCGAGCGCGAGAACGCAATAGTGGGCCTCTCACGGATTTGGAGGTTTGATCTATGTCGCTAAAATCGATAGTTTTGGCTGCCGCACTTTTCCTCTCAGGTCTTTGTCCCGCCTATGCAAACACTACTCCCTCTCTGCACTTCCACTCGGAGCAACAGGCCCGGCAGTACTGCCCGCATGACGCTGTCGTCTTGGTCAACACAAAGGCGAGTGTTTATCACCTTAGGGAGACTCTGCACAAGTTCTGCATCCGCGTCCTGATTGATTAATCAGATAGGAGTGAGGTGGGAGCGATGAAGCAGCAGAGTCGGGCGAGTCAGGGTGTGTTTGAGAAGTACGGGCGTAAGAGTCGCCGTGAGCTATTTCTGGACGAGATGGAGCCGATAGGTCCGTGGTCAGCGCTGGAGTCGCTGGTGCGTCCGCACTACGCGAAGACGACGATCCGTTTCTCTTAGCGGGGTTGATTGCGTCGATGGATGCGGTTAGCGGTTGCGTTTTAGTAGTTTGGAGGCCTCTTATCCGGCCTCCAGGCGCACTACTGCCCGAGCACAAGCAGGCGTTTGCGGTGGAGGTAGAGATTGACCAGGGCGAAGTTGGCGCACAGTCGGCTTCGCCCCGCATCAGACAAAATGTGTGCCCACTTCCATCAGCATCACTCGGCTTCCGTGCGATCTATTTCTCATTCAGCATCGAGCGAGCCCTTGCCGGATTGCAGACCCAAGCATCATAAACTCCGTCCGTTCGATCAACCGCATAGTCGCGGAGGAATGTTGTACGAAGGCTATCGCGGAAAACCCATAGATCAAAGGGTTTTTCACCGTGTGGCACCAACCAGACATCGTCCTTGCAACTATCCATCTGCTTCAGCACGTTGACTGGAAACGGTAGCAGCTTGGTCTCGAAGCGCGCAGTATTCCCCTCGAGCGTATAGGGCTGATCGCGGTACACCAGCACATAACGCAACTCCGTATGGTAATCACCGTCAACGGAACCGTAGCCCATTTGAATTGACGAGTGGTCCCGATATAGATCGAGATATCTGTCGATTGATTGCCGCGCGACCGCAACGCCAGGTGGCATCAGAGAGATCTTGACGTATCCATAGGCGCGTGGAATATACACACACGCGAAGAGAGTGCACGCAACTGCGATGGAATAAATCGGAACCTCTCGCTCCTCGTCTATTGTAGCTGCTATGTCTCTCGCCACGAGAGCCATATACACAACGATGGACGGAACAATATGCCACAAATAATGCAGCCCAGAACCGTGTTTCGAAGTCATCACTGCCATGAGTAGGCAAAGTACGATGATCAAGATTTCAGGAACTCTATGTCGAAACGCCAGCCCGAAGCGGCGCATGTACAGTTCCATCATCAGACAGGGACTGACCAGAAAGAGCGCAAACAGCACATTGCTGAACGCACTCGATGCGCTGAGCCCCTCTGAGCGCGTGAACAATATCCACGCAATATAGTTATGCAAAGAAACATTTGGGAGAGCAAACGGGGCTAAAGTGAATGCAACCACGGTGAGCAGGCAATAGGCCGTCGCTCGAAGCCCAAATCTACGATAGAGCACAAGCAGAGGAAACAGGATCGCAGGCGCTGCGCTGATCTTGAGTCCGATGATCACCCCGCCTAAAATACCTGTAAGTATCACAGCCAGAAGTTCAGCTTCGAGGAAGCTGGCGAGCATTGCGAGAGCCGAAAAAAGGACGATCCAAATGTCCGAGCGGATCGACATCGAATTCTCAGGATGCTGCAGAAGTATACTGAGCGGAAATGTCAGCAGAGCCACAGCTATGAAGTTTGAAACGAATTTCCGGAGAAGAAGAAAGAGCGTTGCACACACTGCCAGAGAGGCTATGACTACAGCACCTCGCATCATCCAGAAGTGATTGATTCCCCCAGCAACTAGGGCAACCCGATAGATCAGAAATGTAAAAGGGCCATACATCAGCGAATAACTAAGGTTGGCCGAAGAGGGAGAGTGATACATCGGCAGCCCGCGAAGGCTTGCCGCAGCGATGCTGATGATATTGGCTTCGTCCTGCTGGATCAGGAAGCAGCGCAGTGAATCCAGCGTGATCGCCAGGTAGGCGCAAAGGATCAATAACCCCACAGCAAATGCGCAACGACGCAGCCATACAAAACGGCGTTCCCCAAAACACGCTGTGCTTAGAAAAACACCAACCCTGGCAATCCCAACACCCAGGATGAACCACGCTAAGGGAACTTCCCGGAGGTAACGCAAAACAAGCTTCACCCCGCGATAAGAATCGATTGAATCCAGCATCTGTTCCTCTCCAGGGTGCCCTCAAAGTTTATCAGGACTGAAGCCCAGTATCTGCCAGAGTCCTCCGTGCGAACCGATCCTCACGCTCCCCATCAGATCCGAACCTATAAAGTTGTGACAACTACCGCGTTCATATCACCTCTCACCCGCTTGTAGGTCTGACCGAGATTCGTCTTACACAAAGAGAAAAGGGCGCCTTCTCGCCTCAACTGGATCGGCAGAATTGCCCTCACCGTCATCGCCGGTATCACCCACTACTACGCCACACGCCAACCAGCACCTTCAATCCCCCCGCCTTTGATCGTGCTGCCCCGAGTCGAACTCAATCGGAGCCTTTCCATTTCTGCAACCCACCTCACGGATTCAGACCCATCACGCCTCTCCCGCAACCAAAACACGCCAGCCTCATCCTGCGGGCACCCAATACACCGCATCATGCGCACCGACGTCACCCCACTCAAGCCCAAATCGAAGAAGCCAATGAACCGCTCCAGCGCTAGGCGACCGCCCCCTTGCATCCCGCGACCGCAAGCCATGAGCCGCCACAGATCCACCCATGCGTCCCACAAGATCCGCGCCAGAGAGTGTGCCCGCAGCCAAAGGAACATCATCGCTGCGATATACAGCGCGATCAGCGCCGGCGAGCGTTTCAGACTTCGCATATTGTGCGTGGACTTTGCAGACATACAAACAGTGCAAAACGACCACCAGCTTCCCCACTGGTCTTTCACCCGTCATTCTGCGGCATCCTCGGACGCACAGATCGGATACATGCCAGCACCAGCAACCTCCGCGCCCTGCCGTTCACTTAAACCGCACCGAGACGACCTCGCAGCCAAATGCGCGCCCAATAGGCTTGACCTCCACGGACTCAGCAGCCAGGGCCTGCGCAATCCAGTTCCAGCCTCCTTGGTCGACTACGAAGATGTGCTCTCCCGGCTCACTTTTGACATTTTCATACGAAAGAATCGTGTAGTGCTGAACCGACTTCAGATGGAACGCAGTCAGTGAACTCGCATCGGAATGATTCCACCGCATATCCTCATCCGTTGAGTAGACGAGCGCCATGTGGGAACGCACAACGGCATCGCGCTCGTGATAGGCCACAAATCCAAATAGGTCAATATCCTGGGTATAAAGTAACTTGCTGGGACTTGCCATGACTGCGCTCATTATCTCTGGCGATACGATGAGAGACGGCAGAGTATGCTGCGTGGCTCTTTGTTCTGCACGAATGCCTACAATACCGTCACAAGTAAACACTGCAAAGAGCAGAATGAGGGCAACACGGCCGATTATTGCGTTAGTTAAAAGTGGCATGAGAGCGATCGACAGGAGTGCTGCGATCCCGATGACTGACCCGAGAGCGTATCGCGGCTCCATGGTGTGCGTAACGAAACGTCCTAGAAGAAAGCCGACGAATGGCAGGGCGGAAAGCGTGATGAGAAGTACAAATTCAGCATCTAGCAGCATTAGCGTCTTACTGCACAATTGGCGGATACAGCCCCAGAGAACCAGTACAATGAATAGCCCCAAAACGATGGCCAGCAGGTGATTCGTCTTCATGCTGAAAACGCCACGACCCAGCAGGATAAAGTTATAACTTTGCGTTATCACATGATAGGGAACAGGTCCACCCTCATAGTGGTTGCGGAACCCGGCGGCTCCCTTCAGGAAGGGCAGAAGGAAGACAACTCCCGCCGTACCCGCGCCTATCGACATAAGCACAGGAACATCCACCTTCCGGCTCTGCCAGACTCGAACGAGTTCCGCAGCGAACAGAGGCACCAGAAGCAGGACCCCATAGTAGTGGGTGTTGATCGCGACAGCGATGGACAGAGCGAGAACGACAAGTGCCCAAGAGCGATGCGCTTCGCGGCGAACCGCCGTCTGCCAACTGAGTATCGCAAGGCCGAACAACCCAAGCAGCACACCGTAAGGGCGGATCTGCATTGTATATCCAAACGCGCCGGTAATTGCGGGGAACGCGAGAGCGAAAATCGCGGCCCTTTCTGATGCTACTCGACGGACAAAATAGAAGAGACAGATTTGCATCAGCAGAAAGCCGAAGACAGAGGGCAGCCTGAGAAGAGCCGGATTTACGCCAAAGAGGCGGATCCCCGCGAAGGTGAGACCGTGGTAGAGAAACGGATCAATCGCAAGCGGCAAGGTCCTCTCGATACGGACGAGTTGACCGATACTGGTGACCTTATCGCTCCACAGTTCCAGGAGATCATCGCCCCCTATCATTCGGTAGTGCGCCGTGAGGAGTGAAATTGCCGCTGTAAGGATGAGAAAAGAGATCGCCGTGATTGGCATTCCCCCTATCCGAAAGCGGTGTTGACTCTCGTTCGCGTCTGAACCATTAGGAATTAGCGATACACTCATACGTCTCGTTGGTCATCCTCTGTGAAATGACGGACAACCCCAGTCTAAACGTCTCGCCTATGGAATACAGTCCTACCGCCGCAAATCGTCCTTAGAGGATCAGGCAGCAAACCAATCCATCGCCAACTGTACGCACCGGTTTGCAGAGGGCCCTCCCGGGTCTGTCCCAAAGGTAAGCGTCTTGTCTCACTCACTACTGCTTTCTCATGGCTCAGGGTCGATCAGTGAATTCTGAAACCACGTGAAAATGGGGGCCGTGCCATCCGTTGTAGCGAACTGCGAAGGTTGCTCCATGTATTGATTGCTGCACTTTGCATCTGTAAAAGTCTCCGTCCACGCACCACTGGGTTGTGTAACTGTATCGGTCATGCAGAACTGTGTGGAATAGGCATTGAGCGTAACGCCTGTTCCTGCTGGGGCTGTCAGCACCAGCGTTGGCGGAGATGTGCATCCGTAGCCAATCGCTCCATTCCAACCCGTATTCAGGTAGGGAAATCCCCATGTGTACTCAATTCCGTTCGGAACACCTCCAGATGCCGTCATAATCCCCGCGACATGGCAATAGGTTCCTCCACCAGTTGAGGTGAACGGCGTAGCGTTGGCATAGTCGGCTCCGCCGCTGTAAGTGATCTGAACGCCACCCCAGAAGTAGGGGGAGATGAGTTGGGCGGTCTGCTGCGTGTTCCATCCCGCACGAGTCTGGTCTTCTGATGTTACATAAATGAAATGTGTCAGCAGATAAAGGGGGTCGTTGCTGGTACGTGTATATATCGATCCAGGACCAGTATTAGACGGCGTTCCGCTCATAAAATAAATCGGCATCGGCCCATTGTTGGCGAGGACGTATTGTGCATCGGCAGGAGTTATCAGTGTATTGCTAGCCGTGTCACTCAAATTGCATGGCGCGATCTGTGGAGCTACGGCACAACCTCCTCCCTGCATATTGACGTATCCGCCGTTTGCTGCATTCTGCGCGTTCAGTTGTGCTCCGGTAAGCGATGAGATGCCGTCCGCTGGACTCCGCAAGAACGCAGCATAAGAATTGAGGCTCTGCCCAATCGTCACGTAGACGGGAGTTGTTGGGTTGTTGGCAAAAATCTGCCGAAACATTGGTGTTGAGGAGGCATAGGATGCAGGGGCTTGTGGCGTCGAAGCGTTATATAGATTGAGGTTTGAGGCCGGACAATTTGAGTTCCCCCTTCCGCTAGCGGAACCGGGCCCAATCGTAACCGGAACGTTCGTCAGTCCAGCCTGATCCAACATCTGCCTATGCCAGGCGGCTGAGTTATTTGGTGCTGGCGTTGAATCGTCGTCAACGACTCCCTCAAGATTGATGAGCCCTAACGCATGTGCGGCAATGGTCATCGCAACTTGATAAGGGCCGCTGGGGTCACCACCGCAGTTGGAACTTTCAAGAATAACTACGGGCCGATTCGTCACGGGGTAGAGCATCCCCTGATAGAACTTCGTCTGTGAAAAGATGTTGCTAACCTGTTTCATGCTGAGCATGCCGGGAAAGATGGCAAACTCGTCGATGTTGACAGGAGATGCCGCGGCGTTCGTTCCTGCTACGCCGTAGTAACTTCCTCCGCTCGCGTAGCCCGGCACCATCAGTGGATACGTGGTCGAGTTCATCGAAGTACCCGAGAGGGTCACAGTAATTACCGCGCCGTTTCCCGTCGGGGACGTGAGGGCGATGGTCGGAACCGAGGTGCAGCCGTGATTATTGGAGCCGGTTGGAGTCCAGTTCCCGTTATACGGGACGCCACCACGGGCATACATGAATCCCGTAACGACACAGTTTAGCCCTCCGCCTGTCGAAGTAAACGCTGTCGTATCAGCGTATCCCGTTCCGCCGGTCACTGACAGTTTCACGTAACCAAATCCGTCGGCATAGCTGTTGTTGATCACACTACCGGGGATCAACGGGTTTGCTCCTAAGGTAACGGCAAGTCCGTTGAGATACATGCTA
>Ga0207933_1002758_pt1 | contig 10992 bp, 4 predicted proteins | sample NGESurdeep092012_4_FD_184488 | JGI IMG/M metagenome (GOLD analysis project Ga0207933, IMG submission 184488) | Arctic peat soil microbial communities from Barrow, Alaska - NGEE Surface sample F53-3 deep-092012 (SPAdes) | ecosystem: Environmental > Terrestrial > Soil > Wetlands > Peat ...
TGGGCATGATCTCGAACTGATGGACGCTCAAGGGATGCTGCCGCAGGACGGTGCCCAGACAGTCGGCTCCGGTGTCTCCGCCGCCGATGATGATGACGCGCTTGCCCTCGGCCAGGATGTCGAGCGTGGGATCGAGTTGGTCGCCCTCGCAGCGGTGGTTCTGCTGGGGCAGGAAATCCATGGCAAAATGAACGCCCTTGAGCTCGCGGCCGGGGATATTGAGATCGCGCGGCTGCTCGGCGCCGCCGCACAGCAGGATGGCGTCGTAGTGCTCGGTGAGCGCCTCAACGGGAACATTGACGCCGACATGCGCGCCCGTCATGAAGGTGACGCCCTCGGCGCGCATCTGCTCGAGTCGGCGCTCGATAACGTGCTTTTCCAGCTTGAAATTGGGAATGCCGTAGCGGAGCAGTCCGCCAAGCCGGTTGGCCTTCTCATAAACGGTGACGGAGTGGCCGGCGCGGCGCAACTGCTGCGCGGCGGCCAAGCCGGACGGTCCACTGCCTACCACCGCCACGCGCTTGCCGGTGTTTTGCTCCGGCGGTTCGGGATGAATCCAGCCCTCTTGCCACCCGCGCTCGACGACGGATTTCTCGATCAGCTTGATGGAGACCGGCGGCTGGTTGATGCTTAGCGTGCATGCCGGCTCGCAGGGAGCGGGACAGATGCGCCCAGTAAACTCGGGAAAGTTGTTAGTCGATTGCAGGCGGTGGACAGCGTCTTCCCACTCGCCGCGATAGACCATGTCATTCCAATCGGGGATCAGATTGTTGACCGGGCAGCCGGTGTGGCAGAAAGGCACGCCGCAATCCATGCAGCGGGCTCCCTGCTGGCGCAGCTTTTCTTCGGAAATCGGCTGGTAGATTTCAAGCCAGTCCTGAATGCGCTCCTCGACCTTACGCCGGGCGGGCTGCTCCCGCTTGAATTCCAGGAATCCCGCAATCTTACCCATGATGCTGCACCTCGACGGCAGCCGCCGGAATCGGCGACGAATCTTTGGGAGAAACATAGATGGTCTCCACGCGAGCTACGCCAAGAACGCGCTTGTACTCGTGCGGGAAGACCTTGATGAAGTTGGGCTGCGCCTCGGCCCAATGCTCCAGCACCCACGCAGCGCGTGGACTGCCGGTGAGGTCGCGGTGCCGTTCGAGCAGGCCGCGCACCTCGTCGATATCATCCGCCTGCACCAGCGGCTCCAAATCGACGCTGCTACGGTTGCAGCGGCGCGTGGAGAAGTTACCCTGATCGTCGTAGACGAAGGCGCGACCGCCGCTCATGCCGGCGGCAAAGTTGCGCCCGGTCGCGCCAAGCACGACGACCGTCCCGTTGGTCATGTACTCGCAGCCGTGATCGCCCACGCCCTCGACCACCGCGAGAGCGCCGGAGTTGCGCACGGCGAAGCGCTCGCCCGCGATGCCGTTGAGGAAGACTTCGCCGCTGGTGGCTCCGTAGAGCACCACGTTGCCCACCAGGATGCTCTCCTCAGGCAGAAAGCTGGAGGTCTTAGGAGGATAGACGAGAATACGGCCGCCGGAGAGACCTTTGCCCAAGTAATCGTTGGAGTCGCCCTCCAGTTCGAGAGTGACGCCTTTGGGAACGAAGGCTCCGAAGCTCTGGCCGGCTGAACCGGAAAACCGGAAGTGGATGGTTTCGTCCGGCAATCCCGCCGAACCGTAGCGACGCGCGACCTCGCCCCCCAACATAGCGCCCACGGTGCGGTTCACGTTGCGAATATTGAAGTGGGCGCGGACCGGCGACTTCGATTCAAGCGCGGGGGCTGCTGCTCGGATCAGCGCGTGGTCGAGCGCCTGCTCCAGGCCGTGGTTCTGCGCGATCACTTTGCGTCGCGCCACACGCGAGGGAACGCTGGGCGCATAGAGGATCGAGGAGAGATCGATGCCCTTGGCTTTCCAGTGAGCATGGGCGATGGCGGCTTCAATCTTATCCACGCGGCCCACCATCTCATCGAAGGTCCGAAAGCCCAGTTTGGCCATGTGCTGACGCACCTGCTCGGCAAGAAAGAAGAAGAAGTTGATGACGTGCTCGGGCGTGCCGGTAAAGCGCGCCCGCAGCACCGGGTCCTGCGTGGCAATGCCCACCGAGCAGGTGTTCAGGTGGCACTTGCGGAGCATGATGCATCCCATGGTGATCAGCGGCGTGGTGGCGAAACCGAATTCCTCGGCGCCGAGCAGTGCGGCGATGACCACGTCACGGCCGGTCTGCAGCTTGCCGTCGGTCTGCACTTTGATGCGTCCGCGCAGGTCATTCAGCAGGAGCACCTGTTGCGTTTCGGCCAGACCCAGCTCCCAGGGCAGCCCCGCGTGCTTGATGGAGCTGAGCGGCGAGGCGCCGGTGCCGCCGGTGTCGCCGGAAATCAGCACGACATCGGCATGCGCTTTGCTGACGCCTGCCGCGACTGTCCCGACGCCGGCCTCGGAGACCAACTTTACGGCGATGCGCGCCTGCGGATTTACATTCTTCAGGTCGTGGATCAGTTGCGCCAGATCCTCAATGGAGTAGATGTCGTGGTGCGGCGGCGGCGAGATGAGACCCACGCCGGGAATCGAGTGGCGCGTCCGCGCGATGACCTCATCCACTTTGTAGCCTGGCAACTGGCCGCCCTCGCCAGGCTTGGCTCCCTGCGCCATCTTGATCTGCAGCTCGTCGGCATTTACGAGGTAATTCGTAGTCACACCGAAGCGCCCCGAGGCCACCTGCTTGACGGCCGAGCGGCGCGAGTCGCCGTTCGCGTCAGGCGTGAAGCGCGCCTCTTCCTCCCCGCCCTCGCCGGTGTTGGACATTCCTCCAATCCGGTTCATGGCGATTGCCAGTGTCTCGTGCGCCTCCTTGCTGATCGAACCGAAACTCATCGCGCCGGTCGCGAAACGCTTGACGATCTCCTTGGCCGGCTCGACCTCATCGAGCGGCAGGGGTTTATCGGAGTACTTCAACTGAAGCAATCCGCGCAGCGTGCAGAGATGACGGTTCTCGTCGTCCAGCAGATCGGTGTACTCCTGGAAGGTAGCCGGATTGCCCTGCCGTACCGCGTGCTGCAGCTTGCTGATGGTGTCTGCATTGTGGATGTGATACTCGCCATCGACGCGGAATTGATACTGACCGCCAACCTTCAGCTCGGTTTCCGACTCCACGAACGGCTGGAACGCGTATTCATGCTTGAGCAGTGCCTCGCGCGCAAGCACGTCGAGACCCACGCCCTCGATGCGCGAAGGGGTCCCGGAGAAGTAGGCGTCCACCAGCGACCGGTTGAGGCCGATCGCCTCGAAGACCTGGGCTCCGCGATAGCTTTGCAGCGTGCTGATCCCCATTTTCGAGAAGGTCTTCAAAAGACCCTTATTGATTGCCTTGATGAAGCTCTTCTCGGCGTATTCGGCGGTCACATCCTCCGGCAGCAGGCCCCGGCGCTTCAAGTCGTGCAGGGTTTCAATGGCCAGGAACGGATTGACGGCGCTGGCGCCGTAGCCGATCAGCAGGGCAAAGTGCATCACCTCGCGCGGCTCGCCGCTTTCGATAATCAGCGCTACCTGGGTGCGGGTTTTTTCGCGCACCAGACGGTTGTGAACGGCGGCCATCGCCAGCAGGCTGGGAATGGGCGCATGAGTCCCATCCACATACCGGTCGGAAAGAATCAGCACCGTATAGCCGGACTTGACCGCGTGCGCGGCGCGATTGCTCAGGTCGTCGAGCGCGTGCTTCAGGCCCTGCTCACCGTCGGCCGCATGGAAGAGCGCGGGCAGCGTGGTGGCCAGCAGGTCTCCGGAAGAGACGCGGCGCAACTTCTCCAGCTCGCGATTGGTCAGGATTGGATGCGGCAGCTTGAGCGTGTGGCAGTTTTCCGGCGCCTCATCCAGAATATTGCGCTCCGTGCCGATGTAGCTGATCAAGGACATCACGAGATCTTCCCGAATGGGGTCGATGGGCGGATTGGTGACCTGCGCGAAATGCTGTTTGAAGTACTTGAACAGGAGCTGCGGACGGTCGCTAAGGCAGGCCAGAGGCGTATCTGTGCCCATGGAGCCGACAGGCTCCTGTCCGGCCGCGGCCATGGGCGTCAACAGGATTTTCAGGTCTTCTTCGGTGTAGCCGTAGGCGCGTTGGCGACGCTGCAGCGTCTCCGGGTTGGAGGCGATGACGCGCGCAGGTTCCGGCAACTGATTGAGCGTGACCTGCTGCTCCTTGAGCCAATCCGCATAGGGCTGGCGCCCGGCCAGTTGCTTCTTGATCTCGGCATCGGAGATGATGCGCTGCTGGACGGTATCCACCAGCAACATGCGGCCCGGCTGCAGGCGGCCCTTCTTGCGAATGTCCTCGGCGGGAACGTCGAGCACGCCGGCTTCTGACGCCAGCACCACCAGATCGTCCTTGGTCACAATGTAGCGGCCAGGACGCAGGCCATTGCGGTCCAGGGTTGCGCCGATTACCCGCCCATCCGTGAAGGCGATTGCAGCCGGCCCATCCCAGGGCTCCATCATTGACGCGTGGTACTCGTAGAAGGCGCGCTTGTCCTCATCCATGTCGGGATTGCCCGCCCATGCCTCGGGAATCAGCATGGCCATCACATGCGGAAGCGATCGGCCCGATTGGTAAAGAAATTCCACAGCATTGTCCAAGGAGGCCGAGTCGCTTCCCTCGGGCATAATGACCGGAAACACCTCGCTAATCTTGTCGTCGAACAACGGGCTCTTCAGCACGGACTGGCGCGCGTTCATCCAGCTCACGTTGCCGCGGATGGTGTTGATTTCACCGTTGTGCGCCACATAACGGTAGGGATGGGCCAGCTTCCAACTTGGAAAGGTGTTGGTAGAGAAGCGCTGGTGCACCAGGCAAAGCGCACTCTTGACCAAGGGATTGGCCAGCTCGCGGTAAAAGCGCTCGATCTGCGGGGCCAGCATCAGGCCCTTGTAGACAATGGTGCGGCAGGAGAATGAAGGAAGATAAAAGAACTCCTTATCCTCCATCTCCGAGGCGGCAACCTCGTTTTCTGCGCGGCGCCGGATGCGATAGAGCAGCCGCTCGAAGGCCTCCTCATCCATCCCTTCCGGCCGGCTCACGAACAGTTGCTCGATGTAGGGCTGCGAGACGCGCGCTTCACGGCCCACCGCCTCGCCGTCGAGCGGGGTGTCGCGCCAGCCCAGCACCGTCAGGCCCTCTTCCTGCGCAATGCGCTCGAGAACACCCTCGCACTGCAAGCGCTCGTGCTTTTCCACGGGAAGAAAGCACATGGCCACGCCGTAGGCGCCAGCCTCCGGCAGTTGCATCCCCTGCGCGGCGCATGCGTCCAGGAAAAATTCGTGTGGAATCTGGATCAGAATGCCCGCGCCGTCGCCTGTCTCCGGATCGCAGCCCGCCGCCCCGCGATGAGTGAGGTTGATGAGCACCTCGAGACCCTTGCGGATGACGTCATGACTCTTTTCCCCGCGAATGCTGGCCACCAACCCCATGCCGCAGGCGTCATGCTCATAGCGTGGATGGTAGAGCCCCTGAGGCTCCGGGATGCCAGGACGACGATCGGAAGTGTGCATACCAACCCTTCTGAGCTGCAAATTTCCGTGGAAGCGCAACTTCCGGCTAGGAGACAGACACTGCGCGATTCAACAAAAGAGAATCGCCCTGTCTCTCATGAAAAGCCTTCGGAGCAGGTTTACCGCGGACAGGAGAAATCAGGAGTATCCATATTATATCGAAATCGATTTGGCGCTATTGTGAAATCGCCGGAGCCACGGGGCCCGCCGTGGTCGCCGATGCTGGCGACGGTCTGGCTGGATACCGTATTCGCCCCAATCTTTGTGCAGGGTATCGAGTCCCTGAAGCCAGTGGCCGGCCTGCATAGAGGCTTTCTTCAGGTCCTCTCTCGCCCCTTGAGCAGCGTGACTATGGAGCGGCGGAGGGATGTGCTCATTCCATCCCGCCGCACACAGAATGCTGGGTGTCTGGGAGATCACCGCGAGCCACTTCCCGCAAGGGTGGCGACAGGCTGCGTGACCTCAGCGAAAAGACGGTTGATTGCCGTATACTCGCGGAGAACTAGCCGTGATCTGCCAGTCTAGCCGTTCGTCTAACCCGAAGTCATTGAGAACTTTATGTCTCGATTAAATCCATACGTTATTTTGCTGACCATCATCGCCACGTTGGGCGGATTGCTTTTTGGATATGACACAGCCGTGATCAACGGTGCGGTGGATAGTCTGCGGACTTATTTCATCGATCCGCGGTTTACGAATCTTGCCAATCCGGCCCAGGCAAACGCTGCCAATTCCCTGCTTGGCTTTGTGGTTTCAAGCGCTCTCATCGGCTGCATCTTCGGCGGGCTGATTGGCGGTTGGGTGAGCACCCACATTGGCCGCAAGCGCGGACTGGTGATCGCCGCCGTGCTTTTTCTGATCTCCGCCCTGGGCGCCGCCGCACCGGAATTTCCCTTTGCCCCCATTGGGCACGGCGGTCCCGGATACATGATGCATTTTGTCGCCTACCGCATCCTGGGCGGCATTGGCGTGGGACTCGCTTCCATGTTGTCGCCCATGTATATCGCGGAAATCGCGCCACCGAAGATTCGGGGAAACCTGGTGGCGTGGAACCAATTCGCCATCATCTTCGGCATGCTGGTGATTTACTTCGTCAACTTTGGAATTTCGAAAATGGGGAGCGGCGATGCCTGGCTCCATTCCATCGGCTGGCGATACATGTTCCTCTCCGGCGCTGTTCCAGCGACCCTCTTTTTGCTGCTCCTATTCTTTGTGCCTGAAACGCCGCGTTTCCTGATGATGAAGGGAGATGAGGTTGGCGCACGCAAGGTCCTTTCGAAACTGGTGACGCCCGAAGAACGGGAAAACGAACTTTCCGAAATCCGCGCTTCGCTCGCCGAACACTCGGGCAAGTTGTTCTCCTTCGGCGCGCTCCTGATTTTCATCGGCATCGGACTGTCGGTGTTGCAGCAATTCGTCGGCATCAATGTAGTGCTGTATTACGCGACGGATATTTTCAAAGGCATGGGCATGACCACGAATGCCTCGCTTCTGCAAACCATCATCGTGGGAGGGGTCAACCTTGTTTTCACTGTAATCGCGATCTTCAGCGTCGATCGATTTGGGCGCAAGCCGCTCCAGATCATCGGGGCGCTCGTGATGGCGGTAAGCATGGTTTCGCTGGGTGGCGCCTTTTGGCTTGGCGGCCGGGGCATGATCGCATTGGTGTGCATGCTGGTCTACACCGCCGGTTTTGCTGTTTCCTGGGGGCCAGTCACGTGGGTACTCCTCAGCGAGATTTTCCCCAATCAGATTCGCGGCAAGGCCATGGCGGTAGCAGTGGCGGCGCAGTGGATCGCCAACTATCTGGTCAGTTGGTCCTTCCCCATTCTGAATAACAACCCATATTTGGTGGAGCACTTCAAGCATGGGTTCGCCTACTGGATCTATGGCGTAATGAGCATTCTCGCCGCCCTGTTTATGTGGAAATTCGTGCCGGAAACAAAAGGCCGATCGCTGGAGCAGATGGAAGGGTTGTGGCATGTGCCCGTTGAAAAACCGGTGTAGGGAATGATAAGGGCCTTCGATTAGAGAGTTTGCCGGGAGGCTCTGATGACCTCAGCGCCACTAACACCCATTTCGCTGGTTGAAGAATTCTTCGACGTGCGGCTCAGCCGAAAAGCGCTCAAGCGCTTCGAGGCGGCACCAACTCTGAAATGGATTGACTTTGCAAAGTTCTACCTGAAGCGCATGGAGGATGACTTTGCGAAAGTCTATCTGGGAGACTCCGAGCAGGCTTCCAAGATCCGCCTTTATTTCGAGCCGCGGATCTCCGAACTGTGGGATAGGGCTGTGCAGCAAAACTACGCGGCGACCCCTCTACTTGGGCTCAATCCTCGTCCTGCCGCGGACGCAACCCCCGAATACACCTCAAGAGCGCTAGACCCCCTAAAAAAGCATCTTTTATTTGCAGATTCCATATATATCAGAGACAGTTTTTACTATTGCTTCGATGCAGTTGCAGATTCTGTCGACAAGGCGAAATGGAATGCCGATCCCAATGTAAAGCGTCTGGTTGAGGACAGCATCCGGTCCATAAGAAACTGGCTGCCGGTCCTGGTCCAGCTTCGGGAGCTGATCGACTCCAGAGCAATCGTCTTCATGCCGTATTACATAACGCCGTCCTTCCCCTATGGAGCTACATCCCCCAAATTGGAAGAGCAGATGCGAAAGCTGATCTTTCCTCGGGATCCGCAAATCAAAGACCCGGGAGAAGCGCATCTTGATCTCAGCGCCGACTGGAGCCAGCCGCCGATGCTGGAAAAGATTGCAGCCGAGGTTGATCGCCACGATTTCAGCACCAACGATGCTCTTACCGCCTGGTTGAACTCGCGGTTGTTAAATTTAGATCCGGTTTTTCCCAACAAGACCATGTCGGACTGGGCCTCAGGCATTCATTTCCGGGAAGATTCCGAAGCCGCCGACATTACCACCGATATGATCTCCATCCAGATGCTTCCCTTTGGTTCTGCAAAGGAAATCGGCCTGAAGGATCTCCAGAAGATGCGCAGGAACGAGGAGGTGTTTTCAGCGGTAAAAGGGGTTGTGCTGCGGTGCAAGGACTATATCGAAGAAAATATCGGGCCCTCCTCGAGCAAACGGATTTTTACGGACACCTGCAAAACACTCCTACATGATGAGCTGGCGGAATATGAACGAAAATCGGTTTTGAAGATTCTGGACGAGAATATGGCTGCGGCTTTTCTCTATTCGGTGGCGATAGGAGCCGCATTTTTCCTGGCGCCCCCCGCATGGAGCATTCTTGCGCCGGCCGTCCTAACGCCGAAGGTCGCACGAGAGATTCAGAAGAGGTTCGACCCAAAGAGGCGGGCATACAGCCATCTGCAGGCCCTGCTCTAATCTCCTGAATGCATCTTGCTGAAAGCTCTGAGCCTGAGCTGCATCTTGGAGGGTGAGGCATACGCACCGTTCGCCCAGGAATACCCAGGGGCAGCGTGTTTGCAGCGGCGTAAATTGCTATCAGTAGACGGGAAAGAAAGTTCCGAACATCGGAGCCTTGCTCTTCGACTGTTCCTCGGTTGCCTCGTCCTGAATGACGTCCCATTGCTCCACTAGGATGGCGTCCCGCACGCGCAGAATGTCTGCGGCAATCCAGTTCGCGGGGCCGCCAAACGCACTTAAGCGTCCATGCCCGATAACCCAATCGCCCTCGGCGAGGATGAGTCCGGCTCGTACCTTAGCGTGGGGGGAATGCTCCGGATCAAGTTAAACAAGCCCTCCCGGACCGGCTCAATATGCGCACTGTGCTGAATGTAGTTTGGCGACCAATACTTTTCAACTGCCGCATCTGCCTCGGGGTACACCTATCGTGAATCCGTCTAGCCGGCGTCGGTTCGGAGGACTCGAGACGGCTAACCGCCGACCTTGGTAAGTTCGCCCTGATTGAGCTCTTTCCAGTGCTCGCCATTGTCGTCGCTGAACTCCGTGCGAAAGCGCATGCTGGTGCCGGAGAGGAATTCGTCGCTGGTCATGAACATGATGGTCTTGTCCTGGCTCTGCACCTCGGTGCCGAACCTCCAGACGTTCCCCTGCACTTCCATGGGAACCTCGCGCGGATATGAATCCTTCTGCACGCCAAAAAACTTGTAAACCTTGTCAGCCTCATCGTAGGTGTAGACCGAGAGGCTATTGGTGGTGGCGCCGGCCGCCCCATGCATGAGATGGTCGCAGAGAATGAAGCCGTGGTTGGGCGACCAAGAGCAGGTCATCTCCGAGGAAACGGTGGCAGCTTGGCTGTAGGGCGTCTTCATCACCTCGGTTTGGGATTGCCAGCGTCCTACCCAAATGTTCATTCGGCTCATTTCCGGCGGCACCTTTTGCACCGCTTGAACAGAAAGATTGTCGCTCGCCAATGCAATCGTGCTAGCCACAATCATCGCCAAATAAATACTGCGCCGAATAAATCTATGCATATGGGCCCCTTGTCCACTCTTCAAGACGTTGCGATCATACAACTTTCGGGGGAGCGCGAAAGCAGATTCCAACCCGGTCAGGAGTACCTACAGGCTCAAAAGGCGGCTAAGAGTAACTTGGACCTGCCGGCACTGCCTGGAGCCGCGTCTTCCGCGGGAATTAGAGCCGATTCACGATTGCTATGCCCCACCGTTGTTCGAGAGGTGCGGCTGTTCTTAACGGAAAAGCCGCGTCCGGTGTATTGGCCTCGGGGGACATCTATCGTGAATCCGCTCCAAAACCGCGAATGGAGTCCGCCGACCCTCGCCGAGACCGCCGCAGTGACCGGGAGGGAGAACGGAGGGCCGCTCCGTCCATCCAGCTACGCTCCGTCCATCCGGGTAATGGGAGATCCGATAATGGATGGGTCGCTTGAGGAATCTGGTCCGCTGGATCGAACGGCGGAAGCGTCCCCCTGACACCGGTACATCTCCCATCGCGAGCCGCGCCGGCGCCGACGGCGCCATTCACGCACCCAAATGCCCTCAAGGATGCGTTCCCGCGCAGCTTCGGATACTCTTTTGGACAATGCAAGAATCAACTACCCGCCCACAGTTCGCCGCAGATTCGCCTGATTCGACCCCCCGAGTGGGGGTCTTCGGGTGGGGAATCGTAGCTCCGCAGTCGCCCACCATCGATGCATTCGGCGAGAACCTGGCAGGCGGCCAAAGCTGGCTTTCCTGCTTCGACGGCTTCGGTCCCAGCAATTTCCTCGTAGGCATGCCGGCCTTTGACCTTCATGACTATCGCCCCTGGATCAACGCGCGGTTCCCTCCGCGTCACTTCCAGAATTTAAAAGAGAAAATGGACACGCCATCGCTCTATGCGATTGGCGCCTTTATCCAGTCTCTGGGGCAGAATGAGCAATTGGAAGCGCTGCTGAAGGATCTGGGCACAAGCGCACACATTTACCTCGGGACCGGGCTGGGCGCGGTCGATACCGCTTACAGGGCGAGCATCACACTTTACGAAGGGCAAA
>Ga0207933_1002759_pt1 | contig 10992 bp, 12 predicted proteins | sample NGESurdeep092012_4_FD_184488 | JGI IMG/M metagenome (GOLD analysis project Ga0207933, IMG submission 184488) | Arctic peat soil microbial communities from Barrow, Alaska - NGEE Surface sample F53-3 deep-092012 (SPAdes) | ecosystem: Environmental > Terrestrial > Soil > Wetlands > Peat ...
GAAGAGTCCGTCAAGGACACGCACACGCTCGATCCGGAGCTGCTCCGCAAAATGAATGCCTACTGGCGCGCTGCCAATTATGTGTCGGTCGGCCAAATATATCTTTATGAAAACCCGCTGCTGAAGGAGCCGCTGAAGCTGGAGCACGTTAAGCCCCTGGTGGTCTCCCATTGGGGCACGACGCCCGGCCAGAACTTCATCTACGTTCACCTGAACCGGGTCATCAAGAAGTACGACCTGAATATGTTCTACATCGCCGGCCCCGGCCACGGTGGCCCGGCGATTGTGGGGAATGTCTACCTCGAAGGCACCTGGACCGAGGTCTATCCGAACGTCACCCAGGACGAAGCCGGGTTGAAAGAGCTGTTCAAGCAGTTCTCCTTTCCCGGCGGGATCTCCAGCCATGTTGCGCCGACGACACCTGGATCGATTCACGAGGGTGGTGAGTTGGGTTACTCATTGAGCCATGCCTTTGGTGCGGCGTTCGACAATCCCGATCTGATCGTCGCCTGCATCATCGGCGACGGCGAGGCAGAAACGGCGTCCCTCGCGACCTCGTGGCAGTCCAATAAGTTCCTCGATCCAAAGACCGATGGTGCGGTGCTGCCGATCCTGCACCTGAACGGCTATAAGATCAGCAATCCAACCGTCCTCTCCCGCATCGAGCATGAGGAACTGGATCAATTCCTACGGGGCTGCGGCTGGACGCCTTACTTTGTGGAAGGTGATGAGCCGGAGAAGATGCATGAACTTATGGCCGCTACCATCGACAAGGCCATAGAGGATATCCACCGGTTTCAAAGCGATGCCCGCAGCAAGAACGACGCGACTCGGCCGCGCTGGCCCGTAATCGTCCTCAAATCGCCCAAAGGCTGGACGGGGCCGAAGGTCGTCGACGGCCTGCAGATCGAGGGGACGTTTCGAGCTCACCAGGTGCCGCTGCTGGTCGATCCTCAGCATCCCAATCACGTCAAGCTCCTCGAGGACTGGATGAAGAGCTACAAGGCCGAGGAACTGTTCGATGAAAAGGGACGACTCATTGCGGAGCTGGCGGAGTTGGCCCCACAGGGCGCCCGCCGGATGGGCGCCAATCCACACGCGAACGGCGGTATTCTTCTTCACGATCTGCGCATGCCGGACTTCCATGACCACGCGGTCAAGGTGACCTCGCCGGGAGCGGTCCAGATCGAGGACACGCTCGTGCTGGGTTCGTTCCTGCGCGATGTCGCCAGGCTGAACCAGGACAAGCATAACTTCCGCATCTTCGGTCCGGATGAAACAGTCTCGAATCTCCTGCAGGCCGTCTTCGAGGTCACCAATCGGCAGTGGGATGCGCGTGAATTCAGCAACGACGAGTTCCTCGCGCCGGTAGGCCGTGTTCTGGACTCGATGCTCAGTGAGAACCAATGCGAGGGTTGGCTGGAAGGCTATCTCCTGACCGGGCGGCACGGGCTCTTCAACAGCTATGAAGCTTTCATTCGTATCATCGACTCGATGTTCAGCCAGCATGCCAAGTGGCTCAAGGTATGCCGGGAACTGCCGTGGCGGCGCGACATTTCATCGCTCAACTATCTGTTGGCTTCGCACGTCTGGCAGCAGGACCACAACGGATTCACGCACCAGGATCCCGGCTTCCTCGACCACGTCATCAACAAGAAGGCCGATATCGTGCGCTGTTACCTTCCCGCCGACGCCAACTGCCTGCTGTCAGTCTTCGATCACTGCCTGCGCAGCCGGAATTACGTCAACGTGGTGGTTGCAGGAAAGCACGCGCTTCCCCAATGGCTGACGATGGATGAGGCGGTCGTGCATTGCACGGAAGGCCTCGGCATCTGGCAATGGGCCAGCAATGACCAGGACAGCGAGCCAGACGTGGTCATGGCCTGCTGCGGAGACACTCCGACCCTGGAGATTCTTGCCGCCGTGTCCATCCTTCGCAAACATCTGCCGGAGCTGAAGATCCGTGTGGTCAATGTGGTCGACCTGATGAAGCTGCAGCCCAGCACGGAACACCCACACGGGCTGACCGAGAAGGATTACGACTCTCTTTTCACGAAGGACAAACACATCATCTTCGGGTTTCATGGGTATCCGTGGCTGATTCATCGGCTGACCTACGCTCGGTGTAACCGCAACCTGCACGTGCGCGGCTACAAGGAAGAGGGCACGATTACGACACCCTTTGACATGAGGGTACAAAACGACCTGGACCGCTTCCATCTGGTCATGGACGTGGTGGACCGGGTGCCGGATCTGGGCTCCAGGGGCGCGTATCTGAAGCAGCAGATGCGGGACAAGCTCATCGAACACAAACACTTCATCGACGCTCACGGCCAGGACATGCCGGAAATCCTGAACTGGAAATGGGGCGCCACCAAGTGAATACACACTCTCTTGAAGCTACCGCGAAGAGGATGGTCGCCGACGGCAAGGGACTGCTGGCGATCGATGAAAGCACTGGAACCTGTAACAAGCGATTTGCGAAGTGGGGGATTCCGCAGACTGCGGAGTCTCACCGCAAATATCGAGAGTTGATCGTAAGCACTCCCGGCCTGGGTGAGTCGATCAGTGGCGCAATCCTCTACGACGAAACCATTCGGCAGCAAAAGGACGATGGCACTCCATTTGCCAAAGCCCTTGCAGACGCCGGAATCATTCCCGGAATCAAGGTGGACGCGGGAGCTAAGGAGATGGCCGGCTTCCCCGGCGAGAAGATCACCGAGGGACTGGATGGACTGCGCGCACGTCTGGCCGAGTACGCCCAGATGGGCGCGCGCTTCGCCAAATGGCGGGCGGTCTTTGCCATCGGCGACGGCATTCCGAGCCAAGGATGCATCGAGGCCAACGCGCATGCGTTAGCCCGCTACGCGGCGTTGTGTCAGGAAGCCGGGCTAGTCCCAGTAGTCGAGCCGGAAGTGCTCATGGACGGCGATCACACTCTCGAAACGTGTGGCGCGGTGACGGAAAAAGTGCTGAGAGCCGTATTCAAAGAGCTCTACTCACAACGCGTAAAGCTGGAAGGATTGATCGTGAAGCCCAACATGGTGCTTCCAGGATCGACATGCCCAAAGCAGGAGACAGTGGACGACGTAGCCGACGCTACGGTGAGGTGTCTGCTGCGGGCCGTCCCCGCGGCCGTGCCAGGGGTTGCATTCTTGTCGGGCGGCCAGACCGGCGAACTTGCCTCCGCCCGTCTGAATGCCATGAATGTCAGGTTCAAGTCGCGGCTCCCGTGGGCATTGGCATTTTCGTTTGGGCGCGCCATCCAGGAACCTGCTTTAGAGATATGGCATGGCGACCAAAGCAATGTGCAGGCGGCCCAGCAAGCCCTCTACCATCGAGCCAGGTGCAACCGGGCTGCGCGCCTTGGCGAATACAACGCAATAGTGGAAGCGGATCACCGGGAAAATGAGCCGCTTGTCGCTGCAACGTTAGAGCCCGCCGGAAGTGCCCGGTGAAACCGGGCCAGCGCCGGAAGGTTGTTGTCGGCAACTGGAAGATGCATACGACCGGCGCAGAAGCCACGCAACTGGCAAGTGGGGTCGTAGATGGCTTGCGTACAGAAGACCGAGTCTCGGTCATTCTGTGTCCGCCGTTCCCCTATCTGGCATTGGTCGGGGCGATTCTCAAGGGCAGCCGCATCGCGCTCGGGGCGCAAAACATGTACCCCGAAAGCGAGGGCGCATTTACCGGCGAGGTCAGCCCGGCGATGCTGCTCGACCTTGGCTGCAGGTACGTCATCCTGGGACACAGCGAGCGCCGGCACAAGCTGGGCGAATCGGATGCGTTCATCAATCAAAAAGTTCGGTTTGCACTGGCTTCCGGCCTCGACGCGATCTTGTGCGTCGGCGAGACCCTGGAGCAACGTAAGGCCAACCAGACGGAGGCGCTGCTCGACCGGCAACTCAGCCTGGGATTGGCCGACGTGCCGGTCGATGCCTTATCCCGCATCAGCGTCGCCTACGAGCCGGTCTGGGCGATTGGCAATGCCGATCACCATGCCACTCCGCAGCAGGCCGAGGATGCGCATGCCATACTCCGGGGCCGATTCGCGAAGTTATTTGGCGAGGAAGCGGCTGGGGCCGTCACGATACAGTACGGCGGCAGTGTCGAGCCGGAGAACGCCGCCGCATTTCTTCGCCGTGATGGCGTGGACGGCGCACTGATCGGCGGCGCCAGCCTGAGGGCCGACCAGTTTCTGGCCATCATCCGCGCTGCGAAGCAGGATTCATAGATGGCGATTTGGAAGTCGGAGGAGAAGGCAACAACGCATATGTGGGCGAAGTGTCAGGGCGGCAGTTGCTTGTCGCAGAGAAACCGCTGGATATCTATCGTGCCGATCATGCTTGAGCGGCCTGCAGCTGCATGCTGAAAAGTGGTGAGGTGGATGACAGATAAGGCGAAATCGGATGTGAAGCCTTTTGTTTATGTCGCGGTTGGGATAGCGGCCCTCGGCGGACTGCTCTTCGGCTATGACACAGGCGTTATTTCCGGGGCCATCCTGTTCATTAAGAGCGAATTTTCTCTTTCGGCCGCCATGGAGGAGATCGTCGTCAGTGCCGTCTTGGTAGGCGCTGTCTTCGGCGCCGCTGCAGGAGGGGTTCTGACCACCCGCTTCGGACGCCGCAAATTGATCATCCTGGCTGGCATGATCTTTACGATGAGCGCAATTGGTACGGCGCTGGCCCCAACGATTCCCTGGCTGATTACCGGCATGGTCGTCAGCGGACTTGCGATCGGCATCGCTTCCTTTATTTCCCCGATGTATATTGCCGAACTGGTGCCGGTCAATGTCCGCGGCGCACTGGTTGCAGTCAACATGCTTGCCATTACCACCGGCATCGTCATTGCTTACCTGGTGGACTATGCGTTCTCTTCCATTCAGGGATGGCGCTACATGTTTGGCCTGGCAGCCATCCCAGCGGTCGGCCTGGCCATTGGGATGTGGCGATTGCCCGATAGCCCACGCTGGTTGATCAGTAAGTCGAAGTTGGAGGACGCGAAGCGGGTCCTGGAGCGAGTCCGTACCGTCCCGGATGTGGGGCCGGAAATAAAGGACATTCAGGAAAGCATGCGCCAGCAAGGCACAGGCGGTTTCGCTGGACTATTCCAGCCGTCGCTCAGGATGGCGCTCATTGTGGGCTTGGGGCTGGCTATATTTCAGCAAATAACAGGCATTAATACGGTCATCTATTACGCCCCGACCATTTTCAAGTTTGCCGGCATCAAGGCCGCTGGTCCGGCGATCTTGGCCGGAGCGGGTTTGGCCATGCTGATGTGGTGCTTTCATATACTGTCCATCTTCCTGCTGGACCGCGTTGGCAGGAGGCCTTTGTTGCTCATCGGAGTCGCAGGGCAGATTGTTGGCCTGGCGATCTTAGGCGCCGCATTTCAGTTCCAACAGCTGGCGAGCTGGAAAAGCTATATAGCCATTGGCAGCCTGGCGATCTATGTCTCATCGTTCGCAGTGGGACTCGGGCCGATTTTCTGGTTGATAATCTCCGAAATCTATCCCTTAAAAGTCCGTGGTGCGGCCATGAGCACCGTAACCGTGACGAACTGGGCCCTGAACCTGCTTGTATCTGTAACATTCCTGAGCCTGGTCGCAGTCCTGGGGCAAGGTGGGACCTTCTGGTTATACGGTGCAATCGCGGTTGCAGCCCTAATCTTCTTTTATCGGATGGTGCCGGAAACCAAGGGGAAAACCCTCGAACAGATTGAAGCGTACATGCGATCGGGAAAGCATCCGCGTGGCTTATGAAAACCCCGGGGGAGAATGATTTCCATGCGCACCTTTTCCCAGCTGTGGAGGGACGGAGGAGATGGCATCCATTGCATAGAGAACCGTTGAGGCCGTGAGCCGCAAGAGCAGAAAGGAACCCGCATGGCGGCCATTCCAAGGTTAGCGGGGCTGAGCTGGCGGGAGCTGATTTGCTCCATCCGGCGGGGAGCGGTGAGCAACGATGTTGTGAACCGGGCTCCCGGTAATCTGGGTGGCTGTTTCCGTCTTGTTCAAGCTATACGTGCGTCATTTCAGTCATTTCGGGCTGCTTTACGGCTCGCTCGGCACGTTGATCATCCTGATTTTCTGGTTCTAACTGAGCGGCATCGCGATACTGGTTGGCGGAGAGATCAATGCCACTCTGGAAGACTCCGCCGCCACACGCGGGGGCCTGGAGCGAAGAGGCGCGCCCGGCAAACGTCGGCTCAGAGGCCTTGCTAAAAACGCCGCACAACAGGAATCCCAGCTGCGTTCAAGACCGTGTCGTGCATGCTGACTTCGCACGTCAACTTGCGGATATCAACCCCCCCCGACTCCGTGGCCCATTATTTAAGCAGCTCCTGTAAGGAAGTCTGTGGCGAGACGATCGAGTGGCGCCTATATCCCATCGGATACGGCGCGAAGATGGCTGGCGGAGGTGAGCAACCGGGCACCCTGTTAGAGATGGTAAAAGCCATGGCGCAGATGGAGCGCTCGTCTCTCGGGCATCCCAACACGCTCGCGCCCATTTGGATTCCGAAAAACAGCCATGATCCTTGCGGAGCGGAGTACGTGATGATTGTCTGTCCGGAGTGTCTGAGGACGTTTCCGCAGGTTCTTGGCAGCTCCGTTCGCCCCGTCCATGAAACTGGCTGCGCGCATTGTTCCAGTCTGATCCGCTATGCGATCGTCCAGTCGGCAGGCCCGCCATCTCTGCAGGCTCTTCAGAGGAAACCAGCCGCAAGAGTACCGGCGCCTCCTAGTCTGCACAATCTCGCGGCGGGCGAGTAGGAACAAGGACTCCATTTACACTGTCACAGCACACCGCTCTCGCGGTGTCTTGTGGCCTATTTTTGCTCCGGCGCTTTCACATCCTGCCCAAAATGGAGGCGACTGATAGTCCCAGCCCAAATATCATCCACGACAGGATTGTCATCCAGGTGAGGACGCTGGTTGATACCGCTGTTGCACCACTATCCGTCGTGGGTTTGCTCTCTGGGCGTTCGGCGCCCGAGCCCTCACTCGGCGCGTGATCTACGTGCCTGTTTCTATCCCTTGCTTCATCTTGGGACTTGTGCATGGGCCGCACCGTCATCATGCCGTGCTTCATGTGATGGGAGACCAACCACCAGTTCATGGGGTACGCGGTGATGAAGCCTACTAACAGGGCCATGGACATAATGAACCAGAATTCCGGTCTCAATGGATCATGGGCTGCCGAAACACTTTTCATACCAAACGTCATCATTGGCACCATGCCAGCCATGAGGAAGTTCATAGACAGCAACTCCGGGAACAATGTGATGGAGAGCGAACGCCTATAGGAACCGCCTGCCATACCGCGCATCGCTAGTGACTGAAAAATACTCCACCCGAAGCCGAAACCCAGAGCATACTCCAGCGCAATATCGGCAGCTCTAGGCAAGTGAAGCAGGCTGGCGATGACCGCGCCCGCCATGATCCCAAGGCCGTCGCCGGCTACACAATGCATCGTCGAACCCAGAACCTGTCTCCATCGTGTAGAGACGTATCGCTCATGCAGTCCAGGCAGTGGCTCCCGGCAACCTAATACGTAAAAGAATGCCCCCAGCGGTCCGGTGTACGCGGTGAGTAGTATGAACCCCCACTTGAGCACCGGAGTTTCCGGGGTGGCACGAATGTCTACCACCACATACAGCAGCGATAGTGCGGTAAGAACAAACCATAGAAGCATGACTCCATCTAGCATTTGATCCCCCTGTACTTACGCGCCTATCTATATTTCAGCCATCCCTTTGAGTTGACACTTCGAACTGAATGGCCGCTGCAGCCCATAGGTTGCAACATACAACTCCGTACCCTGCGGATGCGAGAGAGTTTACTGCCGCTGGCTGCGCACTTCACACTCTCAGCGGCAGGCGTTCCACTCTTGCAGGGCAGCAGGTAATCCTTCATGGCGGCATTGCCCCTCCAGTGTCGCTGACTGCGTTCGAGTAGATGTGGCTACTTCGTGGGAGCGTCCCGTAGGAGCTTAGCCCGCCGCTCTTCGTATTCTTCGCTTGTGATCTCCCCGGCAGCATATCTTCTTTGCAGGAGTTGTAGAGGTGATTGCAGTTGCCGATAGGTAGTCCGCCTCACCGGCATCATAAACAAGAAGAACACAATCCAGATAAGAACCCAGAAAACCCACCAATATGAATACATTCCCATGAAGTTGTACATAGCTCGGATCTCCTTTACATTCGAGTGCTCTTATTCAGTGGTCTCCGTTAACATCTGATCAATCGTTGGATGACATTATCCGGTTTATTCTCCGTATAGTAGACGAACCCATGTCATCTTCGGATCGCCCGTAGAACCCGCGGCTGCTCCTCTCCGTCGTGGTAGATCGGCCCAAATAATACACTGGATTCAAGCCGAAGCCATCTTTGCATTTCGGCCGCAGAAGGAGTGGTTCTATTCTCTACAAGCAGCTGACACAAGAACGGGCCCCTCATCCTAATGCGGGCTCGATATTACGCTGCGTATGTTGCTAATGACTCGTGACCCTCCCTGATCCTCCTCCCCACAGCCTACTAATGAAAGCGCCCTTCGTCTGAGCAATCTAGCACTCGGTTCATTCAATAGTGGTCAAAATAGTACAGACGTTCTATTTCAATCCGCCTACAGTGGTCGAATACGCGGCTGTTGCGAGCGATCGGCTCTTGCGACCCGTATGCGGATCCTTTGAGCATTTCAGAAAGTCAAGGAGAATGAGAACATGAGTTGCTGTAGCGAAAAGATGGAAGCACTTAATACAGAGTCGTGTTGCACACCCCGCGAGACTGTTCAAAAGGCCTCGCTTGCAATGCGTACAACGGGATGCGGTTGTTCCCCTGTCGTCAAGGATAAGGAGAGCCGTACGGTGGTCGGCGTTGTGACCGAGCGTGACGTATGCCAAAAAGTAGTCGCTGACGACCGCAAAGCATCGGAAACAGCAGTCGAAGGAATCATGAGTCCGGCATCGGCATGTTGCGGAAAAGATGACTCCCTTGACGAAGTGCGGCGGAAACTGCACGAGCATAAGGCAACGAGCCTCCCCGTAGTGGATAAGGGCGGCAGCTGCTGCGGCACGATCAGCGTCCATCATTGCTAGGAAACGCAGACAGGAAGCGTAGTGGCCGCTTCGCTGTAACCGCGTAGTAGTTTCAAGCGGAGAGATATTCCTGACTCGTCTCCAGTAGCCATCACAGACACAAGAGTACGGGCGCGCAACCAATGCGATGAGCTGGTTACATGCCCATAATTTTGTCCATAGAGAGCAATGCATTCAATGCGAAGGAGTAATTATGACCGTCAAAACGAAATGCGCCCGCGCCGATTGTAACTGCGTCCCCGCCGACGGAAAGAATACTGAAGTGAGACCTGCTCTGATGCAAAGGGCGTGACGGAACTAACCTGTCAGTGCCAGCACCCCCGCATGCCAGAGCCAGGCATTGAAAGCATAGTTGATTCACATGATCGCGGTCGACACTTTCAGGACCCCGGCCCCTGGGCGGTCGTGATCGAGCACTCGGCTTCAGTGTGAGCAAACATCTGCAGCCGATTCCGTCACCCGCTTTTCGAAACCCGGAGGAGATGATGATGCGCGTGGGCATTGCGGCAGACCATGGAGCTTTTGCCCTCAAAGGACAACTGGAAGAGCCGCTACGAAACCCGTGGTTAGAGTTTCGCAATATTACGTAAGAACACCATGGAGGTGACTATGTACCACTATTACTGGTTCGGGATGCATGCCTATTGGTGGATTTTTTGGGTGATTCTATGGGTGTTGTTTCTCTCATTCATGATGCCCGTAAGGCGAAGCAACTGGGCTAGCTACCGAGACATGCAAACCCCTTTGCAACTCCTGCAAAAGAGGTATGCCGCCGGAGAGATCACATCCGAGGAATACGAGGAACGCAGGACGAAACTTCTGCGGGACACCAAGCTGAGATAAGCCTGATTCATGCCATGCTGGTCGGCATCGGAGCAACCATCGCCGCGAACGAAATTCCCGGGGGACGTGCTGGGCTCGTCCGAGACGCTTATTGCGCTCGTACTGGACAAAGTGCAGGCGCTCGAACAGCAGAACGACTCGAAAGGAACGCCATGGAACTGGGCATGATCGGACTGGGCAGGATGGGAACCATATGGTGAGGCGCTGTCAGAAGGCCGGCCACCATTGCGAGTCCAACCACATCATAGTCCGCCGCAGCCATCCCTCCTGCTCACAAAATCACTTGTACCAGCTCCCGCATTGTTTGCTCGTAGTGAGCAAAACAGAACAGACTCAGTTCCTCCTCGAAGGCGAAGATATATTTGGTTGTGAAGGCAAGCGGCCTCAGTGGACGGAATCATTCGCTGTCGTCGTGAAAACGAATTACCGTCTGGATTTCTGAGACATTCCGCATGTCGTTTCTTTTGCTCCAGATCCGGGACGGCCTCTTGCCTGACGATGAGCCGTCCTCCCTGGAGGGTCGCATATGGAAAAGGCCATTCTGATGACTGAGCCAGAAAACGCCATTTTTGACGCCGCCGACTTTCTCGCGAGGGCGGGACTCGGACGGCGGATTGTTAAGCTAAAACCGAAGCACGTCTTCTTTTCGCAAGGAAATCATGCTGACGCCGTTTTCTACCTTCAGAAGGGCCGAGCCAAGATCACCGTAGTTTCAGAAAATGGTAAGGAAGCTACGATCACGCTTCTCTCTGCCGGCGACTTTGTCGGAGAGGAGTCGATTGCCGGCGCAGTTGGGCTGCGACTGGCAACGGCAGTTGCGATTACCGCGTGCACGGCGCTCAAGATTGAGCGGGCGGAGATGATCCGTGTGATGCACGAGGAACACACCTTCTCCGATCTCTTCCTGAAGTTTCTGCTCGCCCGCAGCATGCGAACGCAGGCCGACCTTGTCGATCAGCTTTTCAACTCCAGCGAGAAACGTTTGGCAAGGATTCTCCTGTTAATGGCGGAGTTTGGCAAGCCGGGTGAACCGGAAACGTTGATCCCGCTCATC
>Ga0207933_1002760_pt1 | contig 10989 bp, 9 predicted proteins | sample NGESurdeep092012_4_FD_184488 | JGI IMG/M metagenome (GOLD analysis project Ga0207933, IMG submission 184488) | Arctic peat soil microbial communities from Barrow, Alaska - NGEE Surface sample F53-3 deep-092012 (SPAdes) | ecosystem: Environmental > Terrestrial > Soil > Wetlands > Peat ...
TGGCTTGGCTTCGTCACTTATGGCCAGACGCAAAAATATAATTTCGGCTTTTCCATGTTTGGCCCGCTCGGTGCGACGATTGTTTATTCCGCCCTATGTTTGATCAGTTTGCTGTTCCTGACGAATTTCAAATTGGGCGAATGGATTCGCGCCTGGCTGCAAAAAGCAAAAATTCCCGCAGTGGAACCGGAAAAATTTGGCGAGGAAATCGCGCTGGATCGGCGCGCGCGCGATTTGGAAAAACAGGCGAAAAAATTACAGGAAGAAGTCGCGCGCTCCGGTCTTGGCGCGGACGGGCTACCCGTGCCCGAACCGACCGTGCGCGATTTGAGCGTGCCGCAGGCCAAACCCGGCGGACGTTTTCGCAAAACCACCTTGCCGGAAACGAAAACTCCCGCGCCGATTGCGCCGCCGGATGAAGGCGAAATAATTCCTGAACGCGAAGTCACCGCCGCGACGACCGAAGAAATTCTTGGCAAAAAATCCGAATCGGAAAAATCGGCGGAAACAAAATCCGACGAGGCGAAAATTGAAGAAGCCGTTTCCGAAAAAATTGACGCGGAAAAATCGGGCGAACCCAAATCGGAATCCGAAATTAAAATCACCGGAATTGCGAAACCGAAACCGAAACGGCCAAAGCCCATTACCGTCGCGCAAACGCCGATGATTGGAAATTATCAGTTGCCGCCACTCGATTTTCTTCAGCACCCGGACATGACGGTCAAGCCGACGGAATCGAAAGAGGAACTCATGGCCAACGCGCGGCTCATGCAGCAAACGCTCGCGCAATTTGACATCGAAGTTTCGCTTGGCGACATCACCAAAGGCCCGACGATCACGCGCTACGAATTGCATCCCGCGCCCGGCGTGAAACTGGAAAAAATCGCTGCGCTCTCGAACAACATCGCCGCCGCGCTCAAGGCCGAACGCATCAACATTCTTGCGCCCGTGCCCGGAAAAAGTTCCGTCGGCATCGAAGTTCCGAATCTGGTCAAAACCAAAGTCATCATGCGCGACTTGCTTGAATCCGATGAATGGCGCAATTCCAAAGCGCGCATTCCGCTCGCGCTCGGCAAAGATGTTTATGGTCATCCGATCATCGCCGACCTCGGCGACATGCCGCATTTGCTCATCGCCGGCAGCACCGGTTCCGGAAAATCCGTTTGCATCAACGCGATCATCGCTTCGTTGCTTTACAAATTTTCGCCCGACCAACTTCGCTTCGTGATGATTGATCCGAAGGTCGTCGAGCTTCAACAATATAATGCGCTGCCGCACCTCGTCGTGCCCGTCGTGACGGATCCAAAAAAAGTTCTGCTCGCGCTGCGCTGGGTCGTCAACGAAATGGAAAAACGCTACCAAATTTTCGCGCGTTGCGCCTGCCGCAACATTGCGTCGTTCAATTCGCGACCAAAAAACAAACCGTTGCCGGAAACCGAACCGGAATTGCCGCTCAAGGCGAAAAAAGAAAAAGTCGAACCGGGCGCGGAAGGTTTCGCGGTCGAAGTGGACGAACAAATTGTTGTGCCGCGCGACGATGATATTGTCATTCCCGAAAAACTTTCCTACATCGTCGTCATCATTGACGAACTCGCGGACTTGATGCTCGTCGCGCCCGCTGACGTGGAAATGGCCATCGCGCGCATCACGCAAATGGCGCGCGCGGCGGGAATCCATTGCATCGTCGCCACGCAGCGACCGAGCGTGGACGTGATCACCGGCGTCATCAAATCGAACATCCCGGCGCGCATCGCGTTTCAAGTCGCCGCCGCCGTGGATTCGCGGACGATTCTCGACGGCCAGGGCGCAAATAAATTGCTCGGCAAAGGCGACATGCTTTATCTGCCGCCCGGCTCCGGGAAATTGATCCGCGCCCAGGGCGCGCTTATCACCGATCAGGAGATCCAAAGCATGGTGGACTTCATCGCGCGCCAGGGCAAACCGAGTTACGAAATGGAAATCCACCAGCAACTTTCCAAACCCGTGGCGAATTTTGGGAACGAAAGCGGCATTGACGAAGATGAAGATTTGATCCAGCAGTGCATCGAAGTCATCCGCAGCGAACAAAAGGCCAGCGTCTCGCTGATGCAACGCCGTCTGCGTCTCGGTTATACGCGCGCCGCGCGCATCATGGACGAACTGGAAAATCGCGGCATCGTCGGTCCCAGCAAAGGCGCCGAACCGCGCGACATTTTGATTGATCTCGACGGCAGCGGCGCGGATGGCGCGGGACAAGAAGCGGTTTAGCCACAGATTTTCACAGATGAAACACAGATAAAATCATCTGTGAGAATCTTTGCCCATCTGTGGCTAAAAATTTCCGTGGCTTTACTTTTGCGGATACTGCCAGACCCAATCGCCATTATCGCGGTCAACCGAACCACCTTTTCTCAAGGCGATTTTTCCGCCATCATCTTTTTCATTCCAGCCGACGGAATATAAAACAAATTGCCCATCTGAAGTGCGGCGATAATGCAACGGCTGGCCGTTGATGATGTCGTGTGGAATTTGCGCGATGAATTGCGGCGCGAGCACATCGAGCGCTTCAGGATATTCACCGTGCGCGAGACGGCAGCGTTCCAACGCGCAGGCGACGCGCGCTAAATCAATGCTGGTTTGAATAGCCGCAATTTTCCTTACGGTGGCACTAATGGCTGGAAATAACATTAATGCCTGAACTTTATACGGCGAATAATGTTTCATTTCCGCGCGATCAGCGTCATTTGCCTGCTGCAATTTTTCGGGTGAAACGGTGCGCGAATTTGTGTCAACGAGCGGCAAAACCCATTGCTGTTGCATTCGAGCGATGGCAAGTTCGTTCTGATAAAAATACGCGCTGGGCATAAAATAATAGTTGTGGACAATGTTGGTTTCCAAAGCGTTGTCCCAAGTCGTGTATTGACGGGTGATTCTCTGGTTTTCAAATGATTTAATCGCAAAAGCTCGTTCGCCGCGCATGATGAATCCGTAGTCAGCCAAAAAATCCACTTTTGCCAACTCCGCATCAATCGCGGCGAGTTGTTCATCCGACCATTCATGTTTTGCCAAACCTTCCCAAATCGGCTGCAAATCAATGGCGACAATCGCGATTCGCACCAGATGCGAAATCAAAAACGGTGAGGTGCGAAGCGAATTGTTCAAATATAAAATCAGTTTCACGTCATCCAATGCTTTTTCATTTTGGCCGTCGGCTAATTCAGCGATGACACGCAATTGCAGGAGTTGAGTGCAGCGTTTTAGTTCCGCCAAAATCGGCAGTAACGTCGTCGCTGAATTGAATCCATCTTCGTAATTCAACGGAACATTGGCATAAGGCCGCTGGCTGGCCTGACGCAATTCTTCCACCGCCGAATCGAATTTGCTCAAGGCAAACAAAACATCTTTCGCCGGCGTTTGTGGTTGCGGCGAAATGGGAAATGCGTCGCTCGCATGATTGAGATAATTTGTTTGCTCAACCATCGTGCCATTCGTCATGACAAATTCGTCAACGGCATGGATTTTTGCCGGATTACGATAATAAGTTTGCCACGCTTTCAAATCGGTTATTGTTTCCCGGTGACTGCCGACATAGCCAATTTTATCGTCCGGCAAATCTTTGTATGATGGAAAATCAGGGCCGCCATCGTTGCCGTAAGGCGTCATCGCAATTTTGCCATTTTGCATATTGGTAAAAGTCGGCGCGGTGAAAAAATTCTGGTCGTCCGGCACGGACGGCGGAACGAACGCCTGCCAGTCAAATTTCTCACCCTTCGCTTCCCATTTTTGTTTGTAATTTTCCCAATCGCGTTTGCCGCGCCAATCTTCCTCGGCGTAAAGAATCGCAACCAGCGTGGCGAGAATGGCGAGGCCGATCAAAATCCGCCGCAAGATTCGCCAGCCCGATTTGTTTTTGGATGTTTCGTTCATAATTTCAGTTTGTAGGAGTCGAGGTGACGAGACTCTAATTTTTTTTGATTTGAGACTCCTTACGTCGTCTCCTACGGATTCATGCGGTCAAAAGCTCCGTGATTTCCGTCCGGGGTTTTGGTGAAAAAATTCTTGGCTGCCCGGCATCCATCGGCAACGAACGGTCGGCGAGCAGTTCATCCAGCCATTTTTGCTGGTCGCGAAACGTCATCATCATTTCCGGTGACGGCGAAGATTTTGCAATGACAGTTTGCGAACCGCCATGCTGGGAAAAATTTACGATGAAAATCAAAATCCAGACCGCCGCCAGACCAGTCCAAATCCGGCGGCACGGCCAGATGAGTTCCTGCCACAACTTTTTTGAACCACCAAGGCACCAAGACACCAAATTTTCTGTCCGACTTTGTGCCTTGGTGTCTTGGTGGTTTAGCTCCAATACAACTTGACGGCGGATGGCGTCCAATTTCGGCGCGGCGGATTGATGGCGGGCGAATAAAATATCACGCGGCGTTTTCATTTTTCTCCTTTAATAATTTTCTCAACGATTTTTTGGCGTAATGCAACCGTGATTTGACGGTGCCGAGCTGCGTTTCCGTGATGCGCGCAATTTCTTCGAGCGAAAAATCCTCGACGAAATGCAACAGCAAAACCGAGCGTTGCGGCAACGGCAGTTGATTTAGCAAATTCATAAATTCAGCTTCTTGTTCGCGGCGGATAAGCAAATCGTCCGGGCTGTCTTCAAAGTCGTCGGGCGATTCGGGAATTTCGTCGAACAAAATTTCTTTGCCGCCGCGCTTGCGCCAGAGTTGAATGACTTTTTGGTGCGCGATGCCAAAGAGCCAGCTTCCGAATTTTTCATCGTCGCGCAATCCGCCGATGTGCTTGACCGCGCTGATAAAAGTTTCCTGCACGAGGTCGAGACTCGTCTGTTCGTTGCGGACCAGTTCAAAAACATAAACGTAAAGCGGCAGTTGGTATCGCCGAAAGAAAACGTCCCAAGCCGCCGGATTTCCGTCGCGGGCTTGTTGCACGGGCAATTGTTCGGCTGTAGCCACTGCCAGCATTTATACCGAGTGGAATGCGCGAGGCGAGAAAAGGTTCAATTGTTTTTAGAATTTCCAAGATTGCCAAGTCCATGGCAATCGCGCTAAATGGAGCGAATGCCAACGGTTGCCGAACAACTCCGCGCCGCGCGCGAGGCCAAAAAGCTCACGGTGCAGCAGGTCGCCGACGCGACAAAAATCCGCACCGACCACGTCCGCGCGCTGGAAGAGGGAAATTTCAGCGTGTTTTCCGCGCCGATTTATATTCGCGGCTCGGTGAAAAATTACGCGACCTTGCTCAAGCTGGATGTCCCGAAAATTTTGGGCGAGCTGGACGCGGAACTCAAAGGCACGGAAAAATTCAGCGAACCGCCTTCGTTGGCCGAGGAAAAATCGGCCACGCTGGTGGATCAAATGACGCTTTGGCTGGCGAAAGTGAATTTGAAAGCGGCTCTGATTGCCGCCGTTGTTCTGGGGATCATCCTTATCCTCTGGCTCGTCAGTTTTGCGATTCGTCATCATCACGGCCATGATCCGCTCGCTAGTTTGCCGCCGGCAGTTTATCAGCCGGCCAATTCCGGCGAAACGTTGCCTTTGAAAAAATAAGGATTATGAATCAAGAATGACGAATTTAATTTGTCCGCGCATTTTAACTTTCATTTCTGCATTCTTCCTTTTCAATTCTGCCTTCGCTTTTCACATGTCATCCAAATAAATCGCGCGATTGCGCCACAAATAGAGCAAGCCGGAAGTCATGGTCAAAATCACCGTCAGCCAAAGCGCAACGTGCGTAAAAGGAATCGCCCAGCCGTAAAAAACTTTTTGCAGAGGCAACGGCCATTCGCCCAGCGCATTGACGACCAGCAGCGCGATGATCGCGACAATTTGCGAAATGGTTTTATGTTTGCCGAATCCTTCGGCGGCGAGCACGACGTTTTTCGACGCGGCGAGCAGGCGCAAACCGGTGATCGCCAGCTCGCGCGCGACGATGATGACGACCATCCAGGCGGCGACTTTGACCGGCGCGGTGGAATGCAAATGCGTGCTTTCCACAAACGCGATGAAGGCGGAGCAGGTCAGAATTTTGTCGGCGAGCGGGTCCATTAAAATTCCAAAGTTGGTTATGAGGCCGCGACTGCGCGCAATTTTTCCATCCAAAAAATCCGTGAAACTGGCAATGCAAAATAAAAGCAGCGCGAGCGTGTTTTGAAATGGAAACGGCTGCGGCCAGAACAGCGCCACCAAAAAAACCGCCGTCAGGATGAAGCGCGAGACGGTGAGTTTGTTGGGCAGATTCATTTTTATTTACGATTTACGATTTACGATTTACGCATTGCGCGGCGAGCCACGCGTTAATGGTAAATCGTATATCGTAAATTTTTTGTCAGGCGCCAAATTTATCGAACATCTTCGCGTTGGCCTGCATTTGGCGGATTAAAAATTTCGATTTGAAAATTCCGAGCGAGCCGGAGTTCGCGCCGGTTTCGGTGAAGCGTTCCAATTTGTCCGAACCGCTCACGGACGAATGCAGCAACACCGGCTGCGGATGCCAGGAATGGCCTTTCATTGAAACTGGCGTCGAATGGTCGCCGGTGATCGCAATCACGTCCGGTTTTTTCTTCAGCAAAATCGGCAGCGCGGCGTCCAAATCTTCAATCGCTTTGCGCTTCGCGGCAAAATTTCCATCCTCGCCAAATTTGTCCGTGTATTTGTAATGGATGAAAAAGAAATCGTAGTTGTCATATTCTTTGACGTAACGCTCGAACTGTTCCCGGATCGTCTGCACTTCGATTTTTTTCATGCCGACAAGTTGCGCGAGACCTTTATACATCGGATAAACCGCGAGGCACGCGGGCCGCAATTTGTAACGTTCCTCGAACAGCGGAATGTGCGGTTGATGCGCGATGCCGCGCATGAGAAAACCGTTCGCCGGTTTTTCCTTCGCGAGAATGGGCAGGGCAAGTTTGTAAAAATCAGCGATGAGCGCGGCCATTTTTTTCTGGCCGGGATTATTTTCATCGCGCGGATGAACGGTCGGAATCGCAAAACCTTCGCGGTTCGGATCAGCGTCGGTCAACGGACCTTCCAAACCTTGACCGCGAAACACGACGACGAAGCGATGTTCTTTGCCCGCCTTGATCAAAATTTCCGTGTCGCCAATTTTTTTTATTTTTGCCGTGAGCAGCGCGACGAGTTTCTCGCAAACTTCCGTGGCAATTCTTCCGGCGCGGCGGTCGGTGACGATTCCTTTTGCGTCGAGCGTCGCAAAATTCGCGCGCGCGCAGACGTCGCCGGGTTTTAATTCCATTCCCAAACCGAGCGCTTCGATGACGCCGCGACCGACTTGAAATTCCAGCGGGTCGTAACCAAAAAGTCCGAGATGGCCGGGGCCGCTGCCGGGCGTGATGCCGGGCGCGACAGGAATCATGCGGCCTTGCGCGGAATTTTTTGCAAGCGCGTCAAGGTTTGGCGTCGTCGCCGCTTCGAGCGGCGTGAGATAATTTTGCTCACGCGTGGCGATGTCACCGAGGCCGTCGAGCACGATCAGCACGAGCTTGGCTTTGGTTTTGAGCGTGAGTTCGGAATACAGCGAGTCTAAATTCATCCGCGCAGTTTAGGAAAAAATTGCCGCGAAGCAATTTGATTTCCGAAACATGATTTTTTTTGCGCGCGCTTTGGCCGTTCTTTGTCGGGCGCGGTGCGGACGCATTTAATTTCCCCAAATAATCTCGAATAATTTTTTGAATAATGCTGTTTCAGCTTCTGCACTTGAAATTTGAAAATTTTCGCCGATATTTCCGGCATGGAAAAATTGGTCGCCTGTGAGACATGCGGACTCGTTCAGGAAGTGGAGCATGTGCCCAAGGGTTCGATTGTCAAATGTGCGCGCTGCCATTTTCAAATTTTTCACCGGCGTCCGAACAGCCGCGCGCGCACGCTGGCATTTTCAATCGCGGCGTTGCTGCTTTATTTTCCCTCGAATTATTATCCCATCGTCACGGCGGATTATCAGGGGCACATCATTCACACGACGATTTTTCAAGGCATTCAAGGACTTTGGACGCAGAAACAGTATTTTATTGGCAGCCTGGTTTTTTGCACCAGCCTGTTGACGCCCGCGCTAAAAATTCTCGGCTTGATTTTTCTGACGTTGACGTTGAACTCGACCGGCTGGGAAAAAACGCGCACGTGGGTTTATAAAATCATTCGGTTGATTGATCCGTGGAACATGCTGGAAGTGGTGTTGCTGGCGATGTGCGTTTCGATGGTGGAACTGGGCGAACTGGCGACGATCCATCCCGGACGCGGCGTTTTTTCTTTTGCCGCCGTCGTGGTGCTCACGTTGCTGGCGACGCTGAGTTTCGACTCGCGTTTGCTTTGGGACTCACCTGCGGAAAGAAAACATTATGAGTGAAAAAATTCATGGATTGCCAAAAGCCAAAGTTGAAAAAAGTTATTTCACCTGGCTTTTGTGGCTCGTGCCGCTGGCCGCGATCTGCCTGTGCGGCTGGTTTATCGCGGAAGATTTTTTATTTTCCGGGCCGACGCTTACGATTTATTTTTCAAGCGCAGGCGGTTTGCAAAAAGATGATTCGCTCGTCAAATATCGCGGCATACAAATCGGCCAGGTGCAATCACTTGATCTGGCGCCCGACCGCCAGCGCGTCATTGTCCGCACAAAATTAAATCGCTCGGCGCGCAATGTCGCCCGCCAAGGTTCGATTTTCTGGATTGTGAGTCCCCAGGTCAAACTCGGTTCGATCAGCGGACTGCAAACCATCGTTGCCGGAGACTATATCGCCGTGCGTCCGGGCGATGGCGCGCGCACCAATGTGTTCATCGGCGCGGAACAGGAGCCGGTCAAACCCATTCCGGCGCTGGACATCATTCTGCTCGCGGAAAAACTCGATTCGTTGCAGAAGCAATCGCCCATTTTTTATCATGAAGTTCAAGTCGGCGAAGTTTTAAGCTGTCAACTGGGCAATGACCCGCGCCATGTCATCGTCCATGCGCGCATTCGCGAAGAATATGCGCCGCTCCTGCGCGCGAATTCAAAATTTTGGAACGCCGGCGGGATCAATTTTCATTTCGGCCTTTTCAGCGGCGCCCAAATCAGCGCCGAATCTGCGCAAACCCTGGTCAGCGGCGGCATCGCCTTTGCCACGCCGCCCGATTTTCAAAGCGCCGCCACCAACGGAACTGTTTTTCAACTTTACGAAAAAGAAGACGACTCGTGGAAAGATTGGAATCCTTACATCCCGCTGCCCGCCGTCACCGCCATGACCAATCAAAAAGATTTGCCGCCTTTGGATTCCAAATAAAACTGCCGCATGGAAATCATCCACGACCACGGCGACCAGCTCGCCGAATATCATGCGCTGCGGAAAACCGCTGGCATTCTTGATTTAAGTTTTCGCTCGCGCATTTGTCTTGTCGGCGCGGACCGAATTCGTTTTCTTCACGGCCAAGTCACGAATGACGTGAAAAAACTTCGTCCCGGCGAAGGTTGTTACGCCGCGATCACAACTGCCAAAGGCAAAATGGAAAGTGACCTGAACATTTTCAATTTGCCCGACGAATTGCTTTTGGATTTTGAACCGGGTTTGACTGAAAAAATTTCTGCGCGCCTCGAAAAATTCATTGTCGCCGACGACGTGCAAATCGTGGACGCCGCGCCGCATTACGGTTTGTTAAGCGTGCAAGGGACCAAAGCAGCGGAAATCATTAACGCGGTGAATTTGTTTTCGGAAATTCCAACGCAGCAACTCGGCACCGTAAAAATTTCCGGTGCAAACTTCAGCGACATTTATTTGGCAAACAACGCGCGGCTCGGCATAAATGGCTTCGATTTATTCATCCCCAAAAATTCTTTCGCCCAATTTTCGGAAAAATTAATTGCCGCCGCAAAATTTTTTGAAGGACGCCCTTGCGGTTGGGCTGCCTTTGAAACTATGCGGATCGAAAACGGCATTCCGCGATTCGGCGCGGACATGGACGAGACGAACATCCCGCTCGAATGCGGCATTGAAAGTCGCGCGGTCAGTTACAACAAAGGCTGCTACGTCGGCCAGGAAGTCATCAACCGCATCCACAGCATCGGCCATGTGAACAAGGAATTGCGCGGCTTGCGGCTCGCGGACGATCTGAAAAATTTGCCGCAGAAACACGAGAAGCTTTTTTTCAACGGCAAAGAAATCGGCTATTTGACCAGCGCCGTAAAATCTCCGGCGCTCAACGCAAACATCGCGCTCGGCTATGTGCGGCGCGAGGCAAATCAAATCGGAAACGAACTGACCTGGCGAACTTCGGGCATTGAAAGTCCGGCAAAAATTGTCGAACTGCCATTTGGGAAATGAATTGGTTTTGCGCAAAATCTGTTTCAAAAGAACGCCGACGAATTTGAGCGCCCGGCTTGGAAAAATCACTCAAGCGGCTTTTATTTTTACCTTTTGTCCTTTGATCTGCGCGCGGTTCATTTTGGAAAGAATGGCATTGGCATGTTCGGAGCTGACATCCACGAACAAATGTTTTTCGCGCACATCAATCAAGCCGACACTTTTTCCGGGCAAACCGGTCTCGCCCAAAATCGCGCCGACCACGTCGCCGGGAGTCACGCCATTTTCCGCGCCGAGATTCAAATGCAGGCGCGTGAAGTCGCCCGCCGGCGGACGATTTTTTTTCGGCGGACGAACGGATTTTTCAATCGAACTTTCGCGCCGTTCCCACGGCGGCAGATTTTTTTTCACCGGTTTGTGCGCGGATTGAAAACCGGCTTTGACCGCAATGGCAGTTGCGTCGAAGACAGTTGGCGTAACCAATTTTGGTTTGATTGGCGCTGGAGCAATTGGCGCTGAAATTTCGCGACGCGGCGGCGGCGGACGTTGCTCGCGCGTTTCGCGGTAGGCCGGACGTTCGCGGCGCTCTTCTTGAAAACGGGCATTGCGCGGCGGGCGATCTTCAAAACGACCACCGCGATTGTCGCGGCCTTCGTTCCGGTCGCGGAAACCTGGACGTTCCGGTCGCTCAAAAGAAATTTCTT
>Ga0207933_1002761_pt1 | contig 10989 bp, 11 predicted proteins | sample NGESurdeep092012_4_FD_184488 | JGI IMG/M metagenome (GOLD analysis project Ga0207933, IMG submission 184488) | Arctic peat soil microbial communities from Barrow, Alaska - NGEE Surface sample F53-3 deep-092012 (SPAdes) | ecosystem: Environmental > Terrestrial > Soil > Wetlands > Peat ...
CAACATGATCGCGTCGTCTGGAGCCTCTGCGAGCAGTAGCCATCGGTCCCGCTGCTTTCCGCGAGGTGCTAGCGCCATCGCGCTCGATCGCAGGGTCCGCGTCTACTCGATGCCGGAATACGTGGAAGGCGTGCGGACGAAGCGCGCGGGGACCTATGCGTGTCTGTTGCACCGGGGGACAACTTTGGCGCTCAAGCCAACGCGCCGCAAACCTCCGTTGCGTGAGCTTGAGCACATCACCCTGGCGGGCACCATCGTCGCCTTCGTAGACTTTCAGCACGGCGTTGACTCGGGGTGCGATGTGATCGAAGTCATCGACATGGCCAAGAGCAGGACGGTCCTCGTCGTTCCGGAAGTTGGCTGCTCCGTCGACGGAGGCTTCGTCAAGAGCGAAGGAGCTACTGATCTGGTCGTGAACGAACACGGCACGGTCGCCTGGATCGTCACCAGGAGTGGCTTCGGTCATCCGTCAGAGAGCATCGAGGTGCATAGTGAGACCACTTCCGGCTCCACGGCGCTGCTCGACTCGGGCACGGGCATCGTGCCGGGATCGCTTCGCCTTGCTCCGGGCGGCGAGGTCACTTGGCTGGATGCTGGACGCCTGCTACACGCTCACCTCAGCTAGTGCTGCGTGACGGCACCCGCACGGGTTGCGTCGCAGCGTGGCGCAAGTACCGCGAAGGCAGATCGCGATGCTGGCGGCGCTCGCAGTGCTCGTTGTACCCGCCTCCAGTCTTCTACCCGGCGCCAGCCCGCTCGATGCGCGGACGCGGCGGGTGCGCCCCGCTCAGGGCGCGGAAGCGCCGTTCGGAGGCTTCGATGGCGCTGCACGAGGTCAGCGGCGAGTTCCGGTGGTCTGCTTCGGGGTCGTTCGGGCGCGGCGTGCCGGGGACGCGCACGGAGAAGCTGCCGACGAGCTCCCCTGTTTTTTCGTATTTGTACGCGTACACGACTTCGCTCTTGGATTTGTAGGTTTCGTCGGGCTCGAACAGGCTGATCGTGCCGTGGATCTGCTCGCCGGTGGGCAGGGGACATGTGGTCGTGCTCACGGTCTGGCCGGCGGCGATGTCCGATTCGGTCCGCCAGTTGCCGTGGTTTTCAAAGCGCGTGCCCGGCACGTACCAGGCGAAGTTGTAGCCGCTCTGCGCGTTGTCGAGCGCGACGCGCGATCGGACCGCGAGGCGCAGCTCGTAGCCGCCGGCGCGCGTGCGGACCAGCGTGGCGCTGACCGGCGTCTGCACCTGCGCGTGCGTGTATGACAGCGACGGCGGCGCTACGTAGCCGACCGGCACCTGCATGCTTGGCGTGCATGCGTAGGAGCCGCCGATCCAGCTGCGCGAGGTCAGGTGGCAGGTCGCGCCGTCGCGGTAGTGCAGTTCCCTGATCGGGCCGTCGACCGGCACGATGCCGCCGGTGCCGACGCCTTTCAGCAGTTGGCCGGCGGTGGCGTGCGTGACGATCAGGTATGCGCCCTCGGGGCCGCTCGTCGCGAGCGTGTGGCGCTGCCCGTCGAGCACGTACGTGACGCTCTTTGCGTCCGGGCCGAGCAGCCCGAAGTACAGGTTGCGCTCGTCCTTCAGCGGGCATTCCGGTTCGTGCTGCTGGTGCCCGCCCGTCGGTGAGCCCGGCGCGTAGCAACGGCTCTGCCATGCGCTCGCCGGCTGCTCGCCCCACATGTCGTTGATGTACAGACGGTGGTAGCGGTCGAGCGCGCTGCACCAGTCGCCGAACCCGGCTCCGCCGCTCGCGACGCTCAGCTCGTGGTAGCGCCCGTCGTTGCCGAAGGCGTAGTCCTGCCCGACGGCGACGAGCTTGCCGTCGACGACGCGCGCGACCTCGACGCAGCCGAGGCCCCTGCTCGTCGTGAACTCGCGCATGCCCCACGGCGCCCCGCCCGCCGGGTCCGGCGTCGAGACCGGCAGCATCCGCACCGTCCCCGGCGTCAGCGCGCCTTCGCCCGTCGTCGGCGCCGTGAACAGCTGCACGCGCGACACCGGCGCCGGCGAGCCGAACTGGATCACACCGCTCGCGAACGCGGCGCCAGTCAGGCCGAGTGTGACCGCGAGAGAGATCAACGGGGTCCGGTGCCATCCGCGGCGCTGAGCGCCACGGCCAAACATCCCAAGGCGGCGAGAACGACGGCGGGCACGCCGGCCGGCGGCGTCATGCAGCTGGCTGCGGACCTGGGGCAGGAGAGTCATGGTTGCTCCTCCAGTTCGGCTCTGAGCTTTGAAAGGCCACGGCTGACTCGCTGACGTACCACGAGCTCCGATGTCTGCAGCTCCCCCGCGATGTCCGGGTAGGAGCGCTCATCGACGATCCGCGCGCGAACGGCGTCCCGTTGCAGCGGGGGCAGTCGATCCAGCAGCTCGATCACCCAGCCGGTCGCGCTGGCGGCGCTCTCGACCTGCTCGAGTTCCTCGGCGGCCAGCTCGATCGGGTCGCGGATGCCCAGCCGCCGGCGCGCGTCGGCCTCGACGCGCCCGCGGCGAAGGCTCTTCAGGAGCTTGTTGTGAGCGATTGCGAACAGCCAGCCCGCGGCTGAGGGCGTCTCGGGCCTGTAGCGGTGGCAGGCGCCGAGTGCCGCCGCGAACACCTCCGCCGTCAGATCGGCTGCCACTTCCGGATCCCCCGTACGACGAGCGAAGTAGCCGACTACAGAGCTCTCGTAGCGGTCGTAGAACGCGGCGAACGCGTCCGGGTTCGAGCGCGATGCCGCCAACAGCTCGCCGTCGCTGGCCTCGAGGAAGTCCACAACCGTTTTAACCCCGAGCGGGCGATTCTGTGACCGATCCGTCAAAAAATAGGCCCGCCGACCGCGACGTGGCCCTTGTCGTGTCGGTTCTGGACATCACGGGCCGGCGGCCATGAGATTCTCCCCCATAGGCGGCCGTTGAATCTCCCCACTGGTGGCCACCGGATCTCCCCATGGACGGCCATCTGATCTCCCCACCGTTCTGTCCTGAGCGGGCTGTAGTCCCGGGTGCCGAAGGCGCGCGACTCAGGGTTGGCAACGCCGAACGCGCGTCGTGCCTGGCTGGGCTCGCCTACCTATTCAGATCCAGGGCGGTGGAACGTGATCTCAATACGCACTGACGTAGCGGAGCCAGCGTGTTTCTTTGCGATGACCGTCCAACGGCCAGGCGTCTGATTCGGGCCGATGGCGAACCGCTGGAAGCAGTGCACCCGTGTGCCCGTAATGGCACACGCTTCTCGCTGGTGCGTCGTTTCGAGAAGCCATAGGTGTTCTCCGTCGGACTTCAGCACTTCTACTTCGAAGTCGGCGCTCGCCGGAGCGCTGATCCGCACGTCCCATGTGTCGTGCGGCACCGCTGTGATCTGGAAGCGCGCCGTTGAGCGGCCACGGGGGAGACGCAGCACCGCTTCCTGGGGGCCTCCGACGAGCGGCCCGAACGAACCGACGGTAGAACCGGCTGTCTTCGACTGCCGCGCTGGCGTAGTGGAGTGGCCGGAGCCGCAACCCACTATCAACAGTGCTCCTGCACCAGTCAATAGCGAGTAGATGGCCCTGTGCACTCGACGGACTCTACCCCCGCGGTATTGAGTTAGCGGGTCGCGCCCGCCCGTGGATTGTTCAGCCGCTGGCGCCGGCGAGTGCGAGGTCTTGTTCGATCTCGTCGATGGTGATGGCCTTGGGGTCAAACGCGGAGGGGGTGTCGAGGCTGAGCCAGTCGAGCATCTCTTGGTGTTGTTCGTGGAGGGGGTCGGCGAGTATCTCCTTGAGTTCGGCGTACCCCCAGCGGCCGCCGCAGTCCTCTGGTGGGCAGGCTCCTTTCGCAGCAGCAAGGATCGGGTAGTGGATCTCGGGGTCGGCGTCGTGTAGGTCCTCGACCACGATCTCGTGCTCCCAGTCATCGCCGAAGTCGTAGGTGTAGCGAAGCCGGTCGCCGATGGCGCCGATCAGCTCGCCGAGACTCACGCGGCGCTCGTCGGTGAACCCGAGTTCCGGGCCGGGCACCCCGAACTCGTCGGGTCCGCTGGTGAACACGTGCATGTGATGGTCCTGCCAGCCGAATGCGGCCACGATCGTTTCGTGCAGGTGATCGAGGCGGGTGTCGGCGCGGAGCTGAAGCCGTCGCCAGACCGGCGGCTTGGACACTCCGAGCAGCTTGACCTTGATCTGCACGATGACATTGGTGCTCGGGGTGGCGCTCTGATCCTCCTCGGGCGTTCTCATGTCAGTGTGCTCGAGGTCGCTCATCGGCTGCTCCTGTGGTCGCTGGTCCACGAGTGAACGGTAGGGCGATCATCGGATGGAGCAGGGGTCGTTTGCATGCGATCGCGGTTCGAGCGCGCCCGGCCAACGCTCGATCACGAGCCGGCGAGTTGCTCGTCGTCGGCGATCAGCCGGACGAGCCGGCGTTGGAGCGGGAGCGCTCCTGCGTGGGTTCCTTCGCCGTGCATCGTGCCGTCGTCTGCGATCGTGCCGGTGACCGCGATGAATCCTTGTGCGGTGGCGTCGAGGATCACAGTCTGGTCGTCTCCTTCGAGTTCGTAGCAGACGATCCGGTAGCGCAGCTCGGGCTGCTGTCGCGAGTTCGGTTGCGCCATCGGCGCTCAGGCGGCCAGCTGTGTTGGGGACGCGCGGGCAGGGAGCGTGATCAGCTCGCTCGCGGCCGGTTCTCGAGAGCGCTGCGCGTTGGCCATCAGCTTGAGCGGGTCGATGTCTTGTTGGCGGGCGGTGCGGATCACGCTCATCGTGATCTGCTGGGTCCGCGCGCCCTTGTGGGTCCGGTTCCCGCCCCAGCTCTTGCGGTTCACGATCGCGGGCCGCAATGCCTGCTCAGCACGCCAGTTCGTCGCCTGCACGCCGGGCTCGGCCAGGAACGTGAACATGTGCTCGCGCTCGTTGGAGAGGTGCGCGAGCAGCCGCCGGTTCGGCTCGTGCGTAGGGCGCATCGCAAGCAGCTTGTCGGTCCGCCCGTTCAGATCGGTGACCCGCAAGGCGAACTCGTCGGCGTCGATCACGTCCTGGCGGCGCTCATCGCGCAGCGCGAGCGCATCTTTGAGGATCCTGCGGGCGGCGTGCGGAACGCGCGCCTGGCCCGCCACGGAATCGGCGATCAGCTCGGCGGTGCGCCTGAGGAGGTGCGCTGCGCAGGTTTGATGTCGTGCCTTGGCAAAGCGCCGGTAGGGCGCCCAACCGTCGCGCTCCAGCACACCGGAGAAGTCCTCGCCGAGGATCTGCTCGGCGTGCTCGTAGCCGCGGCCCGGAGCGATCAGATACACCGTGACGTTCTCGCCCGCGAACGCCCACAGCCACGCCTTCTGCCCGTTGATCCTCCAGCCGGTCTCATCCGGCGCGACCGCCGGGCTCGCACGAACCCCCTTGATCAGCGCCTCATACGTCGGCTCCAGCGCCCTGGCTTGACGGGCGACGGCCTGCACGACCCCGCCCGCAGTCACGCGAATACCGAACCGCTGGAGCGCCTTGGCCGTCTTCTGAGGCGATAGCCCCAGCTCCTTGTTCAACTCGGTCGCTAGCGCGACCGCGCGCGGGCCGAGCATGCACCCGGCCGCTCCCAGAGCATCCGAGGTCTGAAACGGGTGACGCCCCTGATGCCGACGCCCGCAACAGGCACACTTGCCGATATGCACCCGGAACCGGCGACGGACCGGCCGCGGCTCACACAGCTCCTCCTGATACTGAAACTCGGTGCGCTCCTGCTCGATCTCCCCACCACAATCACATCGCGCCGCAAGCGGCGCATCGAGCTCCTCATCCACCTCCCCCGCCGGACCGCGGTGACCATGACGGCCGTGCTCCACCCCCGACCGGCGGCCCGGCCGGCCCGGAGCCGACTTCGGCTCACCCCGCGAGAACGGCGCCGCTTGACGCTTGCCCGCGCGCCGCGCCTCCTCCAAGGACCCCTCGAGCTTTCCGACCCGCCCGCGCAGTCGCTCATTCTCGCCCGTCAGTCGCAAGACCTCCTCCCACAGATGCTCGTTCTCAACCGACAACGCCGAGCACAAAGCCTCCAGCCGCCCACACTCGTCCACCGGCTCGGCCGGCAGCACCTCAGCCCCTGACACGATCACGGCGACCATGCCGCCACCTTCGCCCCAGGCTACATAATCCCTGCCGAACCCGCTAACTCAATACCCCCCGCGTTCCACTACAACGGCAGTGTCACCGTGAGGTGCCGCAGAAGGCTGATTCGCTGCGTCAGACCGCTGCCCTGCCCGACGACGAGCCAGCCGTTGCCCGAGCGCTTGGCGGTGAGGCTTCCGCCCTCGCCGAAGAATCCCGGGGCATGGGGCACGGGCCTAAAGCCGGGGATTGCCGCTGGGAACGCGCCGGGGTGCTGCGCGTCGAGCACGATCATCGCTTTCAGCGGCATCCCCTGCAACTGGTACATGGTGGCAATGCAGGGCAGGAACGCGTGGCCGATGATCTGGCCGGGGAACGGCCGGATCGCGCTCGCGACCTGCCCGCCGCGGGCCGAGAGGCCCGTCAGTCCGCTGGCGCTCAGAGAGCACGCGCCGCTGGGTGCTCGGCTCGGGTAGCGCCAAGAGCGAACGGTGGCCTGAGGGGGCGTGCTCGTCTGGCGTGGCTGGGGTACCGCTCGCCCCTGTGCGTCGAGGGCGGTGAGGGTGGGGCCGGTCGGATCGCGCGGAAGGCGCCCAGAGGGAGTGCAGCTATCGTTGGCGGTCACGATCCGTGCGCCGCGCAGACCATAGGGGAGTCCCGGCAGGGGCACGGTGGTGACACGGCGCTGGCCGTTGACGAGGACGGCGGTTATCTGTGGGGTGGTCACGGCTATCGTCGTCGAGTAGCGCGAGCTGCATTCCCCGAAGCCCTGCACCATGACGAATGGCTGCGAAGGGGTGGCCAGCGCTCCGCAGGCGCTGGTGCCGGTCCTCCCGTGTTCTTCGATCGCGGTGCACCATCCGGCCCGGCCGACGGTCAGATATGGATACAGGCGCACATTGAAGAGCGCTGCCTGTGAGTCGCTTGCCTGGAAGACACTTGCCGTGCTGGGCGCGCCTTGAGGCGGCGGGCTGGCGTTGAAACCGCCGCCGATTGCCCAAGCGAGGGCGGCGATGAAGACGACGGTTGAGACGGCGATGGCCGCAGCACGCCCTCGCCGCCGATGTTGGCGCCGCCGGGCCTCCTCGATTACGCCTTGCTCCGGGCCAATCGCGCCTGGCGCCGTTTGGGCTTCTGCGGGTTCATGGATGAGTAGTTGCGGCATGGCTCAGCGCAGACCCTGGATGATCGAGATCAGCTCCTCCGGCGGATAGCCCTGCTGGCGCGCGAAGCCGACGAGCTCACGAGCACGCGCGATCACCGCACCGCACTGTGGGGTTCCGCTGACGCGCACACCGAGCCCGCGGCGGAACTCCAGGAGGCCTTCCTCGCGCAGAGCGCGCAGCGCACGCAGTACCGTGTTGGTGTTGACAGCCATGACCGCCGCAAGGTCCCGCGCGGGCGGTAGGCGCTCCCCGGCCTGTGCCTCGCCATCAGCGATCGCGCGACGGATCTGGGCGGCGACCTGATCGTGCAGGGGCGTGGGGTCCGAGCGGTCGATGCTGTCCAGCATTGTGCTATTCATATTAGCACCATGCTTATCACCGTGAAGGGAGCGCCAGCGTGCCAGTGACCGTCCCGCCGCCCCAGGTAACGCCCTCCCCTGCTGTCGAGATCGAGGACGGAGTCATCGAAGAGGCGCGTCGCCGGCAGCGTCGCAGACGACAGCGGACCGCGGCGCTGATCGTGCTGGTGGGCGTCGGGGCGCTCGCCGCGATCGTCCTCGGCGGCGGGGGTTCGGGGACGGCGCGGCGGCCGAAGGGCGAGCACGTCTTCACGGCGGCAACCCATGCGAGGCGGGCCCCCATACCGCGCGGCGCCAGCCTTACCCCCAACCTCACGGGCGGCGCGTATGGATGGTGCCTGACGGTCGACGGCGGTGGCACCTGTCCGATAGTCCCCACCGATAGCGGCGAACTGGACTGGGGCCTGGTGGGCACCGAACCGCGAAAGGACACGGAAGTGATAACGCTCATGCTCGGCCCGCAGGCGGTCGCGGTGCTCGTCGACGGCAAGCGTGTGCCAGCGGTCACAGTCGCCTCGCTGCCATACCACCTGCGGGTGGCGACGATCACGGTCTCGAGACCGAGCACACCGGCCGGGGACAGGGGCAATGGGCCGCCGCCGCCCGAGGCGCTCACGCCGCGGTCCCTGCTTGCCGTCGACGCGCAGGGACGCATCCTGCGTTCGACACACCCCGCCGCCGGCGGCCCCTCGGTGAGGACCATCTGGTGGAAACGGCCGACCGCCCTCCCGAAGGGTCCGTGCCAGATCCACGCGCACGGCGTCCCTGGGCTGCTGCCCGAGTGGGGCCACGTGGCCGCGGCGATCGCGCCGTACCCCGAGCAGATCGTCGGCCGCGCGTTCTACTCGTGCATCGACACCGAGTACTACCTGCACAACTGGCCGTTGGACGCGGCGATCCTGCTCGACGCCCAGCACCCGGGCGTCACCCCCGCGGCGATTCCCGGGCTCGAGCGACTGCGCGGGGCGCCCGCTATCTTCAACGGGCACGGAGATGGATTCCACGGCCCGGAGACCGCGATCCGCAAAGGCGACGCGTGGCTGATCGTCGCCGGCGGCAGCGGGCTACAACAACGCGAGGAAGTGCTGCGCCACCTGACCACGAGCGTGCGGCTGTGAGTAGGAGGAGGTCACCTGACGGGGACAGTGCGGCTGTGAGACAGCAACTGGGAGCTGGCTGCTAACTGCGGTTCGACCGTCCCGAGCCTTGGCAATGATGCGGTCACAAATGGGCTCGCTGGATCGTTATGGATGATGTGACGCTCGACCCGGACGCATCGACCGATGGAGAGCTGCTGAAACGCACCCGTGCGGGGGATCGGGAGGCGTTTGGTGTGCTCTATGAGCGCCGTCACGAGCTCGTGCTGGCGTTTCTGCTCAAGCGCACCCGTGATCCGGAGGTGGCTATGGACTTGATGGCCGAGACTTTCGCCGCAGCGCTCATCGCTCTCGCTGACCGCCCGCCCGCGATCAGCGGCTCAGCGGCGCCGTGGCTTTTGACGATTGCGCGAAACGGCCTGAACGACAGCTACCGGCGTGGCAGGGTCGAGAGCGCTGCGCGCCGGCGGCTTGCGCTTGAACCCATGCAGATCACCGACAGCGATATCGAGCGGGTCTTGCAGGTTGCCGCTGAGGCCGACCTCCTCGCGGGCCTGGCGGCCGAGTTGCCGGCCGATCAGTACGAGGCACTGCGGGCTCGCGTGCTCGATGAGCGCGGCTATGAGGAGATCGCGCGAGAGCTCGCGTGCTCGCCCGCGGTCGTGCGTAAGCGCGTCAGCCGCGCCATCTCCAATCTGCGCCAAGCCCTGGGGGTCATCACATGAGTAACTTCAACGACGACTACAAGACCCAGCTGCTCGTGGCAGCCCAGGCTTTGTTCGCGCCTGCCGCCGTCGAGAATCGGCGCGTACCTCGTCGCTCTCGGCGGGTTTCGCTGCTCGCAGCAATCGCCCTGGGGGCCTTGCTGCTAGCCGCCGCGGCGTTCGCCGCCACGCAGCTCGTCGGCGTCGGCGCTCCCGTGCGCAGCTCAGGCGAACAGCGGCACGCCACTCCATCGACTGGCGTCGGCATCCCTGTCCAGGGTGCGCACAGCGTGCATGGCTCGGCGCAGCTGCTGGGCATCTCCGTGCCCGATCCAGCCGGTGGGCTTCCGTGGGGCATGCGCATCGTGCGCACCACGCGCGGACTGCAGTGCGTGCAGATCGGGCGTCTGCTCGGCCGGCGGCTGGGGGTTCTCGGCCAGGACGGCCTGTTCGACGACGACGGCCTGTTTCACGAACTGCCGGCCGCCGTGCTCGACCAGGACACCTGCGATCAGCCCTCTCACTTCACCGTCTACGACGCCCGCGCGCTGGCCGCCAGTGCGATGCTGCCGAGTGCGCATGTCTGGTGCTGGTACCCCGGAAGCATCCGACCCGCAGGCGCGCACCAGCCGTTCTGCCCCTCACGCGACGAGCGCGACGTCGCTTTTGGCGTACTGGGCCGGCACGCCGTGGGCGTGACCTACCGCGTGCCCGGTGGCGGCCTGCGCACGGTCCCCGTCACGAGTGGCTATGGCGCCTACCTGATCGTTCTGCGACAGCCGCCGCTGAGCCAGCCGCTGAACGGCAGCCTCTCGTCCTCATCGTTTCCCCTCGATCGGTTCCCACTCGAGTACCAGCCGTCGGCTCTCACGAGCATTCGCTTCCGCTTCGGTGGCCACGTTTGCCAAACGGGCGACGAACAGCTGCCGGGCGGACCGCCGGACTGCACGAGCTCACGATCCAGCACGCCACCGCCGGCCAGCTCGCACGTCGCGCCTGGGCTGCACACGACGGTCACGCTGAAGGCGCACAAGGCATCCCACGGCTATGACCTCGACCTTGCGTTCGCTGCACCCGCTGCGGTCCGCAACGCCAACACCGCGTATGCCGTGGAACAGTTCCCGCCGCAGACTCGGAGCTGTGGCGAGTTGGGCACGTCTGGCCTGCCGATCGAGCGCGACGTCGCCCGCGGGCAAGTCATCCGCGTCACGCTATTCGTCGAGCAGCGACCCGGGTGTCATGGTGTGGTTCGCGGCCGCGTCATCTTCGGCCGCCAGCCGGGGCCGTTGACAGGCCCCGTTCCGGGGCAGACGGTCGGCCGCTTCTCCTTCGCGCTGCCGTAGCTGTCACAAACGAGCGTGTCGTGCAAGGTATTGGTAGTGGGCTCAGACGACGATCCCCGAGACGACGACGAGTTGCTGCTCGCGACGGCCTGCGGCGATCCTGGGCGCCAGCGTGAGCGCGAACGTGCTGTTCAGCTGCGCGCGCAGCTGGTACTCGATCAAGGGCTATACCGAAGCGGCCTCAGCCGCGATCCTCCTGGACGCGCAGCATCCGCACCGTGTAGCGCCCGCGCTGCCCGGCCTCACACCCACCGGGAACCCAGGGATC
>Ga0207933_1002764_pt1 | contig 10975 bp, 10 predicted proteins | sample NGESurdeep092012_4_FD_184488 | JGI IMG/M metagenome (GOLD analysis project Ga0207933, IMG submission 184488) | Arctic peat soil microbial communities from Barrow, Alaska - NGEE Surface sample F53-3 deep-092012 (SPAdes) | ecosystem: Environmental > Terrestrial > Soil > Wetlands > Peat ...
TACTTCCACGGAGAACATCCCGGCCGATCCCCAAAAGGATCAGCCTAGCCACTGGACGGCTTTTACGCCGCCCGCACCAGCATCTCGCCGGCGCTCCTGTGGCCTACTTTGTCACCGCCATGCACAAGAGACTGATTCGCGATCGCTTCGACGTCACTCACACGACCGTTGTCGTCGTTGGCCATCAGACCCGATAGAAACAGCAAATCGCCGGCTTTCACGGCGGCGGGACACTCAGCGTATGCCGGCGCCACGTCGCATTCGATGACTTCCTTACGCGTCGCGACGGCATCGCCCCGCAACGCGATCACATTGATCTCGACGCGTGCTGCCGCAATGCCGATCGACCGTTTTGGCGCGACAATAATGGTAGTGGCCGGCAAGGCCCCATCAAAGTAGTCGGCCCACACTTGCCGAAAGACATGCAAGTCCTCAATGTGAGTGAGATACACCTGTGCCTTGATGACGTTTTTTGCTGACGAGCCCGCGCGCTCAAGTGCAGGAGCAATGCGCCGACGCAGCACATACTCCGTTTCAACCTGGATCGGCTGTCCTCCCCAAAACGCCGTGGGTGGCACACAGGCGTCTTCCGCCAGACCGTCGCGTATCTTGGCGCCGGGGTCAGCGGTCGCGAGTTGCCCCGAGATAAACACGAAATCGCCGACCGCGACTGATGGGCTCGGACCGGAAACGGAGACGACATCCGGCGGGGCGACGGCGCGGGGCTGAAAGTCGGTCGTTGGTATCACTGCAAGTGCGTCGAGCTGCATGCTTGCGTTGGCAAGCGGCAAGTCTTCCATCACCATGGAGGTGCTCGCGGGCGCGATCGTGCCCAAACGCTTTCGCCGTATGCCTTGGTAAGGTGCGACCGCGGCTACACTGGTGAAGTATTGATCGACCCGCACGATATTATCGCGCGACGTGCCGCCGGCGGCGAGAATTTTTTCGAGATGATCGAAGATCATCGACGCTTCACGCTCGGCGGGCGACGCCTCCCGCGAGGCAAAACCCAGAGCTGTAGCGATCTTGGGGATGCCCTTCTTGAAATCCTGCGCCAGAAGCCCGGTCACGAATAGCCAGTGTCCGGCCCGTACTGCCTGTGCATAGTGTACGGGGCCGGAGCTGACTTTGCTGGGCAGCACCGCTTGTACGGTGTGGCTCTGTTCACGTCCTTTGGTCGACATCTACGAGTACGACTTGCCGCGCCCCAAGTCTGTCACAGACCGAGCCGGCGCATTTGCCCCGGCGGATAACGATCGCCCTTGGATATCCCCGGCGCGAAGATCCGCTCCAGCTCCTGCTTCGCCCTATCCGTAAGCTTGGCGTCGGTGGCGGCATTCTCCTCAAGCCAGCGGCGCCTGCTCGATCCAGCGAGAACGACGACCGGCGGCTGCCGCGACAGCAGCCAAGAGATGGCGACCTGAGCTGGACTTTTGTCCAGTTCGGCGGCAACCCGTTTCAGCCCATCCACCAATTCGAGGTTGTGCTCCAGGTTCTCGCCCTGGAAGCGCGGCATGTTCAACCTCACGTCCTTCGCTGACAGCGACTCGCTGCCGTTAACGGTACCGGTAAGGAAACCGCGTCCCAAGGGGCTGTACGCGACAAAGCCGATGCCGTGTTCCTTGCACGTCGCGAGCACTCCATTCTCGACATCCCGCGTCCACAGCGAGTATTCGGTCTGCACGGCGGCGAGCGGATGAACAGCATGCGCACGCCGGATCGTGGCGACTGCTGCTTCCGAGATGCCGATATGGCGAACCTTGCCGGCTTCGACCAGCTTCTTCATCGCGCCGATAGTGTCCTCGATCGGCACCTTGTCGTCGACTCGATGAATGAAATAGAGATCAATCACATCGGTGCCGAGCCGCTTCAGGCTGGCATCGCAGGCGGCGGCGACGAATTCAGGATCACCTTTCGCGCTCGGCGTTCCGTCCGGCAGGCGGACGTTGCCGAACTTAGTCGCCAAAATGTACTTGTTGCGCGCCCCGGCGATCGCGCGGCCGACCAGTTCTTCGTTGGCGCCGTGCGCGTATGCATCCGAGGTATCAATAAGGTCGATTCCTATCTCGGGCGCACGACGAATGGTGGCTATAGCCTCATCGGGATCCGGATTACCATAAACTGGCGTCATGCTCATACAACCAAGCCCGATCGCTGAGACTTGCAAATCTCCAAGGCGGCGACGTTCCATATTTCTTGACTCCACGTTCGGTAAAGTAGACCAGGCTGGAGCAGGTCGTTCGCCGATGGCGAGGTCTTGCCCCGGGCGATTATTATTGCGGGTTAGGATCGGTGTAGAACGATGCTGGCCGCTTCTTGATCTGATTCGCCTCGACCAGAGCATCGAGCAGGTTCTTGAAGCCGTCGGGCTGCAGTTTCGCATCCTTTGGGTACGGATGTACCTTGTCGTGATAATAGTCGTACGTCTTGGTGATCAGCGCGCGGTCCTGCTTGGATACCTTCTGCAGGATATCGATCGCCTCTTCCTTGTTCTTCGGGTCATCCCACCAGGCGATCGCCTTGCCGACCGCCCGCATAAAGGCAGCAGCAACCTTCGGGTTATCATGCGTCCATTTGCGGCGAGCCGCGATAACGACGAACGAGTAGTGCTTCTTCATATACGAGGTGTCGAACAGCTGCGTGTAGCCTTCCTGAATCGCCTTGAAGTCGAACGGCTGCGACACCACTGCAGCCTGAACGGCGCCGTTGACGAGCGCGGCGTAACGGTCGGGTGTTGCACCATCAAACACCTGGTCGACGTCGTTCGGCTTCATGCCGTTTTCTCTCAGCCAGTCATCCCACAGATAGACGAGATCCTGTTTCGGCTCCGCAAGAATGACTTTCTTGCCCTTTAGGTCCTGAGGTTTCTTGATGTTCTTGGCCGCCATGAACGAATACGGCCACTTATTCACCGTCTCGCCGAGGATGATGACGTCGCCGCCCTTATCGGCCGCGCGGATCGCCGTCTCCGCCGTTGTAAAGCCGACGTCGATCGAGTTGCCGATGATCTGCTGCACGATCGCCGACACACTACCGAGGAAGTTGCTCTCAACATCTAGTCCCTCCGCGGCGTAGAAGCCCTTCTGCTGGGCGATGAAGTCGGGCCAGAACAGCGCGATCGGCGCCACCTGGCCGACCCTGATTTTCGTTTTCTGTTGGGCCTGCGCAACGCCGGCTAAAAACGCGCCTGCCGCTAAGAGCGAAACCGCGATGAAGACATACCTTCGAAACCGTGACATGTATTCTCCTCCCTTTAGTTCATTTGGTGTGTACCCGCCGCGCTTTGCAGCTCCAGCCCCATACTCGCGCGAACTTCTTCTTCAATGAGACGCCAGATGTGGTCGCAATGCCGGCCGAACTCGGCCGAGAATTTCACGGCGAGGTCGCGCGGCCGCGGCAGATTGATCAAAATTTCCTCTTTCAGCCGGCCCGGCCTCGTCGTAAAGACGAGTACCCGATCAGACAGGTAAACCGCCTCGTCGATCTGATGCGTCACGAGCAGCACTGTCTTGCGCGTTTCGCGACAGATGCGCATCAATTCGCCCTGCATAATCGTGCGGGTCTGCGCGTCGAGCGCCGCAAACGGCTCATCCATCAACAGCACATCTGCACCAGCGGTGAGCGCGCGCGCCAGATTGACGCGCTGACGCATGCCGCCCGACAATTCGTGCGGATAATGTGTATCGAACCCGGTGAGACCGACGAGTTTAAGAAAGCCGCGCGCCGTCGCCAGACTTTCCGCCTTTTTTCCCCCCCGGATTTCCGGGCCGAACAGAGTGTTGTCGAGCACGGTCCGCCACGGTAACAGGCCGTCCTGCTGAAACACAAAGGCGAGCTTCTCGCCCGGCTTCTTGACGGGCTTACCGTCGATCGAGATGGTGCCGGAGGTCGGTGAAATCAGTCCGTCGACCAATCGCAGGAACGTCGTCTTCCCGCAACCGGATGCGCCGACCACGCTAATGAATTCGCCGTCACGGACATCGATGCTCACGGCACGCACAGCTTCGATCGTGGCCGCGCCCTTGCGGAACTCCTTGCACAGGTTCCGCGTGGAAAGCTTGATGGGGGCATGGGTCATTCGCCCGTCTCCTGAAAGCGATAAGCAGCAAAATACCGCTCGAGCCACTTGAGCAAGCTCACTGACGCGACACCCGCGATGGCAAAGATGATCACACCGACGAATAGAGCGGGCGTGTCGAAGTTCTGGGCGGAGGTAAAGATGAGGAAGCCGAGGCCAGCCCGGGCGCCGAACAACTCCGCCACCACGACGCCGACGAGTGCCCGCGCCACGCTCAACCGCAACCCGGCGACCACGTAGGGGGTGGCCCCCGGAATGCGGATCTTTGTGTAGATCTGCATATTCGTGGCGCCTAGCGAACGCGCGACATCGACCAGCGTACGCTCGGTAATCGTCAGCCCGACCACGGTGTTGATGAGGATCGGGAATACCGCGGTCAGAAAGACGATGGCAATCTTCGAGGAAACGCCGATGCCGAGCCAGAGGATGAACAGCGGCCCGAGCGCGATGATCGGCGTCGCATAAAGCATTGACACCCATGGCTCGAAGAAATTCCGCACGAAGCGCGAAGCGGCAAATGCGACGCCGAGACCGATGCCGACGACGATCGCTAACCCGAAGCCGCCGGCGAACTCGACGAAGCTGACCCACATATGGTATTGCAGTTCGCCGTCCTGCCATAATTCGATAGCCCGCTTGACTATCGAACCGAGCGGAGAGAACAAAATCGGTTTGTCGATCAAATAGTGGGCCGTAAACTCCCACAACAGAACGGCAGCCAGAAACGATACGGTGGTTTGCGTCCACCCGTTTTGGCTCAGCCCAATAACTACTCGGCGAACCATGCCGCTTCCGGCTGGATGCTTCACGAGACCTGCAGGCGAGCTGGCCGATTGATTGGCCGGCGCGGCTTCGTAGCTCCGACGCACCGCTGAACTCCTCCCGTATTACCCAAACCGCCGCGTGGTGCTGTCCTTATTTGCAGTTGTCTTTTTTACCGCTTCGGGCATTTCGTAGCCAAGCAGAGTTTTAACTGTTGTTTCCAAATGAATGCGAATGAGTCGCACCGCTACTTCTTCGTCGCGGCGGAGCGCCGCTTCAGTCAGCATCTTGTGCTCCGCGAGGTGGTCGCGTTCGCCGGCGACGTACGCCAAATAGAAATGGCGGTAGCGGTCACCTTGCAGGTAAACGGTCTCACGCATCTGCAACAGCAAAGGCGAATTGCAACCGGCGACCAGCGCACGATGGAAATCAGCGTGGTGACGCTCCCAAGCACTGTCGACCACACGCGGATCAGCGCCATCGCCGTTGCCGCTTTTAGCGAGGCGGTGAAACGCCGACACGACGCCGACCTCCCAGTCGACGCTCCCGTGCTTGATGGATTCGCGGATGCCGTGCTCCTCGAGCACGAGGCGCATGCGCAATAGATCCAAAAGGGAGTCGCGCGATAGCGGCGTGACAGAAAATCCGCGTTGCTCTTCGGCGATAACGAGGCTATCGCCGACGAGCCGATAAAGCGCTTCCCTGATGCTGCCGATACCGAAATTATAATTGTCGGCGAGTTGCTGTAGTCGCAGACGCTCGCCGGGGCGCAAGACGCAATGCAGGATGTCATGGCGCAGCCGATCATAGGCCGCAGTCGCGAGCGTCCGCTTTGGACCGCCATTAGGTTCAGAAATCGCGACCACATTGTTCATGCAGGTGTTTCCTAAGCCACCGCGACGCTAATTGACCTGAAATCAAAAAACAAACTTTTTTTCGAAATTTTTTGCTTGCATCGAAAATCGCTACTTCAATAAAGTATAGCTGTCGTAGCGTGCGACCGGTCGTCATTCGGGTCGCGGGCGCATTCGAGTTGAGGCCGGTCGGGCATCCATATGAAGATCGTAATTCCTGATGACATCACCGGCGCTTACCGCGACTCGGCCGAAGCTGAGCGGCTGCGGGCCGTCGCCGACGTACAGATTTTCGATAGCCACGTTGGCAATCCCGACGAACTGACCGCGCGGGTGCGCGACGCCGACATCGTTCTTTCGTTTCGGCCCGCCTTTACGCGCTTTCCTGCGGCCGTTATTGCCGCCTGCCCGAATCTGCGCATGATCTGCATTTCCGGCACCGGTGTAGAAGACGTCGACGTCGCAGAGGCGACCAAGCGCGGCATCGTCGTCGCCAATGTCGTAGGCAGTAGTAACCGCGCCGTGGCCGAACACGCGCTCGCCCTTATGCTCGACGTCGCGCGCCGGGTTTCCGATCAAGACCGGGCGATCCGCGCCGGCGCCTGGAGCGCCCAGCAGGGCATCGAACTCGGCGGCAAAACGGTCGGAATCGTTGGTCTCAGCGCCATCGCACAAAATCTTGCACCGCTGTGTAGCGGTATCGGCATGCGCGTGTTGTCGTGGTCGCGCAACAACGATCCGCACCGGGCCCGGGAGGTCGGCGCGCAAGCTGTCGAACTCGATCGCCTGCTGGTCGAAGCGGACATTGTTTCCGTGCATCTACGGCTGTCACCAGCGGTCGCCGGGTTTTTCGACAAAGCGAAGTTCACAAAAATGAAGCGCGGGGCGATATTCATCAACACAGCGCGCGGCGAACTAGTCGATGAGGGCGCGCTTGCCGCAATCATCAAAAGCAATCATCTGCGCGGCGCCGGGCTTGACGTGTTCGCCCAACAGCCGCTGGCCGCCGGCCATCCATTCCGCGAGCTGCCGAACGTCGTGATGACGCCGGCAAGTGCTTGGAACACGGTCGATGCCTCCGCACGTATGATCCGGCAAAGCATCGACAACGTCCTCGGCTTTCTCGAGCGTCGTCCAGTCAACGTAGTAAACCCCGCTGCGCTCGTCGGCGCAACAAATTAGGAGCTATTGCCATGAAACTCGTACGCTTCTGGGAGCCTGCGGCCAACGAGCCCGTCTGGGGCGTCGTCGAAGGCGACGGCGTCTATGAGCTGGTCGGCAATCCCTATGACGGCGTCAAAGTCACCAGGGCCGGCCACTCCCTCTCGTCACTACGGCTGCTGCCCCCCTGCGCACCATCTAAGATCGTCTGCGGCGGCCTCAACTATGTGGGCCACGCGCGCGAGGCGAATTTGCCGATCCCAAAGGTGTCGGCTTGCTTCTTCAAGCCGCCGACGACGATCATTGGCCATCAGGACGCGATCGAATATCCGCCGCAAACCAAGCGGCTCGAATACGAAGGTGAGCTCGCGGTCGTGGTCAAGCGCAAGATGCGCAATACGCCGCCCGAGGAGGTGCTCGATTGCGTGCTCGGTTACACCTGTGGCAACGATGTCACCGCGCGGGACATTCAAGTCGAGGGCGGTAACCTGCTGAACCTTTCGATGTCGAAGTCCTTCGACACGTTCAATCCGGTCGGCCCCTGGCTGGTCACTGATATCGACCCGCACAACCTGGACATGACGCTGACAGTCAGCGGCAAGGTGCGGCAGAAGTCCAGTACCAGCGACATGATCTTCCCGGTGGAAGTGATGCTCAGCTATTTCTCTAGCATCATGACCCTGCTGCCCGGCGACCTCATCATGACCGGAACACCGGAAGGTATCGGCCAAGTGCAGGTCGGCGACGTGTGCGAAGTCGTGATCGAGGGCATCGGCACGCTCAGCAATCCGATCGCGGCGGCACCCGGCGGCATGCATGCGGCCAAGCCTACCGTCGCAGCGGTGCGTCGGGCGGGATAGGTGTCCGTTGCGCGGCAGCGCTTGGCAGATAAGGGCGCCGGCAACCGGGGCGTGCTCGCCCCGGCCGCCGCATTGGCGGTTGAGTTGGATGCCATGGATATCGCGATCCTCATCGAATTTCAGGACAACGGGCGCATTTCGAATAGTGAGCTTGCATTTCGCGTCGGCATTTCGCCGCCGCAGTGCTCGCAGCGCCTTCGAGCTTTGCGGGATCAGGGCGTCATCAAGGGTGCGCGCGCGATCGTCGATCCGAAGCTCTTGAATTACGAACTCGTCCTATTGGCGATGATCCAGTTGCACTCGCAGGCGCAACGCCAGCTCAATGAATTTGAGCGCTTCGTCAATGGTCAAATGAACGTGCGGCAGTCATGGCTGCTATCGGGCGATATAGACTATCTATTGAAGTTTGTTGCCCGCGACTTCACGGACATCCTACAGTTTATCTCCACTCTGACAGCTGTGCCAAATGTGCGTGGCATCCGCACATCATTAGTGCTGCGTAACGTTATCGACGCCGCCGTCATTCCGCTTAGAGGCCGTTTCGAAAGGGATTGAGTGGCTCTAGCCGAATGTGATTCCAAGGGGTTGCTGAAACCAACCGCGGAGCCGCCATGTGGACGCCAACCACCCGAAAGCAGCATATTCGGGAGACGAGCCGTTACCAAAGCAACCCCCTTCATTAGAGTGTTGCGACCACTGCTTGAGTCCGCCCAGTAGCAGCGAGCAGTTCCCGCGGCTGATGGCGGATCATGGCGTGGTCTGTTCGATGAGCCGCTCGGGTAAGGTCTAGGACAATGCAGCGATGGAGAGCTTCTTCTCGTCAATCAAGACGAGCGAACAGCGGCAAAGACGTACAGAGGTAGAGACGAGGCGAAGGCTGACTTGTTCGACCACATTGAGCGTTTCTATAATGCGAGGCGGCGACACTCGACGATCGCTTGACCGGACATCGCCTGTGTTCCCGATAGATATCGCGCGAGCTGCTGCGAAACATCGTGCCGCGCATTGCATGCCGCGATTTGTTGAGCTTGCACATAGATGAATTGTTTTTGCCGCATCAGGGCATCGCGTATCCGCGCGACCCAGCAAAATCCATGGGTGGCGATTACGGTTCGTTAACCATCGCCTGCTTGGCTTGGGCTGGTGGCCCGACAGGAGTGCTTCTGGAATGCTGGATTTTCGATCGTGGAATTACCAGTTGCACGAAGACGCCGCGGCGAACGGCGGGGGCCCGGAGTGATGCGAGCATTCAGCGTCACGATCGAAGGCGCGTCAGAGACCTTCAATCACTGGCTCTGAAGCGCGACTGAGCCGACCTGAACGACCTCGACATTGATTCGCAAACGAACGTCTCACCGGTATCGATCCTCGGTGACTTCGCAAGCCGGGGGGCGGGGGGACTGCGGAAATTCCGCGGTTGCGGGTCATCGGATTTACGTGGTTCGTTTTCGGTACCACCCAAAGCCCGTCGCCCTAGTGCGTAAGCTCCCGCCGAAGCTTTCAATTACCCACAAAGTTTGCTCCTGAGCGGGCGCCCAACTCAATGTCGGAGAGGCGCGACAAGCCGCGCCACATGACGATGTTGCCCGGGGCGGGATCGCTGGCGCGGGCAAGATAACCTCCGAGCCTTGCGATCTTGATGATGTAACATGCGATGGAGTTTCGATCTGCCGATGCCGATTTGTCTGGCACGATGTGATCAAGCAGTCGTATCTCGGTTTTTGTCAATGCGAGAGAAGGAGTGGCATTGGGATCGGAACGGTTGAGCATCGTCATCCAGAAGATGCGCCAGCTCACGATGCAGAAGGTCGCTATCAGATTCACGAGCCGCTCAGCTGTTCGTAGTTTGCGGTCTTCGGCCTTGCAGCCCGACTTGAGTATTTTGTGGAACACCTCGATCTTCCAACGCTGAGCGTACCATTTGAGCTTCTCGATCGCTTCTTTCAAAGTTCGCACCGGCAAATCGGTGATGAGCTTCCAGTCGATTCTCTTTCTGCTTTTGGGCTTGCCGCGCTCCTGGGCATGCAGAACCGTCAGTTCCAGTGGCGGATATTGCTTCTGCTTTCCGATCGGCGGACGGAGTTGAAGCCTCTCATACTTGATCTCAAGCTCGACCACTTCCGGATTGCCGTGAGTGTCGCGTACTTCAATGCGATGCCGCCCCCTAATCTTCGCCTTCGCCATGTCGGCGGACACTGTATGATCGCCATCCCCCGCCAGACGGTCGACGCAGGTTCTTACCAGGAAATGGGTGCCGATCTCCTGCCCCGTGCAAAACAGTTCGTAGATGTCGCTCTCCCGGTCGCCGATATGAACGCAGCGCCCGGGCGTACCGAGGAGTTCAGTAGAGCGCTTGAGGTTTTCCAGCCAGCGGACGCTTTCTTTCTTCTCAATAGGAACGCGTGTCGGGTTCACCTTCCTCTTGAGCGCAGCCGCGCCCTTGAACTTTTTTCGGTTCCAGAATTTGACGGCGGCCAGACCGAGTGGAAGTCCGTCGCTTGTCACGGCCAGACTTGAATGCATCAGAATGCCGCAAACGGTGTGAGCGCGGATGCGCCCTTCTTTGTCCCGCCCGCTATTGACGTTGTAGGTGATGCCGATCTGGCGCGGGTCTTGTCTCTGAAACGAGAACTCCGTCGTGTCATGAAGGACCAACACCGTGTCTTCCCTCGCCGCGAAGCGGTCGCGCGTCGCCTGGAAATGGCCTTCAAGGATGTCTCCTTCGCCGACCCGCTCGTTGGAGAAAAAGCGATATGCAGCCTTGGTGTCCGCCCAACCCTGGCAAGCCATGGGTATGCTCTCGCCCCTGCATCGCCGATCCGTTCCAGCAGGCTGCGGAACCGTTTGCCCAACCGGGCGTCGGCAAACTCGCAGGCCGCGATCTCGCGATCGACCCAGCCGCCATCCCGGCATTCTTCTTTTGGTATCACGAAGCACCCTCCGAATCGATTCGGGTGCTCGAAAAGGAATCACAACCGATTCATCCGATTCAAGAAATCAGAATTTTTTGCCTCTTACCGCAGGGGGCCGAAATGTGGGTAATTGAAAGCTTCGGCGGGAGCTTACCGATCATCTGCGTCTCCGTCGATCGACCACGCGCAGCAAGTTTACGGAATAGCCGCTCCCAGACCCCGCGTTCCGCCCAGCGCACGAAGCGATTGTAAATCGTTGTCGGCGGGCGTATTCCGGCGGACAATCGCACCACCGGCATCCGCTCTTGATCACGTGCACGATGCCGCTGATCACGCGGCGGTCATCAA
>Ga0207933_1002766_pt1 | contig 10969 bp, 9 predicted proteins | sample NGESurdeep092012_4_FD_184488 | JGI IMG/M metagenome (GOLD analysis project Ga0207933, IMG submission 184488) | Arctic peat soil microbial communities from Barrow, Alaska - NGEE Surface sample F53-3 deep-092012 (SPAdes) | ecosystem: Environmental > Terrestrial > Soil > Wetlands > Peat ...
GCTCATAGGTATGCGATCCAAAATAATCGCGTTGGGCTTGAACCAGATTCGCCGGTAGCCACGCGCTGCGATAGGCGTCGAAATAACCCAACGAAATCATCAGCCCCGGAATCGGCACGCCTGACTCGACCGCCCTACACACCACCTGACGCAAATCTTCCTGATGCTCGATAAGCTTGCGCGACAGGTTGGCATTGAGCAGCAGATTCGGCAGATCACGCTTCGCACGAAACGTCGCGCAAATGTCTTCCAACAATGCGGCGCGGATGATGCAGCCGCCCCGCCAGATTCGCGCCACGACTTCAAGATCGAGATGATACTTGTATTTTTCTGAAGCAGCCGTCAAAAGCGCCATGCCCTGTGCGTAGGTGATAATCATTGCGGCATAAAGCGCGCGACTCAGTTGCGCAAAAAAAGTATTACGGTCGCCAGTGAACCGCCATATGGGTCGCTGAAAAATCGCATCGGCCTGCTCGCGTTCTTTCACGAACACGGATAAATTCCGCATCGTGACCGCCAGGTCAATGGTTGGAATCGGCACTTGCAGTTCCATCGCACTTTGTGAGGTCCACATACCGGTGCCATTCTGTTTGGCTACGCCGAGAATTTCATCAATCAGCCGCTTACCAGTCTTCTCGTCCTGCTTGGAGAAAATTTGGCTGGTGATTTCCACCAGATAACCATTGAGTTCGCCCTTGTTCCACAAAGCATAGACCTCATGCACTTCATCGTCGTTCAAACCACAACCACGTTTCATAATGTCGTAGGTCTCGGCGATCAATTGCATGACGCCGTATTCGATGCCGTTGTGAACCATCTTTACGAAGTGACCGGCAGAACCGGGACCGAGATAAGTCACGCATGGATCGTCGTTGACCTTTGCAGCCGCCGCTTCAAAAATAGGACGGACGCGCTCGTAAGCCTCTTTCGGTCCGCCGGGCATGATACTCGGCCCGTGACGCGCGCCTTTTTCACCACCCGACACGCCCACGCCGAGGAATTGAATGCCTTTCGCCATCAGATTGCTGGCGCGCGCGTCGGTGTCCTTGAAATAAGAATTGCCGGCATCAATGATGAGATCGCCCTTCTCCAAATGCGGCAATAAATCCTTGATGACCGAATCCACCGGCGCACCGGCGGGCACAAGCATCATGATGGCGCGCGGTTTACGGAGCAGTGCAATAAACTCTTTGATGTCTGCCGCAGCGCAGATGTTGCGTTTGGCGGATTCCTTGCGCAGTTCCTCGATCTTGACTTGATCCTTGTCGTAACCCGCCACCGCAAAGCCGTGGTCGGCCATGTTCAGCATGAGATTGCGCCCCATGACGCCCAAACCCACCATGCCGATTTCATATCGTTGCTGCGGTTGCTGATTTGTCATAATTTTCCTTTCGTCAAATTGCCGGGGTCACTTTTCTCGTCTGTTCAGAATACTTTCATCCGCTGCCAAGATGCGTTTGCCGGAAGCGAGAATCGCTTCAATCGTTGATTCCATTGTGGGCGCAGTCATCATTCTGGGAGGTCTCCCGTATCGGTGCATTCCATCAAGCGTTGCTGCGTAGCGTTGAGGTTTTTTACCACCACCTCTGCGACTCGCTTCATGAGTTGATAGCCGAGTTCGTGGTTCGCTTCACATTTCGCCAGTAAGCGAGTCCCATAGAAGAAAATTGCCCGTGTCGGATCGATTGCACGGGCGCTGAAATGCGTATAGTGAGGAGGAAATAACCAGGCACACCCCAAATCATCGCCCGGCCCGAGTGTTCGAATGGGGATCATGCCGCGCTCCTTCGCTTCCGATTCGATCAAGACCTTGCCTTCCAGAATCAGATAAAAACAGTTGGCGTGGTCCCCTTGCCGAAAAATCAACTGCCCCGGCTTGAATTGCGCTTCCATCGTAGAATCAGCGAGCATCTGAATAAGATCCTCACTCAATCCCTTAAAAAAGGGCTGTTGTGCGACTAGCGCAAGGAGTTCGCTTGAAGCAGGATTTCCAGTCGCGCCAGCAGATGAAGTTTCATGTTCGCCGGGTTCCGTGGATTGACCTTTGCGTCCGAGTTCGGTTGTTTTCATATTTTGAGTCTCGTTTCAAGCTGGCTTGGCGCATCTGATCGCTTCGATGTCATCTCCCATCTCTGGCCTTTTGCGAAACTCCTCGCGCACAATCCCATGGTCTTCGGGCAGCATATCGGTGATTCGTTTCATGCGCTCTCAAATTTGCATTGCCGCTTTCCACGAAAAAATAACCGAAAAATCGCCTGTGCGTTATGGGGTGAACACCCCATATACAAATTGAAGCAATGGCGGGATGGTCAACTCTGACCGGTGACACGATTTTGTCATTATCCACGGATATAATCGCAGATTCGGTGTTGCTTTAATAAAAAATATATTGTATATCGCAATACGATATATGTCAAACAAACGATGGCGCCCGGTGAACTTCCCGTGTTGGATATTATGAGAGATGTTTCATTGCCGACTGTTGCGAATCTCGACTTCGCGGAGACACTTTACGCCGAGTATTCAAGAAATCCTTCCGCCGTGCCTGCGGAGTGGCGGGCTTGCTTCGCAACGTTAAGCAATGGAGAGCCTCTCGACAAAGATTTCAAACTTGAGCCATCGTTTCGGCATCGAAGCATTTTCAATCCAGCGGGGGCAGCGTCGCCGAGTTCAGAACCGGAAGAGGAGATGATGCTGTTGCAACACCGGGCGGATCGGCTCATACGGGCCTACCGTGAGCGCGGACACATCCAGGCGAAAGTGGATCCGCTCGTCCAGAACGTCCGTTATGTGCCGGAGCTTGACCCGCAATATTACGGATTCGGCGATGCGGACATGGACAAGCTGTTTGTCTGTGAGTCAATGCGTCCGCAAGGCCGACTCACATTGCAGACGCTCATCAGCCGGCTGCGCGAGGTTTATTGCGAATCAATCGGCTTTCAATACCTGCACATTGACGATGGAAAGATGCGGCATTGGGTGCAGGAAGAACCGGAAAACATGGGCGCATGGCATTATCTGCGCGTGACCGGCCATATGTCTTTTCTGGGCCGGCTGCCTTGCACGGGCGTTTGTCGTTCAGCTTCAGCCAGCCCGGCCACGGGTTCTCATGCCGTGCATCTGATGGAGCAGGAACAATTACTCAAACGTGCATTTCAGGAAAATCAATCTGCGCCGCGTCCGCACGCCAAAATCATCCCGGACAACAAACAACTCGCAAATCATTTATGAGCAATGCCAGCATCGAACTCAAAGTCCCCTCGGTGGGCGAATCCGTCACCGAAGTTGAAATCGCCGAATGGCTAAAAAACGAAGGCGACCTCGTGCGCAAAGATGAGAACATCCTTGTGCTCGAAACCGACAAGGCGACCTTGGAAGTGCCCTCACCCATCGCGGGACGACTGACGAAAGTGCTGAAGGCGAAAGGTGACCGCGTGAAAGTTGACAAAGTGGTCGCCGTGATCGAAGCCGGCGAATCCGGCGCAGCCACCGCCCAACCAGCGGAAGAAAAAAAATCCGCAGAAGCACCGGCAAAAAAGAAAAGCGAAGAGACCGCCGCTCCGTCACCAACGGCTGCGAAAATCACCGCACCTAAAATTGTGGCGGCCAAAAGCCCGGATATTCAAGCAGCGGAAAAAACTGTCGAACCCGCCACCGAGCCGGTCGAACCCTCCACGTCAAAAGCATCCGCGCCCGCAGCGTCAGCTCCGGTGATTGCGCCAGTCGAATCGGATCGCGCCGAAGAAATCGTTCCGATGAGCCTGTTGCGCCGGAAGATCGCCGAGCATCTCGTCGCCGCCCAGCACAATGCCGCGCTGCTCACCACGTTCAACGAGATTGACATGTCCGCCGTCATGGCGTTGCGCAAAGACAATCAGGAACGATTCCAGGAACGCTACCAGATCAAGCTGGGCTTCATGTCATTTTTCATCAAAGCCACGGTGGAGGCGCTCAAGGAGATTCCACAACTCAACGCCGAGATTCGCGGCAGCAATATCGTTTATCGCAATTACCATGACATCGCGATTGCCATTGGCGGCGGTCGCGGGCTGGTTGTCCCGGTGCTGCGGAATGCCGGACGCATGAGCTTCGCCGAAATCGAGCAAGGCATCGCCGAGTTTGCCCGGCGCGTGAAGGAGAACAAAATCAAACCGGACGAACTGCAAGGCGGGACGTTCACCATCACCAATGGCGGCGTTTACGGTTCCCTGCTCTCCACTCCGCTGGTCAATCCGCCGCAAAGCGGCGTGCTTGGTATGCACAGCATTCAGGATCGCCCCGTCGCAATCAACGGCCAGGTGGTCATCCGTCCGATGATGTATGTGGCGTTGACCTACGACCATCGTCTCGTGGATGGCCGCGAAGCGGTCCAGTTTCTGAAGCGCGTCAAGGAGCTTGTCGAAAGTCCCGTTAGAATATTAATCGAGATTTGAGCAATCGGAGTGCGTAAGGAATCCGCACCGGTGCAAAGCAAAGTAATTGCAAGAAATCATAGCGATGAAAGCGGACATGAAAATGAGGGATTATGAACCATCAGAATGGTTTGAAATTCTGGATATTTACCAGCCGGTAATTTCAATCAACGGTTTGGCGGATGCTTGAATCACGACGCCACTTCATTGAATTTTTCAACAATGCACCCTTGCATCCGTTCACAGTTTCAACATACGTGATCCACATGAGTGACTCCGGCACCGCGCAAGCGCCGCTTTGAAAGGAAACCCGAACCTTGATGTTCAAAATAATCTCCTGTTTGAAAACTTTTCTGACGCCAACTCATATCATTCGGATGATTCAGATGAGGATGCGTTGCTATTGGTTGCCCGGACAGAACAGCGGCCAGCCAGCCCCGGTTCGATGTTCAAAAACATAAACAAAAAGTGAAATGGAAAAATCATGAAAAAACTAAAAGTGTCGCTGGGCTATCAAAGCTGAATCTTGGAAAACCGGTAACTGCCAAAGGCAACCAGCAACACGGCGAAGCCCGTAAGCACGGCAAAATCCGTCACCAAACCGAAATGGCCCGCGCCGATGAGCGACTGCCGCAGGCCGTCCACGCCGTAGGTGAGCGGGTTGATGTCGGTGGCTATCGCCAGGGCTTTCGGCAGGTTCGTCAACGGAAAGATCGCGCCCGACAGCAGGAACAACGGCATGATCAAAAAGCTGACCACGAATTGAAAGGCCTGCATGTCCTGCAACGTCGCGCCAATCGCCGATCCCAGCGCCGTGAACAAAATGGCCGTCAGCGCCATGAACAGGAACACCGCTGGCAGCGCGCCCCAGTTCTCCAAACGGAAACCGCCAATGAAACAGACCCCCAGAAACAGCGTGCCTTGGATCATCGCAACCGTCGCGCTTCCCAAAATGCGGCCCAGGATGATCCACACGCGCGGCACCGGAGCCACGAGCGTTTCCTTGAGAAATCCGAACTGCCGGTCCATGAGCAATTCGATGCCGGAAAAAACAGACGTGAACAGGATGGTCATGCCGATCAAGCCCGGCGTGACAAATTGAATGTAGCTGCCCATGCCGGCCTGTTTGAAAACCGGGCTGAGGCCGTAGCCCATGGCGAGAAGGTAAATCACCGGCTGCGCCAGCGAGGAAACGATTCGCGCGCGGGCGCGAACGTATCGCTTCAATTGCCGCAGCCAAAGGATGTAAATCACGTTCATAAATTATCTTCGTCTCCAGGCCCTGGCCATCTGACGCATCCGGTCGGCGGGGCCGGCTTCCTCTTCGCGGATGGTCGAGCCGGTCAGTTTCAGGAACGCCTGTTCCAAAGATTCCGTGCCGGTCTGCTGCTTGAGTTCCTGCGACGTGCCCTGCGCGACGATTCGTCCGTGATCAATGATCGCCACACGATGGGCCACGCGTTCGGCCTCCTCCATGTAATGCGTCGTCAGAAACACGGTGACGCGCTCCTCCGCGTTGAGTTTCCTGACCTGATTCCAGAGCTGGTTGCGGGTTTGCGGATCCAGTCCGAGCGTGGGTTCGTCCAAAAAAAGAATCTTCGGCGTGTGCAGCAGTCCGCGCGCGATTTCCAGCCGCCGCCTCATGCCGCCGGAAAACCGCTTCACCGGTTCCTTGCGACGATCCCACAGTTCAAACAGGTTGAGCAACTTTTCCGTGCGTTCAGCACAAATCCGCCGGGGAACCTTGTAGAGCGCGCCGTGCATTTCCATGTTTTCCCACGCCGTCAACTCGTCGTCGAGGCTTGGGTCTTGAAAGACGATTCCAAACAGCTTGCGGACTTCGTTCGGCTGGCGTTCGGGATTCAGGCCGTTCAATTCGATCGTGCCGCTGGTGGGCTTCAGCAGCGTCGTGAGCATTTTGATCGTGGTCGTTTTGCCTGCGCCGTTCGGTCCCAAGAACGCCACCATTTCGCCCTGCTGGATTTCAAACGAGATGTCGTTGACCGCGGTGAAATCACCGAAGGTCTTGGTCAAATTCAGCACGCGAATCATGAGGGAAAGTTGTTTGAAATTTTGTCAAGCCGGGGACTTCATTCCTGCCGCGGCATACGCAACGAGCCGTTGGATGAGTCCGTCCGCATCCCATTTTTTTTGCAGGCCGCCAGGCAGCGAATCCTCCTTGCTGGAGATGAGCAGAGCATGGATCAATGCGCCGAAAGTGAAATTCAGACGCCAGAACAAATCCTCTCGCGATAGTTCCGGGAGTGCGCGCGCGAAGGCCGCCGCAAAACGAGCCATCATCGCTTGGAACTGCGCCCGGATCAGGTGCTCAATTTCAGGATTCGGCTCGCCGTGACACCGCGCCATGAGCCGCATGAACGACGTGTTCCTTTTCCCGGCGGCAAAACTCGCTTCGACTGTCGGACGAATCATCGCCTCAAGCAAAATTTCAACCGTGGGCGATTTGGTGCCGGACTTGCGTTCCGCCTCGCCCAGCAACGCCAGCCGCCGCCGATTCAGCGGCTCGATCCGCCGGTTGAACACCGATTCAATCAATTTCTGCTTCGTGCCGAAATGATAATTGATGGCGCCCAGGTTCACTTCCGCCGCCACGGTGATGTCCCGGATGGAAGTGGCCTCCAAACCGCGCCCGGCAAAAAGTCGTTCCGCCGTGTCGAGAATCCGGTCCCGGGTGGCGGCCAAAGTGTGCTCGGCGTTTTCCGGCGTCGCAGCCGTTTTCGCAAACCGATTCTTTTTGCGGTTCGTCTTCATTCGTATCGGAGCGCGTCAATGGGGTTGAGCAGGGCCGCCTTGCGCGCGGGGTAAAATCCGAAGAAAACGCCGACGGCGCAACTCACGCCAAATGCCAGGATGATGGAGCCGGTGGAAACAATCGGAACGAAATTGGTGAGGCGGCCCACGAGATCGGAAGCGCCAACGCCGAGCAGCACGCCAATCGTTCCGCCTAACAGGCTCAACGTGATGGCTTCGATGAGAAATTGCAGCAAAATGTCGGCCGGTTGCGCGCCGACGGCGATGCGGATGCCGATCTCGCGCGTGCGTTCGGTCACGCTCACCAGCATGATGTTCATGATGCCGATGCCGCCGACCAGCAGCGAAATTCCGCCAATGGCGCCCAGCAGCAGCGTGATAATGGTGGTTACAGAACTCACGGTGTCGGCGATTTGCTTTTGATTGAAGATGCTGAAGTCATTGTCCCGGCCGGCCGTCAGGCGATGACGTTGCCGCAGCAAGCTGGTGATTTGCTGCTCTGCGGCGTCCATACGGTCGGCGCCGGAAATCTGGACGCTGACGGAACGCAGATATTTGTCGCCGGTGAGAAGGCGCATGGCCGTGGTGAAGGGAACAATGATGCGGTCATCCTGGTTCATGCCGCCCATGCCAGTGCCCTTGCTTTCGAGCAGGCCGATGATCACAAAGGGCATGTTCTTGACGCGCACGGTCTGGCCGACGGGGTTGAGCGGGCCGAAAAGTTCATGCGCGGTTTCGGAGCCGATGACGGCGACTTTGGCCGCGCTGCGGACATCTCGTGCGGTGAACATAGAGCCGTCGGCGAGTTTCCAATCGGTGATTTCCAGGTATTCGGGCGCTTCGCCCGCAATGGTGGTGGACCAGTTGCGTCCGTTGGCGATGGCTTGGGCCGAGGTGGTGTCTTCCGGGCTGACGGCCACGACGTCCGGCACTTCCCGGCGGATGGCGTCGGCGTCCTCCAGCGTGAGGGCGCTGGCGCTGCCGAGGCCGGAGTTCACGCCGCCGGCACGCCGGCTGCCGGCAAAGATGGTCAGCAAATTCTGGCCAAGGGAGGAAATTTGGGACTCAATGCGCGCCTGCGCGCCGTTGCCCAAGGCCACCATCGCCACGACCGAGGCGACGCCGATGATGATGCCCAGCGCGGTGAGGCTGGAGCGCAGTTTGTTGCGGCGCAACGCGCGCAACGCGATCATCGCCGTCAGGAGGAACTGGCGCAAAAGTGTTCGGAGGTAATCCAGGGGATTCATGGCTCAAGCGAGTCTGGCTTTTTGTTCGGCCTGATCCAGCGCGGCGCGCTGCTCCTGGGCGAGGCGGCGGTTTTCGTTCCGGGTGTCGCTAATCAACTGGCCGTCGCGCATGACGATGATGCGCTTGCAATAGGCGGCAATGTCCAGTTCGTGCGTCACCATCAGAATCGTGATGCCTGCGTCGTTCAATTTCTGGAAGATGCCCATGATTTCGATGCTGGTGCGCGTATCCAGATTGCCGGTCGGTTCATCGGCCAGCAGCAGTTCGGGCGAGTTCACCAGGGCGCGGGCGATGGCAATGCGCTGCTGTTGTCCGCCGGAAAGCTGGTTTGGATGATGATGCCGCCGGTCGCCGAGGCCGACATTTTCCAAAGCTTGCGCGGCGCGTTGGCGGGTGGCGCGCAGAGCGATGAGCGGTTTGCTGTAAAACATCGGCAGTTCGACGTTTTCCAGGGCGGACGTGCGGGCCAGCAGGTTGAAACTCTGGAAAATGAAACCGAGCTTCTTGTTGCGCAGACGCGCCAGTTGCCTGCGGTTCAAGCCGGCAACCGCCGCGCCGTCCAGCAAATAACTTCCGCTGGTGGGCTGGTCAAGACAGCCCAGCATATTCATCAGCGTGGATTTGCCCGAACCGCTCGCGCCCATGACGGCCACGAAGTCGCCCCGCTGGATTTCCAGGGTGACATCGCAAACGGCCTTCAGTTCGACCTCGCCGGTATGATAGGTCTTGGTGAGGCTGCGGAGTTGGATGATGGGCGCGTTGTCCATGTCATGCTTGACGACTTATTGCGGCGGCGGGGGACCGAAGCCGTTGCCAGCTGTCGTGCCAAGCGTCGCGGTGACGACCGTCCCGCCTTCATTCAACCCGTCGAGAATTTCGGTGTTCAAGCCGTCTGTGATGCCGGCCTTGACTGTCACCGGCTTGAGCTTTTTGCCATCGGTGCCGGTGGTATAGACGAGCCGCTCGTCCGGCTGCAATTTTGCGGGAGGCGTTCCGTCAAAAACTGCGGTGGCCGGCGGCGTGAAGCGGAGGGCGGCGTTGGAAATTTGCAGGACGTTGGTGCGCTGGGCAACCAAAATGGAAACGTCCGCCGTCATGCCGGGAAATAATTTTTGCTCCGGGTTGTCCACGGAAATAATGGCTTCGTAGGTGACAACGTTCTGTGTCGTCGTGGGCGACCTGCGCACCTGCGTCACCGTGCCGTGAAACACGTCGTCCGGAAAAGCGTCCACGATGAAGTCCACCGGTTGGCTGACCTTGACCTGCCCGATGTCGGCCTCGGAAACGTCGGCGGTGATGTTCATTTTGGAGAGGTCCTCAACAATGGTGAACAGCACAGGCGTGTTCATGGCCGCGTTCACGGTCTGGCCCACGTCCACTTTGCGCGAGATCACGATGCCACTGACGGGCGCGGTGATTATGCAGTAACCGAGGTTGGCCTCGGCGTTGTCCAACGCGCCTTGCTGGATGGCGACGGCGGCCTCGGCTTCGTGCAGTGTCGCGACGGCGGTATCATAGTCTGAACCCGAAATCAACTTGTTGGTGAACATCTGGGAGTCGCGGGCGATTTGGGCCTCCTGCAATTCCAAATTGGCCCTGCTGTTGTCCAGTTGCGCGGTGGCTTGTTTGGCCATCGCTTCGTAAGTGCGGGGATCAATCTGCGCCAGCAATTGTCCGTTGGTCACCGTTGAATTGAAATCCACGTAGAGTTTGCTGATCTGGCCCGAAACCTGGCAGCCCACGTCCACGCTCACCACGGCGCTCAACGAGCCGCTGGCCGTGGCATGGGCCACGATTTTGCCGCGTGAAATGGGCGACGTTTCGTAGCGCACGCCGCCGCCAGACCGCTTGCAGCCCGCAAAGACTACGATCCCCAGCGCGGCGAAAAGCAAGAGACGCGCCGCCGTCGCAATAGTCCCGATACGAGCGGCGAAAAGCCGTTTCGCCATGCCGGGAATCCCGCCCCGGCTGCCGGCCAAAGTTTGTTCCTCGACTTCCAGTTTTGCAACGGTTCTTGCGTCCGATGAATTCATACGTTCGTATGATTCATACAACTGTATGAATCGGCTGTCAACTCGAATTTTCACGGGTGCTGGAGGGGATGCGCCGGAAGAAACGCAGCTCTGGCATTTGTGGCAGCCAACTGCTAGAATCAGTTCAAACCATGAAAAACCATCTTTTGACCGCCTGGCTGTGCCTGACCGGGTCGGCATTGTTCGCGCAAGAAGGCGCACGGCTTGACCTTGGACAATTGCAGACCGGCGGCACGGTCTCGTTCGTCCGTGATGCGAGCGGCGGATGGGGCATTGAAATCGAAGGCGGGGCGGCTCCGCGCATATCGCAGCCGAAACCTGCCAGGCTGGAAATCTTCCGCTCGGAACAAGACATTCGGCAGTTTGCAGTTGGTTACAGGATGGTGCAGAAATCCGCGGCTGGAGTGGATGCCCAGGCCGAAATCGCCTACAGCAACAATGTCGTCTTTCGCGTGGAAGACCGCTGGAGCCTGACCGGAGCGGTGGTTTCGGTAAGCCGGAAGG
>Ga0207933_1002767_pt1 | contig 10968 bp, 9 predicted proteins | sample NGESurdeep092012_4_FD_184488 | JGI IMG/M metagenome (GOLD analysis project Ga0207933, IMG submission 184488) | Arctic peat soil microbial communities from Barrow, Alaska - NGEE Surface sample F53-3 deep-092012 (SPAdes) | ecosystem: Environmental > Terrestrial > Soil > Wetlands > Peat ...
GGGCGCGCGCCGCCGTCGTCATCCTCATCCTCGGTCTGTTGACGACGGTGCCCGGTCTCATACCGCCAGTCGCCTCGGCGCTTTCGCTCAACACGAGCGGTAACCAGGTCTCGAGTTGGGCGCAGTGGAACTACTCGGGCTACCAGGCCAAGCCCGCGTGGCCCGAGTACAACGACCTCATGACCACGATGGACAGGGTCGGCAAACAGTACGGCTGCGGTCGCGCGATGTGGGAGTACAACGCCGACCAGAATCGATTCGGGACGCCGGAGGCGCTCATGCTCATGCCGTACTGGACGAACAACTGCATCGACTCGATGGAGGGCCTCTACTTCGAGTCTTCGGCGACGACGCCGTATCACTTCCTCGACCAGGCCGAGTTGAGTGTCGCTCCGAGTAATCCCATGGTCGGCCTGCCCTACGGCGGTCTCGACGTCGCCTTCGGTGTCGAGCACCTCCAGATGCTGGGCGTGCGCTACTACGTCGCGTACTCGCCGGCGACCGTCAAGCAGGCGAACGCCGATCACGAATTGAAACTCATCGCGAAGACGAAGAAGTGGCCGTCGCCTGGGGATCAGTGGTTCATTTACGCGATCAAGTCGAGCCCGATGATCCAGGCGCTCACGAGCCTGCCCAATATCGTGGCCAACACGGCGAGTCGCGTGGGATGGCTTCAAGCCAATACGACCTGGTGGCTCAATACCAAACTGTGGGGGACCGTCGCGGCCACGACCGGTCCGTCGAACTGGCCGACCGCTTCGAGCGTGAACACCATGGACACGAAGACGTCGTTGCCCAAAGTCACCGTGAGCGACATCAACGTCGGTCTGCAGTCGATCTCGTTCCACGTGAGCAAAATTGGCGTTCCGGTGTTGGTCAAGATCTCGTACTTCCCGCGTTGGCACGCCACCGGCGCCACGGGACCGTATCGAGTGAGCCCGAACCTGATGGTGGTGATCCCGACGTCCAACGACGTCTCGATGGTCTACGGCAGCACGCCGATGCTCACCCTCGGCAACATCATCACGGATCTGGTGTCCCTGGCCGGAGCCGCTGCGCTCTTCTTCTACGTTCGTCGTCGGCTGCTGGCGCGCCGCCGACCAAATGCTGACGACCTCGTCATCTGAGGCCCGTGAGGGACGAGTACGGTTTCTAAGTGCTCGAGAGTGGCCGACACCAATTCCGGTGGCGGCCACGCATTCGGATCACGACGAGGAAGGGAAGTAGTTATGGCGCTCGACAGTTTCTTACTGGCGTTGCTCGAAGACCCGGTTGACCACGGTGAGCTGCTCTACGTGCCGAGCGAGAACGTCCTCTATAACCCGCGAAAGCGTGTCGTCTACGAGGTGCGCGACTCAATCGCCGTACTGCTACCCGACGAGGCCAAGCCGGTCACCGACGCCGAGCACGACGCCTGGACCAATGACCCGAACGTCGTGAAGACGGGTAAGTAAGTCGTTCTCGCATCGTCTCAGTTTCTAAAGAGTCCTGATCCTTCGAAGCGCATCTCCACGAGTTCGTCAACCAATCGGTAGCCGATTGCTTGATAGATACTGTTGCTCGTGGGATTGGCCGCGTCAGTGAAGAGCATGACCCGCGCTCCTTTTGCAATGAGCGTTCGTGTGACGTGCGACGCTACCGCACTCCCGAATCCGCGCCGGCGATACTGCGGTGGCGTGTAGACCGGACCGACTCGCCCGATAACGATTGAGCCGGTAGTGACGACTGGCGCGTGACCGGCGGTCGCGGCGACGTCCCCATTCACTTTCCGGTAATAGAGAGATACTTCTTTGATCTTCCTCGACGCGACTTCGTGTGCTTCGCTGGAGGAGATCGGCGTGAGTTCGACCTCGCGCACGAACTCACTCAACATCACGGCCAGCGGTTCAACTTCATCGTCCCGCGCTGGTCGCCCAAAACCCTCGACTTCGGGCGTAGCCAATTCTTCCAACTCATAGAGGAGGTCACGACGTCGTTCATTCCCTGCGCGCGTCGAGCCGGGGCTCTTCGACTCGACGTATCCCTCGATGAGAGCGTCGACGATGTCCCGTGATCCCGATATTCCAGGGAGGGCGTCATCGAATTGACCGACACTTCTCCCCAAGGCTCGAGCAGCGTCCAGCGACATCGGCGCGACAACCATGTTGAAAGGAGACGTCCGCATCGCCACCCCGGCGACGTCGCCGTCATCGCTTCGTACGATCCACCAGCGATAGTCGTCGTAGGAGATCGCCTTCGGCCACGGAAAGGGCAACGCTGCCGATGACGTTCGTGCGCACAGGGTCGGTGGCTCGAAACGCCGTCGTCGTGGAAATGAACTCGTCGACTGATTCGATGAGTTCAACTTTCATCCGTCGATTCTGCCATCGTCCACGCCCGCGCTACGTCGTTGGAGGCGGACCTACATCGTGTCGGAGCGTGTCTGCGTACCCGCAGTCGCGCGTGGCAACGACTTTCAAGTGCGCCAGCAGGCCGGCGTGTGAATGTCCTATCCATCGTGAAGACTCTTCGTTGAACTGCGAAACGTACTTAAAGGAGGTGATTTTGACCTATTTATTGTCTTGGCGTTGATGAAACGTCCTGTGCGAAGGACGTGGTGGCGACCAGCAACAACATCTCCGCAATTTTCGGATTTAGACATTTTGCATTCTTAGACTTCGCCCAGTGTCGGAACAACTTGAAGAACGGGCCCACCGGTGGTCAGCGCGCTCGCGCATCGGATTCGTCGTGTCCGTCGCGTCATTCGCCATCCCGATTGCCCTGTCGGTCGTCTGCGCCTTCGCGGCCTCGACACTGCTTCCACGTCCCACCTCCGCCGCATGGCAGGTGGCGTGGTGGGCCAGCGTGCTTCTCATTGCGTGGATCGCCGCCGTCGTCGGAGAACGTATTGCCCGCCCGCTCTTGCCACTCGCCAGTCTGTTAAAGATGTCGCTCCTCTTTCCGGATCGGGCGCCATCTCGCTTCGCCGTTGCGTGGCGTTCGGGATCAACTCGCCAACTCGACCGTTACGTCCATGGTCTCGATTCCCAACATCATCGAGAACCCGTGACGACCGCCGTCGAGATCCTTACTCTGGTGACCGCCCTCAGCGCTCACGACCGGCGAACGCGCGGCCACTCGGAGCGCGTTCGGGCGTACACCGACCTGATCGCCGATGAACTGCGCTTACCGCTGGCAGACCGTGATCGGCTGCGGTGGTCGGCGCTTTTGCACGACGTGGGGAAGATCAACGTGCACGCCGATATTTTGAACAAAGCCGGCGCGCCCACGGAAGCGGAGTGGGAGATAATCCATCGCCATCCCCAAGAGGGCCATCGAATGATTGAGCCGCTCATGGAGTGGCTGGGCGAGTGGGGAGACGCGGTTGAACAACATCACGAGAATTTCGACGGCACGGGCTACCCCTTCGGCCTTTCGGGCGATCAGATCTCCCTCGGTGCGCGGATCGTCTCGGTCGCTGATGCCTTCGAGGTGATGACCGCGGCTCGTTCCTATAAGGTCCCCTCATCGCCCGCCGCCGCTCGAAAGGAACTAACTCGCTGCGCCGGAACGCAATTCGACCCCGCCATTGTTCGCGCGTTCCTCGACATCTCGGTAGGTCGTCAGCGATGGGTCATCGGACCGTTGGCGTGGCTATTCGACGTGCCAATTATCAGCCAGATCGGCAACCTGGGTAACGTGTTGGCCGCAAGTTCCCAGGTGGCCCTGGTCGCGGGATCGGTGTCGCTGGCTACAGTTGCCGCGGGTGCCCAACTCGCCGTGCATCACCCGACAACTCCCGATCGTCCCGCGGCCGTGACCGCCGCGCTCGTAAAGCGACAACCCGAGGTCGTGACCGTGCTGTCAGAGCACTCGATGCGAAGCGTGCGCGGCGATGCCACTATTACGAACGCCACGCCGGACGCTGGCGGGACCGTGACCTACCTCGTCTATAACAACGGCTCGTGCGCGAGCAACGGGCTCAGTGCGACCCTCGGCCCCGTCAATGTGAAAGATGGCGTCATCCCCAGCTCACCGCTCTGGAGGTCCACGGGTCACGCGGGTACCTACTACTTCGTTGCCGCCTACAGCGGTGACGCGAACGATGATGCTGCGAGAAGTGGCTGCAATTCGGACCCAATGACGGTCGGTCCCGGCGTCGAGGCGGTCACCGTGCAACTGTCGTCGAACGCCGTCGCCGTCGGAGGGGAAGTGGGCGCCAGCGCCATACTCGCGGCCCCTCGTTCGAGCGCCGGTGGATCGGTGAACTACGACGTGTACAGCAACGATTCGTGTTCTGGCGCCGGTCTGGTGGCGACCCTCGGACCCGTGACGGTGACGAGCGGGGTCGTACCGAATTCGCCACACTGGACGGCGACGACTGCAACTGGTACGTACTACTTCGTCGCGGTCTACAGCGGCGATGTGAACCATAAATCAGCGGCGAGCGGGTGCAAGAGCGCCGCGGTCATTGTCTCCTCCTCTACGCCCGTGGTCACCACAACTCTCCCGAACAATCCTGGCACCTCAAGTCCCCAGCCGACCACGGCGACGACCACGTCGAATCCATCCACACCAACGACGACTACGACGCAACCGCCGCCGGTGACAACCACTACGAAACCATCCACACCAACGACGACTACGACGAATCCGCCGCCAGTGACAACCACTACGAAACCATCCACAACTACGACGAAACCAACCTCAACGACGACGACGCAACCTCCGGTGACGACCACGACACTCCCAGCGCCACCACCGGTAACCACCACCACATCGCCTCACAAAAAGTGTGTCATTTGGTTCCCTGGTTGTCCGGGTCAGGGTCACGGGTAGAGGCGAGATCCAATTGTGATGATGCCAATCCAAATCAGGATCTAAAACCTCGCGATTTGACTTCAGCAAACCCCGGAGGTTCCGAGAGTTGAATTCGATTCTGGCATTTCGCACATAGTTTTCTCGGAGAAGATATCAACATCAGCGGGTCGCGTTACCAACGTGACTGAATGTTGGCGAATCTTGAAACCGCGTCAGATAAATACGTTGGCTCGCGATGGGCTCTGACGAATGGTTTCTGACTTCGGAGGAGCGGGGCAATCTGAACGAGAGGTTCTCGAAGCACCAACGTCAGTCGAACTCTTTGTAACCAAAGTCGGTGCCGTCATCGACCGTTCGTGGATTCTCCACCGGGTCGACATAGGCCCGTGAAGTTCTCCACGGGCGCTGGTTCTTAGGAAATCCGGAGCCGAACCGCTTCGCGTTGTTGTCGCGCGATCGGGTGATGAGTTTCCCGACGAGTGCACACGCGACGAGGACCGCAGCGACGTAGAGAAAAATCATGTCATCACCACTCTTGCACTGCTTTTGTCACGGCGCGGCGCTCTCGGATATTTGGTACGTGAGCTCGAAGACCGGCTTGCCCTCGCTCGAAAGATCAGTACGGAAGACTTCGAATCGACCGCTCCATCTTTCGACGCCGCTGCTGCGATCGATTTCCCACGCCAAGCCCTGACTCGCGGCCCACGCCTGTAGTTCGATATTCGCCTGCAAGTGGTCGTGGCGGTGTAAATGAGCGTCACGTACAATCCACGGGGAATTGATCCGATGACGAAGCGATCGTCGCCGGGGGGTGGATCGTTGACTGGCACACCGACTTCGATGTCGAGTTCGCCCGACATATCGCTGGTCACGATTCGAACGAGCGGCGAGCCGGCCGGGACCGCGCCCCGGGCTCCAATCCACGTGACCACCTCGTCGGTGAGACCTTCGACGACATCGAAGCCCTCCATCGTGACCGCCGTCACGATAGCGACGTACGGCTGGGCGTCCCGGGTGGTTATCGACGGTTCATCGAACATCGGTGCTCCTCTTGCTTCGCGGGTGATAAGTACGCCAACACCGAGCGAGACCCGTCCGACGTCGTGTCGAACTGGGTCCGTACTCAGTCCAGTCGCTCAATGATCATGGCCATGCCCTGGCCACCACCGACGCACATCGACTCGAGGCCGAAACGCGCACCGGCGTCCTCGAGTGAGTTCAACAGTGTCGTCATGATGCGTGCGCCGGTCATGCCGAAGGGGTGACCCAGCGCGATCGCGCCGCCGCGGATATTGAGCTTGTCGAGCGTGATGCCTAGGTGCTTGGCACTCGGGATCACTTGGGCGGCGAACGCCTCGTTGATCTCGACGAGGTCGATGCCGTCGATGGTCATGTTGGCGCGCTTCAGTGCCTGACGGCAGGCCTCGATCGGACCAAGGCCCATGATCTCGGGGTTGAGTCCACTGACGCCGCTTGACACGATGCGCGCGAGCGGCTTGATGCCGAGCTCTTTGGCGCGCGTGTCACTCATCACCACGACCGCCGCGGCGCCGTCGTTCAAGGGACAGGCGTTGCCCGCGGTGATGGAGCCGCCCTCGCGAAAGACGGGTTGCAGCGTGGCGAGACGCTCGAGCGTCGTGCCGGCGCGCGGACCATCGTCCTGGGTGACGACGGTGCCGTCGGGTCGGGTGACGGGAATGATCTCTCGCTCGAAAAAGCCGTTCTCTTGGTGGGCCACCGCGAGCTCTTGACTGCGAACGGCGAATTCGTCCATCTCGACTCGACTGACCTTCTCGAACTCTGCCACGTTCTCCGCGGTCTGGCCCATAGCGATGTAGATGTCGGGCAGGCCGGATTGGGGCGACCACGGTTCGCCGGCGCCTTCGGAGCGCTTGGCGGTTCGATCCATGGCGTCGGAGAAGAGTTCGTTCGTGGCCTTGCCGCTGTCCGAGGCACCGCTCGCGAAGCGCGACACGGTCTCCACGCCGGCGGCGACGAAGACGTCACCCTCACCGGCGCGAATTGCGTGCGCCGCCATACGGATGGTCTGTAAGGACGACGAGCAGTAGCGATTCACCGTCACGCCCGGCACGTCGGGCAGCCCCGCGAGCAGTGCGGCCACGCGCGCGATGTTGAATCCCGACTCACCGGCCGGCTGTCCGCAGCCCACCATGAGGTCTTCGACGCTCTGGGGGTCGAGTTCGGGGAGCTTGGCCAACACCGTGCGAACCACGAGCGCCGTGAGGTCATCGGGTCGCATGTCGACCAGCGAGCCTTTGAACGCTCGTCCAATGGGGGTTCGGCCGGTGGCGACGATGACGGCTTCGGGCATGGGTTCCTCCTGCTCGTTACTGCGAGGTAAGTGGAGCCTAACCAAGGCTGAGTCGAGACGACGACCTAGGAACTCTTGAGCGGTCCCGCGTCATCGAAACCTTGGCGAACGCCATGGCCGGCTCGTCGGCTCAGCTGATCGGGATCGAACAGCATCCAGTAGGCGTTGCGGGCGTGCCTACGCGAACGGTCGTCGAAGACCTTGGCGAGCACGTCGGGATCGTCGGACTCGTCCTCGTGGACGAAGACCTCGAGGATCGGCGTCGCGGTCATCAACTGAGCCTGCATGATGCCCTGGGAAGCCTCGTGCGCACACTGCTTATCGATCGGTGCCGAGCCGGGCATGCCGAGGGCGACGACAATGGCGCACCCGTCTCGTTGGATCATGTTCATCGCCGCGACGGCGAGGTCCTTGAAGCCGGGCACGGTGCGAGAGATCACGGTGAAGGACTCGCCGAAGCCCGAGCAACTCTCGAGTTCCGCGCGCGCCGAAGCGCCCATGTCAAAGCGCGCGAACATCGTGTCGACGACGCCGATGCGCGGGACCTTGACGGTCTGGGGTGTCTGTTTCTGCTTGGCCACGGCGCTCCAATCTTTCGCACTCACAGTGTAGGGAGGGTCTGCGCGCCCTTCGCCAGTCATATTTTGTGCGACGTAGAGTTGGCCCAGAGGAAGGCGGGCTATGGCGTGGGACTTTGAGACCGAACCGGAATTCGAAGAGCAGCTGGTCTGGATGCGCGGCTTCGTGCGCGAGGAGATCATGCCCATCGAGACCCTGGACTTCAGCCACGACCAGGCGCTGGCGTTCATCAAGCCCCTCCAGGATCAGGTTCGCGAGCGCGGCCTCTGGGCCGCGCACTTACCCCAAGACCTCGGGGGCACCGGTTTCGGTCAGGTGCGATTAGGACTCATGCACGAGATCCTCGGTCAGACGCCCTACGGCCCGGTCGTCTTCGGTAACAACGCGCCCGACAGCGGCAACGCCGAACTGTTGGCCGCCGGCATGGAGATGACCGGACAGGAGTACATACGTGAACGATGGCTGCAGCCACTGCTCGACGGCACCATGCGCTCGGGATTCTCGATGACCGAGCCGGAAACGGCCGGGAGCGATCCGCGACTCTTGAAGACGCGCGCCGTCAAGGACGGCGACGAGTGGGTGCTCAACGGTCACAAGTGGTACACCACCAACGGCTCGGTGGCGGACATCTTGGTCGTCATGGCCGTCACCAATCCCGACATTCACCCCTACCAGGGGTCGTCGATGTTCGTCGTCGCGGCCGACACGCCGGGCGTCAACATCGTGCGCGACGTCGGTTCGATGGATGACCCCGACAACCACTACGGACGCTTCGGGAACCACGCGGAGATCCGTTACGTCGACGTGCGCATACCGGCCGAGAATCTCATCGGCCCCGAAGGTTCCGGCTTCTTGCTCGCCCAGGCGCGCCTCGGACCGGGACGGATCCACCACTGCATGCGCTGGCTCGGACAGTCCCAGCGCGCCTTCGACATGATGTGCGAACGCGCGGTCAGTCGCTTCACGCACGGCTCGTTGCTGTCCGAGAAGCAGACCGTGCAGAACTGGATCGCCGACAGCCGAGCCGAGATGCACGCGGCGCGACTCATGACGCTGCACGCCGCGTGGAAGATGGACCAGGTCGGCGCCTCGGCCTCGCGCGACGAGATCGCGATGATCAAGTACTACGGCGCGGCCGTACTGCACAACGTCATCGACCGCGCGATTCAGACCCACGGGGCCCTCGGGTACTCAACCGACTTGCCGCTGGAGCGCATGTACCGCTGGGCGCGTGCCGCTCGTATCTACGACGGCCCCGACGAAGTCCACCGCCAGACCGTGGCGCGTCACGCGCTGAAGAACTACACGCCGCACGAAGTTCCCAGTGAGTTCATTCCGGATCGAGAGGCCGCGGCGCGCGAGAAGTTCGCGGGCATGTTGGAATTCCTCGAGGCCGAAACGGTCTAGCGCGGCGCCAGTCCCTCGACGGCCTCTTTGAGGTCGACGCCGAAGGGAACGATTGCCAGCGTCGGTAACTGGACCCCGGCCTCGATGTAGCGAAGCACGTGTTCGCGACAGGCTTCGTAGGAACCGTGAATGATCAGCTCGTCCACTACTGAGTCGGGTATGACCTCGTTCGCCAGTTTGCGATTCCCTTCGGCCCAGGCGTCCCACATCGGTTGGAGCGCCTCGCCGCGTCCGAGCCACCGGTGGAACTCGGCGTAGGCGTTCACCGTCAGGTACGACGAGATCATTCGGCGCCCGATCATTCGCGCGACGTCGGCGTCGGCCGTCGGCACGACGAAGAGACGCGCGGCGATCGTCTTATCCACGCCGACCTCGGCGCGACACTGGGCGACGTCATTCGCGCCGAGCCAGTTGAGGATGGCCCCGTCAGCCTCTCGACCGGCGAGGCGCAGCATGCCCGGTCGAAGTGCGCCGAGGAGTAGTGGCGGGCGCACCGCGACGGGACGCGAGAGTTTGAAGCCGTGGACTTCAAAGGTCTCGAAGACCTCGTCGATCTTCTCGCCGTCGAGCGCACGCTTGACGAATCTCAAGACGTCGCGGGTGCGCGCGTAAGGCTTCTCGTACTTCACGCCGTTCCAACGCTGGACGACCGGTTCGCTCGAGGCGCCGAGACCCATGATGAATCGACCTTCGGCGACTTCGGCCATCGAGGCGATGCTCATCGCGAGCAGTCCCGCGCCACGAGTGAAGACCGGCGTGACCGCGACGCCGAGATTCAGACGCGGCTCCCAGATCGCGGCCAAGGTGAGCGGCGTGAAACCATCGGCGCCGTCGACTTCGGCCGACCAGAGATCGGTGTAACCGAGGTCGGCAATGCGGTGGAACCACTCTTTGTGGTCGCGAAGTGAGACGCCGTCGAAGGGGATCGTGATGCCGTAGCGAGAGTCCATCTTGTCAGTGTTCCAGATGCGCGTGAGGCACGTAGGGGACCGAGATGAGGTCCACGCAAGCCGAAGCGTTGAACGCGTCGGATTGCCTCATCGATGGAGCCCGTCGACGAGCACTCAAGGGGACCGAAGTATGCGGACGTGTGTGACGCTGGGCGGATGCTCGAGATCCTGAGATGGCCCGGCGCCGTAGCTATCGAGAGAGATCGAGAAATTACGAACTAGCAATCTCGGCACGTCATCCTCCCTTGTCCGCTTGCATGCGGTCATCGCGACAGTTGATAGTCGAAGTACTAGCTCAGGAAGTCGCCGCCGCGCGGTTTCGGCACTTTGAGTCCCCGGCGCTCGAGGTCGTGCTCCCACCGGTTGATCAGCGTTTCGAGGACGGCGACCCGCGCGTAGTGCTTGCTGTCGGCCGGTATCAGGTCCCAGTGCGCGTGCGAATTATCGGTCATCGCGACCATGTCCTCCAGGGCGTTCAGGTAGGCACCGCGCTTCTCTCGGTTGCGCCAGTCATCGGGGGTGAGTTTCCACTGTATCAAGGGATCGCTCTCGCGGTCCTTGAAGCGCTTCAGCTGTACCTCGTCCGAGATGTGCAACCAGAACTTCACGAGCGTGACGTCGTTGTCAATGAGCATGCGCTCGAAGTCCACGATCTCCTGGCCGGAACGCTTCGCGGTCGGTTTATCGATGAGTCCCTCCACGCGCTCGACGAGTAGTCGCCCGTACCACGAGCGGTCAAAGACCGTCATACCTCCGGTGCCCGCGATGAAGGACTGGAAGCGCCAGAGAAAGACGTGTCGTAGTTCGTCGGCCGTGGGAGGACCAATGGGCACGACGCGAACGTGTCGCGGGTCGATGCTCGCGGTCAAGCGACGTATTGCGCCGCCCTTGCCGGCGGCG
>Ga0207933_1002768_pt1 | contig 10967 bp, 12 predicted proteins | sample NGESurdeep092012_4_FD_184488 | JGI IMG/M metagenome (GOLD analysis project Ga0207933, IMG submission 184488) | Arctic peat soil microbial communities from Barrow, Alaska - NGEE Surface sample F53-3 deep-092012 (SPAdes) | ecosystem: Environmental > Terrestrial > Soil > Wetlands > Peat ...
GCTATCTAGCTATGATGGTTTCGGTCAACATGGTAATGGAAAATATAGCTATCAGATTGTATCTGTGAATCCAAACGGTAATTCAACTGCATCATCAACCTTTACTCTGTATTATGACACTAAACCACCAACAGCCAGCTTTACGTCAGCTCCTGCCGATAATTCTTATGTAAATGGTAATTTTGTAGTCAGCGGGAATGCTCAAGATAACGTTGCCCTCAATAACGTTTTCTTTGATGTCAGATCTCAAAATGGTAGCACTTGGATAGCAGGATGCCTATCCGGTGGTACACCAACATACACCAACGGCACGATGGATGCCACTCTCGGCTGTACTATCAATACTTCAAATCTATTCGATGGCGTTACCTACATGCTACGAATCCACGCAAACGACAACGCCGGATATGGCAATGTAAACTCAGATTCTGTTAGATACTTTACTTTCGACAATATCGTTCTAACGGCACCAAATCTTGTGTCTCCATCAGATAATGCAGTGGTTAACGGTAGTTCTTTAACCAACTCATGGTCTGCGGTTCCCAATGCGGCTAGCTATGAATACCAAAGCTTTAATGACGCAGCCGGAAATAGTCAAAGATTTGATGGTTTTTACCCTACTACGTCTAAGACCGCGACAAATGTTGCTGATGGAACCGTATTTTACTGGCGAGTCAGAGCTGTTGACCAATATGGAAATAATGGACCATGGAGTAATGGAGGCAGTCTGTGGAAAGTAACCGTAGATAACGTAGCTCCAGCTGTCCCAATATCTGCTCTGTCAGACTCTACCAGCAAAATAATAACCAATGGCTACATTAATACCAAACACTTTACTTTCACCCTAAATGACGCGTCGTCAGACGTTACTCGCTATCAGCTCAAGTATTGGAATAACATTTCTGGTTCGCCATTCTACGGCTCTAGCCACGCCTGGAATTCCACAGATCTTAGTTCATATTCTTCTAGCTTGGGAGTTTACAATGATCAGTTTACTCAGGGTGAAGGCACGCACTATTTTGCGTTTAGCGCTTGTGACGCAGCCGGTAATTGCTCCGCATATTCAAGCCCATTCGTAGTCACCTACGACAGTACGTCACCGACAACGCCGACACCATCACCAACTGCTGGCAACTACACCACAGCCGACGGTACACAGCTCGTGTCATTGTCCAGTAGTGACACAAGTAGCGGCTTGGTCGGCATCTACTACACAACTGACGGCTCGACTCCAAACGATACCGGTAACGGCACCCTGTATACCGGCGCGTTCAGCGTCAGCGGCAGCAAAACCATCAAAGCCATCTCCTATGACAATGCCGGCAACGCCAGCCTTGTCATGCTAGCCGCTTACGATATCACGGCAACGCCAGTCGTCACCAACTTCTTGACAGGTAACGGAGGCGCTGGCGGAGGAACCGGAGGCGTCGGCGGTGGAGGCACAGGCGCCGGTGCAGGCAACGGAGGCATCGGAGGAGGCGCAGTTCTGGGCGCCAGCACTACAACGCCAAATACGTCAAATTCTAATTCAAATGGTAGTGTTAAGGGTGCTAGTACCAAAGCTAAGACCAATACCTTTGCGTCAACAAATACATCAAACAATAAATTCCTATGGCTTGGTTGGTGGTGGTTACCCATCGTAGTTGCTATTCTATTACTTCTTGAGTCCACTCGACGAGCTATTAATACAAACAAAAAAACCATAAAAAAATAAAACTTTAGCCCTTGATAAAAGATCAGTGCTCGCTGTGGCGACAATGCTGTTTGACAAGTTAGTTTCATGATAGAATAGTATAGAAGACATAGAGAATAATCTTATGGCTCAAACAAAAAAGAAAAATACGAAAAAAACACCTGTAAATAAAAAAACACACGCAGTTAGCAAGAAGAGAACTAAGACCTTTCAAAAACCTCTGCAGTTTTATTCATCTATTCTTGCGATTGTATTCTTTGGGCTGACTATAAACCATTTATGGTCGATCAGCTCGCATCGAGTATTGGGCGACAACACCAACATAAGCGCTAGCACTTTACTAGTTGATACAAACAGCTATCGGGCCCAAGACAATAAATCAACACTAAGCCTGAACAATGATCTTATGTTGGCAGCTCAGAATAAGGCTAATGACATGGTAGCTCGTGACTATTGGTCACATAATACTCCTACTGGAATACCACCCTGGACATTCATAACCAACGCTGGTTACGTTTATCAAAGTGCTGGTGAGAATCTAGCTTATGGCTTCATTTCATCTCAGGACGTACTGTCAGCTTGGATGAACAGCGCTGAACACAGGGACAATATTCTTAATTCTAATTTTCAAAACGTCGGTTTCGGAATCGCTTATTCCTCCAACTATCAAGGCAAGGGGCCTGAAACGATTATAGTCGCTGAGTATGGGCAACCAGCGTCTCAGATTGTCTTAGCATCATCAAAAAAGGTCTCCAATATCATCCCTAAGCCAGAAACTATTGGTAGAATACAACAGCTAACAAATATTCAAAGTAATTGGCTCGAATCTGCCACTGTTGGCCTTAGCTTAGTCATTCTAGCATTCCTTATAATTAAACATTCAATGAAGTTGAGACGAATTGTTGTAAATAGCGAGACTTTCATACACCAACATCCGTGGTTTGATCTCAGCCTTACGTCGGTAGTAATGCTAGGGTATATATTCAGTCGATCTGCTGGGTATATTGGATAGAATATTAGTCGTCAACTCTTGTGTCGTTTCTAACTGTAGCAACTGACTATGCATCTCATAAATAATAAAGTTAGCTAGCAATAGGGAAACATGCTTCGGACAAAACAATTCCTTAGTCTTTATTTCGGTTTGCGGATTAGCTAGCTTATTTTTATGATTGCGTGTACATACTCCGCCTTATTCATCAAATAAAACGAGACACCTTTTTATAGTGTCGAGAATGTCTCGTTTTTCGCCCCATATATCCATTAAAGAGTTCTAGGGCTGTATAGTGAGCCATAAACGTTTCACCTATCTTATTGAAACAAAGGTCATTTTACATAAAACCAGTTTAAGAAGTTAAATGGTTCCACCCAAGTATGGTCGTTAGACAGATATAACTAGGAAATATTTAGATTTATGTTGAAAGTTATCAAACTTACTTATAGTCTTCCCCGATAATAAAAGTTAGGGTTGCCGAGTTATTAGAGACCCCAAGAGGTGCTTGTCCAGCTTGAATATTTAACCCTTTAGCGACTTCTGCAGCAAGAGAATCGTCAGCTGTCGCACCGTAGACTAAAGTCGAAGGGAAGAGTCTCGGTGCAGTATCTTTATAAACTAAGTTTAGATTCGGATACATCTTATACAGAGCAAGTATAAACGTTTGAGTATTACTAGGGTTCCCAGAGCCATTCAGTACTCCGACGGTAGCAGTAAGGTTAGGGTTGGGCTGACCGCCTATTAATATTGGCTCAACTATTACAAGCTTGCCGGTTGAGGGTCTGTAAACAAATACTTGGCTGTTCTTCTGGTAGACCAAAACGTCATCACCCTTTTTAGCGACTGAGGCTAATGAACTTTGGAGCTTTGTCGGATCTGTGACTACTGCAAGTGCAGGGGTCTCATTCTGTGGCAAATAAATATCTTTACTGACAGCAGTTAGCACTTGTTGCAACTGAGTGGAAGGCGTTGATCTCTCCTTAAGGCGCAAGATACCTCCAACTACGAGCAGAGTTACAATAATTGTGCCAATAACAATAATTAGTGGGTTCCTTAGGAGTCTAAGAAACCGATTTTTGGTTGGAGATTGCGCTGTAGGTAAGGCAGACATTTTGGTTAACGATCCGTTTCGAAATACATTCTTTGAAAATATAGATATCTAGTTGCAGCCGAAAGGTTATCAATTACGTCCCCGGCGTAGATGGGTGCGCTTCCAGTTGGAAGATCTGTAGTTGTCGAGCCAGTCACTGGATTTGTGCCAGTAGTCTGGTCATCAATTCTCCAATAAACCGTAGTTCCAAGCGGTGGAGTGTAGGCATAAAAGTCATACGTATTACTATTTACGACAGTCACTCCGGTGTCAATAACGTTACAGGCCGAACCATTACAGGTGATAAAGTGAAAAGTTGTATCACTACGAGACCCTGACAATTGAAACCCGGCCACATTATATGTAGTTGGCGTATCAGAGCCTCCACAACCAGTTGTGTAAGTTGCGCTACACATACCTAAGAATATTCTTGATCCGGTAGATGAGGATTCATAGTTAGTTAGGCTCTGGCCATTGAGATTTATTCGAGTGAAATAGAAGAACCCATTTGCTCCATTTGTCAGTGATCCAAGATAATAAGTGTTTTTAGTATAAAACCCAGATACACTACCGGCAGTAGTGCTAGTAGCAATCCTTGACGTATCACCCAGCGCCTCAGAAGAACTACCGCTACTCGATGATAAAGTACCACTAGCCGTAATGTTCGATCCAACGGTCGTATAAGTACTAGTACTGGTGCCGTTGCCACCTGTAATCAAGACAACATTTTGCTGGAACAAGCTAGGCTGAAGTACATAAGCAACCCCTGATGGTCCTTCCTCCTTTAACATAGATCTTCCGTCAACATTTTCAGCGTAAACCATTAGTGATTGGGTTGCTGGAGGATTCGGGTCACCGGTTATATCATCAAGTTGCATACCTCCACTACCGATGTCGAGGCCAATATCCCAACCAGTTCCAATATTTATCGCGGTATTTACGCCACCGCCACTACTTGTTGGCCCATCTAATTGGATGCCATTGGAGGCTACTCCAGTTGCTGCCCCTGCAGAATTAGCAACTATCCGCATGCCATTCCAAGTTCCGCCACTAGTTCCCCCTGGCGCATAATCAATCCGAAAGCCTGAAGCTTCCACAGCCGCATTACCACCAGAGTAGTTAATACCAAGCGCGTTTGCATCAGCAGTAGTAGTTGCTTGGCCAGAGTTATTTATAGACACTATGTCAGCAGTCGGTGGAGCAGAAGAGTTGATACTTAAAGTGCCGGACGCTGTAGTATTTATAAGATTACCCTTGTCGTAAGCTGATTGAAGGGTAGAACAGGCCCCAAACGTTAATTGCGTAGCTGTTGAGGTCCCACTTTCAAGACATTGACTAGTCCCTGGGGTAGTAGTAGGAAGACTAAGCGCATAGGAAGAAATGGGGTTAGTGGTTGGAGCTTGTAAGGTTACAGTATTGCTACCGCCTGATGAGACAAATATTTCAGAACCATTATTACTCCCGGAGCCTAGAGTCAGAGCGCTCGCCCCTTGAATAGCTAAAGTACCAGTAAGAACAGCCGCAGTACTTATTGTCTGACCATTAATAGCACCAGAAGAGATTGTTCCAGTCCCAATACTAATATTACCCGACTGTGCAGACCCTGGAGAAAGCTGGACATAGCCACTACTTGTAATACCTCCCAATTCGTTTGAGTTAAACGAGTAGGGAGTAGAAGTTAGGAGTACGTACGGAGACATTTCACCGTCACCGCTACAGTTAGCATGAAAATTCGTAGACACAGTACAGGTAGAAGTATTACCGATTTGAATAGACAAATATAACGGATTGGAGTTCCAACCTACTGCGGTATTTGTATAAGTCTCGCAAGAACCACCACTAAAGGGGCACACCGAACCCAAAGCAACATCAAGCGTCCCTGAGTTAAAGGCAACGCCTCCTCCCGAACCTCCCACAAGATAATCTTCCGTCCAATCTAGAGTACCCCCGCCCGTGCTTGTACCACCAGCATATATCTTGAATTCAACATTATAGGTTCCATCGGGAATATTTATGCCACCAAGAGTCACAATTTTACCTTGAAAATTGATTACCTGATTTATGCCCGGAGCAGCATAGGCAATAGGGTTAATGATGCGAAAAGTTAAGAATAGTCCAAACAAGAAAACGATAGCATATGATAAAGCCTGCCTAACGTGAATAGCGCTATTAGGATTCAATCTACTCTCCCATTCAAGTTATGATTATATGGTAGTGATTTAAATCACGCAATCACTTAATGTTTATTTAATAAAATATTCTTGAATAAATTGTTGAATAGCTCACATTTCTATCAGCTCAGGCACTATTTGTTACGATCTAGTCAAAGACAGGTGAGCCAATTACTTAGAACCAATTATTTGCTAGAATAATCAGATGAATACATTTGATTCTAATTTTGCGTTATATGAGATTGCAACAAAATCTCTGATTTGGAAACACGACAAAATACTTTTAGTTATACAGCCAGACGGTAAATATGATTTTCCAGGAGGTAGAATGGATAAATCTGAAATGAGTTTAGATTTATTAAACGTATTAAATCGCGAGATTGCCGAAGAATTAGGGCCAGAGATACAATTTAAGGTTAAGGATCTCGCATTTATCTCCAGAAGATACTATAAGAGTAACGGGGTAGAACACAACATTCTTGCAATATTTTTCAATATTGATTATGTCAGTGGGCTCATCCAACTTTCAGATGAACATATAGATTTTAGATGGATTGAACCAAAAACCGCCCTTGAACACCCAGAATTATTTGTTACAAACGATGAATTTAAGCAATACAAGGAATATTTTGACGGATTAGGATAAGATCCTGGTGGTCAAAAAGTCAAAAAGCATTTTAGAGGGGGACAAATAGTAAACCTAGAAACTCCTCCTCAAGCTCGGGCCAAAAATTAGAGCTTTCAAATATTGTATCACCTTCGTTCCAGAGCAGCTCACTACCGAGGCCCAACATTCTATTGTAAACAAACGTTATTCCGTTAATGGCTCCAGCTTTTTTATCATGCTAAACTTATTTAGTGATTAGAGCTGTTATTTTTTTATAATAGGCGTAAGCAAGAGGGGTTACAGGGTGATACTACTTTGTATAAATGATTAGATTTTTGCAGTCAATTCTATAAAACTATCGTACATGTTATACTCAAAATATATGGAAAGACCACCGAAAGAACAACAGATTAGTTATGAGGCGCAAGCAGCTGGTGTTAATTTTGAACGAGATAGCAGGCTCGACATTATGAGTGTGGCTGCGGCAACCGGTTTCACGCCAGAAGAAGTAATCGAAAGTAATAGAAGAACGGCTCCTCAGCAAACAGAGAATAAGTAGTATTTATAAACCAATATTAACTTAATTACCCGTGAGTGGTGTTATATAAAAAAATAAAACAACGGTATGCAAGCTTTCACGCAGGTTAACCAAGAATCAGACCAATTCCGCGAAGCGGGGTTGCTAGCGGTTAAGGGCGGAGACACCGAAGGAGCTCGCCGTTTGTTCGAACAAGCAGGCAAAGTCATAGGTGATTTCTGTAGTATCGATATTGGTAACTGCAATGATGAAACTTCCTTAAAAGCAGCTGTCTTAGAGCGCGATATAGGTCTCACTCATCTAGACGACGCTGTACGAGAAGATGATGAGCAACATTTGGCAAAAGCTGAAAGACAAATTAAACACTCTCGTCACATTATTAATACCACTTTAGAGGTTGTGTTAGAGGAGACTGAGCATCTGGAAGACCCATATGACTATCCGATAGCAAAGATTGAACGACTACAAGCCGAAAAAGGTCAAAGTATCAGTGCGCTTGGTAGGACAGCAACGGTCGGTTTTCATTTATTTGATTTGTTGCAACCACAATTGGTTGAAGAAGATCTTTATGCTCTCGCCCAAAAAACATTAAAAAGGGCCAATAACGGCGTTTACCTGGTAGATAATGCTATGTTTGCGGCTAGGGAAGAATTGCTATCGGGCGACGAACAAGGGATGAAGGCCCGATTACGCGATGCGTCGGAGGGGGTTGAGTGGGCCGAAGACCATGACCCAATCAATCTTGAAGCAACACGACTGATAATTTTTACTAGAAAACTAGAGTTAGAGACCCGTGAAGCTGCATTTGCATCACTTAGAACTAACCCGTAGGCACAAGACACATAAAGGTAGTAGATTGTCTCCCTCTAGCGGTTATAAGATAGCGTATTTTATCTGTCACTAAAGTAACTGGGAGCTGTTTAATGATCCGTGGCATGTCACATTTTATAGACATATATCAAGTTATGTGCTATAATGATACTTATAAATTTAGTGTGGTTTTGCTATGACAGAGGCTCTAACATTCAAGAACTATAGACTAGGGATGAACGGCCCTGAGGGTGTTTACCGAATCGGTATAGATAGTGAGCATAGTATAGGAGTGGCTCAAGAAATAGCTGCTGCTTATGACTATGAACTTGCCAGAACCCCATCCGTAGAAGACCTGGGCGGACTTATCAGGAGAGTCGCTCCAGAGAAAGAACTTCAGAAAAACATTGCTATAGCCAAAGAGGCGTTGGCAACCCAAGGAGATCCAGTGTCAGTCGCCCGTAGCTGGGTGGAGCGCTCAGGATTACTCTTAGCCGTTGAGCGCTCATATTATGACGACGAACATACTGACGAGCGTTTTGATTTTAGTGTGATAACAGGTGGGGTACGAAATTGGATGAACAGGAGAGCCACGAGGCTTGTGCAGCTTGACGCCGCTAATGGGGTCGGTCAGGTGTTGCTTGTTGCTGGAAATCGTCCAATGCAAGAATCGGAAGGTCCTGACGTAAAAGCTGGCATGACCGAGGCGGATTATATGGAGCAGGTTGTAGCCGAGCGTTTAGCCGATTTAGGTATATCTAGAAGTTTAATAAAAGTTGACTCGCCTATCGGCGATGATGTCATGGAAACAGCCGCCCGAAAGGCCCAGTCATTAGGTGCACTAGAAAGGGACAAGCGTATTGCGGTTGTCTCAAACGCCGGTGCATGGGTGCAGAATAGCGGTCAATTCCGACGCGCCGCAACTAAAGTTAACCCGATTTTCGATCTAGATATCGCACAACTATACGCCGTATCGGATACTTTCCCGCTAGGCACCGACAAGGAACCAGCCACAACTCACCAGAACCCGTTTAGTGCCATTGGGGTGATAGTACGCAACCTACAAGAGCTCAGCCGAGCCGAAGCTGATGGCTAAAGGGTCGTAGCACTACTATGGAAGTATTAAATATCTACCCACTAGCAAAACTGGAACAGGATAAAATAAATCATCCTGAGCATTACGAGCCACTCCCGCAGGGTGAAGGTTTTGAGATAATTCCGGGAACCCCGCATTATATAGTTTCAAAAGAAAATCCGCTCTCCAGTAAAACCCCACTATAAATCATATCTCAAGCTTTAATATAGGCGACCAACCAACAATTATTTGCAGTACCTGGTAAAATAATATCCTATGCCAATTTATGATAATGAGTTCGATATCCCGGATCTAAGGTTTGAAGATTCACCGAATGCCTGGCTAGGCATCGGTAATGCCCAGTATTTCCTAGACGAACATTACGCTATAGTAACTGAACCGCGAATCCAAAAAGCAGTTTGGTTCATTGTTAGACTTTTGGGAAATGGGCATAACCCGATGCTTACTCCGTATCGCCATACTCCGACTGAGACGAATTATGATGCAGGATACTAGCATTACTGATTCGAAGAGAGCAAGGTGTTCCTGGGCCGAGTCGAATGAACTGTTCATTCCATATCACGATAAGGAGTGGGGGGTATCGGTTCATGACGACCGTCAACTATTTGAGATGCTGAACCTTGAAGGTGCCCAAGCCGGTCTTAGCTGGCTAACCATACTCAAGAAACGAGACAATTACCGTCAGGCTTTTGATAACTTCAACGCTAACAAGATAGCGAGTTATGATGATTCCAAAAGATCAGAGCTACTAAATAATGATGGCATCGTGCGTAACAAGCTTAAAATTAATGCCACTATCGAGAATGCCAAAGCATTTTTAAAAATCCAAAAACAGTTCACTAGCTTCGATAATTACATTTGGCAATTCGTAAATGATAAGCAATTTAGCGCCAGCGACCACAAAGAGGCAGCCCTTGTCAGTGAGAAAATGAGTAAAGACATGAAGAAGCGTGGGTTTAGGTTTGTTGGACCAACAATTTGCTACTCTTTCATGCAGGCTGTCGGCCTCATAAACGACCATGACCACGGTTGCTTCCGGTCTACCGCCCCTTAGAAATGGCGTATTGTCAAACAACACCACAAGTAGGATAATTACACTACTATGACTAGCGAAGCGCTAAACTATGATCTTGAACAACCAGATATGAATGAACAGCCTACTCAGACACCACAACCAGTGACGTCACCTGTTATGAAGACGCCGGCGGACTTTGTCGAGGCAGGGATGATCCCGCACGACCATAACTTAGGCGAGAATTAGGTATAAAAAAATCCCCGAGGCTTTATGCTCCGGGGACTCTCTTATTTTTGTTTAGAGCGGTCAGTTATTGCTCATTTACTGGACTATCTTGATCTTTAGTCACAGTGGCTACCGAGACCAAAAAGCATGTTTGCAGTTTAATTGTACTTAAACTGAACGAGCAAAACGACGGCTGTACAAACGGTGCGCAATTGTACCAACAACTGTAGTTACAGCAAATAGGCCAATTACACTACCAGGACCAGTGTTCACCAAAGTTGAAGGTGGAACAGGAGTTACAGGAGGAGTTACCGGAGGAGTTACCGGAGGTTTTGGAATAGTAACACTGGCTGAACAATTTGAGTTAGCTACTGCAGCACCAGTGCTATTGAAAGCAACAGTTGCTACCACAGTATACGTACCTGCGGTCGTATATGTGTGTGGAGCTGAACTTACTAAGTTCGCACCATTTGTGACACCAGCAGTAGTAGTACCATCACCCCAGTTAAAGGTTACACCCTTAACGCTCGCACCATTGGTTACGGTGTAGTGAGCGCTTGCAGTGTATGTAGGCTCTGTGCCTGATAGGCTCAAAAGATTACATGTACCACAAGGAACAGGAGTTACCGGAGGTTTTGGAATAGTAACACTGGCTGAACAATTTGAGTTAGCTACTGCAGCACCAGTGCTATTGAAAGCAACAGTTGCTACCACAGTATACGTACCTGCGG
>Ga0207933_1002769_pt1 | contig 10965 bp, 11 predicted proteins | sample NGESurdeep092012_4_FD_184488 | JGI IMG/M metagenome (GOLD analysis project Ga0207933, IMG submission 184488) | Arctic peat soil microbial communities from Barrow, Alaska - NGEE Surface sample F53-3 deep-092012 (SPAdes) | ecosystem: Environmental > Terrestrial > Soil > Wetlands > Peat ...
CGATCTGCCTCCGATCCGCCGATTCAGATGGCCGAGAAGCCGCCGTCGACAGCCAACTCCACTCCATTCACGAAGCTCGAATCGTCTGAAGCAAGAAACAGCGCGACCGTCGCGATTTCCTCAGAACGACCCATCTTTCCCCGCGGGATCAGGGATTCGAACATCTCCTTCGCCTCCTTGGTGAGAACTTCTTCCTGCATCGGTGTGGCAATCGGCCCCGGGCTCAGCACGTTCACCCGGATGTTCCTGCCCTTCAGTTCGTTGAGCCACGTGCGTGCGAAGGAGCGCAATGCCGCCTTACTCGCCGCATACACGCCGAAGCCAGGAAAACCCTTCACCGAAGCAACTGACCCGGTCATGAAGATCGATCCGCCATCGTTGAACAGCGGCAAGGCCTTCTGAACCGTAAACAGCGTTCCGCGCGTATTCAGGTCGAAGGCGGCGTCGAAGTGCTGCTCGGTAATCTCGCCCAGTTTGGCCGCTTCGCCCCTGCCGGCGCTCGCGAACAGGACGTCGATCTTGCCCTTTTCCCGCTTGACTGTATCGAACAGGCGGTCGAGGTCGTCGAGATTTGCCGCGTCGCCGCGCACGCCGGTCACGTTCCGGCCAATCAGCTTGACGGCCTTATCGAGCGCCTCCTGCCTCCGGCCCGTGATGAAAACGTAGGCGCCTTCTTCAACGAACCGCTTGGCGCTCGCCAGCGCCAGGCCGCTCGATCCCCCCGTGATGACTGCAACCTTACCCTCTAGTTTTCCCATAATTGCTCCCTTCGGTAGATGTGTAGCATCCAGTACAGTTGAGTAGATTGCTTTGGCGGTGGACGAGAACTCCTCGGGAGTCCGAATATTTTGTCTATTCGTCCAAAAGAGGGAGTCTAAATTGGACCCGATAACGGACATCTTCAGAACGATGCACGTAACCGCTTTCGGCCTGCACAGGCTCGAAGCCACAGCCCCGTGGGGCGTAAAACAGGAAGAGCAGACCGAAGAAAAGGTCGCGCCTTCCGGCAAAAAGATGTCGCCCACAGATTTGGCGCACTTCGCCATGCTTTCGCGCGGCAACTGCTGGTTGAGTGTGGAAGGGATTCCGGAGCCGATTCCCCTCACCGGTGGTGATTGCTTTTTGCTGGCCCGGGGGACGTCGATTGTTTTGCGCGACAGCCCGCGAACACGTCCCAGGTGGAGTTTCCGCGAGATTGGAGCCAGGGCCCACAACAATGTCGCTCATTATGGAGGTGGTGGCGCACCGACGACGATCGTCTGTGGCTCCCTAAGTTTCGATCGCGCCAGCCTAAGGCCGATCACTCAGTTATTGCCGAGCTTCATTCTGATTAAGGCCGATCAGGCGCGCACGCTTGCTCTTCACAACACAATGCAGGCGCTGGCGTCAGAGATGGCAGAACAGGTGCCGGGCTCTGAAGTAGTCGCGACTCGGCTGGCGGAGGTTCTGTTTATCCAGGTACTCCGGGCGCATATCGCATCGGTACCGGAACGCAACAAAGGATGGCTTCGTGCTGTTTTCGATCCTCAAATGGGCACTGCTCTGAGTGCCATTCACGACAGAGTGAACACACCGTGGACAGTCGAATCCCTGGCCGAAGCGGCGGGCATGTCTCGCTCCGCATTCGCAGCGCGTTTTAAAGAGCTACTCGGACAAACACCACTGGAATACGTAACCGAGTGGCGGATGCAGAAGGCGATGCAGTTGCTACAAGAGCGTGACAAGAAGCTCATAGACGTCGCTCGGTTGGTCGGCTACGAGTCCGACGCCGCGTTCAGTAAGGCGTTCAAGCGAGTTGTCGGGGCCAACCCTGGTGCATACCTCAAACGTGGTTTTGAAGGCCAGGGTAATGCCGCTATGGCGGAAGATTTGTGAAGCGGAGGATGCATAGATCCCCTGAAACGGGGTTCACGCCAGCGATCAGTCCTAGTCTTCGTCCAAGAGCGCATTATCGCCAATGCGCTCACACATCCAAGGTTGGCCGCACAGAGCCGATCTCGCCGCTCCACAATCCTAACGTTCGTCGATGCCATGCGTTACTAATGACGCTACGACGGATCTCACGCTACCACCGAATCGGGGCGTGACATGCCGATATTCCCCACAGGCCCGATTCGTCCTCGATTTGCGCGGCTCGCGAGAAACTCGGCGAAGGTCAAGCAAGCCCCTATTGCAGCCAGATTGTATACGGCGGCGCCCCATGTCCCCTGATTGTGCAGTCGGACAAAAATAGGAGGAATTTCTACAAGTCCCTCAAACAGCAACAGCATCAACGCAAGGAGCTTGGCGGCCGCGACATCTTTCATTCCCGAGCAAATGGCAACTCCAGCGAGGATGAAGGCGATTCCGGTTAAGGCCGCCCAAAAATCTCCAAACCCCATCCACTTCGGGACAATGTTCGCGAAGGTTCGAATGCCAATGAGGTGAAAAAGGCCGAAGATGACAGGGGGCAGTCCGAGCAGCCAACGTGAGGCGATAGCTGCTCTCTTTTGCAACAAGGACTCCGTTGAAGCGACGGACACGTAAACGAGCGCTGCCGGAGCAACCAGCATGAGCTGTTGAGCGAGCCCAAAAGAAATGGCGGCTACGACGTCGAGTCGCCAGCCAAGCGCATGAATTCCGGCATAGTACCGAAATAGCCACAGTGCCGCAAAAAATAAGTAGGCGATGGCGGATGCCGCGGCGCCAATCCTTGTGGTGCGCCGCCACAAGATTGCAAGACCCGCCGCGGCCAGCCAGACGCCCGCAACGTAGGCCAGTATGTGACCGGGGAAATTCTTGCCCAGAGACTGGATGGGCTGATGAGAGGCATCGAATGCACCCCATGCGATATCCAGAATGCCGGTAAGAGCAGTGCCTAAGCCGTAGAGCCAAACCCCAACTTTCATTTGTGGATCTCCCATCAGCCGTTTAGCAACAAGCCAGAAACCAATGACGATAAACGCGCGCTTCACGATTTCAGAACTGATACTATGGCGCCATTGGCTCATGAAGAAGAGCCATTTTCCATAATCTTATTGGACCATTTGAGATGCCAAAAGCAATTAGCTCGTTCGAACTCACTCTCAAAAGCCGGTCGCGGCATCAGACCCTAACCAGTTGGTTGTATGGCGAACTGCGCTCTGCCATTCTCGACGGCCGGCTCGCGTCAGGCGCCCGGTTGCCATCATCCAGAGATTTTGCCAGCCAGTATGAACTCTCCCGGGGTACAGTAGTCAGCGTTCTGGAGCGTTTGCAAGCCGAGGGGTATGTCACCTCCCGTGTCGGATTCGGCACATGGGTCAATCGTATAGAGGCGCCTCGTCCGGCCCGCCAGGTAACCACGACACCGGCATACATTCGTCGCGTCGTTTCAACATATAAACGGTCGCAACCCTGGATTGACCTCGCCTTTGTTGGCGGGATCCGCCCCTTTCGGATCGGGGTTCCAGCCATCAACGAATTCCCATCCAAAGTTTGGGGACGTATTGCCGCAGACCGAGCACGTAATTTCGGGTCATGGTTAAAGAAAGAGGGTGATCGGCGCGGGTATCGGCCCTTGCGCGATGCAATCGCCGAGTATTTGCGCACGTCCCGTGGTGTGCGATGCACTGCGGAACAAATCGTTCTTGTTTCCGGAATACAACAGGCGCTCGACCTGTTGGCGCGGCTGCTATTGAAAAAAGACGATCCGATATGGATGGAAGATCCTGGATATTTCGGAGCAAGAATCGCGTTCGACAATGTCGGAGCAAGGATTATTGCTGTACCAGTGAATGATGAAGGGCTGTCTGTTTCCGCCGGGATTAAGATCTGTCGGGATGCGAAGGGCGCGTATGTAACGCCGGCTCACCAATTCGCGGTTGGGGCAACGATGTCGCTGGAGCGGCGGATGGCCCTTCTCCGCTGGGCCTTTCGCGCCGGCGCTTTTGTTATTGAAGACGACTATGACAGCGAATATAGGTTTCAGGGACCGCCTGTGCCTGCCCTGCAAAGTCTCGACAATCACTCAAGCGTTATCTTCATCGGATCGTTCAGCAAGATGCTATTCCCAGCCATACGCGTGGGCTACGTGGTTTTACCTTCGCCGTTAATAGAGCCCTTTCTGGGTTTCCGCTACCGAACTGATTTCCGGAATTCATCCTTTGACCAAGCGGTGCTTTGCGACTTCATCGTCGATGGGCATTTGGCACGTCATCTGCGGAGGATGCGGAATCTGTATGCCGAGCGCCTCGCTACACTCATGGAAGGAGCCAAGCAACATCTGGATGGGCTGCTTGAGATCTCTAACGTCAGGGCAGGCCTCTATACGATCGGGTACCTCAGGAATGGGATGAATTCACAACAGGCGGAAAAGCTGGCGGCGGCCCAGGGGGTTGAGGTTCTCGCTGTCGATCGATGCACTCTGAGAGGTCCTGATCCGAATGCGTTGCTCCTCGGCTTTGGCGGATTCGACGAGCTTGCGATACGGCAAGGACTCATCCGACTCAAAAAGGCATTGAGCTAGCCAGACCTCCAGCCAGGAGACTAGTTCTCTCAACGAATGCCAAAATCGCCAATGCGCTCATTGAGGTTCGGGTTACTCCCCTCCAAGTCGGCCAGTGTCCGCCGAGCTGTCTCCGTATGATCCTCGCAGCCAATTGTGGCATTATTACTCGCATCTCATCACGCCCGCAGTTCGTTCTATCGTGAATCCGCTCTAGGGAAAACGCTCTAGTCTTCCGCAAAATAAAAGCTATAGTGATTGCGGCATGCAGGGTTGAAACCGGCAGAGCAGCGAGGGCATTGGTAGCCAGCCGCCATATATTCCGCGATGGTCAGCTCCGCTCCGCACGCTCCGCAGAGGATAGCTTTACTGTCCCATTCCCGGCGCGGCCAGACCTCGATCGAGTGATCCGCCAGCGCATCATGACAGTCTTTGCACGCATAGTAAGCGCCGCAGCATTTCATCCTGATCGCAACAATATCCAGGGGCGAGCGGTAGTGGACGCAGCGTGTTTCCGCATCCATTCCTACTCCCCGCACCTGAGCGGCGATGTCGCGTTTCTCCATCAGGACGTGAGTCCTACGGCCTGTGGAACCGGCCGACCAGAACTCCCTTCTGCAAGACGTGTCCTTCCATGGCTTTCATTACCTCGGCCAGGGTCGCATCCGGCCCAAGGTCTAGCTTGGTGTCCAGCGCAAACATCTCAAAAGTGTAGTGGTGATAAGGTCCGGCCGCGCTCGCGCCCATTCCCCGGTAACCCACCGTGTGGGCCGTGTTCATGGCTTGGATCGCTCCATCGGGCAGCTTGGCATCCGGCGGGACGTCCTGCGGAAGAGAGTGCGCGCTTCCCGGAATATTGAAGATGAGCCAGTGAAGATATTGATCGGTTGTCTTGTTCAGCGTGGTGTCGGGGTCGTGGAGTACCAAGGTAAAGCTAACCGTACCCTCCGGCACATGGCTCCACTCGAGCGCGGGCGATACCGCTGTTCCCTTCGCCGCCTGCGTGTACTTGTTGGGAATAATGCCGCCATCTTGAAACGCCGTGGTGGTCAGCGTTAAGCTCTGTTTTTGCGGCGCCTTCTGAGCCAGCGCTCCCGCGGCGGCCAGCAAGCAGACAAACATCGTCAGAAACTTATTCATGATCCACTCCTACTCCAAAGATTGGGTTAGAAGCCCCTTTGAGGTAAATGGGAACCCGCGCAAAAGCGGGTTCGCCTACCTCTTGCCCCGATACCCGTTTACTTCTTGCCCCGATACCCGTTTATTTCTTACCCCGATAGAAGACTCGCCAGATCTTTCCCTTTTGGCTATCGGTGATGTAGAGAGAGCCGTCGGGCGCCTGGGCAACCCCATCGGGCCGCGCGGCCGCCGCGGCCGGGCTCATGAGAGGTTCCGTGCCTTTGAAGCCATCGGCGAAGACCTCATATTTGCCCGAAGGCTTGCCGTTGGCAAAGGGCTGAAAGGTCACGTTGTAACCTCCCTGCGGCAGGGGAGCGCGGTTCCACGAGCCGTGGAAGGCGATAAACGCTCCTCCCTGGTAGCGCTTGGGAAACTGATGGCCGCTGTAAAACATCACATCGAGTGGCGCCCAGTGCGCCGGAAAGCTGGCGATGGGTAATGAGTACTGGCTGCAGCGGCCGACTTTTGTGCCGTCCCCACCGTACTCCGGGTTCAGCACCAGCTTCTGAGTCTTGTAGTTGAAGACGCAGTAGGGCCAGCCGAAATTCTTGCCCATGGTCGCGCGGTACATCGGCTCGGCCGGGAGAGTTGCGTTCTGCTCCGCGGTGAAGGACTTCGGCCATAGAGTATTGAGCTGATCGCGATTGTTCATCACGATGTAGATTGCGCCGTCGTGCCAAGTCAAGCCAGGGAACTGGCGCAGCCCGGTAGCGAATCGAACGCCATCCTTCATGGTTTGGCCCGTCTTGTCTGCCGCGAACCTCCACACTCCGCCGTGCTGCTCGAGGATGGGGCATGGATCCATGCCGAGGCTAGCTGGCTGGCGGTCCCTCGATTGGCAGGCGTTGGACGGGGCTCCAATATTGATATACAGATGCCCCTTGTTGTCGAAGGTCAGTCCCTTGTCTTGATGCTCGTGCTGAACCGGCAGGCCCGAAACCACTGTCTCGGCTGCGCCGGTCGGCTTCAGTTGCCCCGCCGCCCACTTGTAGCGCTCCACGCTGACCGGCGTGGCAAAATAAAGATATCCGTCATGGAAGCCGATGCCCGTCACGCTCCCTGTTCCGAAGGTGTTCTTGACATCGAACTTTCCCGATCCCGTGGAATCGTGGAGGGAGACGATGCCGCCGTTTTGCAGCCCGACGAACAGATCTCCATTGGGCGCCGCGACGGCATGCCGGGCATGGCCCAGATTGTCCGCGGCCACCAGAGCGCAAAAGCCGGCTGGAAGCGTGATGCCCCCATTGTCGCTATCGCAGGCGGGAGCGGAAGCCGCCGCTGCGGGAAGAGCGGTGATGCCAAGAATCAGCAAAAGCGGGAGAAGCAGGGACGTTTTGGGTGTCCAATGGCCCATTGTAGAAGTCATATTTAGCTCCAGTAGAAGGCGCAGTCCGAAGCGCCGATTATAATCGTTTTTCATACTAGGCATTAGGAGGCGCAATGCGGATTCAGCGGTCAGGCACAGTTTGGGTTGGTCTTCTTTTAACGGGTCTGCTTCCATTGCCCCTGCTTGCCCAGTCCGGCAAATCAACCAATGATGGCGTCTATACCGTGGACCAGGCGCAGCAGGGCGAGGCTCTTTATAGCAAGCAATGTGCTGCCTGCCATGGCGAAAAACTCGAGGGCTCGGGCCAAAACCCTCCGCTTGCCGGCAACGATTTTATGACGGACTGGAAGGGTCGGCCCCTGGCGGATCTCTACACCAAGATCCACGACACTATGCCGGCTACGAATCCCGGATCGCTCACGCCGGACCAGACGGTCGAGCTTATCGCCTTTGTTCTGAAGTCGAATAACATGCCTGCGGGCACATCGGCGCTGCCACAGGACCCCTCGGCGCTGAAGTCCATTCAATTCGGCGCGCCGGCCGCCAAGCCCTAGTGTGGGCCGCCGTTAATCTCATCATTTATGGAGAGCGATGGGGCGCGGGTCACCAACAAGCGCAAATTTACCAGATGTAGGGTACTAGGCGGAACCTGACTCTCTCGCAATATTCCGTATAGCCTGGCAGGCTCCTTTCTAGAAATCTCTCCTCACCCAGAAGCCGCAAAACGATGACCACAATCATGGGGATGAACATCACTAATCCCCACCACGAGCCGAGAGCAAGCGGTGTCGCAAAGAGTATGACGAGTGCACCAGCATACATCGGATGACGAACGACCGCATAAGGGCCGGTGGAGATGACTCGTTGGTTAGGCGCCACTTCAATAGTCGCTGAGGTGAAGGTGTTCTCCTTGTACACGATGAAGACGGCAAGGAATCCAAATGTTACAAGGGCGCCACCCGCAATCACAAAAACCAACGGGACTTGCGACCAGAGATAGCGGCGATCAAATGAAGGAAGAACCAAGGTCCCAATGAACGCCAGCGACGCAAGGAGCTGAATCAGCTTTTGACTCATTTCCTTCTCTGCGCGCGGGCCGGCTTTCACGCGGCTCTCCAGCAGCTTTCGATCATACTTCCATAAATAGGCGGTAATGAGGGCCGAAGCTGCGGTAAAGATGGATAAGTATACCCATGCCTGCCACAAATTGAGCGTCCACGCAGGGATAAAGAGCGCGGCTCCCAGAAACACGATAAGTTGAGTGAATCCGAGGATGGTTCTAGCGGCCAGACTTTTCACATTATTAGTTTAAGGTGAACACGCTAGGGTGGTCCCCCATAAAATAGGGTTAGTTATGTATCGCTGGGCATCTCATCCAGTAGAGGTGATCAGTATGCGTGTAGCGCCAGCGATCGACTTGAGTTCAGCAGCGCGGACAAAGTTGGAGAAGCTCATGCGGCGGCGAACCACGCTCTACCTCAACCCGCCCGAGCACGCGCTGGTCTGGTCGGTCGACGAAAAGAGCCAGATACAAGCCTTGGATCGCACCCAGCCCGGCCTGCCCATGAAGAAAGGCCGGGGCCGCGAAGGCCCGCATCAAATAATGGTTGCGCCGAACGCGGCCGGCATTTAAGCTGGCGCACGATGCGTTTGCAACCTATCCTGGTTGGCCTGCTCCTCTTGCGCGCAACCTGCGCTTGCGCGCAGAATTCCATACAAAATCCCATCCTCACTGGATACGTTACTCGGGTTGTTTCTCCGGACGATTTCGACGTGAATGGCTTTCGCGTCGTTCCGGCGAAAGAGGGCATGGCCTATCAGCGCATGCTGCAGAGCGCGGAGCCCTATCTCGGCGAACCCGTCTCTGTTTTTGGCTCGCTCCATGAAAAGATCCATACCGTCACCGCGACCGAGATCGGACTGGATCCGGTAAAGCCTGAGGTCGGGGGCGCGGCCATGATCTTGCGGGTTTTTCAACTCCTCGACCCGGGAATGCCCTCCGCCAGGGCGATGATCGGAGCCGACGGTTATCGGATCTTGATTGTTCCGGCAACTCGCAAGGACTACCGTTCACCATTGACCCCAGCCTCCTCCATCTCTGTGGGTGTATGGCTCACATATAAAGGCCGGCAGCGCACAGACGGAGTTGTCGTTGCCGAGCACGTCGAGATGTCCCAAAAGGGCATTACGGGCAGCGAAGCGAAATTTGATGCGAAACAGGAATACGATCCCGCCAAAGTCGACCCCTCCGCCAAACAGAACACGCTGAGCAAGGCGTTCTTTGGGATCAATGCGAAGAAGATTCCGCCTTATCAGGATCCCCCGATGCAAGCCCGAGTGGATAGCATCATGCACTCCCTCGTCCCCGCGTATCAGCGCGCGCTTCCCGACGGCGACCCAATGAAAATCAATTTTCGCATCCAGTTGGTGGACCGCCCAAAATTGCGATCCGTTCTGGAGCTGCCCAGCGGCATCATCCTGATCCCCAAGCAGGTCGTAGAGCGGATGCAGAACGATTCCCAATTGGCCGCAATTCTGGCATACGGTGTGGCGGCCACCTTGGAAACGTTTGATTGGCGCGAACACGTCAAAGATACGAAGATCACGGCCGCCGAGATTGCGGCGATTACGGGAAACCTTTTTGTTCCCGGACTGGCTTTTGGGGCCGACATAGCGGACATCGCTGGCAGCGCAGTACAGCGGTCGCTAGAAGACCAATGTTTCCGGGTAAGCCTCGCCCTTCTGAACAATGCCGGATACGACGTTCGGCAGGCTCCCGTGGCGTGGTGGCTGCTGGCTTCGAAGAAGCCGAAGGCCGTCTTGGCGCAGGTCAGATTGCCGCGGGAGGTTGGCTATCTCTACCGCATTCTTGGCACAACATGGCGCGAGAAGGCAAGCCTTCCGCAACTCCCGAACGGAGCCGCACCCTCTCCCTGAAATGGAAAACGCCGGCTTACGATCCGCTGGGCTCCGTCTCCAGCATTTGCAGATCGAGCGGCGGCTCCTGCAAGCATCCCAGTTGCGCAACCTTCTCCAATGCCTTCTTGAGCGCTGAGCTGCGGCAAGGCTCCACGGTGACCACAAAAGGCAGGCGCATTCTATCGAAGCCGGGCTTTTGCAAGATGGCGTTGATATTGATCTGCTGCTCGGCAAGGTGCCCGGCGATCTGCGCGATAATGCCCGGCTGATCGTCCACCACGAAGCGAATGTAGTGCGGCACGGTGAAGTCGCTGTCCACCGTGGCCCGGGTGCTGGAGATAGTGATCGAGCAACCGCCATGAGCGATGGCGAGAACGTCGGAGAGGACGGCGACCGCCGTCGGATTGCCTCCGGCTCCATGACCCGAAAAGACAATCTCCCCGCCATAAATGCCGCCGGAAATAACCATGTTCTCGGTGCCGCGCGACCAGGAAAGCGGCGAGCTTTGCGGAACCAGCATGGGTCCGACAGTGGCCAGAAGCTCGCTGTTGCGGACTTCCGCCCGCGAGATCTGCCGGATCGTGCAGTTCAGATCGCGGGCATAGGCGAAATCCAACGCCGACAGATCGCGGATGGTGCGGCAGGCGATCTCCTCCGGCTGCACCTCCATGCGCAAGCCGAGGCGCGAGAGGATCACCAGCTTGGCCCGGGCATCGAAGCCATCCACGTCTTCCGTGGGATCGGCCTCGGCGAATCCACGCGCCTGCGCCTGCTCCAGAGCGGCGTCGAAGCCCAGCCCCGCCTCCATATTGCTTAGGATAAAGTTGCACGTGCCGTTCAGAATGCCGCGCAGCGTCTGGATACGGTCCCCAGCCAGGCCCTGCCGGATGCCGGGAATCACCGGCACCCCTCCCGCGACAGCCGCGCCATAAAGCAACTGGCAGCCGTGCTCGCGCGCCAGCTTTTCCAGTGCCGGGCCTTGCACGGAAATCAGCTTCTTGTTCGCCGTTACGACCGACTTGCCCGCCGCCAGCGATTTGCGCACCCACTCGCCCGCCGGCTCCAGGCCGCCCGC
>Ga0207933_1002770_pt1 | contig 10965 bp, 12 predicted proteins | sample NGESurdeep092012_4_FD_184488 | JGI IMG/M metagenome (GOLD analysis project Ga0207933, IMG submission 184488) | Arctic peat soil microbial communities from Barrow, Alaska - NGEE Surface sample F53-3 deep-092012 (SPAdes) | ecosystem: Environmental > Terrestrial > Soil > Wetlands > Peat ...
CCAACTTCACCGCCAAGGACATCGTCCAACTCGGCGCGTTCGGACGCCGCCAACTGCGGAACATCCGCCGCCGCCCCAAGCTGATCGCCGCCTTCTGGAAACAGGCTGGATTGTGGTGAATAACTCACTATATTATGCAGGAGTCAATAGAAAATTATTGCGCAGGATTCACAACTGGAAACTTGGTGATTATACAATAATTCTGCTGGATAAAATATGCGTCATATCCCGACATCGCGACGGTTGGTGCTTGAATGTCTTTTTCATTCTCTACGCGGATTAAAATTCGATTCGGAATATGACTTGGCAACAAGCAAGAGGCAAGCGTGACAAGCACGGTCATAACGAAGGCGAGCCAGACGGTTTTCTTCATAACAATAAATTTGCCATTTATCTGACAGAATTAACAAGCGGAGACAATCCTTGAATCCGCACTTCCAGTTTGTCGCCACTTTGGATCGGGCCGATGCCGCTGGGCGTGCCGGTGAGGATCACGTCGCCGGGCAGCAGCGTGAGGTTGGTCGAAATGAAACTCACGAGTTCGGCAGGTTTGAAGATGATCTGCCTGGTGTTCGAGTTCTGGCGCAACAGGCCGTTCTGGAAAAGCTGGATGTTCAACTGCGCCGGATCAATCTGGGTTTCCACATACGGGCCGAGCGGCGTGAAGGTGTCGAACGATTTCGCCCGCGCCCACTGGCCGTCGGATTTTTGAATCGTGCGGTCGCTGATGTCCTGCGACGCGGTGTAGCCGAAAATGTAGCGCGACGCCTGCGTGGGCGAGACGTTGCGGATTTTGCGGCCGATGACGATGCACAATTCCGCCTCGTAATCCGTGCGGTGTTGTGGAAATGGAATTTCAATCTTCCCGCCGTCGGGCAGCAGCGAGGTCGTGGCCTTGAACCAAAACAACGGCTCTTTCGGCAATTCACGTTTCATCTCGCGCGCATGGTCGGCATAATTAAGCCCGACGCAGATGATTTTTGCCGGCACGACGGGAACCAAAGTCTTCACGCCCTTGCGCGGCGTCGGATTGCGGTCAAACGATGGCGAGCCAAACACGTCGCCGCGCAGACGGAATAATTCACCGTCCACGACCTTCGCTTGGAAAATGTCCAAGCCCTTCTGAAATCGTCCAATGGCTGCCATGATGATTTACGATTTTTGATTTATGGTTGATGATTTCACCGGCACGGGAAGTTTAATCCCACAAATCATAAATCGTAAATCTTAAATCATAAATAAAACCGCATTGTTGCCGTGCAACGAATTTCCAGCTACAGTGTCCGCGTGAACAGGCTGACGAAACAGGAACAGTTGTTTCTAATCATTGTTTTGGGACTGTTGCTGACGGGCATGGCGGTGAAAACGTATCGCACCGCGCACCCGCCGACGGCAATTGTTCAACAAACAAAATAATTTTGGTGCGGCGAGGCTACTGACGAGCCGGCTCGCGAGGACGCTCGCCCCACCGAGTTGGAAACCTTAAAATGCACGAAATCAATTTCGACGAAGCCGTGGAGCAAATCCTCGCGAAGGATTCGCGCTTTGCGCGTGACGCTTATTTGTTTGTGCGCGAGGCGCTCGACTTCACGCAGAAACTCATCGGCAGGGAAAATCGCGGGGGCATCCGTCACATCACAGGGCAGGAGCTGCTCGACGGCATCCGGCAGTTTGCGCTCCAGCAATTCGGCCCGATGACCGTGACCGTGTTCGAGGAATGGGGCGTGAGAAGCTGCCGCGACTTTGGCGACATCGTTTTCAACATGGTGGAGATCAGCCTGCTCGCCAAGACCGACAATGACAGCCGCGACGATTTTCAAAACGGCTACGATTTCACCGGCGCTTTCCGCAAACCGTTCTTGCCGCAAGGCAAATTGAAATCGGAGACGAAGCCGGCGGTCAATTGAACCGAATCACGTGATTTTGCGGTAAATCGGCTTCGGCACGATGATGGCGGCGAAACATCTGCCGCGAATCTCAATTTCAACCTGCGTGTCCGGCTTTGAGAATTCCGGCGGCACAAATCCCATGCCGATGCCAAGCCCGAGCGAAGGACTTTGCGTGCCGCTGGTCGCTTTGCCGATATGCGTGCCGTTTGAACAGATTGGATAATGCGGGCGGGGCGGCGCGGATTTGCCCGTCATTTTGAAGGCAACCAATTTCTTTTTCACACCGTTTGTTTTTTGCGCGGCCAAAATCTCTCGGCCAATAAAATTTTCTTTTTCGAGCGACACAAAAAAACCGACGCCCGCTTCAATCGGCGTCGTGTTCTCGTCCAATTCATGGCCGTAAAGCGGATAGCAGACTTCCGTGCGCAGAGTGTCACGCGCACCGAGGCCGCACGGCCTGATTCCGAACGGCGCGCCGGTTGCGAGGATTTTATTCCAGATATGACGGATTGCCTCGTCGGAACCGACAATTTCAAACCCGTCTTCGCCCGTGTAGCCCGTTCGCGAGACGAGGACGCTTTGATTTTCAAATTTGAATCCGCCAATCTGGTTTTTCGTCAAGTCCGTCACTTGAGCGGCACGCATCGCGGAAATGGACGCACCGGGAACCGCGGCGTTGATGAAATCCTTCACGCGCGAGCCTTGCACGGCCACGGCCGAATAATTGTGCGAAGCGTCAGTAAGATTTAATTCATTTTGTCTTGGAAATTTCGCGGCCTGCGTTTTCAACCACGCGACATCGGGTTCGACGCGCGAGGCGTTGATGATCAGAAAATATACGCCATCGGAAAGTTTGTAGGCGTAAAGGTCGTCAATCACGCCGCCGTGTTCGTTGCACATCAAGGTGTATTGGCCTTCGCCGGCCGCGAGCTTGCGGATGTCGTTCGTGAGCGTGCGATTGAGAAACTCCTCTGCGCCCGCGCCGCTGACGGTGACTTCGCCCATGTGCGAGATGTCGAAGATGCCGGCAGCGTTGCGGACGGCGAGATGTTCGTCGGTGATGCTGGTGTATTGCACCGGCATTTCCCAGCCGCCGAAATCAATCAGCTTCGCGCCAAGTTTTTGGTGCGCGGAAAAAAGTGCGGTGCGTTTTAACATGAAATTATTTTAGCCACGGATGGACACAGATTAACACAGATGAAAACTTTTTGTCCGCAGATTACACAGATTTTCGCAGATTTAATTTTTAGTTTTAGTCTGCGTAATCCGCGAAACCTGCGGATTATTTTTCCTATCTGTGCTTCATCTGTGAAAATCTGCGGCTAGAATCATCCCCACTTTTCCGTTTTCATTTGTTCCTTCGGCGCGCCGAGTTCAAAGACGAGTGATTCGGCGAATTCCACGAGCAGGTTCGGGCCACAGGCGTAAAAAACTGTGTTCGCCAGATCGGTCACCTGCGATTTGACCCACACGGAATCAATGCGCCCGGTGCGGCCGGTCCAATTATCTTCAGGCGTCGCGCGCGTGCAGGTGACGTGAAACTTGAAATTTGGATTTTCCTTTTCCAGTTCGCGGAATTCGGCGTTGAAAATAATATCCTTCGGCTGGCGAACGGTATAAAGCACGATGATTTTCGTCTCCAATTTGCGCCGCGTCGCTTCGCGCACATAGGCGCGGAACGGCGTCACGCCCGAACCGCCGGCGATACAGACGAGATGCTTGTCCGCCTCATAGACCGGCAGGAATTTTCCGACCGGCGGGATGACGAACAGTTTGTCGCCGGGCTTCGCCCAGTCCACGATGCGCGTGCCCATCTTGCCGTCGCGCTTGACGGTGACTTCGTAAAAGCCGCGATCCAGGGCGCAGGACGAGAGCGAATAGGCGCGCTTGTAATTGGTCGTGTCCGGCCAGTAGAGCGTGATAAACTGCCCGGTCTTGAAACCGGGATTGTGGCCGTCGGGCCATTTGAGGCGGATGGTTTTGGTGTCGGGCAATTCCATCGTCGCCAGTTCGACGGGCATTTCGAGAATTTCTTTGGGCATAAAATTTTAACGCGCGGGAAAAGTTATTGAATTTTCAGAACGCCAGCAAGTTTTGTCGCGTGCGTGAAGGTTTTTTGCGGCGGAACGGGCTAGAATTTCCAGGATGTTCCGATTTTGGCGCGTGTCGAGGAGCCGTTTGATGAGTGCATGGTTCCTGAATGATTATGCTGTTGATTTGCGAATTAAATGTGCGTCAATCGCCTTAAAAAAGTCAATGCCAAAAGCAAAGAACCGGCGGACTGTCTCCAGTCCGCCGGTTTGAATTTGAATTTCGCTTACAGCCCCTTGCCGATCATGAATTTCAGCAAGTCGGCCACGCGGCAACTGTAGCCCCACTCGTTGTCATACCAGCTCACGAGCTTGAAGAAACGCTTGTTCAGCTCGATGCCGGAGCCGGAATCAAAAATAGATGACGATTTGCTGTGGATGAAATCACTGCTCACCACTTCGTCGTCGGTCCATTCAAGGATGCCTTTGAGATAGGTCTCGCTGGCCTTCTTCATCGCGGCGGAAATTTCCGCGTAGCTCGTTTCTTTCACCGTGCGGACGGTGAGGTCAACGACGGAAACCGTCGGGGTCGGCACGCGAATGGACATGCCGGTCAACTTGCCCTTCACTTCGGGGCAAACGAGGCCGACGGCTTTCGCCGCGCCAGTCGTGGACGGAATCAAATTGATCGCCGCACTGCGTCCGCCCTTCCAATCTTTTTTGCTCGGGCCGTCCACGGTCTTTTGCGTCGCGGTGTAACTGTGAACGGTCGTCATCAGTCCTTCCTCGATGCCGAAACCTTCCTTGAGCAAAACGTGGACGAGCGGCGCGAGACAGTTCGTGGTGCAACTGGCGTTGGAAACGACGTGATGCGTGGCCGCGTCATATTTCTCGTGGTTGACGCCGACGACGACGGTGATGTCCTCGTTTTTGCCGGGCGCGGAAATGATGACCTTCTTCGCGCCGGCGGTGATGTGGCCGTAGGCGGATTTGGGATTGGCCTTGTCGGCGTCGGTGAAGAGGCCGGTGGATTCGATGACGACGTCCACGCCTAATTTTTTCCACGGCAGTTCCGCCGGCGTCTTGGCGCTGACGACATGAATTTCCTTGCCGTTGACGATGAGCACGTCGTCCTCCGACTTGTCGGCGGCGGATTTCTTGGAGCCGACCGTGCCGGCGAAGCGGCCCTGCGTGGAATCATATTTGAGCAGGTAGGCGAGGTTGTCGGCGGGCACAATGTCCCCGACCGCGACGACTTCGACTTCCTTCCCGATAAGACCTTGTTCGGCGATGGCGCGAAAGACCAGGCGCCCGATGCGACCGAACCCGTTGATTGCAACTTTGACAGGCATAATTTTATTTTTTTCTGTTGGTGGAATTAATTTCCTTAAACCGACGGGCAATTTTAACAGCATCCGGCAAATGGTCAATGAAGAATTCAGAAACAACCGGACGTCCGAAATTATTTTCGGGATTATGCACTTCACAAATGCTGGCCTGAAAACGGGCTGGATTTGAACACTGCGCACTTTTTCTACTTTTTGCGCTTGGCGTTCTTCTTTGGCTTCGTCGGTTTGATGAGCGAAACTTTCCGCATCATGCCGTCGAAGCGCGACGGCTGGATTTGTGGCTTCGTTTTCACTTTAATTTGACGGGAAAGGCAGTGAACGGAACGATTGCCACGCTTAAAAGATCAACGTAGTATCGTCAGCATTCAAAAATGGAAATCAGGCAGCCGTATGAAAGACAGCGCAGCAAAGTCTAAAACGAAAATAAACCGTGGCGTTCCTTCATCATTGAAGCAGACGGCACAGAAGTATCTGGCCGACAAATCGGAACAAGAGCGGACACGGCTGTTGGGACGGCAAGCCAAGACTGCTTTTGGCCGTAAAAGGAGCGGCAAACTTTTGGGGGCATTCAATGCGTGGCAAAAGTGGGAACTGGAATTGTTGGGCAAATATCCTGATGAAGAAACCGCCGGGCGAATTGGCCGTTCCATAAAAGCCGTCACAAGTCGGCGACGCAAGCTCCGCATTCCGATGTTCAACAGCGGCGTCCAGCGTTGGCAGAAATGGGAAAAGGAATTGCTGGGCAAAATCAGTGACAGGGACTTCAGCAGCCAAACAGGCCGGAACCTAAAAGCGGTCCGAAATATGCGCTGTTTTTTGGGCATTGAGCATTGCGGCGGTCCGATGACAAGACTGTGGAAAAAACGGGAATTACGATTGCTTGGGAAATACCCTGACAGGGAAGTTGCGCGGCTGATTGGACGATCCCATCAGTCGGTCAGGGCCGCGCGCTATGCGCATGGCATTAAAAGTTTTTACGGCGTGGCACGGCGCTGGAACCGGCGGGAAGACAAGTTATTGGAACGGTTTAACAGCGCCGAAGTCGCCAGACGCACGGCACGCTCGCTGGAAGCAATCAGGAAGCGCAGACAATTTTTGGGGCTCCCCCCACCTCCATCTTTCAAGACCTGGTCAAACACAGACCTTGCCTTGTTGGGAACCATGCCCGATTCGGAATTGGCAAAAAGGCTTAATCGGACCGATTGCGCCGTTAGATACCGCCGGCTGAAAGAGGGCATTCTGCCATGTAATGACCCTCGTTACCGGCGTCCTCGTCCCCCACATCCCAAAGCGTGGTCTGCGGCGGACGAGGCTTTGCTGGGAACAATGACCGATTCCGAACTTGGCAGGCGCATTCATCGCACGACCGAAGCTGTCAAATCGCGCCGCAAGAAGAAAGGCGTCTTGTCTTTCATTCGCCAGCGACGGTGGAACGAAGGTGGAAGACGGGATTGTCTGGCGAGTAAGGGCTAATTTTTCTACTCGTCGCTGAATCCGAACTCCTTTTTGAAGTGAACATCCGCCTCGCGAGGCAAGCTGTTCTACCGTTTGACCCAGCAGTCCGTTCAGGTCTCGCCAGTTACGTTCAAAACCCTCGCACAGCACAAGGCGTTGCGTCAGATGGAGTCATGTCAATATCCCACTGCTACTCTATTTACGCCGTGCCGCAGACGCGACGGTAAAGTGCCTCGTATCGCGGCACGATGACTTCGGCGGAAAAGTGTTCGCGGGCGCGCTGCCGTGCAGTCCGGCCCAGCACCGCCCGGCGTGCCGGGTCTTCAATCAGATTTTCAACCGCACGCGCGAGCACACCGGCATCTTCGGAAGCGACCAGGGTTCCGCTGACGTTGTCCTGGATCACTTCCGGGATGCCGCCGACATTGCGGGCGACGCTTGGACACGCGAAGAACATCCCTTCGAGGATGCTCAGGCAAAAACTTTCCGAGTCCGACGTGAACAGGCCAAGGTCGGCGGCCTGCAGGTAATCTTCGATGTCGTTGACCTTCTCGCGGACGATCACTTGTTTGTCCAGACCGAGCCGTCGCACGACGCTGGCGAATGGCTCGAAGACTCCACCGGCAAGGATGACGAGCTTGAACGAATCGCGACGCTGGATGCGCGCGACCGTTTCCAGCAGCAGATCAATCCGCTTCAACGGACGCAGGTTGGAGGAATGGAAAATTAAGGCTTCATCGCGCAGGCCGAGTTCACGTCGCATTTCCTCGCGCGAACGCCGGGGCGGACGCGGCTCAAAAAAATTGTGGATGACTTCCATCGGCCCGTCAAAGCCGAGCACGCGCTGCGTTTCCTGTTTCAAAAAATTTGAAACGGTCGTGACGGCATCAGAATGAGTCAAGGCGTGGTGGATGGCCGGGCCATAGCCCGGATCAGCGCCGAGCAATGTGGTGTCCGTGCCATGCAAGGTGGTGACGATGCGCGGCTGCTGCTCCGCTGGCAGCATGGAACGCGCAAGGATTGCGGCCGTCGCGTGCGGCACTGCGTAGTGAACGTGGAGAACGTCGAGCTGATGGTCGCGGCTCACCTCGGCCATTTTCACCGAGAGCGGCAGCGTGTAGTCGGGATATTTGAAAAGGTCGTAATCGTTGATCGCCACCGGATGAAAAAAAAGTCGCGGCGCGTCCGCCGTCATTCGGAACGGGCGCTCGTAACTGATAAAATGAACTTCGTGTCCGCGACTGGCAAGTTCCACGCCCAGCGCCGACGCAAGAATGCCACTCCCGCCGACCGACGGATAACACGTGATGCCGATTTTCAATGGGCGTTCCATGTCAGAAACGTCGCGCACCTCGGCCCGCGTGAGCCAGCGATTCAAACACCAGCGGCTCGTTGGGGAACAGTGCGATGCCATGTCCAACGCCAGCCCGCGCGCCGAACAATTGCGACCGGGTGAGCTGCAACTCGACATAGTTCCGGGCGGACGTTTGCGACGCGTGTGCGTTCATTGCCGCAGTCCAAGCCGAAATCGTTTCCGGCGAGGAAACATCAATCAGCACCGGCGTGATGTCGCGCGGCTCCGCTTCCGGCGTCACCGCATAAAAAAACAATTGTTCAATTGAGTGTGGTTTGTGCTGGCGCAGTTCTTTCAGACCGCCGTAGCGCGCCAGACGCGCTGCGTCACGCACCAGTTTTCCCAGCCGCCAATGATCAGGATGCTGGTTTTCAACAACGCTCGGCGCGAGCACGATACAGGGACGGATGCGCCGGATGATCTCCGCCAGCTTAATCGCATGGGCGGCGCGGATTTCCAGATGCGCGTCGCCGTCGAGTTTGAGAAATTCAACCGTCGCGCCCAAAATTTTCGCCGCGCGCCTGGACTCGGCAGTGCGTTGTTTTGGCGTGCCATGACTGCCAGACTCTCCGCGCGAGCAAATGACAAAATGCACCGCGCGACCTGCGCGCGTCTCATTCGCAATGACGCCGCCACAGCCAAACTCAATGTCGTCGGGATGCGCCCCGAAGGCGAGCAACGGTGCAAAATCAGTATGGTTCGGTGTAGGCTTCATCGGATCGGTCAATGGCGTCGCGGGCGGCAAAATTGATTTCAGGAGTTTCTTCGGTGCGAAGATAATCCTTCTCGCCCGCGCCGGCAATGTAATGTGTGCAATGCAGCACGGATTGCATCCAGCGCAATCGCACGTCACGCGCCGGGCTGATTTGCTCCTTGGTGAACACGGTCAGCGGCAGCGTCACGAACGAATCGCCGCCTTCGTGCAATTTCAAAACTCCGTCATCCAGACGCGCACGGACAATTTCGTTTTCATGTGGAACATCCACGAAAAACTCGGAAATGTCGCAGGCCGCGCGCCGAAAATCCGGGTCGCTCGAACGCGCCACGCGGATGCCATCCAGCAAACCCATGAGGCGATACATTTCCAAACAGAAGTCCGCGACGTTGGTGGCGGAAATTTTTTTGAAAATTTCAATCAGCGGATGGTCAATATAGTTGGGCAATTGAAGCGCGGTTTTTTCCTGCCAACCGTCGGAAATTTTTTTGAGGTGCAGCGGCGAGAACTTGCGCTGGATTTTGTTTTCCACGGCGAAGTTCAGTTGTGCCGGCTCATTCGTCTTGCGATGTCGCAAAATGGTTCGCGTTTCACGCGGATCGTGGTCGCTGTCGTGGCAGAAGAAAACGATTTCGCCGCCGATTTCCGATTGCAGCCGGCGCGCCGTCTGGATTTTGGCAAACAGAAATCGTTTCGGAAAAAACCCGCAGGGCTGCTGGCCGAAACAGATGACGGGCGCGGCATTCATATTGGATCCGGTCGGGTTTTAGCCTTGTCGCCGAAAATCAGTTGAAGGACGACACTGAAAATAACACACGCAGCGACGCCGATTGGGTTCAGCCAGAGATAGCCGATTTCGTGAGCCGGATAAATCTTGCCAAAAAGGAAAAGCGCCAGAACGAAAATCTGCGCCGCCAGGGCCGCCAGAAAAACCGCCGAGCCGCCGACGTGTTTCAGAAAGAACGCCACGACGAACACGCCGAGGAGCGCCGGGTAAAAAATCGAGGCCACGATGTTCAGCCCTTCGATGAGATTCTCGGCGGAGCTCACATAAAGCGCAAAGCCGATTGCGAATAATCCCCACAGCGCAGTGAACCATTTTGCGTTGCGGACATTTCTCGCTTCGTCGTGCGCGGCGAGCGGGCGGAAATGGCGCCACAAATCAATCGTGCTGGTCGTGCCGAGCGCGTTCAGTTCGCCGGCCTTGGAAGAAAGCGCGGAGGCAAACATCACCGCGATCAGCAGGCCGACGACTCCGTGCGGCAGTTGCGTCAGGATGAAGGTGATGAAGACGTAATCCGAATCTTTGACCTGCGCGTTTGGGTCGGCGGCTTTCAATGCGTCACGCGCTTCTTGCCGGACAGCGTTCGCAGCTTTTTGCGCCCCGGCCATCGCGCTGCGCGCGGCGGATTCCTGCGCGGCATCGCCGTGATCGCGGGCGGCGACCCACGCGCGGATCTTCGTCTGTTGGTCGGCGTGAACCACGCTGTATTTTTCCTCGATGGCCTTGAACGTCGCGCCTTGCGGGCTCTCGACATGACTCCGCCACTCGGTTTGGTTGAAGAACACCGGCGTGTCCGGCTGGAATTGATAGAACACAAACAGCATCGCGCCGAGCAGGACGATGAAAAACTGCATTGGGATTTTGAAGACAGCATTGAACATCAAACCCAGCCGGCCTTCGCGCAACGCCGCGCCGCCGATGTAACGCTGCACCTGCGACTGGTCGGTGCCGAAATAGGAGAGCGACAAAAATAATCCGCCGAGCATCCCGCTCCAAAAGGTGTAGCGCCGCTTCAAATCCGGCGTGAAATCCACCGCCTGCAATTTGCCCATCGCGCCGGCGATGTGCAGCGCGTCGGCAGGCAGCTTCGTCAGCAGCACGGCGAACGCGGTGATCATGCCGCCGAAGATCACGGCCATCTGCCATTTTTGGGTGAGGTTCACCGCCACGCTGCCACCCGTCACGGTATAGACGATCACGAGCAGTCCGGTGAAAATAATCGTGAGGTCGAGCCGCCAGCCCAGCACGGTTGAGAGAATGATGGCCGGCGCATAAATCGTGATGCCCGCCTGCAAGCCGCGTTGCAAAAGAAACAGCGACGCGCCGAGCAGCCGCGTCTTCGTGTCAAAGCGTTTTCCGAGATATTCATAGGCGGTATAGACGTCGAGC
>Ga0207933_1002771_pt1 | contig 10965 bp, 13 predicted proteins | sample NGESurdeep092012_4_FD_184488 | JGI IMG/M metagenome (GOLD analysis project Ga0207933, IMG submission 184488) | Arctic peat soil microbial communities from Barrow, Alaska - NGEE Surface sample F53-3 deep-092012 (SPAdes) | ecosystem: Environmental > Terrestrial > Soil > Wetlands > Peat ...
GCTTGGATATCGGAGCCCAATTGAGTTCGAGGATCAACACGCCGACCAGACTGTCAATCCAACACCCTAATCCCTGTTCACCCCCCGGGGTGCAGTCCATAATTCCCTGTTATGCCGAAATCTTTCCCTGTTATCTTTTGCAGGGAATTCAACCAAGAGCCCCCATGGCTGTTGCGTTTTGTGCTCACGGCGGCGGCATTTCAGGGCGGATTTTCCGAATTTCCCTGTAAATTTCCCTGTTAGCAGGGAATTTGAGGCGGAGACTTGTCCGATCAGGACTGTCCCCTCAGCCAAAACCCTAACTTAACTCCTTCAACAAGTGTCAGACGTGGGTGTGACTGTTTTCCCGCATCACATGGCTCGCCCCGATTCCGTCCTTTGCCATGCGGGAACGCGAAGGCGATCGAGCACAAATAGTCTGATGGCCGAGGATAGATTGCTCTGCTGGCGCGAACGGTCGATGTCGGCAACCATGTTCGACAGCGTCACGCGTTGGCTCTGCGCGATGTCTTTCAAACCGCGCCAGAACGCGTCCTCGAGACTGACGCTGGTCTTGTGTCCAGCAAGCACGATCGAGCGCTTGACGATGGGCGATTTCATTTTTGTTTCCTTTTGCAAGGCACAAACATACCAGCAAAAGAATGAGTTTGCTATTAAAAGTTGTACTCTGAGAAAATATATCCCAAGGTAGTATCATGCCGTCTTTTGATTTGAAGACGTATCCGCGCACCACCGAAGCGGATCGGATTACCGGCGCGGGAACTTTTTCTTATCCTTATCTCGACTCAGCTGCCCGCTAGCCATTACCCATTCGCCTGTTCAGACAGAATCAAAATATTCGGAAAGTTTTATCGCGGGTAGCAGCGTACGGCCCTCCAAACGCTTTGCCGATTTTTCTTTCGCACGCACCGGTATTTTACCGTCAAAGTTTTCAGCTCATTTCATGCATCATTTACGCCGTCATGTTGTATTCGCTTCGCAAGCAATTTTATTTTTCACTTCGGAGGAGACGCTATGAACACTTATCGCCTGCTGCACGTAGAAGACGAACCGGACATCCGCGAAGTGGTGGAAATTTCTCTTTCACTCGATCCCGGCATTACACTGATGAGTTGCGCCAGCGGCACCGACGCCTTGCTGACCGCTGCCGAATGGAAACCCGACGTCATCCTCCTCGACGTTATGATGCCGGGGATGGACGGCCCGCTGACGCTCACGCATCTGCGCGAGAACAAGAGCACTGCAAATATTCCGGTTGTGTTCATGACGGCGCGTGCGCAAAATCGCGAGGTCGAACATTTCCTTTCGCTCGGCGCGGCGGGGGTGATTCCCAAGCCTTTCGACCCGATGACGCTGGCCACGGTCCTGCGTGCTTACTTGCCCGCCGAACATCCCCTTCACTAAGCAGCGGCCCGTTTCAGGCGCGGCTTCTGCTGTGTATAAAGTTAGGCCAGCCTCTATTGGCTCTGCTGCGCCGCAAAATCCCGTGAATGATTTTCTAAAGATGAGGAAATCGGCAGTGATTTATTGTCGTCCGCCGAAGGCGAATGCAACTATTTGACCGGTTTTGCTATCATTCCAGGGCGCCGAGAATTTGTCTCAACGCACCGGCGCTGCCAGGGTACGTAGCCTCGAGTCGACGCGAAACTCCATTTTCACCAAACGAAATTGTTAATCCCTCTCAGCCGCAAAACAGTGCGCACGCGAGAATATGGGCTAGGCAGCGAACCGATTGTGGATCATTCTGGGAGAGTGCCTAATAAGCACAAATTAGAAACGGGACAGGGGGAGTGAACACCGTGGCTCAAACAATTGAAGCATTTGTCGGCAGCGCATTGGATGAGGCGAGGATTTCGCCGCTGCATAAGAAAATCGTTGCGCTCATCGCAGCGGGATACTTCTTCGACGTCATCGACTTTACCGTGTTCGGTTCGTTGGTTCCGTTCATTCTGCAGTCCAAGTTTGCGACCGGGCCCGAAGTTGCGGCCATCGGCAGCGCTACCGTATTCGGACTTTTCATCGGCACCGCCGGACAAGGTGAATTCAGCGACCGCTTCGGCCGCCGATTCATTTATCAATTCAACCTGCTCCTGTTCGGCGTATTCACCATCCTCGGAGCGCTTTCCCCGAGTGTCACCTTGCTGGTTGCTTGCCGTTTCATTGCCGGACTAGGGCTTGGGGCCGAGCAGCCATTGGCCTTTGCTTATGCCGGCGAATATGCGCCCAAACGCATTCGTGGCCGTATCCTGGCCATCGTGCATTTCATCGGCGGCGCCTGCGTGTGGCCGATCGGAACGGCGCTGGTGCTCGCATTCGGCGCCTACGCCCCTTCGCCTGAGCATGCATGGCGAGGCGTTTGGCTGCTTGTCGGCATTGGCGCGCTGATTGTTTGGGTGTTCCGCTTCACGCTACCGGAATCGCCGCGCTATCTGGCGACGCATGGCCGCGGCGATGAGGCGCTGGCTGTACTTGCCCGTCTCGGCATCGCGGGACCGAAAGAAAAGCTCACCACCGACGTGGCGAGCGATACCAAAAGCGATCCGTTCAAGGTTGTGTTCCAGCAGTTCCCGGTTCGCGTCATAGCCGGCATGATCTGCTTCACAGCGTTCTTCGGCGTCGCCATCGGACTCGGCGCCTGGCTGCCGAACATCATGAATGCGAAGGGCTTCAGCATCACCAAATCACTGCAATATGTGCTGGCCATGAACTTCGCCGTGCCGTGTGCGAGCATCTTCATGATGTACGCGCTCGACAATTTCGGCCGCAAGATCACCTCGGTTTGCGCCTTCATTGGTGCCGGCATCATGGCGATTGTCTTCGGCAGTGCCACTACCGCGATGCAACTGTTGGTGGCCGGCTTCATCATGATCTTCTTCGTCCAGGTTGCCGGCAATTCGATGCAGATATTCTGCTCCGAAGTCTTCCCAACCAATGCCCGCGCATCAGGCTTCGGCTGGGCATCGGGCATCGGACGGCTGGCCACGGCCTTCATCATGCCTACAATCCTGTGGGTACAGAGCGGCTATGGGCTGACTACGGTGTTCGTCTGCCTTGCTATCTTGCTGGTCATCGCGGCTGGTGCCGTGACGTTGATGGGTCCGGAGTCGCGGCAGAAAGGCCTCGACGAGGTCGCTGCGCCGACAGGCTGATCCAAGTTCGACAAAACTACGGGGCCCGGTTCGGCATAATGCCGGGCCGGGCCCCGCCCATTATGACCGGCAATTTGATAGTCTGATCCATATGACCACTTCCTATCCCGGTGCCAGCGCCAAAAACATCAGCTTCGTGTCACGCTGCGATCAAGGCGGACGGCTAGATGGCGTGCAGGTGCTTGTGCATAAGGGCCACGCCTTCATCGGCCATATGTTCGCCGACGGTTTTTCGGTCGTGGATGTGCGCGATGCCAAGAATCCCAAGACGATCGCTTTCGTCCCGGCGCCGAAAAATACCCGCTCACACCATCTGCAAATTCACGGCGACATTCTGCTTGCCGTGAACGGGCCGAATATCTGGGCCATGCAGCAATATGCCAGCCAAATCGATTACTATGCCAAGTCACTCGCCGATTCCGTTCAAACCGATCAGCCCTATTCCGCCGGCGTGCGGGCGTTCGATATTTCAGATCCTGCCAGGCCGCGTGAGATCGGTTTTCTCAATACCTCAGGATTGGGTGCTCACCGCATATGGTGGGTTGGCGGGAAATACGCCTATGTCTCCGTGCATTTCGGCGGATTCATCGACCACATTCTGGCGATCGTCGATGTATCCAATCCTGCAAAAATGACGCTGGCCGGAAAATGGTGGCTGCCCGGCATGGACCGCGCCGGCGGCGAGACACCGCACGCTAACTTTGGCAAGCGTACGGCGCTGCATCACCTTATCAGCGCCGGAAACATCGGGTATGCCGCCTGGCGCGACGGCGGCTTCACGATTCACGATCTGAGCGATCCGCCCAACCCGAAACTGCTCAGCCACCACAATTACGCACCGCCCTTCGGCGGCGGCGCGCATACGCCGTTGCCGCTGCCCAGCCGCAAGCTACTGGTGCTGGCCGACGAGGCGACCTCGTCAAACTGCGCCAATGGGCTCGCTTATACTTGGATGATCGACGTGCGTGACCCTTCAAATCCGGTGTCGATTGCGACGCTGCCGACGCCGACGGAAGAAAATTTCTGCGCCAAGGGCGCGAAATTCGGGCCGCACAATCTGCATGAAAACCGGCCCGGCTCGTTCCAGAGCGAAGACACGGTATTTGTCACCTATCACAACGCCGGTGTACGCGTGCACGACATCCGCAACGCCTTCGAGCCCAAGGAAGTCGGCTATTTCGTGCCGCCTGCGCCGGAGAAAGTTGTCGACCAGCGGCCCAATCCCGCCAAGGTCATCCAATCCTGCGACGTGTTCGTTGATAAAGACGGCTTGATGTTCCTCACCGATACCAATGCGGGTTTTTATATCCTGCAATACGAGGGAAAGTGAGGGAGTGCGTATGATGGAAAAGTTCGGGCGCTTGGCGCTGCACATGTGGACCATCGACACCACGCCGCTGGCGACCGCGCTTGATGCAGCCAAACAAGGCGGTTTCGACGCTGTCGAGTTGCGCCGGACCGATTTCAAGCGCTGCTTCGACGCCGGCATGTCGAATGCGCAAGTGCTTGAACTGATCAAGAAGGCCGGGATCCCTGTCGGCGTGCTCGGCGTCGAATATGGCTGGCTGTTCGCCACCGGCGAGGAAAGCAAGCGGCTGTTCAAGGTATTCCGCGAGTCTTGCGAGAACGCGGTGGCGCTTGGTTGCGACACGCTTATGAGCGCGCCCGGCCAAGTCAACGGCACGATCAAGGACGCGATCAGGTATTTGAAAGACGCGGGCGACATTGCCGCAGAATACAAATTGAAGCTTGCCATCGAGTTCAATTCGCAACACGACGTACTCAACAGCCTCGCCGTGCTCACCGAATTGATCAACGGCACCGACAAGCCGAACTGCGGCTTCCTGATCGACGCCTATCACTTCACGCGCAGCGGCGCCGGCGGGCGCGGCTTTGAAAACGTGCCGGCCGACAAGATCTATTGCTTCCAGTATTCCGATGTGTCGCCCAATCCAGTCACCGGGATTCGCCGACCGACTGACCGCCTGCCGCCTGGCGAGGGCATCGTCAAATGGCGCGAGATGCTCGGCCTCTTGGCGGAAAAGGGTTACACCGGGTATCTCTCCTACGAAGCGCCCAACCCCGAGCAATGGGCGCGCTCACCTTATGATGTCGCGCGCGAGGGCGTCGAGCTTACGCGCAAATTCTTGCGGGACGCTGTTCCCTCTTACGTTAGTTGAGGTGCGCCATGGCTGAAGAACTCCCGGTATTTCTTGGACTGAACGATAAGACCATCACCGATATCCCCAAAACCGTCGAGAAGCAGCGCTATATGACGTCGGTCGCTCCCAAGGCCGCCAATCCCGGCAAATGGGTCGAGCAACCCCGCATGCCGATCCCGACCGGCGAACACGCCGTGATCGAATGCCAGAGCAAGATCCATTCGATCGCCGGCTACGCCAAGCACCGCGTCGATCAGAATTTCCATCAGGTCTATGACCCGGGGACCAAAACCTGGTCATTAAAGGCACCCTTCCCGCACCCGTGCAATCACGTTGCCGGTGTCTCGATCGGGACAAAAGTTTACACCTTTGGCGGCTTCGTCGAGCAGAACCGCTGCCCCCATTCCAAATGCTTCGTCTACGACACCACGACCGACAACTGGACGCCGATTGCCGGATTGTCGCGCCCGCGCGGCGCCATCTCGGCTATCGTGCTTGACGGTAAAATTCATCTGCTCGGCGGTCGCGACGTGCGCTCGGTCGAATGGCACGAGGTCTATGATCCGGAGACCAATAAATATTCGGACCGCGCCAGCATGCGTGGTTCGACCGGCACGCAGCCCTTTGTCGGCCAGCGCGATCACATGGGCGTCGCCGTGGTGGACGGAAAAATCCACGCCATCGCCGGCCGCATGGACAGCTACGACTTCAACACAAGTCTGAACGCTGTCTATGATCCCAAGACCGACGGATGGACTTTTCGTGCGCCATTGCCGACTGCGCGCAGCGGTCCGTCTTGCGTCTATATCGACGGCAAGATCATCGTATTTGGCGGCGAGGCCACCGGCCGTGTGTTCGGCACCAATGAAGGTTACGATCCCAAGACCGACACTTGGGAAGCGCTCACGCCGATGGCGATTCCGCGTCATGGCCTGCATGGCGCGACCTGTGCAGTGATCGGCAATATGGTGCATGTGCCGGGCGGTGGGCCGGTGCCCGGCGGCCAGGTGCAGGGCGCCTACCACGACGCCTTCACTTTCGGATGAATGAGCAACAATGTCGCGCACGGCGGACGTCGCAACCGGAATTTATCGCGCCGTGGCGCTGATCGACATCGACGCGGTTTCACTCACAAAAACGACCGCCCCGCGGGAAGGCGGCCGTCTTTTTGCGGAGGCTAAAATCTTATCGCGCGGGGTGCAGATCAATTCCGGCCACACCGACCGCCAGGTTGAGACCCGCCTGCCCCTGCACCGAGAGCGGCTGCAATTCGACCGTACGGTTCGAGCCGCCGACCAATACGTTAGCGCCGACGCCGGCGCCGACTGTCGCTTCCGCGGAGGCGCCAGCATAGTGACCGGCCAACGCGCCAAACCGGCGATTAGTGGGAGCATAAACCGCCCAGACCATCTCGCCACCAGCGGTGGCACCGAGGTCGAGACCAAATTTACTGATCGATCCAACGTAAACCTCGCGCGGTCCCGGCTGCGACGGCGTGAACATGCAGGTCAAATGCTTGTGCGACGTGATGATCAATCCGATGCCGGCGGAAATATCGCAAGTCAGCGTGCCGGCCTTGGTCCGCTCATGTTGTGCCATGGCCGAGCCCGGTATCGCGACCGCTGCGGCGAGCGCCAAAGCGGCAAAAGCTTGATGATGCCGATGCATGTCAAACTCCACTTTTGATTATATTGCCCTATAACGTAAAGGGCCGCAAAAAGTTCCCGGCGCTCTCGCGCATAAAACGCATGGAAATTATTGGGACTAAAAGAGTGAATTACACGACGCAACGACCGGCCACATTAGCACCCGCAGAGTTCGATAGCGGACTGAACGCCGGCTCACAGCCAATCATGAGCGGCGCATGAGGTCTCTGCTGCCTACCTATATCTGTCGGCAGCGGCAGACGGTCACCTTTATGCGTGCGGTCGACGAATTGATTGGGCACCACCACCAGCGCGTTCACCGGCTGCGCACGGATCGCCAAGCCTAGCCCCGCCCGAGGCGCGATAAAGTCCAGCACCAACATCACCAAGATGCCTGCCAGCAGATATGAAGCAACGCCGCGCATTGATGATCTCCATCGACCTCGATTGATGGGTTGTCGTTATGTCTTTGTTATGTGGCTGCAGGGAAACGAACGGTAGGGATAAAGGTTCCCAGCCTGTTTAGAGCGCTGCGAGCATCTGGCTCTCGGGAATTTCGATATGGCAGCGCAAACCATCCGGCTCGAAAGCCATGTCAACCTTGGCATCGAGCGCGCGAGCGAGGTTACTTTCGATCACCATGCTGCCGAATCCGCGCTTGCGCCTGCTCTTCACCTTCGGCCCGTTTTGTTCGCGCCAATCGATCATCAGCACATGATCTTGCAACGTCCAAGTGATTGACACGCGCCCACTCGGCAGTGACAGCGCGCCGAATTTTGCGGCGTTGACAGCTAATTCGTGCAGCGCCAAGCCGAAATTCTGCGCCGCCTCGGGTTTGAGCGCGGTCGGCGGACCGTCAATGGCCAACTGTTCCTCTGCGTTGCCGATATAAGCGCCCAGTTGCGATTGAATCAATTCGCGCAATGAGGCCCCATACCAGCTCTCCCTCACCAGTAAGTCGTGCGAGGCTGCCAAGGCCTGCAGGCGGTTTCCGAACTGGTGGAGAAATCCCTCGACTGACCCGGCATGTCGAGCAGTCTGTCGTGCCATGCCCTGGATAACCGCCAGCAAATTTTTCGACCGGTGCGTGAGTTCGCGCATCAAAAGCCGCAGATGTGCTTCACTTTCCTTACGCTCAGTGACGTCGATCGCCGCGCAGGCCAACCCGACGATGTCGTCGGTTTCATCACGCAACGGTTCGATATGAAGATTGTGCCAGCGCGTTCCTGATGCGCCTACGATCGCGATTTCCGAGCTCTTGGGCTGACCGCATGCCAACACTTCGCGCTTGTCCGCAGTGACGGCGGCACCGGCAGCCTGCGGCAATATTTCCAGATCGGTGCGACAGAGTATCTCCTCGACCGAGTGTTCGAATAATGGATTGCTGATCGACGTGTAATGCAGGTCCCTGTCCTGCGTGCAGACGGTAACCTGGGAGCCGCGCAGCGCGGCTTCATAACGCGCAAGACGCGAGCGCAGCAGATTAAGTTCGGACCCTTGCGCTCCGACCTGCGCTTCAAGCCGCTGGTATTCCTGACGCAGCGCGGTGAGATCAGCACTAGCCTCAGGCAAATCATGGGCCATGGCGGTCGTTGTTCACTCTAGCTTTCCCGTCGAAGTTCGGCACGCACAAACGGATCGGCTGATCGGGAATCGGAGTCTGGAAGGAATACGGGATGTCACCTGATCTGCTAATCAATGAGGTCAAAGGGCACCTCGTATCGTTCGCCGTACAACGGGGTGTTTTTCACGGCGACAGAATATCTTAACGCGGAAAACTCCGAACGGTTTCATTGATCCCTACGATCATGGAAGCTTCCGGTTGTACCGGTTTGACCGCAGCCATCTCAAGCCGTTCTGGAACCACTTCAGGGCCGATCATGTCCTAACCGGTCCAGTGCGGTTCATGCGAACTTTTAGCCAGCCTTGCGCTCCCGCCGCTTGGCATTGCGTTCAAAGAACAATGCCTGGCTAAGAACCGCCGACACCGTCGACGGCTGGAACGGTTTTGCAATCAAAAACGCAGGCTCCGGCCGCTCGCCAGTGAGGAAGCGCTCCGGATAGGCAGTAATAAAAATAACCGGCACTTCGAAAGTGCGAAGCATCTCATTGACCGCATCCAGACCGGAACTCCCGTCCGCCAGTTGAATGTCGGCCAGAATAACACCTGGACGTTTGACCTTCGCCAGGGCAATCGCTTCGCTATGGGTGCGCGCAACGCCGAGCACGCGATGGCCGAGTCCCTCGACCAGTCCTTCCAGATCAAGCGCAATAAAGGTTTCGTCTTCGATGATCAGCACGTCGGTGGCGATTTCGGCCGCGAGATCGCGCCCGGAATCCTCGACCAATTTGCGCAACGATGGAACGTCGATATCCAGCACTTTGGCAGCATCGTCCTCAGACAAACCTTCCAAAGCAACCAAAAGGAATGCCTGACGTGGCATCGGCGCGATCTGCGCAAGGTGCCTTTCCACCGCCTGATTGGGTTCGGGCGTTCCCGATTTGCCGTTGAGCGCGACCGAATTCCATATTTTGGTGAAAAGCTTGTAGAGCGCGATCCTGGTTGAGGCAGTGTTATCCAGCACCTTGGGGTCCTGAATCAGCGCCTCCAGCGTCGCCGCTACGTAGGCATCACCTGAAGCCTGGCTGCCCGATAGCGCCCGGGCATATCGGCGAAGATACGGCAAATGCTGTGCAACTGTTTGAGATGTCGACAAGAATCCCTCCCGAACCAATATGCCCTGGGTCTCACGGGCAAAGCCCCCAATACGTAGTCGCGCTTACCTGAGCATCTTAACGTGGCCGATGGAAAAAAGTTCCCTATTTATGGAACCATCAGTCAATTCAGGGGTTTTGTATGAACGCCGAATGGGGAGACCTTCGCCCAGGCTAGGGCAAAGGGGATTTTGGGGAAATCGATGACCGAACGCAAACCCGTGGGACAACAAAAACCAATGGAAACCGCGGAAACCCGAAATCGGAAAGCCAACGAAAAACCGGCCAAGCTCAGCCGCGAGGTGCAGGCACGTCTCGGGCAGCAGCTTCGCAACTTGTATGACGATGTGGTGAACCAAGGCGTACCCGACCGGTTCACCGATTTGCTCAACCAGATCAATGGCGACGGCAAAAAGGACGAGAAGTGACGCATGGATGAATCGGTCCGCAAAGCCGTTCTCGGCGCGGTACCCAGTCTCCGCGCATTCGCGATCTCGCTCTGCGGGAACGTGGATCGCGCCGATGACTTGGTGCAAGAAACTTTGATGCGCGCGCTCGCCAATATTGACTCCTTTCAGCCCGGGACGAACATGTCGGCTTGGCTGTTCACGATCTTGCGCAACCATTTTCGCTCGGAGTATCGCAAGCGCCGGCGCGAGGTAGAGGACAGTGACGGCCGTTATGCCGAGAGCCTGAAAACACAGCCCGAGCAACACGGCCAGATCGAATTCCGCGAATTCCGCGAAGCACTGACGCAATTACCGGCCGATCAACGCGAGGCGCTAATTCTGGTCGGCGCATCGGGATTTTCCTACGAAGAAGCCGCAAATATCTGCGGCTGCGCGGTCGGCACCATCAAGTCGCGTGTCAATCGCGCACGCACGCGTCTAGCTGAGTTGATGTCTATCGACGGCGTCGACGATTTCGGGCCAGATGAGCAGACGAGAGCTGTTCTGGCTCGTGGCGGCGAGTAAGTTACGCGCTGCTAAGTCGGCTACTTCTCGGCCACATTGATCGGCGAATATTTCCGCTCCACCGCATCATAAACCGCGATCTGAATCACCGGATAAGTTTCCTTGAGTTTTACAGCAGCCGCCATCGCCTCTTTTGATGTCTCATAGCGCGTTTTCAGCTTGCCATCGACCGACAAGACATAGCCGTCGATCGGCATTGCATTGGCGCTTAGATTGGCCGGCTTTTTTGTTTCTTTGGGCTCCTGGGGCAAAGCTTATTTCCTTTATGTGAGCTCCCGCCTGCAAGAGCGAGAACAGTAGTATTGATTTAAGTTAAGGA
>Ga0207933_1002772_pt1 | contig 10963 bp, 11 predicted proteins | sample NGESurdeep092012_4_FD_184488 | JGI IMG/M metagenome (GOLD analysis project Ga0207933, IMG submission 184488) | Arctic peat soil microbial communities from Barrow, Alaska - NGEE Surface sample F53-3 deep-092012 (SPAdes) | ecosystem: Environmental > Terrestrial > Soil > Wetlands > Peat ...
GGAGGCACTCTCAACTGGGTGACAAGCGAGACCGCTCTCACGCCCAACGCAGCAACGCTCTAAAGTCTTCGCAGGGCGTTCCCAAAGGCAGCAGATTGGTAGCCCGCTCGCCGTATCATCGGCGTCTTCCCTCGGAATCAACATGGCCAGATCCTGCTCGAGCAATACCTCGGCGATGTCTCATGGGACGTGTGCCGGCAAAACCGTTTTGAGATACCGCTGAGCACTGGGAGGCTAACTCTATCTGCAGCAAAGCATTAGCTATTTCTCAAACGTAAATGCGAGCCGTGGAAAATGCGCAGTAGGGGGGTACTGAGGCACGCTTTGATCGGGGATGACCGCGATTACGGCATAGACTCGGGCCGCAGATCTTACTCAACTCCGGCCGTTCAGTGCATCTCCATGTAGTGTACATAACCCCTGCCGAGTTGGAACTCAAAACTGGCCGGCGTCGCCTCGACGTTCCCTATGGACGGATGCTGCCGCGAAAGAGCGCTCGTATAGACGCAGCCGAAGCTCGTCGGGTTGCCAGAGGGCGCGCGGAGGATTTGATAAGTGGTCGGTCGTGTGTTCGCTTCGCCGAGCGTCCGGATTGGCGCGAGATGGCAGCGTGCCCTAGCCTATTGGTGCAGGTGCTAGGCCCCATAAAATCCCCCCAATTACCCTTCTGATGACAATCTCTCCGCATACGTCAGCATCCACCCACTCCGCCGAGGGTCCAAAATTCCCGCCAAATTGCGCGGTGGTATGGGTTCGCCGCGCGACAGACGACGATAAAGCTCGCACTGAAGCGAATGCAGAGGCCTGCGGCCAGCACCGCATCCTGGAAGCGGCGGGGTTTGATACGACCCAGATCACCACGTTCATACTGCTCGGAGTCGGTGGATGGCGCCTCGGTCCAGAGCTGTGCGCACTGATCTCAGCCGTAACTGATGGACGCGTAGTGGCGCTCGCGACGGCGGCAGCACATCGTCTGTCACGTAATCCGGAAGACTTCGACAAGATACTGCACGCGCTGACCAATACCGGTACGTGTCGCGTTCTAATCGCAGGCAAAGAGTTGCAGCACGAAGACCTCTTAGCTTGGCATCTCATCCTTTCAGCGAGTGACAAAGGCCTGGCCCCTCGAAGAGTTGGTGGCTTTAAATAACGTGCGTCAGCCGGCGTCGGCAGTAGCAGCGGCGCGCGTCGTGCAGACTTCTAGACAACCACACGCTATGCTGCGTCGTGCCGTCGCCTGGTTGATCCGGAAGAGTTCGGGCAGGCGTTGGGCGCGCATTTAGGACGTTCGGCGTTCACCGCTAGCGAGATTCGTGCGTTTGACCGAGGCCGCTATCTATCCCACTCGATTCTGTACGGATGGTTTGGCTTAATATCGAGTTTGGGGCCGGGATAGTACGCGTTGTAGTCTTCGCTCGACATGCTGTATACCTGCATGTCGGCACCGTAAGCGAAGCGGCGGAATTGGGCTTCCTTTTCCCAACCGGCGAGCCTCGCCATCGCCATAAGGGTATCGAAGTTCGGCGCCTCGGTTCCTGCCATCCAGTTCAGCACGTTCTGACGCGGAATTGGATCTTGGCGAAACATGGATTGGGCAAGGGCCGCTGCGTACTCGTCGGGATTCGTTGCGCGGTTGCTGTTGGTCCGTGCTCCATAAATCTGCATTGCTTCACGAATACGTTCGCCTAGCTGCTTCAAGTCTCCCATACTCTACCTCGCGGGGTTGTCGGAAGGCTTCAACTTACCGCGATCCAGTGAAAGGGTTAGTCGGCGCGATTCCGCCCAAACCAAATCCACGCGATGCGAAACCACGCGGCGATGATAAGCAACGGAAGCACGACGTAGCTGTCGGGTTTGAGCGTGTCCGCGAGCCACATCAGTGCGACAAAGACGAGCACAATCGTGGCAAATGTGGTCAACGCGAGCTGGCCGAAAGTCCATTTTCTAATGGTGGCCTTCATAGCCGCCCCCTTTTCGGCGGCTTTTTCGTGTCTGGTTTGGGTGGTGGAGGCTTCTTTAGCGCCTTCTTAACCGCGTCCTCCCAGTCACCGTCGATGTGAACGTGATCGGGCTTGGGCCCGGGCTTATCTCGTTTGGGTCCTGTCATGGCGAACGCTCCCTTGGGGAAACATTAGATTATTTGAAGATTCCAAGTTATCCACTTGTAAGCCGTACCGGACTTGGGTACGTTTCGGTTGTATCGTACTTTCTTCGGGAGAAGCGTGACTAAACGAGCAGTCCCCACAGAGGCAATTGAGAGGCGGATTATCGAGATCGACGAACGTTTAGCCACGTTGGCTGAACTCCAGCGCGAGCGCGCTCTGCTGCTCTCGCTGTTGGAGAATGCGGTCGATGTGGAACAGCCCGAAGAACTAGGACCAGACGAGGCTTCCACTCTCACTGATCGGATTGTTGGGGTGGTTCACCAGTTTCCGGAAATGACGTCGGGTGGTGTCGCCCGCTATCTGAATGCTGCTGGTGTGGACGCCGGTGTGAAGGTCATACAGACGATCATCGGGCAACAAGTCAGAAAGGGCACATTGAGGCGGTCGCCGGACGGACGTCTTCGCATTGCGAGATAAAGAGAGCGGCCACTGATTTTGGGGGTCAGTGGCCGCTCTAAGCACCTTTCGTGGGGGCGGGGTCAGGGTGACCAGCGAGGACTTGGAAATCGCGCTAGGTCGGTTCAATTCCGATCCGCTCCACCGTTCGTTTTCACCGCGAGAAGGGGTTTGGCCTGTGGAGACTGGCCCCTGATCGCATAACCGGTTCCCATATGCCGCCGCCTTAAACTGACGTCGGGGACGGGTCCCTGCGTGTAATCTAGTACGCAGGGGCACCGTCCCGCAAGATGGAAGTATCCGTCCATCCGTATATCCGGATGGATACCAGCCGTGAGCATCCCGCTCTGTGTTGGATCAATCAATAGCATTCAACTGGTGAATAGCAATGAAAGTTGCAGCTTTCCATTCGGCGAAGCCGAATACGAAGAACGTGTACCACAACAACGACAAGTGCACGGAGGGGAACAACATCGAGAAGTACTACCTCCGGCCCGGCACAGCAGGGCGCCCGCTCTGCGAGCACTGTGCGCGCCTGTCCTAACGCGTTCTAGTTAGTCCTGCGGGGCTGTGGTGCGGAATACCATCTCCCACCACGGCCCCGTCGGTTCGCCATCGAGCACCGGCCAGGTGCGGCGCAATGCGTGAACGTGAAAGCCCGCCGCCATTGCAGCGGCCAAAGCACGGAAGCCTTCCTCGCGCTCGCCAAAGAATCGCACTGTCGGTTCCGGGTAGGCATGGCCCTGTCCGCCCTCGCACGATTCGAAGGTCTCGACCCCTGCGTCCATTAATGCGTGAACGATAGGCGCGATGCCCGCGTCGAGGTCGCTACTGAAAATCCGACCGACTGTCATTTAGTCCTCTCAATGTGTTCGCGATAGGTTAGGCGCCTTGTATCTGACGCCTGAATCGCCGCGGCGGTACGCGCACCGTCGTCCATCTTGCGGTGTTTGTAGCGGAACTCGAACTCGCTCATGTAGCGGTCTAGGTGCTTTTTGCTGACACTGTGGAAGGTGCCGTAGAGTCCACGCTTCACGATTGCGAAGAATCCTTCAATCGTATTCGTGGTTACGTCGCCCCGTGCGTACTCGGCGGCACCGTGATTGACGGTTTCATAGCTTGCATTAATTGCGTTCAGTCCGAGATAGGCGATCTAGTACATACTTCACCCCAAACCGAGCGCATAGACCGGCTGCGCCTTGCGCGAACGCTGTCCACTATCCTGGCAACGAGCCCGCGAACTCCACAATGCCGCCTTCCGCCCGCTCTACGCGGTGGGCACCAAAGACGTTTTGCACTCGCGCGTAGACATCGTCGCTGGGGTCCACGACAACTACGCGTTCAATCGTTCCGTCGATGGCAGCTTTGCGAAAAAGCCACGAGGAGCGCAAGTCCGCTTCGCGGAGGCTGTAGCCGATCAGATAGAGTTCCGTGCAACGCGACACAAGCTCGTGCTGCATGAATGCCCAGAGATGGCCCACCACGGGCTCCAAATCACGATAGGGCTTCGTGATGGCCGGTGGCACGATCAACGAATGCAGATCGAACGAGTAGTCGTCCTGCTCGTGCTCGTATCTCCCCCACCACTCGAGTAGCGGGAAGTCTCGCTCAAAGTCGGAGTTGAGGTCCTGTAGATGGTAGACTACTCGCTGGATCGCGTTACTACGTGCGATGCGTTCCGGCGAGTTGACGTCGAGTTGGACGTTGAGATTCGTCTGCCAGGGGTCTCGCGGGACCAGCCAGTTCAGCGAGCCATGTGGCTTATAGAGCGGCACCGGGGGACGTCCTGACTGGGACGTCGGAGGGGGAAGCCACTCGACTTCCTCCCCGTGGCGGCGCCCGACGCGGGTGAACGGCATCATGTAGCTGCGCGCGGGTGACCAGTCCGGCCTCGCACGAAGGGCTCGGTCCATGAGCAGATCGTAGTTGAAAGAAATGACGGCATCTTCGGGTCGCAACCACCGAGCGATAGCGTCGTGGTTTGGGCAGCCGAGTTTTCCAGCGGCCTTCACCAAGACTCCGCAGATGATGAAGTACATCTGCTGCTCAAGGTGGTCCGCGGGACTCCCCATTAGGGTCGTTTGCTCGCCAGTTAAGCGCCGCATGCTGTGTACGCCGAGCAACTCGGCCTCGATCAGGCCCATGATTCGCTCGACATCAATAGGAAGGTCGAGGTAGCTGCGTGGTGCAATGCCCAATTGCTCGTGCACGAGCCCGAGTAGCGCGTCGAGATGCGCGCCCTGCTTCGAAGCATTCCAGTCCGGTACGACACCACGAATGTCTCCGCCCGCTGCTTGGATTTCCGCTTCCATGGTGTCGGGCGTTAGCCCCGCGAATGCCCGCTGAACAAGGCCGAGCCGCTCGGCGGCGTCGAAGAACCAGTTCACGAGAGGGCACGGTACCGGTCGATCTTGCGTCGCTCCGTAGCTCGCCCCGGCACCCAGCACCACGATTCGACTCATAGGCCCTCGACCCTCCACGCTGATGATAGTGTATCCGGGTGCCTAACCCTAGCGGCTGGGGTGGCTACCTCCAGCAGAGACCGGAGATGACCGGGGCTGGTTCCCCTGAGGCAAAGATATTGTGACGGCCAGCGGATCTCCGTGGAGCAGATGCGGCACGCGCGACACTTCGACAAAGCCGTGCATCGCCGAACCCGTGTACTGACGACCACGGCCGGCATCGCTAGCAATTGCGCGCGACGGTTCTTAGACTACAAAGCTGGGGAGAGCACAGCGGTACATTCCGGTCCCGCAGCTTGGGAACGGATCGCCCGAGAACTCATGCCCCGCGTCCGACATCGCCTGCCGGATCGCTCGGTTCGCCTTCAACTTTGCTTGGCGCGTCACCGTGTCGTCGTCTTGGCGCGCATCGGAAAGCGCGGCTTTGATCGCGAGCGAATCAACTGGATGGCCCTTCGCGTCTGCGAGGACAGCAACCAACCGAAATGGATGCGTCCCGGGCTTGAGTCCGGGAATGAGGTGCCCATCAACCCAGACCATTCCGCGGTCCCGATCTACCACGAGGCGGGCACCGTCCGGCGCAGTGTACACCGCAGGCACCGCCTGTTGAAGCCCTGCTGCGGCAACAGCAGCGCGGAGAGCCTGCTCTCGAGTCGGCATCGGGTCGTCGAGTGGCGCCAAAGCCACATCGACGATGGGAAGGTCCGTCGATGGGCAGAAGACTACTATAGGCGCCGCTGCAGCCCTCTGCCGGAGGCGTTCGCCCACGTTGGGAGGTGGCCGACGGATCGCGTACGCCAAATTTAGATGCTGTTCGCCAACAGTGATCATGCCCAACTCAAGCAGCGCGTCGTCACCATCCCACGCGAGGGCCACGCCAGTCATTCCGAGGTCCGCCCGGAGTACCTGACGGAGCGCTTCCGGTTGTAGTTCAAACGCATCGAGATCCGTCGCGGTGAGAGTCCGCGACGCGATTTCGGGTAAGGTGCTCACCCCGTAGTACGCGCCATTGCTGAGCGGAATTGTGTCGAGCATGCCTCCGGCCCCGGATGCATCCGGACTTGGCACGCGCTCAAGCTGTGTTTGGCGCAGCACCCCGCGTTCGATCAAGCTGTCGGTTTTTCGGCCAAACACGGCACGCCACACGTGCACCGGGTGACGCCATGGAGCCAGCGACCAAAGCGTGGGCGCCGCCTCCGGGCTCACCCGGCCCCGGACGCCGACTTGCGTAAGGAACCGATCCACGAGCGCTTCATGCTGAGGCTGACTGACCTCAATGCGACTCGGGGCTCGAATGGTCACAGTTACTGGACGTATGCTGGCGCCGATTAGCTCTAGCTTGAGCTTCGCTTGGAGGAGCACACCTTCTCTAATAGGCAGCCGTAAGGTCTCGATTTCGCGGAAGCAATCGGGACAGCGGAGGTGAAGTAGAGTGCGATCCCCGCGCTCCCACAGGCACTCGGTCATCCGTACTCGGCCAACGCCCACAACGTCGTGTTGGTCGAGCACGGCTCGGCCACCCTCTTGGAGGACGCGAAGACTGCACACGTTGTCGCCCGTGAAGAAATCCTCGTCGTCGAAGAGCACGCGCCCAAATGTGCGGCGGTAGAACTCCACGAATGACGCTGCGCGCGCAGCGATCCGGAGCCGACCGACCGCGGTGTCGTAGCGCAACAGGTCGCCATGCACGGGCCGGTACGCGATTGTTGCGCGTGCCGAATGTCCTGCCACAACAGCAAGTGGCTTACACGTGCGGTGGCTGCGCAGAATCTGGAACACGTACGCGCCATCATCTTCGAAGGCTCGTACCTGAACGTGATCGCCGAGGTCATGCGCTTGGCAGTACGCGCGCGTTGCGACCTCCAGCGCGGCGATGGTCGAGGCAATGGAATGGACGCCACGCGGTGTGCGACCGAGGAATTCGTTATACCGCCGGTGCTCGCCTCGCTCCTGCACCTGGACTTGCGCTCGGGCGAACACGTCCGCGAGCGACGCATTCTTACGCTGAGCTAGGAAGAGATGGACGACGCGTTCGCGTTCGCTTGCGCCTTCGGGGAGAACATCGCTGGGTATCAGCTGATCATCGAGGGCGGTCTGGATCGCATCCGCGCCGGCGTCGCTGCCGAGCGTGTGCAGCACTTCGAATAGCTGTAGCATTTCGTCTGTCGCCTCGTCGCGCGCGAACGCCTCCACGATTTCCGCGTGCGAGAGCGCCGTGCGGCGAGAGACCAGCGACGCTGGCCAGCCAATCTGATCGAACGCTTGGCACCAGAGGTCGACTGGTAACTCTTCGACGACGGCAGCATCAAGGTATGCAAGTGGCAGCGACATAGGATGAAGTGGTTAGGCACAAAGACTGCCGTACAACTACGAGGCCGACGAACTCTCTGGTGAGGTGCCAGCCAGCGCAAGATCGCCATCCGCTTCTGACTCAACTACACGATTCAGCAAGCGGTGCGCACTGAGTGTGGGCCGCAGATCCGGCAGTCTGTTGCTGTCAGGCGATTGCGTCGCACCGTGCCTGTCGTGAAATCGAAGCTCAGACGCAATGGAGGATCGACAACGCCAGCGAAGCCAGTCACGAGACGAAGGAACTCGATCACGGCCGCCCCAGCAACCATAGTGTTGAATGCGATCACACTAGGCTGCGCGACTTCCGCTCCCTGAATGTATCCCTCAGCGGCAAGGGTAGCGCGGTCCTCCGGTGACAGAGATTCGATCCGAAGCCGTGTAGGGTCAAGATGTCCCCAGCACGCTAGGCATGGTCGTCCGGGACCGACCACAACCACTCGTCCGACTCCCGCGGCGACACGGCCCTCGACGTCGACTCGGAAGGCGGTGCCCAAGTCGATGAGAGGTATCGCACGCGCGTAAGCCACCCGGTTGAGCAGCGCGCGCGGCGTGTGTCGGTCTACGCATGAGAAAATGATGTCGCAGCCTGCGACGGCGTTGCCGGGAACTTCCTTGCCGAGTGCGCCACGCAAGACGTGGAGCTCAGTCCCGAGTCCGAGTCCTTCAACGTAGCGAGCAGCAACATCTACCTTCGTCACTGTCCCTATATCGCTTCGTGCGGCTCCCACAATGCGGCTCACGTTGGATGCTTCTACAACATCCGCGTCAACGAGTGTCAAATGGCCGACGCCCATGTGAGCCAGCTGCGTAGCCACGACGGATCCAGTCCCTCCCAGTCCTACGACGCCAACGTTGAGCGCGCGCAGAATCGTCTGACCCTCAGCCCCGAGCGCAAGGCGCTGGCGAGCGAAGCATCTGTCAGATGATTCCCCGTTATCATCTCCATGCGCAGAGTCAACGGACCATACCGGGGGCAGGACTTGGACCGTCGTGCCAACTAGCCGGATGCCGAGCGGGACGGGGGCGTCGGTAGGTGTTACCCACGCGCGTCCGCCGGGGGTGCGGGTGTCTCCCGCTATTACCAGAGATCCGTGCGGGCCGCGCATTTGCGCAAACAGTGAGGGCATCAAGCGAGCGTCACCCGCGTCGTCGGCTGCAGAGAACCATGGGCGCGCGGTTCCGGGATGTGTGTGCACGGTGAATACCGACCAGCTTCGGTCACGCGCGCGGCGCACAAGGCGGTTGAATGCAATGGGGTCGATGCGGAGCTGATCGTGGCGACGCACCAGATATCCATCCTCTGGCACCACCAGCAGTTCATGAACGAGGAGCGCTTCTTCCCCCGGGAGGCGCTCTGCGAGCAAGATGCCCGCAGACTCGACATCGCGGCGCGAGCAAAGCGCCGCCGCGAACGTTGCCCATTCGGATTGTAGGATACGGAGCTGCATGGCGGTATTCTCAGTCGAGGCGTTGGAAACGAGCCGCGACACATCGGAGAAAGTCGCGGATAGTGCTCACGCCAGGTGTCCAAGCGCCCGACGCGAGATGCCATGAAAAACGCTGCCAGTCTTCGCCCAAGAGTCGCTCAGGCGACGTTGAACGCGGCAGTGCGCCGTTTGGGGCTCGAACCGCAGGGAGCACCCAAAACATGTCCGGTGCCGCATCAGGGAAGGTTGGCGGCAGTTTGAGGAGGAGCTGTACTCGGTCCGGCGCATATCCCTCGGGCAACGGATAGTCCGAGATAACAAGGAACGACCACCCGTCGGGAGCGGCGTGCACCGTAACACGTGCTGGCTCGATGCCCGCCTCCTCTAGCGCCAGTGGGACGACTGCCTCGACGGCTCCGTAGTCCGCCGGGGGCTGGCTGTGCAGATGGTCGCCGTTCTTCAGCGTGACGGTGGTTTCGTTTGGGATTACGAGGTCGTCTCCCGGTTCTTGAAGGAAGAGCACGTCGCCGAGCGGAATACCCGCGAGCGCTTTGAGACTCTCGGCCGATTCAGTCGCGTCGGCGATCTCGTACTTGTGGTTGTTGATGAAGATGTGGATGGGATGATCGGGCTTCATAAGGCAATCCTCGCCGCCTAAGCGGCATGTTCAAGATTCGGCGGAAGGCGCAGTCCTTCGTGGCCGCATTTGGAACGTAAGAACGCCAGCTACCGCAGTCAGTTACAGCGTTGTTAGCGCTGCAGCGTGTCGCAGAGAACAGAAAGTGAACAGACTGTGGGCAGGCGTCACTGCGAGACTCGCAACACATGCGGAGTCCGCCGCTTTAGGGAACGTGGATGTCCGCTCTTCCCGGCGTATCCGAGCAACCTGTTGCCGACGGGTGGATCGGTTTCTCTCCGGGCATGGCATCGCACGCTCGTGAGCAAGCGTGCTCGGCGCGACAGTGCCTTTCGCGAATCGAACGGCGGCGGCATTTTAGCGATGTAACGCCGGAGGGCGCCATGCCAAACATAGATCAACCTGAGTCACACCTGACTCGTGAGCAGCTCTACGAGCTAGTTTGGACCGAACCGATGCAGGTATTGGGACCAAGGTACGGGATGAGCGACGTCGGCTTGAAGAAGGCCTGCAAGCGTCTACGCATCCCAACGCCAGGCCGAGGCTATTGGGCGCAGAAGGCGGCCGGGCGAGCACCGCGCCGTGTCGCGTTGCCTAAACTGCCTTCGTCGGTGTCCGCGTCGCAGCAGACGATTACCTTCGGCCGACCACCAAAGCCGACGGCGAAGGAGGTCGAGGAGGCCACTGGGCCGGTGGCCGACCAGGAGCGATTCGAGGCTCGTCCGGAGAATCGCATCGTGGTTCCGGAAGTCCTGACCGACCCGCACACGCTCGTCGCCGCGAGCGTTCACCTCCTGCGCCAGGCGAAGACGGACCAGCAGCACCGGCTCGTACCGCGCGGCAAGCGATGTCTCGCCCTGGCCGTCACACTAGGGACGGTTGACCGGGCGATGGCGGTCTATGACGCACTCATCAAGGCGTGCGAGGCTTGGGGCTGGACCGTCGGCGTAACTGTGACGGAGGACGGTGGGCGCTCGGCAACGACGGTCTCGGTGGGCGATGAGCAGGTGGGCATTAGCATCGAGGAACGGGTTGACCGCGCCGAGCGAAAACACGATCCCAAAGGCAAGCAGACCTACTGGGGCCGGGAGTACGACTACGTTCCTGCGGGGCGTCTCACTATCCGGCTCCAAGCCCAGTATCTCGGCGTCCGACAGAGTTGGTCCGACGGTACCAAGCAACGGGTCGAAGACACGCTCAACATGGTCATGGTCGGCCTCGTCGCCGCGGCCGAAGCGCTCAAGCTGCAGCGGCTCGAGCGTGAGGCGCGCCACAGGGAGTACCTTGCTGCGGAGGAGCGTCGGCGGTTGGCCGAACAGCGCCGACAGGAAGAGGCCGCGCGTGTTCGCGCGCTCGATTCGCACCTCGCAGCTTGGCGGAAGGCGAGCATGGTCCGCGAATACGCGGCGGCAATGCGGGCGTCGGCCGAGGCAACTGGTCTGCTCGCCGAGGGCGCTCCTCTGACAGTGTGGCTCGCGTGGGTCGAAGCGTTCGCGGACCGCGTCGACCCAACGGCGGGAACAC
>Ga0207933_1002773_pt1 | contig 10962 bp, 9 predicted proteins | sample NGESurdeep092012_4_FD_184488 | JGI IMG/M metagenome (GOLD analysis project Ga0207933, IMG submission 184488) | Arctic peat soil microbial communities from Barrow, Alaska - NGEE Surface sample F53-3 deep-092012 (SPAdes) | ecosystem: Environmental > Terrestrial > Soil > Wetlands > Peat ...
CGCGTTTCACTCGCTAGACGTTGCAGCGTGTCTTAAAGCTATCCTTAACGCTCGCCCAATTACACGCGCTCGAGCAGCTGCGCTTCTCAGCGTAAATGAATCTGACGCGATGCAGTTGCTTATTACTTTCACTGCGCTGCACGATATTGGAAAATTTGGCGTTGCATTTCAGGCCAAGCGTCCAGATCTGTGGCCTCCAGTGCTTGGGAGATTCCGCCCTGTCGCAAACTCAACCCACACGTCTGACGGGTACCTTCTTTGGGAGCAGGTTTTAGCGCCCGATTTAATTCCGCGACTTTGGCCGGAAGGAGCGGAGGTATTGCGTGCTCTCGCCCCCTCCGTTTTTGGTCATCATGGCAGGCCGGTAGTTTGCCCAGAGGTGCCCGCCGGGAATGTGGTTGGAGTTCCGAGTATCGCTGCGGCACAGCTATGTGCATCTGCGCTTGTAAATTTGCTACAGCCATATCCAGTTGCAGCGCCGGCAAGCGATGATGTATCGCGTCTGCGTATTGCTAGTTGGTGGGTAGCCGGACTCATAACTTTAGCTGACTGGATTGGATCGCACGAGGAGTGGTTCGCCTACGAACTTCCCGATCCTAATGTCGATCTTTCGGGCAATTTGCAGAAGTACTGGTTTACGACGCAGGAGCGCGCAAGAATTGCCGTTCGTGCTGCCGGCTTGGTACCGCCGCAACCAGCTCCACTCCGTTCATTTGCGGAGCTGACGAAGATTGACGGCAAGCCGTCGCCAGCGCAGGTGTGGTCTTCCACGGTACCTATTCCGAACGGCGCGGTTCTCATCATTCTTGAAGACGTAACAGGGTCTGGGAAAACGGAAGCAGCACAGATGTTGGTTCATCGCCTGATGAGCAGCCAGCGTGCAAGCGGTGCGTATTGGGCAATGCCTACGCAGGCGACAGCGAATGCGATGTATACGCGCCAGAATGACGCTATTTCAGCCCTGTTCGCGGATGGTAGCGAGCAACTCCCCTCAATCGCTCTTGCGCATGGCCAAGCGCGGCTAAATCGGAGATTTCGAGCCAACGTTCTGGGCGTTTCTGGAATTCCGGTCGTGTCAACCGCGAGTGATTCTTCTGACTCGGAGTTGTCCTCCACCGCTGCGTGTGCAGCATTCTTGGCGGATGACCGTAGAACCAGCCTGTTGGCTGATATTGGGGCTGGCACCATAGATCAGGCGATCCTCGGAATACTCCCCAGTCGTTTCAATACTCTGCGCCTCTTCGCCCTTTCTGAAAAGGTGCTCGTTATTGATGAGGCGCATGCGTACGATGCGTATGTCACGAAGGAGCTTGAGATCCTCCTAAAATTTCATGCAGCGCTCGGCGGTTCCGCGATCGTGCTATCGGCGACCCTCGCTGCCGTGCAGCGGGCGCGGCTTGTTGAAGCGTGGATGGATGGGGTGTCGGACAGCGAACGGCCGTCAGAAAAAAACGGCAGTGAAGCCTACCCGCTTGCGACAGTTGTGTCTGGCACAGCTGGAATTATTGAAGAAACGCCACTTGCTGCAGCTCCGTGGTCACATCGAAAGGTAGCCGTTCGTTTTGTGCACTCGGAGGCGGCGGTCATCGATGAGATCGTACGAGGTGAGCAGACTGGTGCGACGATCGCTTGGGTACGCAACTCCGTGGGCGATTGCATGCAGGCCGCACGAAAACTTAGGGACCTTGGATTAGACCCGATTGTCTTTCATGCGCGTTTCGCACAGTGTGATCGGCAAGCCAGGGAGCGCGAGATCCTCGAGCTATTCGGTAAGCAGAGCAAAGGAGTGACCTCCAAGCGTGTCGTGGTTGCAACGCAGGTGATTGAGCAGTCCCTAGACATCAGCTTCGAGATGATGTTCAGCGATGTAGCTCCGATAGACTTGCTCATCCAGCGAGCAGGAAGGCTCCAGCGACACGCGAAAGTGAACGGACGAAGGCCGACTGACCGTGCACCGGAACTCGTCGTGCTGGCGCCGGCAATGGATAATGACCCGCAGAAAGACTGGTTGAAGTCTTTGTTACCAGCCACCGCCTACGTGTACAACAACACAGGCGTAATCTGGAAAACGGTCAATGCACTCACCCGATCTCGGTGCATTGAAACTCCAGGAGCCCCTGATCGCGCAGGTAGCGTACGGCGGCTGGTCGAAGATGTCTATGGCGACGACGAAGTACCTGCAAATCTCAGCATGGCTTCCGACAATGCGGAAGGAAAGAATAGAGCAGCCCGAGCGACTGCTACCTATGGGACACTTGTACCGGGCGATGGTTACACCGCGTATGCGCATGGATGGATCGATGACATCCGAGTTCCCACGCGTCTTGGAAAAGAGCAAACCGTGATACGGCTCGCGCGAGTGGTGCCGAATGGCGGCTTAGTCCCATGGGCTGAAGGCGACGCGGAAGAAGATCCGCTATGGAAACAGTGGGCACTTTCCGAGGTGCGCGTTCCGATGATCTATATACCACGTGAAGCCGTGGCCGACCGATTGTTCTCTTCCACAATCGACAGTGTCAAGCAGACCTGGGGGAAGTATGAACAGGATATCGCGGTGCTTCCCCTTGTGGCTGGTGAAGATCGCTTCTGGGAAGGGGACCTCACCGTGCAGAAGGAAGGTCGCACAATCCGTGTGATCTATTCGAGCAGAGATGGCCTCTCGGTCGGGTGAGGCGTCTTCTTATCTTACAGAGTTGTGTAACCCGCGCTGCGGGTATGAACCGTATAGCATACTTACGTCCGTCACGTTCCCTGCGGTGCGGGGATATTTCCTAGGTCAACTTGACATCTATGATTGTCAAGTATAGCATACTAGCACTTTCCAACACTTCATGGAGCTAACCTACATGCCATTGGATCTCCTAACCGGGAGTTGGATTCCTTTTCGTCGCCGTTCCGGCGAAGTGGTCTGGGGATCCCCTTCTCTTCTTACCGATGGCATTCGCGACGATCCCGTCATCTCAATCGCAGCCCCCCGCCCAGACTTCACGGGAGCTGTTCAGGAGTTCTTGATTGGTCTATTGTCAGCGTCGTTTGAAGTCAAGGATGAAACCGCGTGGCGCCTTCTGTGGATTACTCCTCCATCGTCAGCAACACTGGAAGAGCGTTTTGCAACGTTGCCACCCGCTTTCAATCTTGATTGCGACGGCCCACGCTTCATGCAGGACATAACCGCTTCCGATTTTATCGATTCGGATCCGATACCAATTGAACAGATTCTCATTGAAGCGCCTGGCGAGCAAACCGCGAAACTGAACAAAGACCTATTTATAAAACGCAATCGTGTCGAGCGCCTCAGCCGCCCGGCTGCAGCGATGGCTTTGATCACGTTGCAGGCTTATGCGCCAGCGGGCGGTCAAGGGCACCGCACGTCAATACGCGGCGGAGGACCTCTAACCACCCTTGTCAATCCGCTGGATGGAAGGAGCGATGGCGCCATAGAAAAACCTCTCTGGTACAAACTCTGGGCAAATGTGAGTACCGTCGCCGAGTGGAAGAGCCTACCTGGCTGGAAGCATGATGGGCCGAGCGATAAGTTCCCCTGGCTCGCGCCGACAAGGGTCTCTACCAAGGGAAACGGCCCAACGACAGCGGAAGACGCACATCCCCTCCAAGCTTACTTCGGGATGCCGAGAAGGATTCGACTCGAGTTCGCTGGGCCAGGGCGCTGCGATCTGACGGGGTTGGATGACGAGCAAACAGTGTTGGTCTACCGCACGCGAAACTATGGTGTGGAGTATTCCGGCTGGCGGCATCCGCTATCGCCATACTATCGGACAAAGCTGGATCAGCCCTGGCTGCCGGTGCATGGACAGCCAGGAGGCCCATCCTGGAGAGACTGGATCAGTCTCATGTTTTCCCAGCCGAATAGCCTGCGCGAGCCGGCGACAGTGGTGTCACGTTTCAAACTTGATCGCGCAGCTTTGACTGGCTCATCAGCAGTGCGCCTGCATGCGTTCGGTTACGATATGGACAACATGAAGGCTCGCGGTTGGGTTGAGTCGCAACGACCGCTCCTGTTCGCAGAAGACACGCAAGGAAACCTGTTGCTTCTCGATACTGCAAAGGCACTATCGGATGCAGCTGATCTAATTGCACGTGAGCTTGTCTCTGCGGGAAAGACTGCCTTGTTCCACCGATCCGAGGACGCACGTGGTGATCTTTCGCAATATCGATCAGAAGTATGGGATGGGAGCGAGTCAGCTTTCTTCGATGTGATGCACCGGGTCGCCTCGACGAATCCAGACGTCGATGAGCTCAATACGATCCGGCTGGCATTCCTGAAGCACCTGGAAGTGATAACATTGGGGATCTTCGATCGATGGTGTCCCATGGCCGCGGTCTCCGGAGAGAATGTGTCGCGGCTTGTCCGTGCGCGCTTTACTCTTGTCAACGCATTTCGTGGCAGGTCCAATGCCGGTGGAAAGGTATTTGAGGCTCTCCGTTTGCCGGTACCTGAATCAGTAGTCAAACGCGGCAAGAAACAACGTCTACAGGAGGCGTCATGATTCAGCAGGAAGAACGGCAGCGTAACAAACCGCCGGGTGTGAGAGCGTACGAATGGTGGCTGGATAACTGTGCCCCTTCCACCGAGAGGGGAAACTCATTCACGAAACACGATCCTGCTATAAGAGCGCGGCTTCGACGATGCAGATCAAACACAGATGCTGCGACTATTCCAGCCGCCGTGTCGCTGGCTGTGCGTTTGCAAGCCCTACGAAAGGATAGTGACCCAGCTGATCCGAGATTGGACACGGTATTGGGGCTAGCGCGCGTACTCGCGTTCGTTACTGAGAACACTCCAAAGGGACCGATGCGAGCTGCGGGTTGGCAGCAGTTCCCCGGGGAAAATCCGAACTCGCAACCCGCAGAAAACCAGCCTCGTCTCGCGGAAGCGCGATTCAGGCGCCTGCTGAGTATGAAGCCAGGCAATGAGCAGGTCATGGGATTCATACGGCTCGTCACCCTGTTGGATGGAAGTGTGAACGTCGCTCAACTATCGCGTGACTTTCTGCAATGGGGGCGCGACGAGACAAGAAGACGATGGGCATTTGATTACTATGCCGCCGCTATTGCTGCTCCATCACCGGATGACATTCCACTTTCCGAGGATAACGCATGACTACGTTTCTCCAGCTGCATCTTCTCACCGCCTACCCTCCGTCCAATCTCAACCGCGATGACACGGGGCGTCCGAAGACCGCGGAATTCGGCGGTGCGCAGCGGCTGCGCATTTCGTCACAGAGCCTGAAACGTGCATGGCGAACATCGCCAACCTTCAAGGAGCGAGTCAACGGGCGCGTAGGTGAGCGGACACAACGTTTAGGAGTTGTCATACGCGATCACCTTGCCGGCCGCGGAATGGACGAGAAAAAGGCCGATGCGATAGCAATGAGTATTGCTGGTGTATTCGGCAAACTCGAAGACAAGAAGGAAGGGCAAGCGGTGTTCATCAAACAACTGGCATTCATAGCGCCTGAGGAGAAGGCGCGCGCCCTAGCGCTGGCCGACCGTGCGTTTGAGGGAGAGAAGATCGAACCAAAAGCTGACGATCTTCTCGTCAAGACCGATGGTGCTGCAGATGTCGCGATGTTCGGAAGGATGCTGGCCGGGTATCCAGCGTACAATCGCGAAGCTGCGGTTCAGGTGGCGCACGCACTTACAACGCACGATGCAGTCGTCGAGGACGACTACTATGTAGCCGTTGATGATCTTAAGGATGCGAGCGATCGCGAGGATGCCGGTACTTCTTTCATTGGTGTGCAGGAGTTTGGCGCGGGCCTCTTCTACTTGTATGTCTGCATAGACTGCGATCTCCTTCTGAAGAACCTAGGCGGGGATACTGCCCTTGCGCGCGACTCTATCGCGGCCCTGGTGGAATGCGCTGCCACGGTGGCGCCTCGCGGTAAACAGGCGAGTTTCGCGTCTCGCGCGCGCGCATCCTACTTCCTAGCCGAGCGTGGATCGCAGCAACCTCGTTCACTCGCCGCCGCATTTATCAAGCCTGTATCTCGAGAGGAGGAAAACAATGATCTAGCTGCGGCGTCAATCGCACGTCTCACGAAATTCCGGGATCAGATCGACAAGGTATACGGACCGTGCGCTGATAAAACGGAGCGATTTGATCTTGCGTCTGACGTAGCGCCTGGTTCCCTCGCAGAGGTTATTCGCTTCGCGACTGAATCCATCGCATGACGGCGTTCCTTCTCTTCACTGTCTATGCGCCACTCTCGAGTTGGGGCGATATCACCGTGGGCGAGACGCGCGGGTCATGGGATCGTCCAAGTCGGTCCGCTATCTTCGGAATGATCGCAGCTGGCCTGGGAATTGACCGTGGCAATCAACAGTCGCACGATGACTTGGATGCCGGATACGGATTTGCTGTTCGGCTCGATGTTCCAGGCGTGCCACTCGTTGATTATCAAACCGCGCAAACAATCGCCGCAAGCGCGATCAAGAAACACCGCCCGACGACACGCGCAGCGTTGCTGGAGTGTGCTGACCCAGAGACAATACTATCTCGTCGATGGTACAGGCAGGATGCCTTGGCAACCGTTTGCTTATGGGAGCACGAGGCTGCAAAATGGAAGCTAGAGGAAATAGCAACGGCGCTTAAGCAGCCCGTTTACGTTCTGTATGCCGGACGCAAGGCAAACGTTCTTGGTCTTCCGCTATCGCCGGTGGTTGTCGAAGCCAGCACATTGAATGAAGCGTTTAAAAGACATTCGGCAATTCCGGACGGTCTCAGCGAGTTTCGCAGGAGATTGATTCCAAAAGGCCCAAATCGCGGACGGGTGGAAATCGCTCATGACCCGTGTGATGGCTTTGAGACAGGTCTCGGGCAGCTTCGCCGCGAAGTACGTCGGGATGCTGCTGCTCAGCGTTCACGATGGCAATTTGCAGAACGCACCGTCGAAGTCGGGATCGTGGAATCGTCGGACGAGGATACGCTGTGAGCGAACAAACATATTTGTCTCGCATATCACTTCGCAAAGATGTACCCGCCGCTGCGCTTCGCGAAGTGCTTCTTCCCATAGGGAACGATCAGCGTACGGCTAGTGCCCATCGCCTAATATGGACTCTATTTGCCGATCTACCCGATCGAAGGCGTGATTTTCTCTGGCGTGAGAGCAGGCCTGGGGAATTCTATGTGCTTTCCAGGCGCAGTCCGGAGGACAAGCATGGACTTTTCCATATTGACCCGCCGCGAGATTTTGCGCCATCTCTGAAGGATGGGGATCGGCTAAACTTCGTATTGCGTGTGAACGCGACGGTAGCTCGTAGCAATGGTCCGAATCAGCGCGGTAAACCGTGCGACATTGTAATGGATGCCATTCGCAACGCGTCACAGGATGATAAAAGAGCTGAAAGTCGAAAGAGTATGCTGGGTCCGGTCGCAACGAAGTGGATGAACGCTCGCGGCGTCAAGTGTGGCTTCACCTTAAGTGAAGTTACCGATGGCGAACATGCAGATCCGGTGAGCGTTGGGCCGGTACAAGTACTCGGATATCAGGTGATGCGGATGGATCGCGGAAGAGGGAAGGAAAAGCTCTCTATAGGGGTGCTTGATCTTCAAGGCGAATTGGAAGTGCGCGATCCAACGTTGTTTGTGAGGTCTATCAATGACGGTTTTGGTCGAGCGAAGGCGTTCGGGTGCGGGTTGATGTTAATCAAGCGCCTGTAATGTTCGAACCGTGAGTGATACACCATACGTCCCGCTCCGCCCAATCGCGATCAAGGATAGGTCTGCGATCGTCTTTCTTGAGTACGGGCAAGTTGATGTTATCGATGGCGCATTCGTGCTGGTTGACCAGAATGGCACGCGAGTACAGATCCCGGTTGGGGGGCTCGCATGCCTCATGCTGGAACCGGGTACGCGGATAACGCATGCGGCCGTTGCACTTGCTGCGCGAGTTGGCTGCTTGCTGGTATGGATCGGTGAGGGAGGTGTTCGTCTGTATTCCGCCGGCCAGCCTGGCGGAGCCAGGGCAGACCGCTTGCTATATCAAGCACAGGCGGCGCTCGAAGAACAGCCGCGCCTTCGCGTTGTGCGTGCAATGTACCAATTTCGCTTTGGTGAAGAACCTCCAGTTCGACGTTCGGTCGATCAGTTGCGCGGGATTGAAGGAGTACGCGTACGCAGCATGTATCAACATTTCGCGCGTCTTCATGGCGTCGAATGGAACGCGCGTAAGTACGACCCTGACGCGTGGGATCAAGCTGATATTCCCAATCGATGCCTCTCCGCGGGTACCGCTTGTCTGTATGGTTTGACCGAGGCCGCTATTCTAGCCGCCGGATACGCGCCGGCAATTGGATTCTTACACCGTGGCAAGCCGCTCAGCTTTGTGTATGATATTGCTGATCTTTTCAAGTTCGAAACCGTAGTTCGATCTGCGTTTGTCGTAGCGGGCCGCATCGCGCGGGGCGAAGGCCAGCCAGGCTCGGTGGAGCGACAGGTTCGAATTGCATGCAGGGACGCATTTCGGAAGGCAAATCTGCTCGAGAGAATCATCCCAACGATAGGTGAGGTGTTAGCAGCAAGCGGCATCGCGATACCGGCCGAGGCACCAGAAGGTCAGCCTCCCGCGCTGCCTACCATTACATCCGGCGATGCTGGTCATCGTAACTGAAAACGCCCCGCCGCGGCTGCGAGGCCGCCTTGCACTCTGGCTGGCCGAGATAAGAGCTGGAGTCTACGTCGGCGTGTATTCCGCTCGTACCCGCGAACGGATCTGGTCAGAGGTATTGGAGCTCATCGGTGAGGGATCCGCCGCGATCGCTTGGGTAGCTCCAACTGACTCGGGCTTCGCATTTGAGACCATCGGCCAGAACCGCCGCTTCCCTGTCGACTTCGATGGGTTGACCTTGGTTCAATTCCGCGGGATAGAGAATTCCCTTTCGGAACCATCCGCGGAATAAAATCGGACAAGCATCAAGAGTTGTACCAGTTCCGAGACCTACATAACTGATTGGTACGCTTCACGTTAGCGTTAAGAGCGTTCCCCGCACACGCGGGGATGAACCGACTTTGATATCATCGAAGGTGCGCGCCTGTCCGCGTTCCCCGCACACGCGGGGATGAACCGGCTGCGGGCGCCGTCACATCGACACACGAACCGCGTTCCCCGCACACGCGGGGATGAACCGGGAGCAGGCTGGCCCGTGTCCTTGCAGCAACGGCGTTCCCCGCACACGCGGGGATGAACCGGTTGATGGCCCTGTCAGACCCTATATCTGGCAGCGTTCCCCGCACACGCGGGGATGAACCGGCATTATCCCCCGCCAGACGACCAGCGAGACGGCGTTCCCCGCACACGCGGGGATGAACCGGGGTCACACTCCTCCATAGATGCAGGATGCTGGCGTTCCCCGCACACGCGGGGATGAACCGACGTACACGCTGGAAGAAGTGCGCGCGGCGTTGCGTTCCCCGCACACGCGGGGATGAACCGTCTCGTCTAACCTCTATCGAGTCCGAGCTAAAGCGTTCCCCGCACACGCGGGGATGAACCGGCCTTACCAGTAGCGATGTTGACGAGCCGGTAGCGTTCCCCGCACACGCGGGGATGAACCGCAATGGAGTCGGTCTGATCCGTGCCGTCTGGGGCGTTCCCCGCACACGCGGGGATGAACCGCAAAGCCAAATCCGATCCGTGCCACCGCAGTGGCGTTCCCCGCACACGCGGGGATGAACCGTCCTGACATATCAGATTGAAAAAGCTAGGAACGCGTTCCCCGCACACGCGGGGATGAACCGGCACCCAGACGAGCAGGATGCCCTTCGCCTCAGCGTTCCCCGCACACGCGGGGATGAACCGTGGGCTCCGCCGTCGCAGGTAGCGCAGGGGCTGCGTTCCCCGCACACGCGGGGATGAACCGACTAGCGAACAGACCACACCAGAGCAGGTCGAGCGTTCCCCGCACACGCGGGGATGAACCGCCAATCGGTCATTCTCCGGCCCGCGTCCTTTGGCGTTCCCCGCACACGCGGGGATGAACCGGCGTCCGAGCAGACAGGACTCACGGTCGAGCAGCGTTCCCCGCACACGCGGGGATGAACCGAGGCGGCGATCTAGCCGACGCCTAGCTTTCCGGCGTTCCCCGCACACGCGGGGATGAACCGCCAGGTCGGCACCATTGGAACGGAGTTATCGGGCGTTCCCCGCACACGCGGGGATGAACCGAAACTCATAGGAGAGATTGCCGGGCAGAGTATGCGTTCCCCGCACACGCGGGGATGAACCGACTGTACCGGCATTTACGGCTGGCGCGTGCCGGCGTTCCCCGCACACGCGGGGATGAACCGGCGACGGGACGTACAGCGTCCAGGCCGCATGGGCGTTCCCCGCACACGCGGGGATGAACCGTACTCAGCCGAAACGAAAGCCGCCGTCATGGCGCGTTCCCCGCACACGCGGGGATGAACCGCCAATCCGCAGGCCATTTGTAAGCGCGAAAATGCGTTCCCCGCACACGCGGGGATGAACCGGGAGTGCAGGCCGTCGGGAACGCCGCACTCGCGCGTTCCCCGCACACGCGGGGATGAACCGGCCACGCGGGCGAGCGGCTGGGGCGGGTAAGGGCGTTCCCCGCACACGCGGGGATGAACCGACATCAGGTACCCATCCGATCTTCCTATCACAGCGTTCCCCGCACACGCGGGGATGAACCGGACGGCCCTCTCGTCCATGTGCAGGGACAGATGCGTTCCCCGCACACGCGGGGATGAACCGCGCAGAGAGGGTGCGGACGGTGTCGGTCATGGGCGTTCCCCGCACACGCGGGGATGAACCGAGTAATCAGCCGAGATGCTGACGCATACGCTTGCGTTCCCCGCACACGCGGGGATGAACCGCTGATCTCTTGGGGCTGGGCCGGACCCAGCGGGCGTTCCCCGCACACGCGGGGATGAACCGCCCGCAGCGCCAGCCAACATATATCCCAGGCTGCGTTCCCCGC
>Ga0207933_1002774_pt1 | contig 10962 bp, 8 predicted proteins | sample NGESurdeep092012_4_FD_184488 | JGI IMG/M metagenome (GOLD analysis project Ga0207933, IMG submission 184488) | Arctic peat soil microbial communities from Barrow, Alaska - NGEE Surface sample F53-3 deep-092012 (SPAdes) | ecosystem: Environmental > Terrestrial > Soil > Wetlands > Peat ...
TAGGGACACCGTTCCCCAGGGCGGCCGGAATGTATCCGCCCGCCTGCCATGTGGAGATCCCGGAGATCGTCCATCCTCCCATCAGGCCGTTAACAAATCCATTGAACATGTGGACGTTCCCAGTCTGGTAATAGTAGGAGGAGTTGAAGACGATCGGCCGATCGGTCGAGGTCGGACCGTAGTTGCCTCTGATACTGTACGGATCTTCTTGCAGGCTGGTGCCTAGCGTCTTTGACCAGGTCGCGTTAAGGTTGAAGCCGAGATGACCGGTTGTTTTAATCCACGCCACCTGTAGACCGTTGTAGTTGGTGTAGGAGGTGCTTTGATTCATCACGGCGTTAGCGGTACCGTATGCGTAACCGTAGCGGTGGTAATCTGCCGCCACATTTCCGGTTGGCGTGCCCGCGCCGGTAAGCCCGGGGCTCGGATTCGTTCCCAGGTTTTCCGGGTTGGTGGATAGTACACCCGTCTTCGGATCCGGTTTGAAGAAGGCGCCGAGAGGAGTTTTGTTCTGATCGGCGACGGCGGTGAAGTTGCTTCCTTCAATACCTTCGCTCACGTTCAAAAGCTGGGTGGTGCTGCTCCCGACGTAGGCGACATCGAGTAAGCTGTTCCATTTCAACCTTTGGTCGATTGTGAAGTTGTACGCGATGGTTAGCGGCTGACCGTAGTCGCCTGGATCGAAGCCTGCCTGCGTTCCACTCCCGCACTGAACGGTGCACGGCTTATAGGCCAGCTGACTCAGCTGCGACAGCATGACATTACGCTGACCCGGCATGTTGTATCCAAGAACGTGTTGTGCGGTTACGAGCTCCGACGCCACGTCGTTTACCTGGGTTACAAAGCGATAGGTCCCCCATCCGCCTCGAATCATGGTATTGCCGTTCCCCCGCAGATCGTAGGAAACGCCCAACCGGGGATCGACATAGGCGAAGCGATTCGGCTGACCGCTGAGCGGGACACCCGCATCAATGGCATGCCAGTAGTATCCCGGAGCATACTTGCCGCTGTTGTAGTCGGCCAGAACGCGGTCCGGATAGAAGACCGCCATGCCAATGTGCTGCCGATCATACCAATGGCCGATATGCTCCACGCGCGCACCTAACTCCAGGCTCAGGTGCTTGGTTGCCCTCCAGTTATCGGCGACGAAACCCGCCGTTGCCTGATAGGCTGTATCGGCAATCGGAGACGAATTGTTTTCGCTATAGCTGTTCACGATGCCCATCGTGAAGTTGGCCACGGGGTTCCCCGAGCCCAGCTGGTTTCCAGTGATGATATTGGTTCTCGTACCACCGCCAATGCCGAGCTGTCCATCCTCGTTCGTGCTGAAAGTACTCTGGTAGTTGTCGGTGTTCTGCGTATAGAGACCCATCTTCACCGTGTGGGTGCCCCAGACCTTCGTCAACGTATCACTGAACTGGGGAGATTCCTTGCGGACCGCATACTTCCCTGGAGGATTGTCAAAAATAGACGCCTGCGAAAAGTCCGGGAAAGTATAGTTCCCGCCGCTGCCGTAGGCGGGAATATTAAGAGAGCTGGTCTGAAAGACCTTGCCATAGGGATAGCCCAGCGTGTCCCGATGGGCCGCTGACGGGTCCGGTTGGGTGAACGGGAAGTCGCCGAAGGCCCACGCCGCCATGAAGTCATTGGTGGTTGTGGCGTTGAAGTTATGTACGAAATGGCCTGCCAGCGATTTGCCGCGGAATGCCTCAGACTCGCCGCCACCCGGGTAGGGGATAGCATTACCCGGCGTCCAATACAAGTGCGCGCCATTACCCTGCGCCAGCTGCGAGTTCCACGCCTGCTGATAAGAACCGTAGATCTTTGTATTCGGTCCAAATTGGTAATCGATGCGGAAGCGGTAGATCCATCCGTTGTTAATGTTCGGAATCGGCTGATAGTAGTTGACGTGGCCGACAGAGGTCGCGGGGTTCGCGTTGGCCTTGGGCCAGATCTTCGCCAGTGCTGCCGCGCCCGGATCGATGAACTGAGACGGAATCTTATTTCCGGAGTTCGCGACGGTTGGATCCGCATCGACCGGAATACCGGTGCCGTCCGGGAAGATTGTCCCGGAGAGATCGTTGCACCATGCTCCTTCCGGGTAGCTGGACGTCGGAGTCCCGTAAAACCCTGTGGAGCAAAGCGTCTGGTTGTCCGTATTATCCGTGGTGAAATCTCCTGCCATCATCTCTGGCGTGGGGATAAAGGAACTCAGCACATTCTGGTTGCCCTGGTTCTGCAGCCAGCGTTCGTAACCGCCCCAGAAGAAGAGGGACTTCTTCGTGCCTGGTACGGGACCGCCGAAGTTGCCGCCAGGATAGTAATAGTGCTGGGGTCCTTGCGGGATGTGCTGATGGTTGCTCCTCCAGTCGTTTGCGTTGAGGACGCTGTTGCGCGCATCGAAGTAGGCCTCTCCGTGATAGCGCTCCCCGCCTGATTTGCTGATCGTGCTCACAACCACCGGACCAAACGGTGTGTCAGCGCCGAAGTTCGATGCCTGGACGCTCACCTCCGCCGTCATCTCCGGGTTGATAACCGATACCGATGACGCCATATTGCCGGGGTCGATGACGTTCGCGCCATCAGAGAGCAACGCCGTTCCGCCGCGATTTACCGCGCCATTGATATTGATGCCATTGCCGATCGAGCTCTGCTGTACGCCCGTGTTGAGATCGCTGTACGCGGGGCTGTTCTGAGTCAGACTCGCGGACATCGTGGTCGCTCCCGGCAGCACCTTCAGCAACTCGGTCGTGTCGCGGCCGACGAGCGCCAGGTTCTCGATCTCTTTGGAGTCGAGAACGTTGGTGCGCGCGCCATTCTCCGTGGGAATCATCTCGCTGGCTGCCTCCACCGTAACGGTCGAGGCCTCCGAGCCCACCGCGAGCGTAAATGTCGGGACGGCGCGTACGTCTCCGGCGTGCAGTTCAATTCCGGTGACTTCTTTGGACTGGAAATTTTTGGCGTCTGCCTTGATCGTATAAGTGCTCGGCACCAGAGCGGGAAAGGCATACAGTCCCTGACCATTCGTTTTTATGGTGCGCGATGTGCCGGCCGCCTGGTCGGTGAGCGTTATCTGGGCCCCCGGAATCACGGCTCCGGAGGAGTCCTGCACAACCCCTGTCAACTGGGCAGTGGTTTGCGCGCGGGCCGTCGATCCTGACACAAGCAGCAGCGCAATCCCAAGGAGGGCCAGAATCCTTCCGCCTGTTCCAAAAAATTGCCGCAGATATCGCCCGAGTCCCGTCCAGCTGAGCACTGCAGATGCGTTGTTCATTGAGACTGCCTCCTAAGATTCCACAACATGAACTCCGTGTCGGGCTCATGCCGTTTCAAAAGTCGTTGACGACAAGTTTGTTTGCGATCGAGACTATAAAGAAACACTTTGAGGGGTGTCAAGAAAAAAATCAACCCTTGGATGGAGAAAAATTTCAACCCGCTCCTTTTCTCTTGCTGTTGCAACAAAAGGGGGTTTAAAGAATTCTTCGTGAAACCTGCCATTCCCGGAGTTTTTTGCCATCCATCCATGACTTGGGGAAAGCTTGCAATCGGGTGACGAACACAGTCGCCACCGAGCGCCGCTCCGGCATTTCCTCGTCCCAAAATCGTCGCCAGGCGATTTCATCTGGAATCGCAACAAATTGGATAGGGCAGATATATCCTTATGATCCCAAACCGCCCCCCGGCATGCCTCGTCCGTTAAAAACTGCTCAAACCGGCTTCAGACAATCGATTCACCTGCTCCACTCTCCACTCCATGCCAGCCACTCGGGTCGCTCGCAACCATGAAGGGTCATCGCCGCACCCACCCCACGATCGCCTTATGCCGTGCTTGCGCTCGGTCACGTCGGCGCCCGGACTTACACTTACGGTCTTCAGTTCGCCGCGTGCGTCGGATAGCGGATGTTCTTATCGACCCACGCAATGAAGTACTTCATGTTCGGTGCATCGGTGTGGCCTCCATCATGCTGCCGCCACGCGAGTTGCCCCTCCAACAGCCCATCGTTTACCGGCGGCATCTTCGCAGTCTTCGGATCATCCGGAACCCCCATACCCCTTGCTCCCAGCAGCTCAAAGACAGGCTGCGCGGCCACCGTCGCCATATAACTTCCCTTATGGTCGAGCCACTTCGCATCCCCTTTCTCCGGGATGCCATAGCTGATGAAGGTGAGCCGCGGCGCACAGAGTGCGATCAACTCGTGCGAATCAACCGGCAAATCTTTCGCCGTCTTGCTGCCGAAAACTGCCTCCGAAGCGCCGTACTTCATAAAATTGCCGGCCATCCAGTAGTATTCGCCGCCCGTGAGGCTCTCCACCGCCTCGCCCCAGTTACGCCGGTTCAATTTCGCCCCACCCTCCCCCGAACTGCCGATCAGCCCCATGGCAAAGCGCTGGTCAAAAGCAAGGGTCACCAGCGCAGCCTTGCCATAGCGCGATACGCCTTCGATGCCCACATGTTTCGAGTCCACCGCGGGATCGGTCTCCAGATAATCCAGCCCGCGCCCGGCGCCCCAGCTCCAGGCTCGCAGAGCTCCCCATTGATCCGGTTTGCGCGGCTGTCCATGGTTGACGAGGCCGATGATGCCACGTGTCAGTCCTGCACCGTTGTCGGCTTGAACGCTGGCCGGATCGAACAGCGCATAGCCCCATCCGGCCTTGAGCAACTCCTGCGTGGGAGGTAAATCGCCTGGCTTCACGCCGAACTCCGGCGGCGGCGGCCCAAATCGTGGCGCAGCCGGCGCGGGTGTCAGCTCATATCCGGGATACTCCTGGAAGATAGTAGCCAACTCCGGATCTCGCTTCTCCAGCAGCGATTTGAGCGCCTTATTGATGCGATCCACATCGCCTCGCGGCGGCTGCGCCGGCGACGGCAGGCCGGTGCGGCGAAACATCATCAGCACCGGGACAGGTGTCTTGATGTCGGCCGGAGTCACCAGCGTCATCGACAGGTTCACATCGATCAGCGGATAGCTGGAGTTGTCTACGTGGCCGACCAGCTGTTTGGCGATGACGGCCACTCCACCCACCTCCTCTCGTTCGCTGGCCACCACAGCCCAGGTCACCTTCGGCACATCCCTGGGAACAAACCCATACACCTCCCGCGACATGGCCTCCACAATCTCTGGACGGCGCTGCTCTCTCCATTGCGTTGCTGTCGTGACGTGCCTGCCGTTGTTGAGCACAAGCACCGGCGGAAGGTCAGGGTATGGATTCGCGAGCGATTCATCGTAGTTGGCATGGTTGGGCGCATGCTCATCCCCGCTCGGCCCCGGACGCAGTGCCTTGATGCCGAGCTGATTCATCATGTTCTGATGGTCCTGTTCCGCTGTGAACTGCACAGGCGGCGGATAGCTCGTTTGACCCGTGATGGGAGCCGCAAAAATAAATCCCGACAGGATGAAAGGCAGAAAGCAGCAGGCGGGACGCATCAGGATTGTCCGGCTCCTCGGTGTCACCAATTGTTTCGGGACTCGCACGAAAGACATCCTATGCCTTCCCTCTCGGACTTCGTCAAGTGCAACGAACTGTCCTCGGCAATTTGAAAACATTCACACGGGTTTTTCAGTGAGTTCGCGCTCGCGAGTACACCCGCTCCTTCGTTCGCTGTGGAAATCCGTAATGCAGGAACGTTAGACTCCTCCAGAAAGGAGATCTCCGTTGTTACGAACCCTCAGTCTTTCCCTGCTCCTCTTCCTATCTGCCTCGTCCTGTTTGCCGGCCTGCGCGCAGGTGCTTTCGCAGTCTTCGTCTGCAGCCACCGTCTTGCAACCTGCGCAACTGCAGTCCCTGATCCCCGCAACGGTCTATTTTAGTGGCCAAATCGCCCCGGTCCAGATCCGGAACAGCGCGGCTGTCCGTTCGGCCGCGGGCAAACTGACGATATTTGCCATGGTTGATGCGGGCGGATATTCCTCCGGAGTACGGGAGCGTTATCAGTTCTATGTCCTGACGGACACCGCGATCGAGGTGAATGGGAAACGGCTGCCCGCTGGAGCATACGGAGGAGGATTTATCAACCCGGCCGGCTTTGAAGTAATGGACCTTGGCGGCAACGAACTCTTCCACACACCCACAATTCATGACGCCGCTTTGAAACGGCCACATCCCCTGGAGATCCTTGAGGACAGTCATGCAGGTGAGTACCGTCTCTACATTGGCCGCGATTATGTTGTATTCCGTCAGATGCAGAAATAATCTTATCCGGTCCGTCCAATCAAGCACTGCGGGCGCATCTGATGCATCCGCTCAATGCAGAACTATGCAAAGGCGCAAAAATTGCGGCTTTGAAATGACACGTTGAAGGTTCGATTCCTTTCGCATCCACCATCTCTCAATTAACTGTCTGTCACATAACTAGCATCGAGCTCTCCCCCCCTGTGAGCTTCTAGCGCCGGTTCGTCCTTCGCCCCGGCATCGATATGCAATAATCGCTCGACTCCCGATTACGGCCTTTCGTTACCTTTCGCCCAGGAGATTCCTCCATGCCTGATACAGCAGCCGCGGCGCCCACCCTCACAATGGAAGTGAAGCATTGTGCCGGCAATGTCATCGTCGTGTACTGCCACGGCAGACTCGTTTCGGAGGTCAGCGAGCTTCTCTACACCAGGATCAGTGAACTCATTCCGTCCACCCATCGAATCGTTCTGGATCTCTCCGACCTCAAGCATACGGACAGCATGGGCCTCGGCACGCTGGTTCGTCTCTACGTCAAAGCTAAGTCGGCCAATTGCAGTCTGGAACTGATCAACCTCAGCAAACAGATTCGCCATCTTCTCGGCCTGACAAATCTTTTTGCCGTGTTCACCGTCATTGGCGAAAACGGCGTCAAGTTTATGTGATCAAGTAGGATGCACCCGACAGACGCCTCATCATATCCAAGAGGCCGGCCGGACCCGCTGCACACAAAGAGAGCTGGCGCCGGCTTGAACTTGCACTCAGGAATGTGGGAACTGAGCGCTTTTTCATAACGCGGATCGACGCTCCACGCATTACTCCCTTGCCAGCCTGATCTCCCTAGGGACTCCCGCAAGACGCACCCCACCACCCACAATCTCGCCGGCGATTCCGCGGCGCATTGCCATCTCTCTTCCCACCGCGATCTGGTCCTCCTCTGTCAGTAAGAAGGCAGCCATCGGAAACACCTGCGTGTCTTCCACATCGAGATGATGTTCATAGAGCTCGCTCAAATCCTGCAACAGCGCCCGCAGCCTCGCAGCCTCCTCCCCGCCGAGAACGCCCTCTGCCAGCCAGCGAGCCCCCAGAACATCCACCGCATCGTGAGCCTTGTTCGCGCGCTCATGATCGGCCTCCAGCTCTCTAACCTTCTCGAGCGTCTCATCCAGCCGCGCATCCTTGATCGCGCGCAGACGCGGAAACAACGACTCCTCTTCATCGGCCGTGTGTCGCGGCCCGCTCTCACGAAAATACCGCAGTGCCCTCTCCAGCGCGACACGACGAGTTCCATCGAGCGGCTCCTCTGCACTTTCCGCCAGCCGCGCCAGGTCGTTCAGGAAAAATCGAATGCGCTTGTGGCAGTCGCCAAGCATACCGAGCGGCTCTGAAAAATCGCTCTCTCGTTTAGCCCCTATTTGCGTAAACATCTAAACCTCTTTTTCCTGTGCCGATCTCCGATAATGCTCCGCATTCTTCTTTTGATATTCGTCCCACTTCTCCGGCAGATCGCCTTCTGCATAAATCGCCGACACCGGGCAGACAGGAACGCATGCTCCGCAGTCGATGCACTCGACAGGATCGATATAGAGCATCGGAAACAACTCAAAATCGCTCTCATCCCGCTTCGGATGAATGCAGTCCACAGGACATGCATCGACGCAAGCAGTATCCTTCACGCCAATACACGGTTCGGCGATGACAAATGCCATTGGAAGCCTCCAGACTTGACCTTTATGCGCTGATCACAGGAACAGGAGCGTCGATCTCACCATAGTTGTAGGCCTCTTCCGTCACCGTAGGAACCTCAAGGAAGTTTGCCGTCAACGGCGGCGATTGGACCTTCCATTCCAGCCCTGCCGCGCGCCACGGATTGTTACCTGCAACCGCTCCATACTTCAGCGACCACATCAGATAAAACGCCGGCAGCAGATACCCGATCGCCAGAATCGACGCGCCCGCGGTAGACAGCACATTCAACACCTGAAACTCCGGCGGATACGAGTGATAACGCCGCGGCATCCCCAGATAGCCCAGAATAAACTGCGGGAAAAACGTGAGATTGAACCCGATAAAGAGGATCGCCGCCGCCAGTTTGCCGAACTGCTCGGAATACATTCTTCCGGTAATCTTCGGCCACCAGAAGTGCAGACCCGCCATGTAGGCGCTGACCATGCCTCCCACCATCACATAGTGAAAGTGCGCCACGATAAAGTAGGTTTCCGTCAGGTGAATATCCATCCCCAGCGAAGCCAGGAAAACGCCGGTCAGCCCACCCATCGTGAACAACCCGATAAATCCCAGCGCATAGAGCATGGGTGTATCGAAGCTGATCGACCCCTTCTGCATCGTAAAGGTCCAGTTGAAGATCTTGATCGCCGAAGGCACCGCCACCAGCATGCTCATCAGGGAAAACAGCAGCGCGGAGTAGTTCGAGATTCCCATGATGAACATGTGGTGCGCCCACACGAAGAAGCTGAACAGGGCAATCGCCACCGACGAGAACGCCACCGCCGTATAGCCAAACACGCGCTTCCTCGAGAAGCACGCGACTACCTCCGACATAATGCCCATCCCCGGCAAAATCATCACGTACACCGCCGGATGCGAGTAGAACCAGAACAAATGCTGAAACAACAGCGGGTCTCCACCCACCCTCGGATCGAAGATGCCGATCCCGAAGACTCGTTCCAGCACAATCAGCACCATCGAGATAGCGATCACCGGCGTCGCCAGCACGAAGATGATCGAGGTCGCGTAATACGACCAGATAAACAGCGGCAACCGAAACCAGGTCATTCCCGGCGCTCGCATTCGATGGATCGTGACAATGAAGTTGACGCCGGTCAGAATCGACGAAAATCCCGCAATAAAAATTCCCATCGCCGCGCTGACGACATTGGTATTCGCATAATGCGTGCTCAACGGTGTCGTAAACGTCCACCCCGTATCGACGCCGCCGAAGACCATCATCCACAGTTCAAAGCAGCCGCCGATCATGAACAGATACCAACTCAGCAGATTGATCTTCGGAAACGCCACATCCTTCGCACCGATCATCAGCGGAATTAAAAAATTCCCCAGCACCGCCGGCGCCACCGGCACCAGGAAGAAGAACACCATGATGATGCCGTGGATTGAAAACAGTTTGTTATAAGTGTCGGACGCCACCAGGTCGCCCGCCGGCGTCAGCAGCTCCAACCTGATCAGCGACGCCGCCGTTCCGCCGATGACGAAGAAGAAGCTCGTGGCAAATAAGTAAAGCAGCGCAATCCGTTTATGGTCCTGCGTCAGCAGCCATGACCCGATGCCATGAGTCTGGTTCAGGTAATTACGCTCCGGAAACACGGGAAGAGTTATCGGGGCCGCGGCCATATCTCCCTTTCAAACAACCGGCCTCTCACGAGACCTCTGGCTCCGTCACGGCTGAAGTTGAACCTGCTGCTCAGGCGCGCAGCGGGCTGTCCGAAGAACTTGGCGGGCCCACGCGCGTTATCCGAATCCGAAACATGCCCGGCCTTCGCTCCTCATACTCCCACTGAGCCTGCCCCGGCCGTATCGTGTCGAACTGACGATTCAGCGGAATCGGATCATGGTCGTTGATGAGCCGCAGCGATCCACCGATAAGAAGCGCATCGAATTTGGCGAAGATCATCGGATGGCGCAGCGGGCGAGGAACCTCACGGATGTCCAGATCCTCCACGCCATCCTTCGGAACACCGGCTGGTTGGCCGATACCTGTGACCGTCACCAGCAGCACCGAATCCTCGTGCGCCTCCACCCGGTGCTTCGCGCTGGGCTCCATGCTCACCATCTCCCCGGCATGCAGATCGCACGGCGTCTCGCCTTCAAAGAACGTCACGTGGCCTTGCACGGCATGGATCGTCACCTTCCCAGGCGCCGAATGCTCCGGGACCACATGCCCCTCGCGCATGCAGATGAGCATCAGCCGATGATCCGGCTCATTAACCAGCACCTTAGGATGAAAGCTGCCGCTCTTGAATTCAACCAATTCGTTGAGGTTGTACTTTTGCATGTCTTGGCATCCCCCTGCACTTCGTCGTCCATTGCATAGTTCGTCATGCTCGAATTTAGGCCGAGCCCGCGCGCTGTGCTATGACTTGAGTCGTAGGGAGAAACCATGGACCGAACGGCCAGAAAAGCTCAAGCCCTTCGCCAGACCCGGCTCTTCAGCTCTCTCGACGATGAGAGCCTCGCCTGGCTCGCCGCGCGCGCCCAACAGCAGCCTCTCTCCGCAGGAGAGATGCTCTTCTTCTCCGGCGAAGCCGCAACCGGCATGTTCGTAGTCGTCAGCGGCACCATCCGCGCATTCCAGCAGAACACCGACGGCCGCGAGCAGGTGATGCACGTCGACCACGCCGGCGCCACCATCGCAGACGTGCCCGTCTTCGACGACGGTCCCTATCCCGCCTCAGCCATCGCCGAAACCGACGCCGAAATCCTGTTCCTTGGCAAAGAAGACATTCGTCAACTCTGCCTGAAGCATCCCGCCTTTGCTCTCAGCGCTCTCAAACTAATGGCGGAACGCGTCCGCAAACACGCGCAGCTGGTCAACGTCCTGTCCTTGCACGAGGTTGGCCAGCGGCTCGCTCTCCTTCTGCTGTCGGAGGCAGAGAAGGCCGGACTCGAGCAGGAAGGTCGCATCGACCTCCACCTCAGTCTCTCCAATCACGAGATCGCCACACGCATCGGCACGGTCCGAGATGTCGTCTCGCGAGCGCTCGCCCGTCTCCAGCAGCTCGGTCTGGTCAAGCTCAAACTGCGCGCAGTCAC
>Ga0207933_1002777_pt1 | contig 10950 bp, 7 predicted proteins | sample NGESurdeep092012_4_FD_184488 | JGI IMG/M metagenome (GOLD analysis project Ga0207933, IMG submission 184488) | Arctic peat soil microbial communities from Barrow, Alaska - NGEE Surface sample F53-3 deep-092012 (SPAdes) | ecosystem: Environmental > Terrestrial > Soil > Wetlands > Peat ...
ATTCCGGCCTCGGTGCTGATGATCACGGGAAAGATGACGAGACTGAACACAACCGCGATCTTCGACCAGATCCCGATGCCGAACCAGAGGATGAACAACGGCGCCAGCGCGATGATCGGCGTCGCGTAGAGACCGGAAATCCAGGGCGTCAGCGAAAGCGAAACGCGTTCGAACGTCGCCGTTCCGAGACCGATGAGTACGCCGACGACGGCGGCGGCCAGAAATCCGACCGCGAACTCCTCGCCGCTGACGAACATCGCGCGCTGCAGGTCGCCCGTGTGCCACAGGTCTCCGAGCGCGGCGATCGATGCGAACGGCGTCGCCAAGAAGAGTGCGTTCTTGACGACGAACGTGCTGAAGATCTGCCAGAGCGCGAGTCCGGCGAGGACGGAACCCCAGGTGTAGACGACCTGGCGTAGCCGCTGCTTCGATCGCGCCTTCGCCCTCAGACGGCGGCCGGTTTCCGGCTCGCGTACGTGCGCGTCAGCCACGGATGATAGGTGGGCAGCGCGCCGCGCACGACCTTGTCGTAGAGTTCGCCGAGCTTCTTCGAGATCGGTCCCTGCGTGCCGTCGCCGACTGCCCGGTGGTCGATGGCGCGCACGAACTGCAGCCCGGCCGCGCTGCCCGTGATGAACACCTCGTCGGCGGTGAAGAGTTCGCTGCGATCGATCGCGCGCTCGATGACGGTGATCCCGAACTCTGCGTCGGCGAGCGTCATCAGCGTTTTGCGCGTGCAGCCTTCGAGAATGTTCTGCGAGGCATCAGGTGTATAGATGACGCCTTTCTTCACGATGAAGATGTTCTCGGCGCTGCCCTCGGAGACATGACCGTCGGCCGATAACAGGATCGCCTCATCGTAGCCGTTGAGGATCGCTTCGCTCTTCGCGAGCGCGGAGTTGATGTAGACGCCGGTGACCTTCGCCCGCGCCGGCGCGGTCGTGTCGTCGATGCGGCGCCACGCGCTGACCGTGCAATTCAACCCCGAATGCGCATCGAAATAGCGATCGAACGGCATCGCCATGATGGCGAGGGCATCGTCCACGTCATGCAGGCGCACGCCGATCTCTTCGTTCGACTTGTACACCAACGGACGGACGTAGACGTCGCCGCGGAAATTGTTGCGCGCGCACAGCTCGGTCGTGATCTCGACCAGCTCTGCAACGCTGTGCGGAACGTTCATCATGAGAATCTTGGCCGAGGCGTGCAGGCGCTCGTAATGATCCTCGAGTTGAAAGAGATACAGCTCCTCATCGCGTGCCGACCAGAAACCGCGCACGCCCTCGAAACAGCCCGTGCCGTAGTGCAGCGCGTGCGTCATGAGGCCGATTTTGGCCTCGTCATAGCGGCAAAAGCGCCCCTGCGCGTAAACCGTGAGTCCACCGTCCATCCATTTTGCGTTCACGCCGCGCGGCGTCAGTCCCTCGGGACGGGCTCGTTCGCCTCGGTGCCGAACGGGAGCGCGGCGATGGGCGATGTCTTCCGGATCTTCCTGCGGCTCGGGCTGACGTCGTTCGGGGGCCCGATCGCGCACCTCGGATACTTCCGGCGCGAATTCGTCGAGCGGCGAGCGTGGCTCGACGAGCCGACCTTCGCCGGCATCGTGGCGTTCTGTTCGGTGCTTCCGGGGCCCACTTCGAGTCAGACCGGCATGCTCATCGGCCTCACGCGTGCCGGCGCCGGCGGTGCGTTTGCGGCCTGGCTCGGGTTCACGGCCCCGTCGGCGATCGCGATGACCCTCGTCGCGCTTGGCCTGCACGCGCTGCGGACCGGGTCCGGCATGGCGGGAAGCGCCTGGTTCGCGGGCCTGCTCGCCGGCCTCACGGCCGCGGCCGCCGCGGTCGTCGCGCAAGCGGTGCTCGCGCTCGCGCGCACGCTGTGCACGGATCGCGCGACGCAGACGATCGCGCTCGGCGCGACGATGCTGGCCATCGCCATCGGAGGCAGCGCGGGGCTCGCGTGGCTGCCGATCGCGCTCGGTGCCGTCGCCGGTGGGCTGTTCCTGCGCGGCACGAACTCCGGCATCACGACGGCGACGCTGCCGGTTCGCATTTCGCGTCGCACGGCAACCGGTGGTGCGATCGTGTTTCTCCTGATCGTCGCGCTGCTCTTCGTCCCCGAACGGCTCGCCGCACCGCCGGTCGCTCTCCTCGAAACGATCGTTCGGGCGGGCACGCTCGTGTTCGGCGGCGGGCACGTGGTGTTGCCGCTGCTGCAAGATCTCGTCGGCAACGGTCTGCTTCCAGCGCGCGAATTCTTCGCCGGCTACGGTGTCGCGCAAGCGCTGCCCGGCCCGCTCTTCACGTTCGCGGCGTTCATCGGCGCAGCGAACGCCTCCGTCCTGAGCGGCGTTCCCGGTGCGTTCGTCGCGACGGTCGCGGTTTTCGTACCGTCGTTTGCCTTGATCTTCGCACTTGCCCCGGTGTGGAATCGCGTGTGCGCGTTGCCCGGCGCGGCGGCCGCACTGCGCGGTGCAAACGCCAGCGTCGTCGGTTTGCTCGCGGGCGTGCTCTACCATCCGATGCTCACGTCGCTGGAAGCGAACGCCCGCAGCATCGGCATCGCGCTCGCCGCGTACGCGCTGATCGATGTGTGGAAGTTTCCGCCATGGAGCGTCGTCGTCGCGAGCGCGCTCCTCGGTGCAGCCGCGGGGGCGTTCGCGTAACCCGCCGAAACGCTTGCGCGTGAACGGCTGGACGATTGCGGGAACGTCATTTCTCGCCTGCGGGGTCGAGATGGTCGAGGCGCTCACGATCGTCCTCGCGGCCGGCATCGCGCGCGGCTGGCACACGGCCGTGACCGCTGCGGTTTGGGCCATCGTCATCCTCGCCGCAATCGTCGCGGTCGCGCGGCCCGTGCTGCTCTGGCTCGAGCCCTTGGCGGCGTTCAAGATCGGCGTGGGAATCGTGGCGGCGTACTACGGCCTGGGCTGGCTGCGCAAAGCTATCCTGCGCGCCGCCGGGCGGAAGGCGCTGCGCGACGAGGGGGCGATCTACGCAAAGCAGGTCGCGGAACTCGAACGCGCCGACAACCGCGCGGCCTTCACGACCGCCTTCAACGGCGTCTTCTTCGAAGGCGTCGAGGCCGTCGTGATCGTGCTGGCATTGGCCGCTGGGAACACGGCCGCGCTTCCGTGGGCGGCGGGCGGCGCACTTGCGGCCCTGGCGATCGTCGTCGTGACCGGGATCGCACTGCACCGGCCGCTGGAGCGCGTGCCCGAAAATGCGCTGAAGTTTCTCGTCGGCACGATGCTCACGACGTTCGGAATCTTTTGGATCGGCGAAGGTGCGGGCCTGCACTGGTGGCGCGACGACGCGTCGATCGCGCTGCTGGCCGCGGTTATCTTCGGCGCGTCATTGCTTTCCGTCCGCGTGCTGCGCCCGGCTAGGGATTCTTGATCATCGAGGCCGTTTCGAACTCGGTGTTCTGAAGGCGCCCGTTCACTTTTTCGGTGCGCCGGATATAGACGTTCTCGATCATGTCGCGCGTGACCGGATCCATCATCACCGGTCCGCGCGGGCTCTCCCACTTCAAGCCCTTGAGCGTCTCCAGCGCCTTGTCGTAATCGAAGCCGCCCTTTTGCGCCTGCGCGATCGAATAGATCGCCTGCATGGTGTCGTAGGCTTCGACCGCGGTGAAGTTCGGCTCGATGTTCGGGTTGATGCTCTTGAACGTCTTGACGAATTGGCGGTTCAGCGCCGACTTGTGCCACTCGCTGTACGGATACGTCGAGATGATCCCGATCGCCAAGTCGCCTTCGGCCTTGAGGTTGTTCTCTTCCACGAGGTCGCCCGTGGCGAGAATCTTCACCCCGTCTTTGTCGAGATTGAGCGTGTGGAACGTTTGGAGAAACTGCGGTGCGCCCGAGGTGGCCGGCATCCAGAGCCAAATCGCGTCGGGTTTCGCATCTTTGACGCGCTGCAAATAGGGCGTGAACTCTTTGCTGCCCATCGGTACCGCATCGGTCCCGAGGATCTTGCCGCCGGCAGCGGTGAACGTTTCCTCGAACCCTTTGCTCGCGTCGACGCCCGACTGGATGTTGAAATAAATCGAGAACACCCGTTTGATGCCGTGCGCCGCCGCATATCTTCCCATGACCTGGCCCAACTCGTAGATGGTGAACGCGTAGCGCGACATATTCGGAAACTTATCCAAGTAGCCGAGCGCCGTCGCGTTGCTGACCAATTCGGGTTTCTTGGCGGCCAACGTAACGGTCCCGGCGGCCGTCGCGTTCGCCGTCCACACGAAGCCGGCGACCGCGTCGACGCCCTGCTGCACGATCAGTTCTTGCGCGTGGCGCTTCGCGAGGTCGGGGTTGATGCCGCCGTCGTCGCGCTTGACGAGTTCGATCCGGCGCCCGGCGACGGTGTCGCCGTGCATCTTAACGTAGGTCTTCATGCCGACGTCGTAGGCGTCGGTCGTCGGGTCGTTCGTCGAATACGACCAGATCACGCCGATCTTTATCGGCGCATCGGCGACGGCGGTGGTGGACAGCAGGAGAACGGCCAAACCCGCGGACGTTGCCAAGGCTCGGCGCGGAACGGCGAATCGCATGAGGAGCACCTCCGCTGACGACCGTGCGCCCTCTAAATCAGGGTTCCTGCTATCGGTTCGCGTAACGTCCCCCTACCAGCGAAAGGAACGCACACATGAGCACCAGCACTACCCCAGCCGAGCTTCCGAAGTGGAAGACCGTCGAAGTCGCCTTTGAGGACGGCATCGCCTGGGTGACTCTGAACCGCCCCACCAAACGCAACGCGATGAGCCCCACGCTCAACCGCGAGATGATGGACGTGCTCAACGTCCTCGAGTACGACGACCGCGCCAAGGTGCTCGTGCTCACCGGTGCGGGGGAAGCATTCAGCGCCGGCATGGATCTCAAAGAGTACTTTCGCGAAACGGAAAACTACGAGTGGATTCGCAAGTTGCGCAATCATTCGGCCTCGCAGGATTGGCAATGGCGGCGGCTGCGCAAGTACCCCAAATCGACGATAGCGATGGTCAACGGCTGGTGCTTCGGCGGTGCCTTTACACCGCTCGTCGGCTGCGACCTCGCCGTCGCGGCGGAAGACGCGATCTTCGGCGTCTCCGAGGTCAACTGGGGCATCATCCCCGGCGGCAACGTCTGCAAGGCGATCGAGGAGACGATGGGTTATCGCGAAGCGCTCTACTACATCATGACCGGCGACACGTTCACCGGTAAGCAAGCCGCGGAAATGGGTCTGGTCAACTACGCCGTGCCGAAAGATCGGCTGCGCGCGCGCGTGCTGGAGATTGCGAAGAAGCTGCTCGCGCTCAATCCGGTGACCGTGTACAACGCGAAAATAATGTACAAGTTCACGCGCAACATGGAGTGGGAGCTGGCGTCGGAGTTCTCCGGTGCGAAGAGTGCCCAAAACGCCATGATGGACAAGGAAAAAGGCCGCCTCAAAGGGCTCGAGCAGTTCCTCGATGAGAAGTCGTTCCGGCCCGGACTCGGTGCGTATCGCCGGGATGACTGACGCTGGCGGGCGCACCGGGCTCGAACGCTTGCTGCGACCCCGTTCGGTCGCGATCGTCGGCATCTCTAAAGAGCCCGGATCGCTTGGCGAGACGCAGGTCGGGAACTTCGAGCGTTTCGGCTTCGCCGGCGAACTGCATCTAGTCAGCCGCAATCGCGACGCCGTCGACGGCCGGCGCTGCGTGCGCAGCGTTGCGGAGCTGCCGCCCGGGATCGATGCGGCCGTGGTGTGCGTGCCGCGCGCGGGTGTTGTCGAGACGCTGGAGGCGCTCGCCGCACTCGGCGTCGGCGGCGCGATGGTGTTCGCTTCGGGGTTCGCGGAGCAAGACGATGCGGGGCGGCGCGATCAGGAACGGATCGCCGCGATCGCCGCGCGCAGCGGGATGGCCGTCAACGGCCCCAACTGCTTGGGTCTGACGAACTTCGTCGACGGCATCCCCTATGCGTTCGGTCCCACGTCGCCACCGGAGCTGCCGAACCGCGGCACCGCCGCTGCCGTGGTGTCGCAGAGCGGCGCGACGATGGTCAATATCGCGCGCGGGCTCGCCACGCGCGGCGTGCCGGTGACCTACCAAATATCGACCGGCAACGAAGCCGTGCTCGGGATCGAAGACCACCTCGCGTTCGTCCTCGACGACGAGCGCACCGGACCGGTCGCGCTCTTCGCGGAACAAATTCGCCGGCCGCAAGCGTTCCTCGCGCTCGCGAAGCGCGCGCGCGAATGCGAGCGGCACCTCGTGCTGCTGCATCCGGGGCGCAGCGCGGGCGCGCGGGCCGCGGCACAGTCGCACACCGGGGCGCTCGCCGGCGACTACGACGCGATGCGCACGGTCGTCGAGCGGGCCGGCGTGTTGGTGGTCGACGATCTCGATATGCTCATCGATGCGATCGTCGTGCTCGCGCGTTATCCGCAACCGCCGGTGCGCGGCGTGGCGGTGACGTCGGATTCCGGCGCGGTGAAAAGTCTCGTCCTGGATGAGTGCGCGGCGCTCGGCCTCGATTTGGCCGCGTTCGCACCCGCAACGCTGGCGGCGATCCACGCGGCGCTGCCGTCGTTCGCCGTTGCCGCCAATCCGCTCGATCTGACCGCGCAGTGCATTTATGACCGCTTCCTCTACGAGCGCAGCGCGCACGCGATGCTGACCGACCCGAACGTCGGCAGTTTCATCGCGATCGTACAGCCGGGACCCAATCTGCGTTGGCTGCACGAAAATGCGCTCTTCGACGAATTGCGCGCAACGGCGAAGCCGGCGCTGCTCGCGCTCCCGCTCGGCACGTCACGCTGGCCCGACGAGTTGGCCGCGCTGATGATCGAACGCGAGATCTCCTTCACCGGCACCGGTTCGCAAGCGCTGCGCGCCCTCGCGGCGCTGACCGCCTACGGACGGCGACGCGAAGGCATTGCCGGCGTTACGCCGCTGGCGGGCATCGGCAGCGCGAGCACTGCGGCGGTTACCGCGGTGCTCGCATCGGTGCCGCCCGGCACACTCGCCGAGCATCGGGGCAAGGCCATACTTGCGGCACTCGGCATTCCGGTGCCGGCCGGCGGCCTCGCGTGCGATCCGGAGCAAGCGCGCGCGCTGGCCGAGCGCATCGGCTACCCGGTGGTCCTCAAGGCGCAGGCCCCGGACTTACCGCACAAGAGCGATGCGGGCGGCGTCGCCGTCGGGATCTCCGATGGCGCGGCGCTCGCGGCCGCGTGGACGCGGATCGCCGCGAACCTAACCCGCGCTCGGCCGGAACTCACCCTCGACGGCATGTTGGTCGAGTCGATGGGTCAGCCGGGTCTCGAACTAGTCGTGGGGGCGAAACGCGACCCGACCTGGGGGACGATCTTGCTCGCGGGCCTGGGCGGGGTGTGGATCGAGGGGCTCGGCGACGTGGCCCTCTTCGCCGCCGGCGCGACAGCCGGCGAGATCGGCGCGGGCTTGGATCGCCTCAAGGGCGCGGCACTGCTGGCCGGGACCCGCGGCGCGCCGGCGGTCGACGTTGCCGCCGTCGCCCGGGTCGTCGAGCGGATCGGCATGCTGATGGCGGCGTTCCCGGACATCTCCGAGATCGACGTCAACCCCCTCGTTGCCTTTCCGTCAGGTGTGCTTGCGCTGGACGCACTGGTGGTATATATGCGCGCAGGAAGGGAAAGCGACTCCCTGGACGTGGTTTGAAGGCCTTGCCTCCACTGCAGTGGAGGCCGGCGTTGGAGGGGTTCTCATGGCTGTCATTTCGACGACCCCCAACCGTTGGGTTATCGCCTTTGCCGGGGTCATCGTGATGATCCTCGCCGGGACCGTCTACGCATGGAGCAACTTCACGCAACCGTTGATCGCATCGTTCGACTGGTCCTCGACGGAAACGAGCCTCGTGTTCGGGCTTGCGATTTTCTTCCTCGGCGTCGGTGCCGTGATCGGCGGCCGCTGGCAAGATCAAGTCGGCCCGCGCACGGTGACGATCGCGGGCATCGTTCTCTGGGGCCTCGGCAGCGTGCTGGCTGCCATCGGACCGCGTGAAGTGTGGTGGTGGGACCTCACCTACGGCCTGATCGGCGGCATTGGGAACGGCATGGCCTACATCACCCCGGTCGCGACCGTCACGAAATGGTTTCCCGACAAACGCGGGCTCGCCAGCGGCATGGTCGTCATGGGCTTCGGTCTCGGCGCGTTCTTTTATGGCTTCATCCTCAAAGCGGTGCCGGCGTTCGTGACGGCGTCCAAGGACGCGGGCGCGTTCGCCGACGCGCGGTCGGCGGCGATCGCCGCGCACACGCCGTTCGACGCCGCAGCGCACGCGATGACATCGACCGACGTGAGCGCGGTCTTGACCGTGGTGCTGGTGAGCGGCATCGTGTTCGCTATCGTCGGCGGTCTCGCCGCAATGCTGCTGCAAAATCCGCCGGCCGGATACAGCGTTGCCGGGGTCAGCGCCAAAGCGGCCGCGACCGAAGGGTCGTACACCCCGGCGCAAGTCCTGCGCATGCCGCAGCTCTATCTGCTCTGGCTGATGCTGTTCGTCAACGTCGTCGCCGGCATCTTGGTCGTCTCCAACGCGGTTCCCATCATTCGCGAACTGATCTCGAAGGGCGTCACCGATCCCCTTGAAATCCAGACACTTACCGGAACGGCGATCAGTGCGTATGCCTTCGTTGCGGTCTTCAACGGACTCGGCCGCTTCTTCTGGGGCGCGGTTTCCGACCGCATCGGGCGCAACATGGTGATGGTCTGCGTCTACGCCTGCCAAGTTGTCATCTTCTTCATCTTGCCGGGATTTCACAGCGTTGCGCTAGTGCTGTTCGCCTTTGCCGTCATTCTGGCGTGTTACGGCGGCGGCTTCGGCACGATGCCGTCGTTCAATGCCGACTACTTCGGCACGAAGTATCTCGGTCAGAACTATGGCTACATCATCACCGCTTGGGGCGTCGGCGGCTTGGTCGGTCCAGGAATCGCCGGCTACGTGAAAGATGCGACGGGTACGTTCTCGGGAGCGCTCGTGCCGATGGCGGTCCTGTTGCTCGTCTCGATCGTCCTGCCGTTCCTGACCAAGAAACCCGCCCCGGGCACAGCCTAGCCGCTCCCCCGGAAGGGCTCCCCGGGATGGTCCGAAAGCGAGCCGATCGAAGTACGCTGTCACCCCGAGCGAAGGTTCGCGAAGCGAACCGCAGTCGAGGGGCCGCCACGGGCTCGCGTGATTGCGGCGGTCCCTCGACTGCGCGCCTGCGGTGCTGCGCTCGGGATGACAAAAAAGCTTTCGATGCTGCGCTCGGACGACAAAAAAAGAACGTTCTTCTGCTGCAATGAACTTCATGAAGCGTGAAGAGCAGATGGCGTTTCCCGACACCGAAATTTCAGGATGCCGTCTCAGGAGGCTCTGAAATACGGGCGATCGTCGTACCAAAGTCATCCCGAGCGCAGGTTCGCGAAGCGAACCGCAGTCGAGGGATCGCCACCGAGTAGCGCGGTTGCGGCGGTCTTTGCCAAGTGCGACGATCGCGCTATTTCTGGGCATCTCTAGATATCGATCTGCATTGGGTTGCCGCCCCAACTCGAGAACGAGTTGGGATGGTAGCCCGTCAGGCGCTTGTCGTACACGGCTAGAAATGCGCGTTCGTAGATCATGATCAGCGGCGCGTCGCGGTCGATGATGCGCTGAAATTGCGCCGCCGCCTTATCCTGCACGGCCCGGTCGTAGGAGTGCAGGTAGACGTCGTTGAGTTTGTCGACCGTCTTGTTGCAGTAGCGCGTCTCGTTGAAGCCGTTCGGCGGAATCGAACTGCAGGTCAGGACTCCGTTGACGTTTGCGTACACCGGTCCGAGTGATTCCGAATGCAGCGCCGCGTCGAACTTGCCGGTCTGCACGATGCCCCCGGCCGCGTACGGCCCGAAGAACGTTCCGCTCGCGTAGGCATGAATCGTCGCGGCGACGCCGATCTTGGTGTAATCGCTCTGCAGCAGCGCCGATAACGTCTCGCTCGGTCCGTACCCGCTGGGTATGACGATATCGAGCGTAAGCGGCATCCCGTTCTTGCGCCGAACGCCGTTCGGGCCGCGCTTCCAACCGGCGGCGTCGAGCATCGTTTCGGCGGCCTGCGGATCGTATTTGGTCACCGGCAGGTCGAGATACCCGTGCGTCATGCGCGGCACCACGGATTCGGTCAGCGCGCCGTTGCGCAGGACGACCTTATCGAAGATCAGCGGGCGATTCGTCGCCAGGCGCAATGCGCGGCGCACCGCCGGATCCTTGAGCTGCGGTTTGCTCGTGTTGAAGAAGATCGCCGACATGTAGTTGCTCAGCCGCGTCGACCAGGCTTTGCCCGGAAGTTTCATCGCACCGGCCGCCATCGTGCCGTTGACCGTGTCCCAGAGATCGAGTTCGCCGGTCCGCAATTGCGTCATATCGGTGTTGTCGTCGGCGATCATCTTGTAGATGATCTTGTGCAATTTCGGCAAGCCGCGCCAATAGTTTGGGTTCGCCTCCATCTCAACCGACGCACCGCGCCGAAAGGCCGTGTAGCGGAACGGTCCGATGCCGACGGGCAGCGCGTTATACGGCGACTGGTTGAAATTGGTGCCGGGTCCGAGAACGTGCTCGGGCAACACCGACGAGTTGCTCGCCGTACAGAAATAGTCGACGGCGAACGTCGCGTAGGGCTCCTTCATCCGGAAGACCACCGTGTATTTATCGGGCGCCGTGATGCTGCTCACCCGGTCCCAGACATCGCGGACGGCGATGTTGTTCGACCGGTCCTGCGCCACGCGCCAGGTGTAGGTCACGTCGCCGGCGTCGAACGGTACGCCGTCGCTCCATTTCACACCATGGCGCAAGTGCCAGGTGATCGTCTTGCCGTCGCGGCTGATTCCGCCGTTTTGCACCGTCGGCACGGTGAGCGCCATCTCCGGCACGTAGTCACCCCGCTGGTCGTAGCGGAAGATCGGCGCGGAGATCAGATTCGCAACTTG
>Ga0207933_1002778_pt1 | contig 10948 bp, 9 predicted proteins | sample NGESurdeep092012_4_FD_184488 | JGI IMG/M metagenome (GOLD analysis project Ga0207933, IMG submission 184488) | Arctic peat soil microbial communities from Barrow, Alaska - NGEE Surface sample F53-3 deep-092012 (SPAdes) | ecosystem: Environmental > Terrestrial > Soil > Wetlands > Peat ...
GTTGGGGGAGGCCAATTGTCTCATCATTGACAACATTGGAATTCTATCCCGATTGTACCACTACGCCACCATAACATATGTTGGTGGCGGCTTTGGCGACGATGGTCTCCATAATATCCTGGAAGCAGCGGTGTATGGTAAACCGGTAATTTTTGGGCCGGAATTCGACAAAAATTTTGAAGCAAAAGAAATGATCGAATCCAAAGGTGCTATAAGCATCGACAACGCGCTTGATTTGGAAAAAGTAATAAATGATTTATTAAGAAATGAAATAGAATTGGCCACCCGAAGTGAGGCTGCTAAAACCTACGTTTATAAAAACGCAGGGGCGACAGATAAAATAATTTCATTCTTAAACGAAAAGAAGTTGCTTTAGGAAACAATCTTCTGCATTGAGTTATGACTGAAAAAAAAACCCGAATATGTTTTCTCTAAAAATTAAAAAAGACTTTTCTTAATTTTATAACGCCGAATTCGATAAATAGGAATTCAGCTAAAATGTTTGTTTACGATCGGATCAATTGGATCAGAGTATAAAATTATTCACGTTAAACTCCTGACGTAGGGCCAGGAAATTATTGTTATCGTGAAAACAAAAATCTTGGTAAAAAGTTTGTTTACTGTAAAAGAAGAAAATCGCAATAGGGTTGCGCATCCGGAATACAATTTCAGAAAATTAGATGTCTATCAAAATTCTTCTCATTTGCGTTGTTCTAACTGTTCGCCGAATTCAAAAAATAATTACTTGTCGCTCGTTACCTTTGCGCGAATATTGAATCAAGAAACTTTTGCAAAACCACTTTCAAATTCCCGAAGTAAAATCCTCCCTGCTGGAAAAGTTTGGGATCTATTATCTAAAATTTTTCTGGCAAAAAGATTCTACCCATCGTGTTTTTGATTTTACTGATGAAGACCTCACTAAAAAGGTAAGCCATATTACAAGAAAGGGAATTGTTTATTCATGTATTGTGGGGATCGTTTGTATTTTTCCTACTATCTGGATAAATATTTATTTATCAGGCAGCCCCTTTCTTATTCATTACGGATGGGTGGCTGGTGTTTCAGCTGTTTGCATTGGCATCGAACTCTACCTTCTTTTTCTAATAGCATTAAAAGCCGTCTACGAAGTAAGCGAAATAATCAATATGCGCGCGTCGAAAAGCGAACTGTTACAAGGCGGCGTTTTCAGTGTGCCACATATTCTTTCAAGGACAGCACTTGAACTGCCCGATCCGGAATTAAAAATATTAGGTATCGATCCTTTTAAACGTATTTCAAAAAAGAACCTGTTAATCCTTGGCCTTTTGTACAAGGCGAAAATCTTTTTGACTAACCTCGTTACCAAAAATCTTCTTTTACTTACTGTCGGGCAAACGGTCGAAGGAGTTTCCATCTCGTATTTTGCGCTCGTAGTTGAATGTTTTTGGAATGGAGCAGTTATCATAAGAGTAGTACACGAAGCCAGGTTGCGGCTATTTGGATTTGCATTGGCCAACCAGATAGCTGAAGAAGTGTTACATGAAAAAATGCTTACGCAACTTTCGCCACTTGCCAAAACCGGTTGTTTAAGGGCAATCGGCAATGTGGTGGTAATGGCACAAAATTATCATCCCAATATGATGATACTGCTAATACGATTTCAACAACTATTGCAACTGGAAAAGGAAGATAAATATGATGATTGGAATCTGTTTTTAGAAACCTTGAAGTCGGTATCGGAAAAAGAACGCAATTTTTTGCTTGACCTCTTTACAGTCTCCGCTGCTTTTGATGGCAAAGTCTCGCACCTGGAAGAAGAAAATCTTCGAAGCGTTTACGGACATGAATACGATTTATATTATAAACGCCTGATGCAGTTGACGGATCATTTGAAAAAAGGCAAATTAAATGCTGCTTTGAGTTTATGCCGGTTAGATTTTGTGGCTGGGTAATTAATTTTATCTTTTTATGGGAAATCATCCTCATTAACTGGATTGTTCTAAATACAATACCCATTTTGACTGTCTAAGATCGCGATTATTGATTACCGTTACAATCAATTAAACAGCCCGGCAAAATGCCTTACCATATGTTTATAAAATAGCTATTCCAGTTATTTGTTCGTTTACTGATTTAAATTGATATCCAGCTGATTTCGTCGTAATCCCGTACCTGCTGACATAAGCGCTCAGTAAAAAATTATTTTTTCCATTCATTAAATAATATTAGATTTGGTAAAATAATTTAATATGATTGCTTCGAAAACCTTTCGCAACGTATTCTTTATTTTCATGATAATGTTAGTAGCATCGTTCTATTCCTGCACTACTACCAGGGTTGTTACTAAATATGACTCCGACACTTTTGCCAATAATCAGCTGAATGCAAAAACTACCTGGTCTTACTTTTGGGGCCTGGTTCAGCCAAAAGACATCCATCCCTCTTGCGATCAACGGTTTAATCACTTGGACCAGGTGACGGTAAAAAATAATTTTGGTTTTGTAATCATTTCGTTTTGTTCACTCGGCATTGTGATGCCGCAAAGAGTAGAATGGAGTTGCGCACCGTATAGCCCACCCACCGATTCATTAGGACATAATTAAAAAATACTTTTATGACATCGCTCACTGATTTACCTGATGGCATTTCATTGTTTCCAATCACATCGTGGCAAAATGGCCATGAAAACTTTGTGCATACTTTTAAGCAAAATGCCTCATTCAAACTGAACATACCTTCTTCACAATCTGCGAACCCCTATTTAGACACAACAAAAAATTTTCAATGGCTTATTCAGTATGCGATTGACAATAATCTTCCATTGCGCGCATTAGGAAATGGCTGGTCTTTTTCCGAGGTGGCCATTTGTGAAGGAGGGCTTGTAGATACCAAAGCATTGCGTCTTACTTACAATCTTAAAAATTCTTTTGTAGCGCCGGAATATTTGCAAAGTGGAAACCTGGCAGCCAATCTTTTTTTTACGGAATGTGGAATAAGTGTACTTGACCTTGATGAAAAATTAGAACAGGATTCAAATCCTAAAAGATCACTGAAGGCTTCCGGAGCCAGCAACGGCCAAACCATCGCGGGCTGTACTTCTACCGGCACACATGGTGCGGGTTTTAATGTGGGTGCTGTTCATGATTCTATTGTTGGATTGCACATAGTAGTAGGATCTGACAGGCATGTATGGATTGAAAAAAAATCCAACCCCGTTGCTTCAGCAGATTTTATAACATGGCTTGGCGCAGAACTCATCCAGGACGATGATATGTTCAACTCAGCAGTAGTGAGTTTTGGAAGTTTCGGATTTATTCACGGCATCTTGATAGAAACTGAACCGGTATTTTTGCTGGAACAATATCGTTTAGGAAATATAGTCTACAATGACACTTTGAAAGAAACCATAAACCACCTGGATTTTTCTGGCATTCTCAATGTGCTCCCCTACCCTCCAGATTCTCCCGGCAGAGAAATGTATCATTTTGAAATATTAGTTAATCTTCAACAATTTGCACCTAACGATGCTCAAAATGGTGTGTATATCAAAACAATGTATAAGATACCTTACAGAGATGATTACACGAAAATAACGGACGATGGTAATGGTTTTACTTATGGTGATGACCTTTTGGGCGTGATGCAAACAGTATTGGACGGCCTGGGCCCCGGCCTTTCATCACTCCTTGTGCCGGGATTGGTAAACAAATTATTTCCATTAGCCTTCACCGCTGGCGGCAACATGACCGGCACTGTGGGCGAAACTTTCAGCAATACCAAATTCAGGGGAAAAGCAGCCAGCGCTGCCATTGGTGTTCACACCGATAATGCCACCCAGGTTTTGGAAGAAATAGTAGCGATTAATAAGGAATTTCCATTTGCCGGAGCGCTTGCGCTAAGATATGTAAAAGGTACAGACGCAATACTTGGCTTTTCTCATTTTGATAAAACCTGTGTGATGGAATTGGATGGAGTCGACTCTCAGTTGTCAAGGCAGTTTATCGAAAAAGTCTGGAGCCGACTCAGCGAATTGTCCATTCCGTTTACGATGCATTGGGGCAAATTTAATTTCAACGTGAACCCCGCACTTATGCAGGCGATGTACGGCAATGATAATATTTCGAAATGGAAAAATTGCAGAAAACTTTTATTATCTGAGGACGCGCAAAAAGTATTTACCAATAACTTTATGATACAGTGTGGTTTGAATGAATAACCTGGCTATCTAAAGTTTCTATCGACTTGTGAAAATTTCAAGAAACTAAAGAGACGAGCATTTTTTAACTTCTAATTAGTATTCTCCCAGAAACATATCTTTTAGAATCGGCAATTAGGTCCCAAACTCCACGGAGAAATACTAGTTACCGCCTTCAAATTTGCAAAATAAGAATCACCACTTTTGATTTGTTTACTGATCGAATTACAAATTTCTCCCCTTTACATTCCTGGAATTCACATGAGAGCCTTTGGCCATAATGCATGATTTGTTAAGAAATAACCTCGACGATATTTTTGGTACAATACTTGAATTTTTAGGTATGATATAACCTATTCAAAAACACTAAAACCCAAAACATGAAAACATTAAGTTTATTGGTGCTAGCAGTGGGGCTAAGCATTGGTGCATCACCACAAACAACGTCAGACACATCACATTCAAAAACCCACCAAGAATATGCTAAGAAAAAACATGAGGGATATGCCATAAAAGATGGAAAATTGATGATGTGGAAAGATAGCAAGATGTCGGAAGTAAGCCAAGACGTAACATTAGCCAATGGAACGTCCATATCTAAGGATGGAAAGGTTGCCTGGCAAAATGGAAAAACAGAAAGCCTAAAGGAAGGCGAATGGATAGACGAGACTGGAAAAATTCATTCCAAAAAATAATTTTTCGTGTAACCTCTCAATCAACCTGTAAATCAGCCCGGTTCTTCAAAGGACCGGGCTATTTGCAAGAAGTATAGATGTTTTAAAAAACAATTAAAATATTTGTCCCAAAATAAATCATCCAAATTTTATTGCTAAAATTCAAAGAAATAATTTTTTAGAATATAAAGAAACCCACGTACGTCTCGGGCTACAAAATTTAAAACAGCGGAAAACAACATTTCCAACTAAACATGATTTTACACTGATTATTGATAAAAAGGTAGTGAATTTGTTATATTAAAAGGGAAACTATAAATTGTACAAGAATTTTTGTGACGTAAAATCGCCAAATTAATTTACCGCCAATAAACATTCATTTACCGAAAACTAATCAGCCCGAAAAAAAATTTGCAGTTACTTTTGCCATCAAAACTTTAGAATACCCAAGATGGATTACAATTTAAATATTGAACATAAAACTTCTACAAAGGCAGCACTAAAAAAAATGCTGATCTTCATGAAGGAAGAAAAAAAGAATCTGATCATCGCATTTGTTGTAATGGCCCTCAACTCAGGCATATCCATGCTAACCCCCTATTTAATTGGGTTCACGATTGACCATTATATTCAAACAAAAATTTATCGCGGGTTGTTATTATTCACCGGCATTTTATTGGGCCTCTTTATTATTTCTGCTGTAACAGATTACCTCCAAACAAAGATAATGGGAAGTATCGGGCAACGTATGCTGTATAGCCTTCGCAACGCGGTATTCAATAAAATACAAGGCCTGCCTGTCGCATTTTTCAATCAAAATAAAGCAGGCGATCTGATATCCAGAATCAACAATGACACAGATAAAGTAAACCAGTTTTTCTCGCAATCACTTCTCCAATTTGTAGATAGTATTTTTATGATGGCCGGCGCAGCGATATTTCTTTTGGTGATTCATGTGGAACTGGGATTGGCTGGATTGGCACCCGCCGTTTTCATCTTAATATTTGTCGGCATTATTTCTCCACTGGTTAAGAAAAAAAATGCCGCGAGTCTGAAAAGTACGGGCGGTTTAAGTGCCGAAATACAGGAAAGCCTTGGCAATTTCAAAACAATTGTTGCTTTCAACCGTCGTGATTATTTCAGGAACAAATTTAATTTGGCAAATACAATTAACTACAAAGCCTCTGTGGGCGCTGGTTTGGTAAATGGTGTTTTTGTTCCCGTATTTACGCTCTTCTCTAATATTGCGCAATTAATCGTTCTCGCTTTTGGAATTTATTTGATTTCAATAGGCAATTTTTCCATCGGTTTATTGATCAGTTTCATCGCTTACATACAATATTTTTATCAGCCACTTAGACAACTTGCCACTTTGTGGGCCAGTTTTCAAACAGCAATGGCGGCGTGGGATCGGATATCAGTGATTTTAAATTTAGAGTCGGACATGCCACAGAAATTGGAAAGTGTTACTACGCTAAATGCCAGTTCCCCTTTGCTGTCTTTTAAAGATGTCTCTTTCAAATACCCGGCAGGCAAGGAAGTCTTGCACGATATTAACTTTCAACTACAGCGGGGGAAGACATACGCTTTTGTAGGACCAACTGGAGGTGGCAAGACCACTACCGCCTCATTGTTTGCCAGGTTATACGATCCCACACAAGGCGAAATATTTCTTAACGGAAACGATTTGCGCAGCTACACACCTGCAGAATTAAGTAAGAAGATTGGGTTTATTTTGCAGGAACCCTTTTTATTCAATGGCACAGTACGAGATAACATTTTATATGGAAACGAAGCTTATAAACTTTTTGAAAACGAGCAACTGAAACAAGTGCTGAAAAACGAAGGCCTAGAAAATTTAGTAAACCGGTTTGAAGAAGGCTTAGATACCAAAATAGCAGCCGGTGGCGATTCTATGAGCCTGGGAGAAAAACAACTCATTGCATTTATAAGAGCAGTTTTAAGAAAGCCAGACCTTTTAATCCTCGATGAAGCCACAGCCAATATTGATACGATCACTGAAAAATTATTAGAAGACATTCTGCAAAAATTACCTGAAGCAACTACCAAAGTCATCATTGCGCATAGATTAAATACAATTGAAAACGCAGATGAAATTTTCTTTGTCAATTCGGGAGAAGTAACAGCTGCGGGTAATTTTGACAATGCTTTACATTTATTAATGGAAGGGAAAAGAGATAGTTAGGTTGGGTAAAAATTCTGTAGTAAACGAAGTTTTATTTAAGATTTTTATTTAGGAGATCCGTAATATCAGTTTTGCACATCAATTCGTTTGTCAAAGTAGATTCTTCTTTTATGCACCAGTTTCACTTTCTTCATGTCTTTATGTAATGGGTTTACCAGATAATTAAATTCCTCCGGAATCAACACACAAGGAACTGCAAGCGCCAGGTTATTATTTTCATTGAGAAATTTATCACCAATCCGCTTTGTAAAAAGCCGGGTATCCGGCGCATCCCATTGATTTGGCAAGGATGAAACCAGCACCTCTTCACAAACAATGCTGTCAGGGATTGACAAAGTAATTAATTGATAGTTATTTGCATTTAGCATTTTTGCAGGCGTATGAGCCAATGTTTCCAGCAGCGCCATTGACCTGGAACTGGAAGTATAGAGCGCAAAAACACCTTCACTATTCCACCGGCCTCCAAAAAGACGTGAGCCATTTCCGGAAAGATCTTCAGCAAATTTTTCCTGCGTGATTCGGTATAGTTCCATTAAAAAATAGGGATTCTGATTAAGAATAAACGCCTTGTTCCAAACGACCTAACAACTTGGTAACCATCTGGATGCCGAACGTAGTATCTAAAAAATCAAGAGGTGTTTTATTACCAAGCGCAACCAGTGGGCTATGCAGCCATTCAGCAAAAGATTGTTTATCACCGATTACCTCGATACCGCGCTGCGCAAAAGCTGCCAGCTCCAAAACCTTTTCGGTTTTTAGCGTATCAAGAAGATCATCATTATCTTTGCGTTGAATATTTCGATAAGAAGAATGTAAAAGACCACTTAATGTTTCCATGGTGATTCCAAGGTAATCGGCCAGTGATTTTAAAGTGGATTTTTTAATACCTGCACGCGAAAGATCAATCAAATCAAAAGCGCCTGCCAGTGACTTTTTTACAGTTTTATTGCCGCCAAGAATTACACGCAGTGTTTCATACTGAACTGCTGCTTCTTCCATCATCGATGGCGTTTCCTGCTCGAAATTGTACGGCTTTATTTTCTTTGATTGCGTATCCATTTTATTTCTTTTCCCAAATATACGACATTTTGGTTAAAATAAATCATTTTTGTCACAGTTTTTTTTATAAGAAAACACGGGAACAATTGTTCCTCGCTTCGCACTGATTACTCTTGGTGAAGACTGGTAGTTACAATTAAAATTTGATCATCGTAAATGAAACGTTGGCAATGGAAGCAAATAAAAATTCGCCTGATTTATTCGTTTACTGATATCGTAACACCAAGTCATAAAACAAGATAAAACGAACGAAAGATTCTACCAAAAAGAAAGCCCTTATTTCTCCTCATTAAAGAAAGAAATAAAGGCTCTTAATATGTGGGGAGTAAATTATTTTAATTTATCTACCTGGTCGTTATAAAACTTTACGGTTTCTATTACATCAGGCACGCTGTTGTACCAGTTGGATTCGTGCTCGATAGAAAACATTCCTTTGAAATGCTGTCTCTTTAATTCCTGGAATATGGGAGGAAAATCAAGAACACCTTTGCCAACAACCGTATCGGCCGCTTGCGTATCGTCGAATTTTACAATGTCTTTTAGATGCACACCATAAACGTGTCCAGCAAGCTTTTTAAGACAATCAACAGGGTTTAAACCATTCCTTGCCCAATGGCCGAGGTCGGCACATGCACCAATATTTGGATGTCCCTGGATGGCAGCCAAAACAGAATCCGGGCTCCAGTACATATTTGGTTTAGGATGATCATGAATGGCCACTTTGATTCCATAGGCACCGGCCATGCTGTCTACCATATCCCATTGACTTTTGATTGGCTCCGCTGTGATATAGTTAAGACCAAAATCTTTCGCCAGGTCAAACGCCTTTTTCCATTCTTCTCTTGTAGTTGGGGTTATTACGCCCATGGCTACAATGCTGATTCCTTTTGCCTTCAGCATGTCTTTTACCTTCGCCTTACTTTCATCCGACATCCTGATACCAAAGCTATCTTTTAACCCGGCGCCCAATGGCTGGCCCCAATACGCTTCGATATATTTTACACCCGCGCTATCCACTTTATCCAATGCCTTAGAAAAAGAAAACATTCTGAAAGTCCACATTTGTACACCTATTTTCCAATTGTCTTTTATATTGAAAGAATCAGTAGCAGCAGTCACTGTAGAGTCAGACTTAACATCAGATTTTGATCCGGAAGAATTGCATTCAGTAAGTGATGAAATACAGATAAAACACAGGAAACCAAAAGCGATTTTTTTCATGAAGTTTATTTTGATTTTAAAAAGAATAGCAATTTACAGATTTTTAATTTTCTGTTTATTCCTTTTTAGTTGAAATTTTGAGAATAAAATCGTCTGGACTATATTCAACACAAAATAGCAGAAACCATTGCTTTCAGTATTTATTCTGGATATTGGTGCCTGCTTCTCTTTAATTTGAAATAGTAGTACCTGTGTGCCTCCTTAACTAATCGCTCAGGTAGCGACAGAAACCGGCCAGACCGGATGTAAAACTTTTTCCGATATGTCATGTATATCAACTCCGTCTGAAAAATATATTAAATTTGCAACGAAAATTGGAGAAAGAAAATGAGGAACGAACACAATCAGGAAACGCCCAGTATTTTAAATCTGTTGAAATGCAAATGCCCGCGGTGCAGAATCGGCGACATGTTTGTAAATAAAAAAGTGTATTCAAAAGGCTTCATGAAGATGTATGAGACCTGCGAAGTCTGCGGCCAATATTTTGATATTGAAGTTGGTTTTTATTATGGCTCCAGCTATGTGAGTTATGGAATTACCGTTGCCATCAGCGTTTTTACATTCTTAGCCTGGTGGCTGTTGATCGGGATTTCTTATGATGACAACAGAATCTTTGGCTGGCTGATATTTAATGGCGTTTTGATATTGGCATTACAACCCGCGTTAATGCGTTTATCCAGAACCGCGTGGCTGGCAATGATTGTAAAATATGACCCAGAATGGAGAATTCATCCCGCAGAAACGCCCGAAAGAACCAATGAACAACAAAAGAATAATTGGTAAAAAAAAACAACGTGTTCGTATAATAAACGCTGTGCTGCCCAAACTAATCTCATTTTAAAGTATATTTTCCAAAAATGGATTAACTCCATTTTAATTAATCAGGGAATATTTTTTAGATATTTTCACATTCGGAGATACAAATGTTGTAGCCATTTTTTGACGGCAGATAATTTACGAAATTTATTAACTCTAGACGAAACTTGTCAAGCTATCAAAAAAGCTGGTAAAACGTTTTCAAAACGTTGGCTCCCCGCCTCAAGGTAATATCTTTTTATAACCATACCCAAATCAACGATTTGATTGTTTACTATAAATCTATTTCGGCCACGATTAAATAACTCTCCTGTATCTTCTCTTCGATAAGTAAATCCGGCGTCCGGACAAAAAATACCAACTTTCGTCCTGAAAAGTAATTTCCAATAGATAGATATTTAGTCTACATTTATGCAACCAATCCTTTCCTGTCAAACCCCCTCGCTACTGCCGAAAAATACAATTGAAACGTAAAACCTTTCTATGGCTTTCTAACTAGAAGTTTTAGTGGCCGATAGATGAAAAAGATTCACAGAGTTGTCAAATCTTTTTTAGTAAGGGTCAAAATTATGCCTTTTGTTAGCGTCTATATCCACTTTGTATGGAGTACAAAAAACCGGGTTCCTTATTTAGAAACCAAAGAAATCAGGGAATCAATGTGGCAACACATAAGGGACAATGGAAAATCTAAGGGAATATTTATTGACTTTGTAAACGGGCACCAGGAACATTGCCATTGCCTTGTCTCATTAGGAACAGAACAAACCATGAGTAAAGTAATGCAATTGATAAAAGGAG
>Ga0207933_1002779_pt1 | contig 10940 bp, 8 predicted proteins | sample NGESurdeep092012_4_FD_184488 | JGI IMG/M metagenome (GOLD analysis project Ga0207933, IMG submission 184488) | Arctic peat soil microbial communities from Barrow, Alaska - NGEE Surface sample F53-3 deep-092012 (SPAdes) | ecosystem: Environmental > Terrestrial > Soil > Wetlands > Peat ...
GGGTCGGTTAGCTCGCCGCTCGGGATATTGAGGAAAAGCTTGAGGGAATCTTTTTGTATGGTGATATCCACGAAATTGTTGGTGAGCTTGTAGGCGATATAATGCGCTTTGGGTTCCTCGACGATCGAATCGTCGAGTGCCATAATCTTTTCCCTTAATATTGTGAACAATTCGCGGCCATGGTCGCTCGCTGATTTCAAATGATCTTCGACGGTGTGCTTCACGTGATCCTTGAACTCGCGTTTCTGCTTCTCCGTTTTCTCGAAGATTTCGGATGTCGAGACTTTCACCTTGCGCTGGACCTCAGGCTCGACGAGCAGAATATCTTTCTCGTACAGCCGATAGCGTAGGAGTTCAATGTCAATCGGCAGCAGAGCAACGGTGTCGAGGTCGAACTTGTTGTAACTCTCAGCTACACAGATCACGCGAGGCGATGCCCAATCGACCTCAATAGTTACGCCCGCTTTATGTACCAACGCTTCGAAGTCGGCACGATGGTCAAGGAGCCAGTGAAGGTAGGAAAGGCCTTGGTTGATGACGCTGTCGTTTTGTGTCCGCTTGTATTCGATGATGACGGGCGATCCATTGTTGTCGATGCCGAGTGTGTCGATGCGGCCGCCGAAGCTCGTCGAGTGCTCTGACGCGAGGAACGTGATATTCAAAATTTCCGCAAGGTTTTTTTCGAAGAGCTTTTGCACGCTCTTTTCGAGATCGACTTTGACGGGCGGGATCTTCCTCGCATCGCCGTTGGTTATAGAAAATATTGGCATATGATTGTTTGACAACACAAAACTCCACGCTGGCATGGCACCTTGCGGCACCCATATCCCTTTCGGAACATGACCCCTCGCAGAGTTAGCCAAACGTGGAGTTTGGTATCTGCGAGAGGTAATTTGAGGCCATGCCATATCAAAGGATGTGGTTTAGGCGACAGGCTGATATTCACTTTTCACTCAATAGAATATCAGTATTGACGGATTATAGCAATGCGACGCGAAATTGGCGTAGCGATATTAAAAAATGCGTTGAGTTTTTGCGCGTGCAGGGATATAGTTTTTGAGTAGCGAAAATTTTGGGAGCGTAGAAGCGTGATCTTCGACAACCTTTTGAGGGTCTTGTGAAGGGCTGGACTCCTTTGACCAGTGTGTCATCCATTAAGGTATGACAAATCAAACAGTGGGACAGGCAGGAAGTGGGGCGCAAACGGCAATCCAGGCCCCAATAAAGGTCAAATACGTTCTCTATGCACGGAAAAGCACTGAGAGCGAGGAGAAGCAGGTGCTTTCAATTGACTCCCAAGTCAAAGAGATGCTTCAGCTTGCCGAGCGTGATAGTTTGGAAATCGTAGACATCAGACGAGAGTCTCATTCCGCGAAAGATTCCGGGCAACGGCCCGTCTTCAACGAAATAATTAATGATCTGAAGATCGGTCGATTCAACGGTATTCTCGCGTGGGCACCGGATCGCTTAAGCAGGAACGCCGGGGACTTGGGATCGCTCGTAGATCTTATGGATCAAAAATTACTAGCAGAGGTACGAACCTTCGGCCAGAGATTTACCAACTCACCGAGTGAAAAATTCTTGCTGATGATTCTCGGAGCTCAAGGCAAGCTTGAGAACGACCAGAAGAGCGTGAACGTGAAACGCGGTCTTCGAATGCGTTGCGAGATGGGGCTGTGGCCCGCGCCCGCGCCAACTGGATATTTGAATGAAAAACGAATTGATCGGAAGGGGTATGTTATGGTCGATCCGCAACGCGCCCCAGTTGTGAAGCAAATTTTCGAAAAGATTGCGTACGAGCATTGGTCTGGAAAACGGATATATCATTGGCTCAAGTTTGATATGAATTTCCGGAGCGTGACGAGTAATAAGCCGCTCACGCTGAGTAACATCTATCGAATGCTACAACTCACGTTCTATTATGGATCATTCGAGTATCCGGTCGGCAGCGGCAATTTCTATACAGGGAAGCATGAACCGATCATCACGCGAGAGCTTTTTGAAAAAGCGCACGATCAACTCAAGCGTGACAAGATTGTGCGTGGCGAGAGTAAGGAGTTTGCTTTCACGCGCCTTATGACATGCGGCCTTTGTGGATCGGGTATTACGGCGCAGGAGAAATATAAAGAGATCAAAAGTACGAAGACCACAGCGCGGTATGTTTATTACGGATGCTCGCGAACCAGAGACCTCCAATGTAAAAATAAATATCTTCGGGAAGAGGAATTGGTGGAGCAACTCATTGAGCTTCTCGCCCAGATGGATTTCAACGAGTCCGAGATACGGAAACGCTACAACGAAGAAACCAAACGCAATATGAAATTCCAGCGGTCATTCATGGGCGTCCAGAAAGCTCAGGAGATAGAGGACGAGTTTGATGCCAGGAAATATGCCAGATATGTCCTCCGAGAGGGAACGCCAGGGGAGAAGCGGGAGCTGCTGGGGGCCGTAAAGAGCAAGTTGATTTTAAAGGATAAAAAAATTAGCACAGATAATCTCATAGTCTCACCGAAGACTGTTCTTGAAAAATAAGGTGATTTGAAGGATGATTGGGTGATGATTGGTTGGAATGAAATCCGCGACCGCGCCACAAAGTTTGCCCGTGAATGGGCTGGCGAAACACGTGAAACTGGAGAATACCAAAGCTTTTGGAATGAATTTTTTGACGTCTTCGGCGTTCGCCGCCGCTCAGTTGCCTATTATCAAACAAAAGTTGCTTTACTAAAACAGAAGCGAGGATTTATAGATCTTTTCTGGCCAGGCACATTGCTCGTCGAGCATAAATCTGCCGGAGAAGATCTCGATGCGGCATTCACTCAGGCAACGGATTATTTCGAAGGCCTCTCCGAAGAGGAGCGCCCTCGTTTTGTTATTGTTTCGGATTATGCACGTATTCGTTTATATGACCTCGAAGGCGAAAATGGGAAAATGGAACAGCATGATTTTCTGCTCAAAGAACTGCCGAAGTACGCGAAGCTTTTCGGCTTCATAGCGGGTTATGAAGTGAAAAAATATAGGGAAGAAGATCCTATCAATGTAAAAGCTGTCCAGGCGATTGGAAAACTTCACGATGCTTTGAAGGCGAGCGGTTACGCGGGACATGATCTAGAGCTTTTTCTTACACGGCTTGTGTTTTGCTTTTTTTCAGACGACGCAGGCATTTTTGAAAAAGATCAATTACAAAGTTGGATAGAGTATGAAGCTAAAACGGATGGCTCAGACTTCGGATTGTTATTTCAGGTGCTTGATACTCCGGTCGAAAAGCGACAGAGTACGCTTTCAGAAACTCTCATGACTTTGCAATATGTGAACGGCGGCTTATTCAAGGAGCGCATAAGCATTCCTGTGTTTGACCGGGATATGTGGAAGACACTTCTTGATTGTATGAAGTTTGACTGGAGCAATGTTTCACCAGCAGTTTTCGGCTCGATGTTTCAGTCGGTGATGGACGAGAAAGCTCGCCATGATCTCGGTGCGCATTACACATCGGAAAAGAATATACTCAAAGTTATTGACGGTTTATTTTTAGATGAACTCCATGCCGAGTTTCAAGCTGCGCGGGGGAATAAAACGAAGCTTCTCGTCCTGCGAGACAAAATGGAAAAATTGAAATTCCTTGATCCGGCATGCGGATGTGGAAACTTCTTGGTCGTCGCTTATCGGGAGCTGCGGCGGTTGGAGCTTGAGATTATTAAAGTGCTCTACGCAAAAGAGATAGAGAATTCGCAGTCTCCGCTCTTTGATGCGGCCGCGCTTTCTTCGCTGAATGTAGACATGATGTACGGTATTGAAATTGAGGAATTTCCGGCACGCGTTGCACAACTGGCGCTATGGCTCACCGATCATCAAATGAATCGAGAATTAAGCACGGTTTTGGGCAAACACTATGCTCGTCTACCGCTTGATCATGCCCCGCATATCGTGAACGGTAACGCACTGCAGCTTGATTGGGAGGCTATCGTGCCCAAAAACGAGCTGAGTTATATCATGGGTAACCCGCCATTTTTAGGACATCATCTGCAAACCGAACAACAAAAAGAGGAACTAGAGTCAGCTCTTCATAATTTACCCAATGTCGGCGTGATGGACTTTGTAACAGGATGGTACGCAAAAGCCGCGAGCTACATTCAGGGGACGAAAATTCAATGTGGATTTGTTTCCACAAATTCTATTTCACAGGGTGAGCAGGTCGGCATTTTGTGGGGTGATGTTCTGAGAGGTATGGGGCTATCAATTCATTTTGCCCACCGTACATTCCGTTGGAGTAATGAGGCGCGCGGGAAGGCTGCTGTCTATTGTGTCATCATTGGTTTCGCTACATTTCCAGCGGAGCACCCTCGCCTTTTTGACTATCCCGATATTGGACGCGACCCACATGAAATACCTGTAAAACACATTAATCCTTATTTAGTGGACGCCCCTGATATTCTTATACGTAATCGTAGCCATCCTATTTGTGACGTGCCAGAAATGATGTATGGAAGCAAGCCGACGGATGGCGGATTTTTCTTGTTTTCCGATAAAGAGAAAGAAGCGCTTTTTGCAAAAGAACCAGGTGCTGAAATTTATATTAGAAAATATGTCAGCGGTGAAGATTTTCTCTATGGGGAAAGTCGTTGGTGTTTGTGGCTTGTTGATGCGAAGCCGGAAGATCTACGGAGATTCCCCGAAGTCATGAAGCGTGTAGAAATGGTGAAGAATTTTCGTTTGGCGAGTAAGGCTGCATCGACCCGGAATTATCCTCATCACACGTTATTTCGACAGGTAACCCAGCCGAACGTGGAGTATATTCTTGTTCCAAGTACTACATCTGAAACTCGGAGGTATATTCCGCTCGGCTTTTTGCCTAAGGACGTTATCTTAAGCAACGCATCCTTTGCCATTCCCGGTGCCACGCTTTACCACTTCGGCGTTCTCGAAAGCGAAATGCATATGACGTGGATGCGTGCAGTATGCGGGCGACTAAAGAGCGACTATCGATACTCAAAGGATATTGTATATAATAACTTTCCATGGCCAGTGAAAGTCTCGGCGGGGGACAAGCAAGCTATCGAGCAGGCAGCACAAGGTGTTTTAACTGTGCGTAAAGAATTTCCGAAATCTACGCTGGCAGATTTATATGATCCGCTCACTATGCCTAAAAGCCTACTTGACGCCCACTATGCTCTCGACCGTGCCGTAGATCGCGCATATGCTGCTCCAAATTTTACGACTGAGGCGGCACGATTGGAATTCCTCTTTAAGCTCTATAAAGAATTATCAAATAATAAATAGCTCGTCTCCGCATATTATTTTGACTTGATCAGAGTCAAAGTGCGGGTTCGAATCCGAGGCGGGTGATTCAATCATCACCGGAAAACATTTTCAAAAACCTTTTTAAATCAATGTATGCGGGGCATCGTTTCGAATCCAGGAAAGGTGACCCGTTTTGGACTCGAAATGACGGCACGGGAAGCATTGAAAAATATGGGTCTCGGTGTCCCACGATACTGAGTTGATGGCTGCTGCCGGACTTGGATTCGAACCAAGATGAATGGATTCAGAGTCCACTATCCTACCATTAGATGATCCGGCAATCGTATTGCGAACGTTTCTTATTATACGCAGCAAGCGATTTTTGTCTATGACAGATTCTCCACGAGTGCCACTTCGAGCGGCACGATGGCGAACGGGGAGTAGCGCATCTCCGCATACGCGCGGATGAGTGCCTTGATCATTTTGACGAGCGTGGCTGTGTCGGCACTCGAGCCGAGTGCGATCGCACCAGCGACCTCGTCACGCGTGAGGTCACGCTCCATGATTGTTTTGAGTGACGGATTTACTTTGAGCGAAAGCACTTTGCGCAAATAGTGAATGAGATCTTTTGTGAACTGCACGAGGTTATGGCCTTCTTCGTTCAGGTCACTCAGGTCCGCGAGCGCGCCTTTGACGTCATTCGCGACGATCAGTGCGGCGAGCTCATGCACTTTCTTTAACCCGGTTCGGCCGGTCACACGCTCGGCGTCGGCGAGCGAGATGCCTTTAGCGCTCGCAAGCGATGATATCTGATCCAGTAACGACTCCGCATCGCGGAAGCTTCCTTCAGCCGCAGCGGCAATGAGCTCGATCGCCGCATCATCGATCTTTATCTTTTCCTTCTTTGCGATCGACGTCAGTTTTTCAATGATCGTCGCCTTCGTCAGTTTTTTGAAAACGAATCGTTGCGCGCGGGAAGTGATCGTCGGCGGAAGTTTCTCAAACTCGGTCGTCGCCAAAATAATCACCGCATGCTTGGGCGGTTCCTCCAAAGTTTTAAGCAGGGCGTTGAACGCCGCGCCGGTGAGCATGTGCGCTTCATCTATAATATAGACCTTGTGATCGGCGCTGGCAGGGGATGTGCGGATATTTTCCTTGAGATTGCGGATCTCGTCGATGCCGCGGTTGGATGCCGCGTCGATCTCCACCACGTCGAACGAATTCTGCGCGTCGATCGCCAGACACTCACGGCACTCGTTGCACGGCTCGCCAAGCTTGGCGAATTCCGGATCATCGCGCCGCTTTTCACAGTTCAGCAACTTTGCGATCAGCCGCGCCGTCGTCGTCTTGCCCGTCCCTCGCGCGCCATAAAAGATATATGCCTGTCCGAGTCGCCCCGCCTTCGCGGCGTTCTTAAGAATCTCGACGTTCGTCTCCTGTCCGAGCACGTCGTCCAGCTTCTGCGGGCGGTATTTGCGGTAGAGGGCTTGTGCCATGTGAGACTATTATAACAGCATTATATCCCAATGGATATCAAGATAAAAAAAATGGCAGGGCCCATCTTGAGCACCTGTCATGTATATTTTATTTTTGTGCACTGCGCACGGCCCAGATGCCAACAGCGAACGTAACAATGAGGCCGACGACCAGTACATAGGCATTTGGCCCCAGAAAATAGTTGCCGATCCCAATCACCGCCAGGCCAGCCAAGGGACCAAAGATCATCCCGCGCGAATAACCACTCATGCGAAACTTCTCATATCGAATCGCAGCGACCATCTTAATATCTCCTCAAAGAGCGATGGAGCGATTATCTCATGTAAAAATGAGTTCGTCAATCACTTAAAATTCATTGATTCTCAGGTACCTTTCTCTTATGATAAGCAGATAGCCATCCACCCATGGAATATGAAACGCGCGTAGGGGAGTTTAGCGGCCCACTCGAGAAGCTGCTCACGCTCATCGAGGCGGAGAAAATGGACATCAACGAGGTCAGTCTGGCCAAGGTCACGGACGATTTTTTGCGCTATCTGGAGACGTTTAAAAAGGGAATGACGGAAGACGCGGAAGCCATCGATGCCGACGCGGAAAGAAAATTCCGTGTTGACCTGCGCATCCTGGCCGACTTCGTCTCTGTTGCGAGCAAATTGATATTCCTTAAATCGAAATATTTATTACCGGGACTCGCACTCACGCAAGAAGAAGAGGCGGACATTAAAGATCTCGAGGCGCGTCTGCACATCTATCAGCAACTCAAGCCCGCGATCAAACTTATCAATCAACTTTGGGCTACGAGCCATCATTCCTTCAGTCGCCAATACTTTATTGGAAAAGTGGCCATGCCGGGCCAGACGACATTTTATCCTGGTACCAATTTGGACACGGAGGCACTTACGGCCGCGATGCATGGCATCTTCGACACGATTAAAACTTACGACATCGAGACAGAGACCATCCGTGAAAAGATAGTCACGTTGGAAGAAAAAATTTCCGAAGTGCTCGGCCGCATTCAGAAAGAAGGGGACATGCACTTCAATAATCTGTCCGGCGAGAAATCCCGCGGCGAGATGATCGTGGTGTTCCTCGCGATCCTGCACCTCGCGCGCGAACAGCTCGTGCTCTTGGAGCAGATGGATAATTTTTCTGATATAATGGTGAAGAAAAAATAATTAACTTTTCATGAAAAACGGGCGCGCATCACTTGAGGCATTGCTGTTCATCCACGGGGAACCACTATCGTATAAAAAAATACAGTCGGTTTTGGGAATAGAAAACGACGAGCTTGAAACGATCATTAAAGAACTTCAAACCGATCTCGAGAGCAATGATCGCGGGCTTCAGCTCGTCTCCGATCGTGAAAAGATCCAGCTTGCCACCAAGCCGGAGTTCAACAGTATCCTCGAAAGCTTTATGAAAGAGGAAATTTCCGAGGACCTGACGCCGGCGTCGCTTGAGGCGCTCTCTATTATTGCGTACCTCGGGCCGATCTCCCGGGCGCGGCTGGAATATCTGCGCGGCGTGAACTCGATCGTTATCCTGCGCAGCTTGATGATCCGCGGCCTCGTGGAGCGCTTCTCAGACCCCGAACATCCGTCTGGCTTCCTCTACCGCGGCACATTCGACCTCATGAAGCATCTCGGCATCAAAGAAAAAGGCGAATTGCCAGATTACGAGAAGTTCCAGGAATTATTAAAAGTGTTCGACCAGCCGGCCGCGGAAACGGAACCCGCACAATGAAGCACGCCGAGAAGTTCGTTTTTTTATTTGTCGTGATGGTCGCTGTATTTTTTGCACGGTTCGCGTATCCTACGATCTCCGGCGTCCCATCGCTCGCTGCCGACACGCCCACGCAGACCGCCGACGCGCAGGCCGTGACAGCACCGCCGACGCTCGTACTGCCGCAAACTTCACTGAATGGTGCCGACGTCGCGACCGTCGGAAGTAATGATACTTCTACGAACGCCTCCATTCCTGCCTTCACAAACTCCGCGTATATGGTGGCAAACCTTACGACAGGCAACGTCCTCGCCGGATCGAACATCACAAAGCGATGGCCGACCGCCTCGCTTACGAAGCTCATGACGGCCACGCTCATCCTTGATCAGCTCTCTACGACCACTACGATCACCATCACGCCGCAGATGTTCGCGGCGGACCCGGACGAGCGTACGCTCGCGATCGGTGGCACGTATACTGTCGAAGACCTGCTCCACGTGATGCTCATGCCATCCAGCAATGTGGCTGCGCAGGCGATGGCCGATTATATCGGAGAGGCGCAGTTCATGAGCGAAATGAACCAACGCGCGCAACAGTGGGGGATGACCGATACCTATTTTGCCGATCCCTCCGGCATCTCCGCCGCCAATGAATCAACGGCGACCGACCTCCTTATCCTTGCCCAGCACGTATATGAGAATTATCCGGACATCTTCGCGCTTACGAACACGCCGGTGACGACCATCACCGAGTTGAATTCGGGAAAGAAGGTCACCGTAAAGAGCATCAATCATTTCGCGGGCACGCCGGGATTCGTCGGCGGGAAAACGGGAAACACGGATCAAGCGGATTACAACCTTCTTTCCGTATTCAATGACAATGGCACTCCGATATTCATCGCGGTGCTCGGCGCACCCGCGCTCTCGTTCCAGGATACATCCGCACTCTACGCCTGGTATAAGAACGAATATAAATAAAACCACATGATGCAATCAACATTACTCAGTGAGGCGGTGCGGGTCACCATACTGACCACGATCTCGTTCGTGATCGCGCTCCTCGTCACGCCGCTCTGGTTCAAATTTATCCAGAAGTATAAGTTTGGAAAGCAGCTACGTGACGGCGCCGAGGCGCCCGTGTTCGCCGAACTCCACAAGAACAAGGCGGGGACACCGACGAGCGGCGGCCTCATTATCTGGACCACCGTGATCGGCATGGCGATCATCTTTGATGTGATGCGCCATCTTTTCGGCGGAGGGTGGGCATATTTCAACTTCGTTGATCGCGCACAGACCTATTTGCCGATCGCCGCGTTCCTGATCGCCGCGCTTCTCGGCTTGCTCGATGATTGGCTCGGCGCACTGAAACTTGGCGGCGCTTCCGGCGGAGGCCTGAAGATCCGCCAGAAGGCGATCGTCTACACCCTCATCGCACTCGTCGGCGCCTGGTGGTTCTATTTCCGGTTGGCGTGGAACGTGCTCCAGGTGCCATTCGTCGGTAATGTGACGATCGGCTGGTGGTACATTCCGATTTTCATCTTCATCATCTTCGCTGCAGCATTTTCGGCAAACGAGACGGACGGCCTCGATGGCCTGCTCGGCGGCGTCTCACTCTTTGCATTCGTATCGCTCGCCACGGTGGCGTTCGTACTCCACAGCTATGACCTCGCCGCGTTCTGCGGCGCCGTCATCGGCGCGCTCCTCGCATTCCTCTGGTTCAATATCTATCCCGCAAAGTTTTTCATGGGCGATACCGGCTCAATGTCGCTCGGCATCACGATCGGCGTCATCGCGATGCTTACCAACACCACCCTGATCCTGCCGTTCTTCACGATCATTCTCGTGGCGGAATCTTTGTCGGTCATCATTCAGATCACCTCAAAGAAACTGCGCCATGGTAAAAAAGTGTTTCGTTCCACGCCGATTCATCACCACTTCGAGGCGCTCGGCTGGCCGGAGTCGCAGGTGACGATGCGCTTCTGGATCATAAGTGCCGTGTTCTGCGCGCTTGGCTTGGTCATCTTCTTTTTGTCTCACTAATTTAACGGGGATTTAATCGGTCTTGTGCTAGATTTCACCGGTCATTGGGGGCCGTTGGTGAAAGGGTATCACAGCCACCTTGACAGCTGGCAGTTCGGAGCTCGATTCTCCGACGGTCCACCATTGATACCGAATTGACATCCATAACATCGCGCGTATTATGGATAATACAGCTGTAGAGGTGGTGCGGTGCCTCTCACCGTATAACAAATAAAAAGGATCCGCCAACGGGTCTTTTTTATTTATTTGACTATCTCGCAGCATTTGATATACTTTCTCCTATGCCCGAAGACACCGTAGTATCAATGCAAAACAACCAGACGTCCGGATATCCGGCGGAAGGATCCCGCGAAATGATGGATGCGGGTGTTTTTTATGGACGCAAAAAGAGCAAGACGAACCCGAAGATGCGTCCGTTCGTGCTCGCGAATCGCGGCGGAATCGAGATCA
>Ga0207933_1002780_pt1 | contig 10937 bp, 12 predicted proteins | sample NGESurdeep092012_4_FD_184488 | JGI IMG/M metagenome (GOLD analysis project Ga0207933, IMG submission 184488) | Arctic peat soil microbial communities from Barrow, Alaska - NGEE Surface sample F53-3 deep-092012 (SPAdes) | ecosystem: Environmental > Terrestrial > Soil > Wetlands > Peat ...
ATCTTTTTGCGGGAATGACGGAAACAGGTGAGGTCGAAGGTCGGCTGGTATGAGACAGCAGGGCAAAAACCCACCCTTCGCGGTGGTCGTCGCGGTGACCGCTGTCGGCACGCTGGGGATGCACCTCATCATCCCGGCGCTGCCGGCGACGGCGCAGGCGCTGCATGTCTCCGAGCCGGCGATCCAGCTTACCATCACGCTGTACCTGGTCGGACTGGCGGTGGGGCAATTGGTGTACGGCCCGATCTCCGATCGTTTCGGGCGCCGGCCGACAATGCTGGGTGGGCTCGGGCTGTTCACCGCCGCCGGCATCCTCGCCGCCATCGCGCCGAGCGCCGGGACGCTGATCGCGGCGCGCATCGCCCAGGCGCTGGGCGGCTGCGCCGGGCTGGTGCTGGGACGCGCGATCGTGCGCGATTCGGCGACGGAGGATCGCGCGGCGGCGCAACTCGCATTGCTCACGCTGGTGATGTCGATGGCGCCCGCGATCGCGCCCGCGATCGGCGGCTATGCGACCGCATGGGCAGGTTGGCGCGCCGGCTTCGTCCTGCTGGCCATCATCGGCGTGGCGACGACGGTCGCCGCCGCAATGTTCCTGCCGGAGACCAACGAGGACACCGGCGCGCGTCGCTCGATGCTGATGCCGTCGCTGCGGCTGCTGCGGTCGGGGAAGTTTCGTGGCTACGCGATCGGCGGCGCCTGCACGACGACGTCGTTCTACGCCTTCATGGCGGCTTCGCCGTTCATCTTCATCGACCGGCTGCACCAGACCGAGCAGCGCGTCGGGCTGTACTACATGTTCCTGATGCTGAGCGTGGCGACCGGCGGGCTGCTCGCCAACCGCCTCGCCGGGCGGGTCGCGGTCGGGCACGTGCTGCGGGTCGCGAACGGAATCGCGATAGCGGCCGCCGCGGCCTTCATGGCCGCGACGCTCGCCGATGCGCTGAGCGTGCCGATGGTGATCGGCACCATCACGCTGTTCATGGTTGGCGCCGGCCTCGCCAGCCCGTTCGCCATCACCGGCGCGGTCTCGGTCAACCCGCAGGCGATCGGCGCTGCCTCGGGCCTCTACGGGTTCGTGCAGATGAGCTACGGCGCGCTGTGCACCGTCATCGTCGAGACCTGGCGCCCCGGCTCCGTGCTAACCGTCGCGATCGTGCTGCTGGGCTCGGCGATCATCGGACAGATCGCGCTGTCGTTCGCGCTACGCAGCGGGCGCTGAAGATAACTCGGACGACGGACCTGCTACGATGCACTTTGGGACAGAAACTGGCGGTAGAATTCGCTAACCGGCCATTCCGCCACTTTTCTACCATTTTGTTCCCAAGCTTGGGTCGCACCCCGCTCCCAAGCTTTACTTATCCCCAAGAGGGAAGCCAAAAGCTTTCATAACTTGCCTGCATAGCAACACGTTCTTCCCCGGTCCCATGCGGATCAGCGGTTCATCGTGGAGGACTTGCCAGAGGCCTTGGCCCTTAACTCTACCGCTGCCGTCTGCCCAAAAGTCAACTATGATTGAGCCAGGGGGCGGTCCCGGTTCCACGTTTTCCCAAGCGTAAATCCTTTGATTGCGACGTTCCTTGCGTGCCCTTTGGAGTTCCCGCTCTGCGTTTGCGCTCAGCTCACCCTCATCGTAGATCCAGACAAGGAAATTCCTGTCCGAAAAATCTGAAGGGCTCCGCTTGAGAGCATCGAGAAGTGAGCCAGACGAGGAGCAAATTGGACGGTTCGCGCGACGATCCTTCCATCGTCTGCGCGCCACCCGTATATCCGCTTCGCTAATCTGGGTTGCGTTAGGGAGCACGTCACTTTTGAACCAGTGGTCAACGGCCTCGACTGTGGCGATGTCCTCGGAGTACATGCTTGCTTCGATGAGGCCCGCCAGCTCGGTTGCCTCAAATCCGAGGCCATTGGCTGAGATGTTCGCGGACCCGACTATGGCGCACTTGTCTCCCAGCCAAGTCTTCGCATGGAGTCGATCCAATTTGAGAACGAACCGTTCGCCAAGATGTCGGCGAAGCGAAGCAATTTCATCGGGGTTGCATGCGCCGCTCATGAGATCGCAGACTACAATAACATCTCGCTGCTTCCGTGCCTTTAGGTCAAGCCACTCTGTCGCCCCGGCACCCCAGTAGGCAACCGCGACCCAAACTCTAGAAGAACGGTGCACCAGCTTCCTAATCTCATCTCTTATGCTTACGCCGGGTAAGAACGTGGTTCTAGTAGGTACGACCTTCATATCTTCTCCTTTCGGTCGGCGGACGTGCCGCAAGGGAAGAACCACCTCGCGGCGTGCTGGGCGCATGAGGACGGTTCCCGCCCGTGCGCTCATTGCATCTTATCCCACCTCACCCCGGCCCTCTCCGCCCAGGCGGAGAGGGAGTCTTTTCGGCAGCTTTCCAGACCCGGCGTGGCGATCCGGGCCAGCTTCTGCGTGCGCGCGCATGACGACTGGGGCTACTCCGCCGCCGCACCCGCCCGCTTGGTCGCCTCCGACTTGTGTCCGCTCTGGTGGAAGTAGTTGGCCTTGTAGAACGCGAGGATCAGGTCGCGGTAGATCGCGCGCTTATAGCGCGGCGGGTTGTCGGCCGACACGCACGAGGGCAGGGGCTCCAGCATCCGGTCGGGGTTCGGGCTGTGGAAATAGGCGATCGAATAGCGGTCGGTGCCGGATTCGTTCAGCACGCCGTGCGGCGTCGACAGGAACCGGTCGTTCGACCAGCGGCGCATGATGTTGCCGAGATTGATGAGGAAGGTTCCCGGGATCACCGGCGGCGGGAACCACTCGCCCGAGGGCAACCGAACCGCCAAGCCTGGTACGTCGGTCCTCGCGAGCGCGGTCATGAAGCTGTTGTCGGTGTGCGGCGCCTGGCCGAACAGATTGTCCTCGTCGGGGTCCTGCGGCGGGTAGTGCAGGAAGCGCAGGGTGGCGTGCGCCTCGTGGGCGAAGTAGCCGAAGAAGAAATCGGGCGGCATGCCGAGTGCCACCGCGAAGACCGGCAGCATCCGCTGGCACATCGCGTAGAGCGCATCGAAATACGCCATCATGGCGGCGCGCATCCCGGGCTGCCCATCCGGCCACTGGTTGCGCCCGCGCAGCGTCTTGCCGGCGCGCACGTCGGGATGGTCGGCGCCGCGGTCGTGGCTGACGAAAAAGCTCTCGTTCAGGTTCGGCCGGGTCGCCTTGTGCACCGTCGAGGCGCCTTGCACCGAGGCGTTGAACGGCAGATAGCCGATGTTGTTCTCGTTCAGCCGCAGCCGCAGCTTTTCCTCACGCGGCAGGGCGTGGAAGACGCGGGAGGCGGCGAAGGCGCGGTCGATGACCTCCTGCTTCACGCCGTGGTTCAGCGCGTAGAAGAAGCCGACGTTCTCGCACGCAGCGCGCACGTGGGCGGCGACGCTTTCGAGCGCGCCGGGTTCGCCTGCGAAACACTTGCCGTAGTCGATCACCGGGATCTTCGCGGATGCATTCGCGTGGTCGCGGACCGCGTGTTGGGTGAAGAGGTTCATGCGCCGCTCCTGCGTTGCGCCCGCCTTTGGCTTGTGGGATCGTAACCCGAACCTGCCTTCGGAGCCAACGCCATGCCTGACCCGGTGCCGTTCCGTCCGGCCGTTGCAGGGACGCAGCCGCCGCTCGATCTGCCAACCTATCTAGGGACGCGCCGGCGGCGGCCAAACCTGCCGCCCCATCCGATGCCGCACACCGTGACGGAGACCACCGGGCCGGTGTTCACCGCCGAGCGGTTCGCCCCGATGGCGGACATGACGCGCCAGGGCAAGGAAGGCGCGATGGGCGAGCGCATCGTCGTCGCCGGGCGCGTCACCGACGAGGACGGCCGGGCGGTGCCGCACACGATGGTCGAGATCTGGCAGGCCAACGCGGCCGGGCGGTACGATCACGCGGCGGATCAGCACGATGCGCCGATCGATCCGAACTTCCACGGCGCCGGGCGCGTGTTCACCGACGAGGATGGGCGGTACAGCGTGCTGACGATCCGGCCCGGCGCCTATCCGTGGCCGAACGGGCCGAATTCGTGGCGGGCGACGCACATCCATTTCTCGCTGTTCGGGCCGGCCTTCGCGACCAGGCTGGTGACGCAGATGTTCTTTCCGGGCGACCCGCTGCTGGCGCTCGATCCGATCTTCCTGGGCGTTCCCGACGCGCGCGCGCGCGATCGCCTGATCGCCGGGTTCGATCCCGAGATCGCGGTGCCCGACTGGGCGCTCGGCTATCGCTTCGACATCGTGCTGCGCGGGCGCGGCGCGACGCCGGTGGAGAACTGAGCGATGCCGGCGGCGACCGCCAGCCAGACGATCGGGCCGTACTGGCACCTGCTGGAGGACCCATCGTGGGCCGACCTGACGCGCTTCGGCGCCGAGGGCGAGCGGATCGAACTGACCGGCATCGTCACCGACGGCGACGGGTTGGCGTTTCCCGATGCCTGCATCGAAATCTGGCAGTCGAGCCCGGACATGTCGGATCGCTTCCCCGGCTTCGGACGCTCCGGCACCGATCGCGACGGGCGGTTCCGCTTCGTCACGCTGAAGCCCGCGCCGGTCCCCGGACGCGGCAACGCGCGGCAGGCGCCGCATATCGCGATCTGGGTGCTGGCGCGCGGGTTGATGCGCGGCCTCGCGACGCGTGCCTATTTCGCCGGGGAGAAGCTCAACGAGACCGATCCGCTGCTCGCGTCGATCGAGGACAAGGCGCGCCGTGACACGCTGATCGCGCATCCCGAGGGGCAGGGGGTGTGGCGCCTCGACATCCGCCTTCAGGGTGAGGGCGAGACCGTCTTCCTCGACGTCTGACGATGGCGATCAATCCCGCCGACGGCGCGATCCTCGGCACGCTGTACGGCGGCGACGCGATGCGCGCGGTGTTCGACGAGAGCGCGTATTTCCAGCGGATGCTGGATGTGGAGGCGGCGCTCGCGCGGGTGCAGGCCCGCCTTGGGATCATCCCCGCCGAAGCCGCCACGGCGATCGGCGCGGCGGCGCGATTCGAGAACCTCGATCCGGCCGTCCTCGCGGCGAGTGCGCGCAATGTCGGCTATCCGGTCGTCGGGCTGGTCCGCGAGTTGGCGCGCGCTTCGGGTGAAGCGGGGCGCTGGACGCATTGGGGCGCGACGACGCAGGACATCATGGACACCGCGACGGTGCTGCAAGCGCGTGACGGGATGCACCTGGTGCGCGAGGCGACCGCGCACGTCCTCGCCGCGCTGATCGGACAGGCGCGGCGCCACCGCGACACGGTGATGGCCGGGCGGACGCATCTTCAACAGGCGCTGCCGGTGACGTTCGGGCTGAAATGCGCCGTCTGGGCAGCCCCGCTGATCGCCCATCTCGACCGCGTCGATCAGCTCCGGCCGCGGCTGGAGCGGGTGAGCTTCGGCGGTGCGGCGGGCACGCTGGCCTCGCTCGGCGATCAGGGCATCGCCGTCATGGAGGGGCTGGCAACCGAGCTTCACCTCGCCGCGCCGCTCGCCCCCTGGCACGTCGCCCGCGACGCTCTCGCCGAGACGGTGGGGCTGCTCGGCCTGATCTGCGGCAGCCTCGCCAAGATCGCCACCGACGTGATCCTGCTTGCCCAGACCGAGGTGGGGGAGGTGTCCGAACCCTACGTCGCCGGGCGCGGGGCGTCGTCCACCATGCCGCAGAAGCGCAACCCGATCGCCGCGGAATACGTGCTCGCCGCCGCGCGCGGGGTGGCCGCGCTGGTGCCGCTGATGCAGGGCGCGATGGCACAGGATCATGAGCGCGGGACCGGCCCGTGGCAGGCGGAGATGCTGGCGATCCCGCAAGCGTTCGTGCTGACGCACGGCGCGCTTTGCCATGCGCGCGTCATCGCCGAGGGGGTGGTGGTCGATGCCGAGCGGATGCGCCGCAACCTCGACATGACCGGCGGGCTGATCGTCGCCGAGGCGGTGATGATGGGCCTCGCAGACCGTCTCGGACGAGACGAGGCGCATCACGTGGTGGCCGATGCGTGCGCCGTCGCGTTGGCCGAACGCATTCCGCTCGCCGAGGCGCTGTCGCGCGGCAAGACGGTGACGGATCGGCTCGACCGGGACGCCATCGAACGGCTGACCGATCCGGCGGGGTATCTCGGCAGTGCCGGGGCGTTCGTCGACCGCGTGGTTGCGGCCTGGGTGCCGGCGGCATAGGAACAGGCCGCATGGATCAGATCGTTTCCCCCGGCCCCGCTTCCGCGGAAACCACCCACCAGCACGTCACGTTCGAGGACGGGCTGGCGCTGGAGTGCGGCGCGCGGCTGGAACGGATGACCGTCGCTTATCGGACCTACGGGATGCTGAACGCGGCGCGGACCAACGCGGTGCTGGTCTGTCATGCCCTGACCGGCGATCAATACGTCGCCGAGCGTCATCCCGTGACCGGCAAGGACGGCTGGTGGGACGTGCTGGTGGGGCCGGGCAAGCCGCTCGACACCGATCGCTTCTTCGTCATCGGCGCCAACGTGCTGGGCGGCTGCATGGGCAGCACCGGGCCGCGCAGCGTGCGCCCGAACGGTGAGGTCTGGGGCACCGAGTTTCCGCCCATCACCATCCGCGACATGGTGCGCGCGCAGAAGCGGCTGATCGAGCACCTGGGGATCGCCCGGCTGTTCGCGGTGATCGGCGGCTCGATGGGCGGGATGCAGGTGCTGCAATGGGCCGCCGACTACCCAGAGAACGTGTTCGCGGCGTTGCCGATCGCCACGGCGTCGTACCATTCGGCGCAGAATATCGCCTTTAACGAGGTCGGGCGCCAAGCGATCTTCGCCGACCCGGACTGGCAGGGTGGGCAGTATTGGCGGACCGGCGCGATCCCGGCGCGCGGACTCGGCGTTGCACGGATGTGCGCGCACATCACCTATCTGTCCGAGCAAGCGCTGACCCGGAAGTTCGGCCGCCGGCTGCAGGCGGCGCCGAAGGACGCTGGCGAGGTGATGGCGCTGTTCGGCGGCATGTTCGAGGTCGAGAGCTATCTCCAGCACCAGGGCAGCACCTTCGTGCGCCGGTTCGACGCCAATTCGTACCTGACGATCACGCGCGCGATGGACTATTTCGACCTCGGCGCCGATCACGGCGGCGATCTGGCGTCCGCGTTCCGGGGGACGCGGACGCGGTTCCTGCTGGTGTCGTTCAGCTCCGACTGGCTGTTTCCGACGCCGGAGAGCCGCGCCGTCGCGCGCGCGCTCAATCGCGCCGGCGCGAACGTCAGCTTCGTCGAGATCGGCTCCGACAAGGGCCACGACGCCTTCCTGCTCGACGAGCCGGATTTCCACCGCACCATCGCGGGCTTCCTGTCCGGCTGCGCGGCGCACGCCAAGCTGTGAGTCCAGAGGACGCAGGCGTCCGCTTCGTCGCCAAGAACATGCGGCTCGATCTGCGCCTGATCGGCGAGATGGTCGCGCCCGGCGCGCGCGTGCTCGACATCGGCTGCGGCGACGGCGGGCTGATCGAGCATTTGTTCACCACCAAGGGGTGCGACGCGCGCGGGATCGAGATCGACATGGCGCTGGTGACGCGGGCGCTGGCGCTGGGCCTTCCCGTGATGCATGGCGATGCCGACACCGACCTCGCGCATTATCCCGATGGTGGATTCGACTACGTGATCCTGTCGCGCACCCTCCAGGCGGTGGAGCGTCCGCGCGAGGTCCTGCGCCAGATGCTGCGGATCGGCACCCGCGCGATCGTCAGCTTCCCCAATTTCGGCCACTGGCTGGTGCGCGGCCAACTGCTGGCGAAGGGGCGGATGCCGATGACGGCGACCTGGGACCGGATGTGGTTCGAGACGCCGAACATCCACCCTTGCACGATCCGCGACTTCTTCGATCTGTGCGCCGCCGAGGGCTACGCGGTGGAGCAATGGCTGGCCGCCGACGAAGCCGGCGGACGGGCGCCGTGGCGGCGGTTTCCTAGGCTGGCGAATCTGTTTGGGGAGCAGGCGTTGTTCCTGCTGCGGCGGGAGTTCGTCGGCAGAGCGGGCCCGACGGGTTTCGACTCAGGCGGCCGTCGGGATTGAGAACGGTTTCACCTTGATACTGGCGGCCCGCCGTTCGGCCTGCCATGCGTCATATTGTACCTGAAGATCGAGCCAGAGGCGGATATCCGTATTCGGAAACGCCTTGGCAAGCCGGATGGCCATGTCCCGCGAAATATCGGTGTGACCGTTCACCAACTCCGACAATGCCTTGCGCGTTACGCCGAGCCCCTCGGCCGCCGCCGTTACCGTCAAATCAAGCGGCTCGAGATACAGCTCGCGGAGAATCTCGCCAGGGTGCGGTGGATCGTGGATTTTCATCGGCGCTTTCCTTTTCCGCTCTTGCCTGGACCGAGTTCCGCATACCCCCTCCCCATAGCCTCCCGGGAGGTAGGGGAATCGCATTTGGTTGCCGTCATCGCAATGCTCACCCTCGCCATTGCGAGCGCAGCGAAGCAATCCAGGCCCGCACGGAGGGGGTGGGCCTGGGTGCCCGCTTTCGCGGGCATAACGAATGTGAGGTCAAGATCTCGGTCCCTTGGTATGATACCAATCGGCATAGTCCTCGACTCTTTCCTCGTCATTCCCGCTTTCGAGCGTGTGAAGCTTTTCGCGTGGAGACCATGAGATGGGGTCGGGGGGATTTTTGTTTCGGCCCGGCCGGGTCTCGGGTCGCCCGGATTGAGCGAGCCGGCGGGACTGGCGCGGCACGTCGGGTGATCGGGCTGCATCAGGCGACGGCGGCGCGCAAGCGGTGGGCGGCGATCAGGTTGTGGGCGAGCGCGTGCCACAGCGCCACCGCCTGCACCTTCCGTAAGCCGCGCACCAGTATGGCGCCGAACCCGTGGTTCTTGCGGTCGGCGTTGATCCTCTCGATCAACATGCGCCGCCGGTAGGTCATCTCGCCGTCCTGCGTCGCCATTCGCGCCCGCCACGCCCGGACGGCGTCGGGTTCGCGGGCGCGCTCCTTCGCCCGCCTGGCCAAGGTTACGGGCTTCACGTCCTCTCGCTCGGCGGGCGGCGGGGCGAACACCATCACCGGCCCCTTGGGATGTTCGGCCAGCGCCGCGATGTCGGCGGCGGTCGCGTAGTTCGTATCGACCAGCAGCCGCTTCGGCGGAACCCCGTAGCGCCGCACGAGGTCATCGACGCCCCGCCTTCGCGGGGGCAGGCTTGGCGCGGCGAGGCCGGCATCGTTGCGCCGGTCGGTCATCTCGATCGCGACGATGATCCCCGCCCGGGCGTCGGCGGCGATCTGTGCGTTGTAGCCGGCGCGCACCGCGCCATCCGCGAACCGCATCCGCCGCGCCTCGGGGTCGGTCAGCGAGGCGCTGGGCTCGGACTTCTTCTTCTCATCCTCGCGGTGCGTCTTCAGCCGCCTGGCGCGCTCCGCCTCCAGCCCCTTCAGCACGTCCCGCGCCTTCATCGCCCGCTCGGCCACCTCCCGCGCCGCCCGCTCCCGCGCCGCCTGGCGCCGGCGCGACGAAGCGCCGGCATCGGCGCCGGCCACCTCCGCTTTCAGCATGGCCAGACGCCGCTCCAGAGCCTGTCCTCGGGCCGGCGAAGCCGGACCCGTGGGCCGCCGCCACCTTCTCCAGCGTCTTGTCGGCCTTGAACGATCCCCGCCCGGCGCTCGCCCTGATCCCCGCCTTCGCAGGGACAAGCCTTCGTGCCGTCCACCACGATCTCCTCGAGCGAGACCACGCCCTCCGCGATCAGCGCCGTCACGCTGTCGCGCAGCAGGACATCGAGCAACTCGGTATGGTCCACGCGGAAATCCGACAGCCCGTGGTAGTTGAGCGCCACCCCGCCCGCCAGCCAGCGATAGGCCACGTCGCGCTCGACCAGCCGGTCCAGCTCGCGCGCCGAGCCAACCCCCTCGACGGTCGCGAACAACCACAGCGCCAGCAGCACCGCCGGGTCCGGGGGCGGTCGACCCGGCTCGCCCTCGCGCGCACGGATCGCCTCGTAGAGCGGCGACAAATTGAGCGTCTCGACGAAGCTCCACACCACCCGCGCCCGGTGGTCCATCGGCAGAAGGGAATCAAGGTCGATCATGTCCCATCGTACATGGCGCCGATCCGGCCGAATAACCCGCGCGTCCCCCGCCATCGCCGCCTCCCGTCCGCAACGCCGACAGGGAATCAAATCCCGCGCGCGTCGCGCAAATTCTTTCACACGCTCGAAAGCGGGAATGATAAGGAAGGAGTCGGAGCGCAGGCTTGTTGATGTTTGTCATGACTGAAACCAATAAAGTAGCCGTTGACTCTTTTCTCGTCCTTCTCGCGAAAGCGGGAATGACGATCAATTCGGACGGTTGCTCGCGAGCCGCCGCTCGACGAATTCCAGCCGATCCTGGCCCCAGAATATCTCCTCGCCGATGACGTAGCTCGGTGCTCCGAACACGCCGCGCGCGAGTGCCGCCTGGGTGTCCCGCACGCGCTGCTCCGACCATCGCGGCTCGGCGGCCAAGGCCATCAGCGCCGCCGCGTCCAGGCCGGCGTTTTCGATCAGCATCGCGAGCGTCGCGGTGTCCCCGGTATCCTTTTCTTCCTCCCATAGCGCCCGCAAAACACGATGCGCCAACGCGATCGCCGGACCATCCCCGATCGTCTCGCGCGCCGCGATCACGCAGTGTGCCGCTTGGGTCTCCTTGGCCGGGAAGAAGCGTGGCTTGATCTGGATCGGAATCCCGAGATGGGCCCGCCACCGCTCCAGTTCCATCAGCCGATAGGCTTGGCGTTGCGGTGCGCGCTTCGGCAGCGGCAATCCGCCGGAGTTCGGAAAGATGGTGCCGAAATCCACCGGGAAAATCCGAACGCTCGCTCCATGCCGCGCCGCTATCGCCTCCAGCCGCGCGGCCCCCAAATGGGTCCAGGGCGAGTTCAGCGAGGCGTAGTAGTCGATGTGCGGCGCCATTGGCCTCGTCATCCTCTATTCACGGAATTCCAGCG
>Ga0207933_1002781_pt1 | contig 10934 bp, 9 predicted proteins | sample NGESurdeep092012_4_FD_184488 | JGI IMG/M metagenome (GOLD analysis project Ga0207933, IMG submission 184488) | Arctic peat soil microbial communities from Barrow, Alaska - NGEE Surface sample F53-3 deep-092012 (SPAdes) | ecosystem: Environmental > Terrestrial > Soil > Wetlands > Peat ...
AGAAGCGGCTCAACACAGTTTGCGAAGAGGCCGGCTGTCCGAACATCTTCGACTGCTGGAATCGCCGCAGTGCGACCTTCATGATCCTGGGCAGCGTCTGTACGCGGGCCTGCCGCTTCTGCATGGTGACCTCTGGCCGGCCCACCGAATACGACCTGGGAGAGCCGGCCCGGGTCGCCGATTCGGTCCGTCAGTTGGGCCTCAGACACGCGGTCATAACCTCGGTCGATCGGGATGACCTGCGCGACGGTGGGTCGCAGATCTTCGCCCAAACCATCCGCGCGATCAGGGGGGCTAGCCCGCAAACCACGATCGAGGTCCTGACTCCCGACTTTGGAGGCAACCTGGATGCGGTCGCCACGGTGGTGGCGGCGGGGCCCGACATTTACAACCACAACACCGAGACGGTGCCCAGACTCTACCCCTCGATCCGTCCCCGTGCGGTCTATCGCTCGAGCCTCAATCTGCTGGCACGGGTCAAGGAACTGGCCCCCGAAATGGTCACCAAATCCGGGCTCATGGTGGGGCTGGGAGAAACAGACCTGGAGCTGGACCAGGTGTTCTCCGATATGCGCGACCACCAAATCGAGGTCCTGACCGTGGGTCAGTACCTCCGTCCCAGCCCCAAGCATGCAGAGGTGGTCCGCTACTACCATCCGGACGAATTCGTGAGCATCAGACGCCGCGCCATGGCGCTGGGATTCGCGCACGTGGAATCCGGACCGCTCGTACGATCGTCCTACCACGCCGACGAGCAGGTTCCTCGTCGGCTCCGGACCCCTACCCCCACCTCGACCTGAGTTCGATATTGCGATCATGTGACGTCTACTGGCTGGGTCGGTTGCCGTATGAGCCGGCCTGGCGCCTGCAAACCGCCATGGTGGCGGCGGTCAAGCGGGGCGATATGGGATTCTCCCTGCTCTTACTCGAACACCCCAGCGTCTTCACTTTGGGACGGCGTGCGGACGGGTCTAACCTGTTGTGGAGTGAGGCTCGATGCCAATCCGAAGGGGTTGATGTGGTCCGCTCTGATCGCGGCGGCGACGCCACATACCACGGCCCCGGACAGCTGGTGGGCTATCCGATCGTCGACCTTGCTGATTTGAACATGGACGTCTGGCAGTACGTACGCAACCTAGAGCGATCCCTGATCTCATATCTGCGCACGGTTGGTATTGAATCTGCCGGCGGCCCGCCCGGATTGGCAGGTGTGTGGGTGGGCCCAGACAAGATCGCGGCCATCGGCGTCAAACTGAGTCAATCAGTCGCCAGTCATGGCTTCGCCCTCAATCTCACGACCGACCTCAGGATCTTCAACGAGGGCATCGTCCCCTGTGGCCTAGCCGATCGTCGCGCCACCTCAGTCGCCGCCGTGGGCGGCCCCTCGCTCGACGTGGAGAGTTCCGCACGCGCCTTCACGCCGCACTTCGGAGAGTGCTTTCAGTCTGAGACTCGGTGGTTCGACTCGGCCCGGCTGCAATCGTTGGGTGAAGTCGCGGGCGACGCCGTCGAAACGCTCGAGTCGCGCTTCTGACCTGGCTCGGGGCCCTGAGACCGACGACCACACCTTCGGCGTCGATCGCGAGCGTTGAGCCCCGTCCTCGGAGAAACCTGCCCCCCAACCGCGGCACACTCATCCAACGCGATTTGGATGAGTGTGAACTCTGGGCCAAGCCGGGAATCCCGGGTGCTGGTCGTCCTTCCCGATTACGCCCCGCGCGACCGTCTTCCGCTGCTCCGGGCCCGCCGGGTGGGGCGCCCCGCTATTGGGTAGGATGTATTCGTTCAGACCGAACTGAACCAGTTGTTTTTCGATATCGATTGAGTTGGGGTTCACGTCCATGACAAGTCCATCCGCCCTGGTCACCCTGGCCAGCATTGTTCCGCCTGAGAACCACGAGGTTGCAGCCGGATTCGACGCCCTCGTGGACGGTCACCCCGTCCGCGTGCGCGCCGTATTGGAGCGCACGGTGGTTGTGGAACACGGCGATTCTGAACGAAGCGTGGTGCGCAAGGACCTGTGTTGGGTGGAAGCCAGCGCCGTGCCGTTCGTACTCGGAAACCCCAGCGCGGGGGTTGGCCCTCGTCAGTGGCGCCGACTTCCCGGAAAGCCGCCGAAAGAATAAGCGCGGCGGCACCCCTCTACATTGAGTGGTCGGGGTGGTGCCGAGGCCCAGATTTGAACTGGGGACACCTTGATTTTCAGTCAAGTGCTCTACCAAGCTGAGCTACCTCGGCACGCCGGAGCACAATTCTAAACAAGCGCGCACACCGGCCCCGGTTGCGAAAGGTGATAGACGCGGTCACAGCCGGCGAGACCTTCATCGTCACTCGCAACTGCGTCTCCATCGCCGAGCCACGGCCACTCCGTCCGAACCGGCGGACGATCATCCCCAAGGCGGAGATCTTCGCCCTCGCCGCATCCGGACCGCACGGGGATACCAAGCAGTTCCAAACTGAACTCGACCGCATTGCCGACTCCATCACTGCCAGGAGGCAGTTCGAATCGCGACTTCAGGGTGGGCGGTGAGAGATTCGAACTCCCGGCCTCCTCGGTGTAAACGAGGCGCTCTAGCCAGCTGAGCTAACCGCCCGAGTGACAGTCCTGGTGTGGAGAAGCCGCGTTTGGTACCGCGGCGGCCGGCACCCTCGCAATCATCTCTGATTCGCCCACCGGGCGTACGCACCCTGGGCGAGGGGCAACTTCCGCGGGGCCCTTCAGCCATCTCCGAACGCCGGGGATTGTGCTAAATCCCAATCCGACCTTTCACGGCACGCGAGATCAGGTCCCCGCCAGCACCTTCAGCGCCGCCTCCAGCTGCGCGTCCCGTGTGTAACCAAGAGATGGCTCCGCCACGTCAAACATGTCTGCGGGGCGGGCCAGCTCGACGCTCCTGTCGGGATTCAACCCACGCTGATCAACCGAGATCCCACCCGGGAGAAACCAGTGCTCCACCGTCAGGTGCAGGTCTCCCCCACTGCCCAAGGTGAAGTCCTGTTGCACCGAACCCTTTCCGAACGTTTTCACGCCAACCAACTTGGCCCGGCCGTGGCGCTGCAGGGATCCGGAAACGATCTCTGAGGCCGAGGCGGTGTTGCCGTTGACCAAGACGACGAGCGGGATCTTGGCCGCCTGAGGGCTCCCCTTGACCTTGACGACCTGGTTGCCCGAACGCCCCCTTAATTCGAATGCCTCGCCCGAGGACACGAATTGGCTGATCATGGCCGTCGCCGCGCTCACCAAGCCTCCGCCATTGTCGCGTAGGTCCAAGACCATGGCGGTCGCCCCTGGCAACGACTGCTTCAATGCAGCGGCGAATTCGGCCTGGGTGGAGTTACCAAACTCGTAAACACGGATGTAGAGAACGCTCCCCGCGAGCATGCTCGAGGCGACGGTAGGGCTGGAAAAGTTCTGCCTGCTAATGGTCAGGTCCAAAGACTGAGTTCCCCTCAGCACCACCAATTTGACGGTCGTACCCGGGCTACCCGAGATGAGCGATCTGGCGGCATCCGCGCTCATGTTTAGCGTGTCCTGGCCGTCGATCGTGACCACGACGTCTCCAGCGTGCAGTCCGGCCGCCAGGGCGGGCGACGACGGGAGCAATCCTGAAATCACCGGTCGCCCGTTCTCAAACGCAACGTAGGCGCCGATGACGCCCGTCTGGCGTCCGGCCAGCGAATCCTGCAGTGAGCGGTACTCGGCGGGGTCCAAATAGCGGGTGAAGCGATCCCCTAGAGCCTGGACCAAGCCATTGATGCTGCCCTCTGTCAAATGGGAGTAGTTCAACGAGGGATCGTAGTAGTTCGCCTCTATCACCCGCACCGCCTGGCTCAGCTCGCCGGTATTCAGTCCACCGCGGGAGGAGGCCGGCTGAAATAGCGTGGGGATGTACTGGGGAAGGCTCTGATCCGCCCAGACCCCCGATCCAAAGGCGATGACCACGCCCGCCAGCACGGCAACCGAGATCGTCACCCAGCGTCGCACCGTCGGTGGAATTCTCATTTGCACGTGCGGTCCGGTAGGAGGAAACGCCCCACGGATCGGCCGCCGGGGGCCGACCGCCCACCATTCAGCGCTTCTAGACCTTCACGTACCGTCTGACCCCGACGTAGCTGCCAACCGCACCCAGCAGCACGCCCGCCCACAGCAGGTCCTGGCCCAGCGTGGAGACGAATCCGGGATCGTAAGAGAGGGGCAGGAAGAACAGTTGCGACTGGAGTCCGTTTACGACCGGACGGTAGGCCGTCAGGAGAACGCCGAGGGCGATTCCGGCTGCGATCAGCCCGGTCATGAGCCCCTCAATCACAAATGGACCGCGCACGAACCATTCCGTGGCACCGACCAATTTCATGACCTCAATTTCCTGGCGACGGTGATAGACCGCGGTCCGGATGGTGTTCATGACAATGACCACCGACGCAACGACCAGAACCGACATCAGGATCAGGCCGGCGATGTTGACCCACGCCGACAGGCGAAGGAGGTTGTTGATGAAGTCACCCTGATAGTCGGTGGCCCCGTTCGGGTCCACACCTCGCCAAGACCGGGCCATGGTGTCGATCTGCTTGATGTCGGCAAGGCGGCTGACCCTAACCCGAATTCTGGCCGCTACCGGGTTGTCGTTGAGTTGTTGAACCAACTGCTGGTTGGTCGGGTTGCTATCGAAATTGGCAAGCTCCTGCTGCTTGGTTGAGAACTGAACCGAGGTGACGCCGGGGCGAGCGCGCAACTGATCCATGAACTCCTGAACCGTCGTCAGGGGCGTACGGTCAGCCACCGAGATGCTGATGATGCTCACCTTATGCCGATAGCCCTGCAACACCTGACCCAGGGAGTGCCCAATGATCAGGGTGATTCCACAGAGGGCGAGGATGAGCGTTATCGAAACCACCGCCGCCAAGCTCACGGCGGCGTTGCGCCAGAAGCTCAGCCAGGCCGTCCTAAGCGCGAAGAGCAGATGACGCCAGATCTTCATGGTATCTCCCAGAACGATCGTCCCTCACCACCTGACCGTCCTGGATCACGACCACCCGGCGGCGAAGGAGGTCGACGATCTCGCGGTTGTGGGTGGCCATCACGATTGTTGCGCCATCGGAATTGATGCGAAGAAAGAGTTGCATGATCCCCCAAGCCGTGGCCGGATCGAGATTGCCGGTCGGCTCGTCCGCGATTATCAGCTTGGGTCCGTGCACCAGCGCCCGCGCGATGGCGACACGCTGCTGCTCCCCTCCAGACAACTCTTGAGGGTATTTGGAGCCCTTGTCATCAAGACCGACCGTGCCCAGGGCAGATTCGACCTTGGTCTTGATTTGACCGCTCGAGTCGCCGATCACTCGCAGAGCGAAGGCAACGTTCTCAAACGCCGTCAGACGGGGCAGCAGCTTGAAATCCTGAAATACCAAGCCAACCTTGCGCCGAAAGCCAGGCAGCCGGCGGCGGCGAAGTCGCCCCAGCTCATCCCCGTGCACGAAGATCTTTCCCGAGGTCGCCTTCTCCTCCCTGATCAGGAGCCGAATCAGGCTCGACTTTCCAGCCCCTGAACTTCCCACCAGAAAGACAAAATCCCCGTCGGGTATTTGCAGATCCACGTCCCGTAGAGCCTCGGTGCCGTTCGGATAGCGCTTCCAAACGTGCTGGAGACTGACGACCGCGTGGTTCGGAAATTCAGGCTTGAAAAGCATAATGCTGCGACGCGTTGAGGAATGTGCTGGACGGCCGCGTGAACTTGCGTGAAGTATAGTCGAGCTCAAAGAGGCGGTCAACCAGGCCCCTCGCCTGGTCAAGAATCCGACCGTCGCTCTCCCCCGCCGACGCTACGGACGGAGAACTCCCTGGCACCTCAGTCGTGAGAGGCGAGCCACGACCTCTCCAGTGCACGGGCGACCTCAAGCAGTCCGTGTTCGCCTCCAAAGTGGCCCACCACCTGGATGCCGATCGGGGCTCCCTGGACCGGCAGAGGCAGGTTGAGGACTGGAAGTCCGGTCATGGACAGGGGTCGCGTGAATCGACCCAGCGGTCCCCAGGGCTCGGCCAGAGCCTCCTCCAGGGTGGGCGCAGCGCAGGGTGCGGTGGGTACCAAAAGGGCATCGATACCCTGCAGGGCTCGCCGCGTTTGGCGGCGCAGCGACGCCAACTTGGAGAGCGCATAGAGGTAGTCGACCGCGGGAATTCCAAGCCCTTTCATCAGGCGGGCGCGAACGTCGGCCCCGTACGAGTCGGGTGAGCTCTCGAGGTCCTGGCGCTGAATCATCGCCGCCTCCGGAAGCGCGATGTGGTCGTAGAGCTCAAACATCGGCATCAACGCCGGCAGTCGGACCTCGGGAAGTCCCCGGGTGGCTTTCGCCCAGGCGCGGGCAACCGGCTCGTCCAGCCCCTGCACCCAGCCCTCCGGGATCGCCAACTTGAGATCCGATAGTGAGCGGGCGACCGGTGCCCCCGGCGTCCGGCCCATCATCGCCGAGAGGCCTAGCGCGACGCCGTCAACATCGCGTGCCATTGGACCGACGGTGTCAAACGTGAACGAATTGGTGAAGATCCCCCGGCGGCTGATCAGCCCCTGGGACGGGCGCAGGCCGACCACCCCGCAGAACGCAGCTGGATTTCGAATCGAGCCCCCGGTGTCGGTGCCCAAGGCCCAGTCGCACAGGCCCGCCGCCACCGCTGCCGCCGACCCACCCGAGGATCCGCCCGGAATTCGTCCTGGCACCCGGGGATTGGCCACCGAGCCAAAATGGGGGTTGGCACTGGTGTGGCCCAGTGCCCATTCGTGAAGATTCGTCTTGCCCACGATCAAATGACCCTGCCGACGCAGGTTGGCCACGACGGTCGCGTCCCGCCGGGCCGGAATCCGGGGCCGCAGCTCGGAGCCGACCGTGGTCACAAAACCACGAACGTCGATGTTGTCCTTTACGGCCACCACGACCCCCTCGCCGTCCTCCTCGGTAACCGCCAAAAAGGCGTGCAACTCGGGCAATTCGCCGATCCTGCGCCGAGCCTGTTCGAGTCGCATCAGCTCAACTGATGACCATCGGAGCCGTATAGGCGCCGATCTGGGTCCTCAGCCAGCCCTCGATGAAGGGCTCCAACTCTCCGGCCAGCACGGCCTGGGCGTTCCCCACCTCCACCCCGGTGCGAACGTCCTTGACCAGCGTGTAGGGCTGCAGGACGTAGTTGCGAATCTGTGACCCGAATTCAGCTGGCAACACGGCGCCGCGCAACTGCTCTCGCTTTCTCCGCTCGTCCTCCTGCTGCGCCTGGAACAGCCTCGATTTCAGGACTTTCATGGCCAGCTCCCGGTTCTTCATCTGGGATCGTTCGTTCTGGCACGAAACGACGATCCCGGATGGCAGGTGGGTGATGCGAACGGCCGAGTCGGTCTTGTTGACGTGCTGACCACCGGCACCGGTGGAGCGATAGGTGTCGATCCGCAGATCATCCGCGTTGATCTGCAATTCCGCTTCCTCAGCGGCGTCCAGTTCGGGCATGACCTCGACCAGCGCGAACGAGGTGTGGCGGCGGTGGTTTTGGTCGAAGGGAGATATCCGCACCAGGCGGTGGACACCGTGTTCTCCGCGCAGCAAGCCGTAGGCTCGCTTGCCCCGGACGATGAACGTCGCCCCCTTGAGCCCCGCCTCCTCGCCCTGAGCGGTCTCCAAAATCTCCACCTCCGCGCCCGGTCTCAGCGTGCTGACCAGGTCGGGCGACGGCTGCGCCCACTTGCCGTACATGCGCAGAAGCATCTCCACCCAATCCTGAGCATCGATCCCGCCCTGTCCGGCGCTGATGCTGATGACGGCGTTGTGGAATGCGTACGGGTCCCCAAAGAGCAACTCCAGTTCTCTCCCCTGCAGTTCTTTGGTCAGACCATCGGCCTCCGCTTCCAACTGCCGCTCCAACTCCGCGTCACCGCTGGCCAATCCCGCCAGCTCAGCCAGGTCCCGCGCCCTGGCCTCCAATTTCGCCCAACCCTCGACCTCCTGCCGCATCTCGGACGCCTCCCTCGCGGCGTGCCCAGCTGCCAGCGGGTCATCCCATGCGCCGGGGGCGGTCAGCTGACGGTCTAGTTCGGACGCTCGGATGGCTTTGACAGGCAGGTCAAAGATGCTCCTTCAGCGCCAGGATCCGCCGCAAGAGGTCGCCCGCGACGCGACTATCTGCCATGGCAGCGCTTGAATTTGCGTCCGGACCCGCACCAGCAGGGATCGTTGCGGCCGATCTTGGACGTGTCGGGCCCGCCCCCCACCGCGGCCAACGAGCGCTGGCCCACCGCCCGGTCCAGGACCGAATGAACCTCTGGGGGCGGCTCTTGGGGCGTCACCTGGACACGGAAGATATTGGCCACCACGTCGGCCCGAATCGAGTCGGTGAGCTCGTTGAACATCTGAAAGGCCTCGTTCTTGTATTCCACCAGGGGGTCCCTCTGGCCGTATGCCTGCAGCCCGACGCCCTCTTTGAAGTGCTCCATCGTAGTCAAGTAGTCGATCCACTTCTGGTCGACGGTTCGGAGCAGGACAAACCGCTCGACCTGGCGGCAGAGCTCCTCGTCCCCCAGGGACTCACGCTTGGCCTCATAGGCGGCCCGGGCCGCGTCGAACAGATACTCGATCAGACCCGCCTGGCCGCTGCTCAGCGCCGACTCTGGAACCGACGTATTGGCGGCCAGCGGGAAGTATTGGGCGAGGTACTGGAGGAGTGACTCGACATCCCAGTTTTCGGGGTGCCGACCGACGCAATTGGCCTCCACCCCCTTGGTCACCACCTCGCCGATGTAGTCGTCGATGTTGGTCTGGGTGTCGGCACCCTCCAGAACCTTGCGCCGCTCGCCGTAGATGATTTCGCGCTGATGGTTCATGACGTCGTCGTATTCGACCACGTGCTTGCGAGCGTCGAAGTTGATGCCTTCCACCTTTTTCTGGGCGCTCTCGATCGAACCCGCGACCCACTTGTGCTCAATCGGCTCGACCTCGAGCCTCTCCATCAGCCTCCCGATGCGGTCCGCCGCGGGACCGAAGATGCGCATCAGATCGTCCTCAAGGGAGATGAAAAAGCGGCTCGAGCCGGGGTCGCCCTGGCGCCCCGAACGACCACGCAGCTGGTTGTCGATGCGCCGGCTCTCATGGCGCTCGGTGCCGATGATGTGCAGCCCGCCCAGGTCGGCGACGCCCTCGCCCAATACGATGTCGGTGCCTCGCCCGGCCATGTTGGTGGCAATGGTGACCGCACCGCGCTGGCCGGCAGCGGCGACGATGGCGGCCTCGCGCTCATGCTGCTTGGCGTTGAGCACGTCGTGCGGCACCCCCCGCTTGTCGAGCATCCGCGAGAGCCGCTCCGATTTCTCCACCGAGACGGTCCCCACCAGCACCGGACGACCGAGTCCATTCTTGTCCACGATGTCGTCAATGACGGCTTCGAACTTGGACTCCTCGGACTTGTAGATCAAATCCGAATGATCAGCCCGGATCATCGGCCGGTGGGTTGGGATTTCGACCACCTCCAGCCCGTAGATCTTGTGGAACTCCTCCGCCTCGGTCAGCGCCGTACCCGTCATTCCGGCCAGCTTGGGGTAGAGGCGAAAGTAGTTCTGCAGCGTGATCGTGGCCAGGGTCTTCATTTCCTGCTGCACGGCCACGCCCTCCTTGGCCTCGATGGCCTGGTGGAGGCCGTCTGACCAGCGACGGCCGGGCATGGTCCGGCCCGTGAACTCGTCGACAATCACCACCTCGCCGTTGAGGACCAGGTAGTCCCGGTCTCGGAGGAAGAGGGCCTTGGCCTTCAGGGCCTGGTTGACCTGATGCGCCTCGGAGATCCGCTCCAGGTCATAGATATTCGATATCCCGGTCCAGCGCTCAATCTTGGCCATGCCCTCCTCGGTCAGGGAGGCGGATTTGTGCTTCAACTCGACGGTGTAGTCGACCTCCTCGACGAGGCGCGCCGCCAACTGCGCGTACTGCCGATAGAGTTCGGTCGATTCCTCACCCTGACCGGAGATGATGAGCGGGGTGCGAGCCTCGTCGACGAGGATCGAATCGACCTCGTCGACGATGGCAAAGACCTGTCCCCGCTGGGCCCGCTGGGAGGCGTCGGCGGCCATGTTGTCACGCAGGTAGTCGAACCCGAACTCGTTGTTGGTGCCGTACGTCACGTCGCACGCGTAGGCAGCCGGCCGCTCCACCGGGCGCAGGTGCTGGAGCCGGGGATCGCTATGCGATTCATCCATGAATTCCGGGTCGTAGACATAGGAATTGGCTGCCCCCGGAGCGGAGGAGTGGATGACCCCCACCGAAAGGCCGAGGAGGTGGTAGAGGGGAGCCATCCAGCCGGCGTCGCGGCGAGCCAGGTAGTCGTTGACGGTGACCAGGTGCGCGCCCTGTCCGGCGAGCGCGTTCAGGGCCAGCGCCAGCGTCGCCACCAGGGTCTTGCCCTCGCCGGTGCGCATCTCTGCGATCTTGCCCTGGTGGAGCACGATCCCACCCACCAACTGGACGTCGAAATGCCGCATACCCAGGCTTCGACAGGCACCCTCTCGGACCAGGGCGAAGGTCTCCACCAAGAGGTCGTCGAGAGGCTCCCCCTCCTTCGCCCGCTCGCGCAGCTCGCGTGCCTGCTCGGCGAAGGAGGCTGGGTCGAGGCGCTGCAGATCGAGCTCTAGAGCACCGATCTCAGCCGCGCGGGCCAGATGCTGCCTGACCTCGCGCTGATTTGGGTCCAGCAGGTGCGGGAGTATTCGCAATGAAAAGTCCTTGTGACATGGAACCGACGCCAGCGGTTCGGCCTGAACCGATCATACCCAGTGCCAGGCGGCCTCAATCCCGCCTTCCGCCGCGGCCGCTAGCGACCTAGGAGTCTGTGTGAGTAATTGGGCGCTGGCCTGAGAGAATAAGCGGCAGCCGTCCAGCCCGATCCAGCACACGCCGAGGTAATCGCAGATGGCAAA
>Ga0207933_1002783_pt1 | contig 10930 bp, 13 predicted proteins | sample NGESurdeep092012_4_FD_184488 | JGI IMG/M metagenome (GOLD analysis project Ga0207933, IMG submission 184488) | Arctic peat soil microbial communities from Barrow, Alaska - NGEE Surface sample F53-3 deep-092012 (SPAdes) | ecosystem: Environmental > Terrestrial > Soil > Wetlands > Peat ...
CGGACGCCGCCAGATGCGGAACATCCGCCGCCGCCTCAAGCTGATCGCCGCTTTCTGGAAACAGGCTGGATTGTGGTGAATAACTCACTATATTATGCAGGAGTCAATAATTATAGGGTTTTTTAATAATTCTGCATCTGTGAAAGACATAATCCGCTTCAGCCGGAATGATATACTTGACAAACGCAAGTGCGCGTGTATATTTAGCGCATGAAAGAGAACATCAAAAACAAAATGGCAGAGTTTGATGCCGATGAATTAAACCTGATTACACTCGCGCAAGACTACGCCGATGACAATACAGCGCGTGAGCTATTGGAGCGTTTGCGCTGGCCTCATGGCGCGATATGTCCGCATTGCAAGAATGACGGCGCGACGAAGCCTAATTCAAAACTTGAACCGAAAGCCGGAAGCAAAAGCGCGGTTCGCAAGGGAGTTTATTTTTGCGGCGCTTGCCGCAAGCAATTCACCGTTACTGTCAAAACCGTTTTTGAAGGCTCGCATATTCCAATCAGCAAATGGCTTATGGCTTGGTTTATCATTTGCGCCAGCAAAAAATCCATCTCCGCCCGTCAACTGCATCGGATGCTGAAAATCACTTACAAGTCCGCTTGGTTTATGGCGCATCGCATCCGCTTTGCAATGGGCGATGATCCAGACACGAAATTAAATGGCGTTGTCGAAGTGGACGAAACTTTTGTCGGCGGCAAGGGTGACGGACGCACAAGGTTTCTGCGTCATACGCCGGTTGTCGCGCTGATTGAACAAGGCGGCAACATGAAAACCCGCGTCGTCGCCAGCGTGAGCCAGCACAATCTTGGAAAAGTTTTGCGCGAGTGCGTCAATCCGCAATCCATACTTTGCACGGATGAACATCATGGCTACAAAAAAGACGGCAAAAATTTCAAGGCGCATCATACCGTCGTCCATTCCAAGAAAGAATATATCGTGCAAACGCCCGATGGAATTTCCGCCGGCGTGAACCATTGCGAATCGTTCTTTGCGCTATTGAAGCGCGGCGTTCACGGCGCATGGCACAGTGTCAGCCGCGAGCATCTTCAAAAATACACCAATGAATTTTCTTTCCGATGGAATACGCGCAAACTTTCCGACGGCGCACGGTTCGCGGTCGGGCTTCCGCAAATCGAAGGCAAACGCCTCATGTATCGCAGGCCGGTAAATTGATGGAAAAAGGACATGACTTGTCATTGGCTCGTTAAGCCAAAATTGCAGCGCTTGCCGACGGGAAGAAAGCGTGTCCGTGGCAAAAATTAAGTTGGGTTTAATCGCTTTATCCGGCGCGCAACAACGTCGCTGATGCGGTTTCTTGCGATTATCTTCCATTCGGATTTTGCTTGCGATGAATAATCCAAAGCCTCACTGATTGCTTCCTTCATTCCGTCGCTATTAGTTGGACAAACTTGCGCCAGACTTTCTTGTTCGCCTGGCGGGTCGAGCAATATGGGATTTATAATTACCGCCGCCCTCGTTACTCCGCCGCACCGACTTTCAATTTTTTTAATTTCCTCAACTGCATAAACAGCCGTCCAGATTCCGTGATTAGTATCAAAACTTGAAAGGTCAAGGCGCGCTATAATAAAATCTGCCAGAATCGAACCGCAGCCAATCGCCCAGTATTCACGATCTCTTTTTATTGCAAGTCCGGCTGCAAAATCCAACGTGAAGATATACGGGGTTTTCCCATAGTAATAGGCAATCATCAGCTCGAAAGAATATGATTCAATTTGTTTTTGAATTTCTTCTGACGTTCCCTTGACTTGCTCTCTTACCTTTTGCCTCAATTCAGAAATTGCTTTTTCGACACAATCCGCACCGGCGCGATAATCATTAAGATTTATTTGACCGGCTGCCGTTTTAATCATTTCAAGGGCGCGCGATGCAAAATCGGCATTTCCGGCCTCGGCCACAATCATGCTGTTTTCATCTTGAAAATGAATCGCATGAAGTTTCTGAACATCATCATCAAAATGTCCGTCGGGATAAATCGTGCGGCTGTCACTGGCGATGACGATTCCGTTGACGCATTTGATTCCAATAATGATAGTCACAGGCGACTTTAATTTACGTTTTACAGAGGGTTGCATTTGCGCTCCAATTTTGAAAGTTGAATTTTTAGGAACTCTTGTTAAAATTCGAGAACCATGCCAGCCAAACCAAAGGCAATCGAAAGCCACGGCCTCGGATTTGAGGAAGGCTTGCGGAAGATGCTCGGCACACCGCCGCCGCCAACGTCCAAGTCCGCGAAGAAATCCGCACAAAAAACGCAGAGGAAAAGGAAATAAGTTTTTTCATGTCTTGCCGCGTAATTTATTCGCAGGCTCCATCAATGATTGATGCAATCAGAAGCAAAAAAGATAGCAGTAGCAGTGATAGCAGCACTCCTAACAGGGCTGCTTGGATTTGTCGTGTCACCATTTGCGCGTGATCTGTGGTCTTTTGGCGCAGACACATTTTTACCGAAGTTATCCAAACAAGGGCAACTATCATTAGTGGCCACATTCGCCATACTATGTCTTGTGCTGGCGTCATTGTTATATTGCTCCAATTCCAAACGTATGATGCAGCGCAGATACCAGCATCTTTTGAAGCGAGGATTTTGGGTTCACAGAAAAACAGGTCAGCGGGTTTGCGGCAACTGTCTGATTGCTGGCATTGAGTCGCCCTTGTCGTGTTTTTCGGTTATTTATCCCAACGGAACATTTCAAAGGTATGGCTGGTTTTGCGGACGCAAGGATTGCAATACAGAATACCATTATGAGACCGGAGACGTGCCGGGCGACAAATAACCATCCGCCAAAATGTAAATTGTTTCTGCCGATTTTCATAAATCGGCGAATTTTACCACCGCGCGCGCTTAATTTTCCAAAGGTTTATTCGTGTTTATTTTCAAAGACGCTCGCAAATTGAACTGTTTTTAGATTTGAGCCATTGGACAAAAACTCCGTTTCTCATTTTTCACCCCATTTTTACCCGCATAAACATTGGGGATATTTCTGCGTTTGGGAACGATACAATCCCGGCCCCAGCCGTCACCACAACTGGTGACAAGACAGAGAGCGGCGATGTGTTAAGCTTTTGACGTTGGAAGTAGTGACTCCAACGGAAAACTTTAGTGTGTTGAAAGAGGCCGGAGTAGTGTCCGGCCTCTTTTCTTTTTTAACACGGAAGATTTCGCCGTTCAGAAACCCTGTATTGCAAAACGCCTCCGCAGGGCATGCCCCAGATGGGTGGTTGATTCAGCCGCCGGCACGGGAATTGGAAGCTGCATATAGTTTTGCCAAATTTCTTTCGCCGCTTCCCAAGCGTCTCAAGTCAGGGCTGCGGTTTGAATTCGCTTTAGTGCCGGGGTGCTTGCGCACGGGCACCATTGCCCGCCGGCCATCTTGCGGAGGGACAGCCTTTTTTGCAGGCAGCCACCAGCGCTACGTTCACGCTGCCCGCCGGTTTTACGTCAAGCACGGCTGACGTAATGGCGCGGAAACACGGCACGGAACTTGGTGCCGGTCTCCGCCGAACTGGCGATTTCCAGGCTCGCGTCGAGCAATTCACACAGGCGTTTCACAATCGAAAGCCCAATCCCTTCGCCGGGCTGGGCATGGGCGGCTTTGGTTCGGAAAACCGTGTCCTCGGGCGCGGCCAGGACCTTCGAGGTTTCGCCCTTGATGGTGGCGGACTTCTCATCCGATTCCTTCGCGCTCGCGGTGGCTTCCTGCAAGCCGGCCTTCAGGGACTGGCTTGCGCCGGACAACATTCCCGGCCCGGTGTCCTTCACCATCAGCCACCAATTTTCCTTCTCCTCACCCCAGCTCACGGTGACGCCGCCGTTATCGGTGTATTTGAGCGCGTTCACCAGCAAATTTTTTGCGAGCCGCCTGACTTTGTCGGCGTCGCCCTCAACGGCCAGGCGCAACGGCCCGTCCGTTTGCAAAAATAAATTGCGTTCGCGGGCAAAGGGCTGGTTGCCCGCGCACAAGTTGGCGATCAATTCGGCGGCGTCGAAGGCGGCGAGTTTCCGTTCTTCCTGGCCAGCCTCCAGCCGCGCCAGTTCCATCAGTTCACCCAGCATCGTGGTCAGCCCTTGCGTGGCCCGCTGCAGGAAGGCCACTGATTCCAACCGGTCGGCTTCCGCCAGAGCAGTCCGTCCCACCATCGTTGCCGCCATGCTGACGCCGAGCACGTCGCTGTTCAGATCGTGGACCGCTTGATGGATGAGCGCGGCTCGGCGGTGTTCGATTTCATCCACTGTGGCCAGCGCGTTCGTCAGGTCTGCCACCCGGCCGGCGGCTTCCGCCTGCTGCATGCGCTCGTATTGGGCGGCGCTCTCGCTGATGGTGTCATTAATCAGGTGGAGCAACTGGCGATGCGCCTCCACCAGCGTCGCCGGTTCAAGTTCGGGACGCGCGGCGACGATGTTGCCCAGTTCCGCAGACACGCAAAGCTGGAGATGCCCGCACTCGCTGATGAGTTCCTTCAACCGGTAACCCTGCTGCCACCGATGCAAGCCGTGCTTCACCCCTTCTTCTTTTTTTTCAACATCGGCCGCCAGGTCGTCCGCTCCGCCCGGACGGGAGCGCAGCTTGAGTTCGTAGGCGTCGAGGATGGGGGGGATGTGATCGAGAAATTGCCCGATCGTGAGCGAGCGGCCGGTCATTTGTTCGGGATCGGCGCGATCCACTTTGCGCCAGGCCACGAGCACGGCCTCCCGGCGCTCGGCGAAAAGATCACTCAAGGCGGCTAATTGCTGGCTCTTGGTCAGTGGCATAAAGAAATAAAGGAGACGATTAACAGTGTTGACACATTTCTCTCATTATTGTGCTGCTATATGGTGGCAGTCTTCGCCGGTGGTCACCATGTTTGTGCTTCACAAAGCAGGCTGGCTCTTTCTCATGCCCAGTTTGATAACACATTTTCGCGTTATCTAGGACAGCCCCATTAGGAAATACCCGGCGCGATCAATAATGCCAGCACAAGTATGAATGGAAAAAATGGATATTAGCGAACCAGCAGAATGACAATGATAATAACGAGCAGAAGGCCGCCACCGCCGCCAATCCAGATGGCACTGCCAAGAACGGGTAAGAATAATAGGTGCATAGTTTGTCCTTATGTTTTTGCGATCAATTCGTCATGCCGTTTAACCGGTCAGCTTTTCCGCGTGTTAAATCCGCCCATGAGAAAGACGATTAGGCAGATCAACAGAATCAGTCCCAGCCCGCTGCCGCCGATGACTGGTCCACCCAGGTAAAACCCGCCGCCACCGAACAGGAGAAGCAGAACGACTATGAGTAAAATTATATTCATGGCTAAAGGATAACCTGTCGCGCCACGATTGCCATGGGGTCTTTTACCCATCGCCTTGAGGACGCGGTGTTTCCCTGCAAGATTGCATGACCATGACGGGCGATGTGGCTTCAAAAACCGCGTGCAAACATTGCGGACAACATTTACGCAAGCGCTTTCTGGACGGCTTCGATCATTTCGGCAAGATCGAAATCGCCATTGTAACGAATGATTGCGTGGAGTTGATGAACCGGATGCCAGAGGAGAGCAATGGTTGCTGTTGGTTTTTAGAAGGGCAGTAACGGCTGCTGTTTTTACCGATGGAAAAGTTGCTTTTGCGGGGGAAACAGTTCCGACTTCAGCAATCCCATTTTCGCCAGCCGGAATTTCAGGCCGATGGACAGGCAGCCGAAGCCGTATTTCACGCTGCGTCGGAAATTGATGGATGACGCCTCCTTGAAATACTTCGTGGGACAGCTCACCTCGGCAATGGTGAAGTTGTGCCAGAAAATTTGCGCGAGCATCTGGTTGTCGAACACGAAGTCGTCGGAATTTTTTGACAGGTCAATCTTTTCCAGGATTTCCCGCGAGAACGCGCGGTAGCCGGTGTGATATTCCGAAAGTTTCGCGTCGAGCAGGATGTTTTCCGCCGCAGTCAAAAAACGGTTCGCCACATATTTCCAGACGGGCATCCCGCCTGCGAGCGAATAACCTCCGAGAATCCGGCTGGCCAGCACGCAGGGATGCAGGCCGTTGGCGATGATGGACGCCATCGCCGGAATCAGCTTGGGCGTGTATTGATAATCCGGGTGAACCATGATGACGATGTCCGCGCCCGCCTCAAGCGCGAGCCGGTAGCAGGTTTTTTGATTGCCGCCGTAGCCGGTGTTTTTTTCGTGGACATGAACGCGCACGCCGAGGAGTGACGACGCGACTTGAACGGTCTCGTCGCGGCTGCGGTCGTCCACGAGGATGATTTCGTCCACGATGCGCTGCTGAAGGACTTCGTCCACGGTCTGCGTGACGGTTCTGGCGGCGTTGTAAGCCGGCATCACCACGACGATTTTTTTTCCGTTATACATTTGCCCCTGAACTTCCGGCGATTCTGCCGGAACAAAGTTTAGCTTTGAAGCCAAAAAGCGATTTTAATCGCCGCGAACCCCAATTTGTTCCAATCGAGACGGCTTCACCGGGCGCAATTGCTTGTCGCGCGGTGTTTTTTCATTAAGCTGGACGGAAATGCGAAAATTGATCCTTTGTTTTTGTTTTGTCGCAGCCGTGTCCGCTATTGGCGCGGAAATAAAAATTGATTTTGACAATTTCCCGCAGGGCCAGACGCCGACGAATTTTAACAGCGCACTGGTCGGCGTCGGAAAACCCGGCGAATGGAAGGTCGTCATGGACGACGTGCCGTCGGCGTTCGCGCCGCTGTCGGGGCAGTCACCGGTCTTCAACCGCCGCGCAGTCCTCGCGCAGACGAGCGAGGATCCCGCAGACGAGCGATTCCCGATGCTGATTTACGAAGGCGGGACGTTCAGGAATTTCAAGCTGACGACGCAGTTCAAAATCGTCAGCGGCGTGGCGGAGCAAATGGCGGGGGTCGTTTTCCGTTATCAGAATGAATCGAATTTTTACGTCGTCCGGGCGAGCGCGCTGGGACACAACGTGCGTTTTTACAAAGTCGTGGACGGTCTCCGCTCCAACCCGCTTGGTCCGACGATGGACATTTCGACGAACGTCTGGCACACGTTGGCCGTGCAATGCCAGGGCACGCAGATCATCGTGTGGCTTGATGACCGTCCCGTCATGCCGCCGCTGAACGACAACACATTCGCCGAGGGCAGGATCGGTTTCTGGACGAAGTCCGACGCGGTGAGCCATTTCGGCGACACGCTGATTGATTACACGCCGCTCATTCCCCCGGCGCAGACGCTGGTGGACAACCTCATGAAGGAACAGCCTCGCATTTTGGGATTGCGGATTTGCACGCTCGACGACAAAGGCCGTCCGCGTATCATAGCCAGCAAGGATGACAAGGAAATCGGGCGGCCCGGCAATGATTCGGAAAAAGACACGGCGGCCACCGGCGCGGTTTATTTTGGCCGTGAAAAAGGCGCGTTCGCGGTCACGATGCCGTTGTGCGACCGAAACGGCGTGCCGATCGCGTCAGTGCGTGTGGAGTTGAAATCTGCGTTCCTCGGCGAGACGCAGGACGCCGCGCTGACGCGCGTGCGCGCCATTGTCCAGGAAATGCAGGCGCAGGTGACATCGCCGCAGGATTTGATGCAGTAAGATTCCACCAAACCGAGGCCAGATTGAATGCCTTTCCAAAGGGCGGCGTCATTTTTTCGAAATGACCATTGTGCGCACCTTGTGCCGCAAAGCGTTAAGAACTTCTGATGACGCGACAATCGCGAAGTCCGTAGGACTGGCATATTTGTAGAAACGACAAGGAAAGTGAAACAAGCTCCGTCAGGAGCGGCATAACCTGAATATGCCGCCCCAACGGCGTTGAAACATTGTAGGAGATGACGTGAGGAGTCTCTGATTGAAAAATTAAAAAATGCATTTGAAATGAGTCTCGTCACCTCGACTCCTACGAACAAATTGGACGGCGGCGGAACGCAAATTCTTTTTGGATGATTTTCCAGCCGCTTCGTGGCTGGCTGATTTCCGGTGTCCCTTTGGGACAAGTGCGGACAAAATTTCACGAAGGCGAAGTGCGTAAAATCATTTTGGGATGGACGAATCTGCGGAATTAAACTTGATCAACCATGCTCTTTTGATCAATTGATCTTGCGTGCCGAAATTAAAGACGCCGCGCAAACCAATCCCGCTTTATCACCAGAAACCGCCGAAAAAATCCAACGGCGATTTTGTCCATGCCGAAATAATTCCTGCGTCGCACTTTGAACTGCGTGAAGACGGGACGATTGCCGTTGAACGGCGCGATGAAAAACGCGCGCCGACTTTGGAATTCCGCGACGACGAACGCCAATTGTGGATTTACCACGGCAACTCGCTTGAACTTCTCAACGCCATCGTCGCGAAATATCCCGAAGGACGCTTTGACGCAATTTTTGCAGACCCGCCGTATTTTCTTTCCAACGGCGGTATTACTTGTCACGCCGGAAAAATGGTGAAGGTGGACAAAGGCGATTGGAACAAATCTCAAGGCGCGAAGGAAAACCACAACTTCAATCTGGAATGGCTCAAACGCTGCCAGAAAGTTTTGAAACCCAACGGCACGATTTGGATTACCGGCACGCACCACGTCATTTTCAGCATCGGCTACGCGATGCAGGAACTCGGCTTCAAAATTCTCAACGACATTGCGTGGGAAAAACCAAACCCGCCGCCGAATTTAAGCTGCCGCTATTTCACGCACTCGATCGAAACGATTTTGTGGGCGGCGAAAAATAAAAATGTCAAATGTTCCTGCGCTCGCATAAAGTTCTTTGCGAAAGGCAGCCTATGAAACAACACGAAGCAGTCATTCAAACTTTGGACAGCTTGGGCGGAATTGCAACGCTCGGCCAACTTTACAAAGACGTTTTCAAAATTACCGGCTGCGAATGGAAAACAAAAACGCCGCTCGCAACGATTCGCCGAATCGTTCAAACGCACAAAGAAATCTTCAAAATTAAACCGGGACTTTACGGATTGACTGCGAAGAAAAACGAACTTGAAGCGCGCGGAATAATTGCCGAGACGACAAAGAACCAGAATTCAGCCGAAGTCCAGAATTTCGGCCACACTTACTATCAGGGATTGCTGCTCATCGTTGGAAAACTCAAAAAGTTTGATTGCTGGTCTCCAAATCAGGACAAGAACAAGAAATTTTTGGATAGCAGTCTTGATTCGTTGCGAACTCTTAAAGAAATCCCTCGATTTTCCTATGACCATTTGGTGAGTCGCAGCACGACAATTGATGCCATTTAGTTCAACGAACGCGGAATGCCAAATAGTTTTTTTGAAGTCGAAAACACAACCGACATACAAAACTCGCTGCTAAAATTTAACGACCTGCAAGATTTCGCCGCGCGCATGTTTATCGTTTCAAATCCGGCTCGCCGCAAAGAATTTGAAACCAAACTAAAATATTCTTCGTTCCGCGACATCGCAGGACGAGTTGATTTACTCACATACGATTCGCTTGTTGAACAATATGAGCGAACTGTTGCAACCAGCAAAACAGAAATAGTGCTATGAGCCAAAAACTTTCATTCGCATTGGATTTGAAGCTGGAACTTTTCCAGTTGGAAGAATTGCCACGCGCTCGCGCGTTGTCCGAAAGCGCAAACGGAGTTTTATATTGTTGGAAAACAACCGGAATTTTTAATTGGTTGGAAAAAGGAATTTCAATTTGTGACGTTATGGGAATTGTAATTTTGCCACAGGATTTGCCGGAACAAATTGATTTGCCAAATGACCCGCCAGATTCGGCGTAACCGTTTGGCTGAATGAAAAATTAAACAAAGGTTGGACGGGTCATGTCATCGAGCGTTATTTGGAATTACCGATCAATTCGTCACAATCCCCGAATTTTGGTTCTTGGGAATTGAAAATGGTTTCGCTCAAAAAATTGAAGTTCGGCGTTGTCGCAATCAAAGAAACGATGGCGATTACAATGATTGATCCGGTGAATGTTCTCGCAAAGCCGTTTGAAGAAAGTCATCTGCTGGCGAAATTACGAAAGACAATCGTGTGCGCGCGTTTGTTTGAAGGTCGCCAAGAACTTCGTTCGTGTCTGGTCAAGGTTGCGACATTTGATCTCGGCAACGAAGAAATTTACGAGCAGATAAAAGCCGATTACGAACTTGTCCGTAAAACAATCAAAACGAAAGGCTTTGAAGCATTGACTGGAAAAATGGGCGTCTTGGTTCAGCCGCGAACCAAAGGCGCAGGCCACGGCAGCACGAGCCGGGCATTTTATGCGCGTAAAGTTTTGGTCAGCAAAATTCTTGGAATGGAAATCAAAGAGACTGTTTAATCGCCGCGTTAAATTTTTCACCGCAAATGATTCGCCGCGTCGGCAAAACTGGCGACGATTTCATCGCGGGTCTTCAAGTTGCGGATGTTTGAAATTTGCGTCATGCATCACGACTTTTTCGCGGACAAAATGTTCGTCTTGGGCGATGGCTTCGATGATTTTCCGGCGTGCCATCAATTCAAGGCTGATGGCGTCGGTCAGACTGAAGCGGCGTTCGCAGGTTTTACGGCAGCGCGCGGCGGCGGCGTGGTGAAGTTCTCCGTCCACAAAAACAACCTCGCAGCGCGGCAGCAGGTCGTTGAGAAATGTTCGACGGCTTCCCAGCCGAGTCGGCGCTGGATGAGCGCCCACGTTTCATGCACACGTAATTCGTGGTGAGCAGCGTCCAATTTTCCTTTTCGGCGCGTTCAAATGCGGCGAGCGCACGGGGATGAAATAAATCAGTCTGATCGAGACAGGCGTAAAAGCCGGAAGTGTCTACGAACACGGCCTTCATGCGTCCGGGTCGCACCAAACCTTGTCGTGGAGAACCAAGTCATTCTGTTCGGCTTTGGAAAGCGGCTGGAATTTTCCCGCAAATTCGCGCAGCGGACGCGGCTTGCTGAAAATTTGCGGCGAGCCGGTCGGCAGCAGACG
>Ga0207933_1002784_pt1 | contig 10922 bp, 8 predicted proteins | sample NGESurdeep092012_4_FD_184488 | JGI IMG/M metagenome (GOLD analysis project Ga0207933, IMG submission 184488) | Arctic peat soil microbial communities from Barrow, Alaska - NGEE Surface sample F53-3 deep-092012 (SPAdes) | ecosystem: Environmental > Terrestrial > Soil > Wetlands > Peat ...
GAAAAAACTGCCGCGCTCTTCCCCATCGACCACACCCACTCCAGCGCCGAAGGCGCAGCCCTCAACGCCCGCGACGTCGCCACCGCCCTGCGCAACATCCACTCGCCGCTCGCGGCCTACCTCAAGCCTTAGCAGCCACAAATCCGGGGTGACCCATCTTCGGCGCGCTCTTCGCGCCTAAGGTGGGACGACACAAAGCATGACCTCCCACATCCGCAGTGATACTCTTTCCGCCATGCGCCTCGCCGCCACTCTCCTCGCTCTAACACTCGTCGTCCCGCTCCACGCCCAGCACAACCTCCCCCGCGCCCACACCGACGGTATCCAAGACCGCGCCTACACCATCACCGTCCTTCGCCGCATCGCCGACCCCGTCCTCACCGCCCTCGCCGACGACCGCCTCCACGCCCTCATGCCCGTCGAAGGCGGAGCCGACCGCCGCGAGTTCACCCACCTCGAAGCCCTCGGCCGACTGCTCGCCGGCATGGCCCCCTGGCTCGAACTCGGCCCCGACTCCACCCCCGAAGGCAAGCTCCGCGCCCACTACATCGCTCTCGCCCGCCGCTCCGTCCGCCACGCCGTGGACCCCAAGTCCGCCGACTACATGAACTTCACCCACGGCTCGCAGCGCCTGGTCGACGCCGCGTTCCTCGCCCAGGCCCTGCTGCGCGCGCCGCACCAGCTATGGGACGGCCTCGACGCAACAGACCAGGCCAACCTCGTCGCCGCCCTCAAAGCCACCCGCACCGTCACCCCCGGAAACAACAACTGGGTCCTCTTCTCCGCCACCATCGAAGCCGCGCTCTGGCAGTTCACCGGCGACTGTAACCAGGCCGTCATCGAATCCGCCGTCTCGAAGCACATGGCCTGGTACAAGGGCGACGGCATCTACGGCGACGGCCCCACGTTCCATTGGGACTACTACAACGCCTTCGTCATCCAGCCCATGCTGTTGGACATCATGGCCGTCGCCGAGCGCCAGCACTCCCCGCTCGCCGCCAACGCCCCGGTGATCCTCGAACGCGCCCGCCGCTACGCCCAGATCGAAGAGGAGCTCATCTCCCCGGAAGCCACGTTCCCCGTCATCGGCCGCTCCAGCACCTACCGTTTCGGGGCTCTACAGGTTCTCTCGCAAATCGCGCTCCTGCACCAACTGCCTGTAGCGGTATCGCCCGCCGAAGCGCGCTCGGCCCTCACCGCGGTCATCCGCCGCATGATCTCCGCCCCCGGTACCTTCGACGCCAACGGCTGGCTCCAGATCGGCACAGTCGGCCACCAACCCGCTCGCGGCGAGCCCTATATCTCAACCGGCAGCCTCTACCTCTGTGCCGTAGGTCTGCTGCATTTAGGCCTGCCGCCCGACGACCCCTTCTGGACCGCGCCCGCCGCCCCCTGGACCCAAAAACGCATCTGGTCGGGCGAAAACATCCCCGCCGACCACGCCATCGCTCACTAGCTGTGCCGAGGTGGCGAGTGGGCCTCGCGCGGCGGGCGCGGGTTTCGATAGCCGAGCCGGAGGCGTGGCCCTTCCCGGTTTGTGTGGGCCCTGGGGACGGGCGGGAGCGGGGCACCCCTCGAATGCCCACCTTAGCCGCAAAAAGCATGGCGAAGATGGGTCGCCCCGGCATTTGTGTTTGCTCTAAAGTGCCAAAAACCGTTGCGACGATGGATTGTCACGCAGTTGTTTTGATTTGCACGGTGCGTTGTTCGCCGGTCAGGTAGGTGCGGTAGCTGGAGTGCGGCCATTCTTCGGGCGTCTCGACGAGGCCGGCGCGCACTGGATTGCGGTGGATGTACTTCAGCTTCTGGATAAGCGTGGGCATGGTAATGACGTTGAAGTCGTAATAGCGGCCTTGCCAGAATGGGCGCTGCGGAAGCTGCTTGCTGACCGAAACTTTCAGCGACTGGATGGCTTTTGAGAGTGGGTGTTCAGGCGGTTCTGAGACGAGCAGGTGTACGTGGTCCAGCATGACAACGTATCCGAGGATGTCGAAGTTATATTTGCGGCGGGTTTGTTCGAGGGAACGCTCGAATAGGTCGCGCGACTCTGGGGTGTTGAGATAGGCGAGATGGTGGTAGCAGCAGAAATTGATGGCGTGGTCGTGGCCGGAAGTTTGGTAACGCTTGAGGCCTGTCGGCATGGTGGGATTTTAGACTAGGCGCGTGTTGGGTGGCGCAATAGCCGCGTGTTGTTTACGCAATAGCCGCGCATTTGTGCCGGCGCAACAGCCGGGGTGACCCATCTTCGCCGCGCTTTTGCGGCTAAGGTGGGCTGGCGAGGGTGTATGGGAATGGGCGGGAGCGGTTCGCGCCTTCGCGCGAATGCCCACCTTAGCGACGATGAGACAGTCGCGAAGATGGGTCACCCCAAGTGGTGGGTCGCCCGCAGCGTGGTCGCTGCCGGAGGTCTGGTAACGCTTGAGGCCTATCGGCATGGTGGGATCTTAGACCAGCCGCGTCGCATTTCATGGCACAACAGCCGGACCGCGCAACGCAACAGCGCAGTCCATAGTGGCACAACAGCCGGACCGCGCAACGCAACAGCACAGTCCATAGTGGCACAACAGCCGGGGTGACCCATCTTCGCCGCGGCTTTTTGCGGCTAAGGTGGGCTGGCGAGGGTGTTTGGGAATGGGCGGGAGCGGTTCGCGCCTTCGCGCGAATGCCCACCTTAGCGACGATGAAACAGTCGCGAAGATGGGTCACCCCAGACCCGGGCCACCCGCCTTATGATCGGGCCACCCGCCGAACGGCTGCAGACCTCCATGCGGACGCACTGGATCAAGGTTTACGCGGAAAAAGCGGCAAGCGCGGTCCATAGCAGAAAGAGGGATGGATTCCGGGGGACGAAATGACCTGAATGCAATCCGCCGAACCGCAAATTCGCGTCATAATCTTAGAAGGCATCGCGAAAGAGGCTCCTGATGGGAAAGCCGGCGTCGAAGGCCGTTTGCGCAGTACTTGCTGTTGCCGGGTTTGCGGTGATGTCTGCCAAAGCGATGGCCCAGCAGAATAGCGCATGCCTGGCTCGGATGCTCACGGATCCAGCGCCGCGACCGCCTGACCTGGAGAAGATGTACGGCAAGCCCACGGATCCCGTCAAACCCGACACATCAAAGCAGGTGGCGGAGTACAACCGGCGCCGGTTTGAACTGATTGCACGCACGTCGGTGGAGGTTGCGGTGTTGGCAGAGACGCTGCAGAAATCGCTCGCGCAGCCGCAGAGCGATGCGGTCCTTGCGCAGGAAGCTCAGGTTGCGGCCGCGGTCGAGCAGCTTGCGGGAAACATCCACATGGTGCTGCTGCCGGATGGGCTGGCAAGCAGGCGCGAGGAGGGAACCATGAAGGCCAAACTGCCCGAAGGCGCAGAGGACCTCGAGCAGATGCGATCCAGGGCAGATGCACTTGCGGAGGTGGCAAAGGACCTGCACGCCGAGGTGGATAAAAGCGGGGCGGATACTTTATCCATCGGGGTGCTGACAAAATCGGCCCAGGTGAGGGACATCGCACACGACTTGAAGGTGCGCATGGGGAAGCACTAGGAACTTGTTGAAATTGGTTCGTGTCTTCGGCTGATTTCGGTTCTGGTTCGTCTATGGAGTAAATGCGTGGAAACGAGCGGGTACAGGACAGTATGTTCAGCTATTGGACGTTGGAGCAGCGTGGTAGCGGCCTCTCCGCCGAAACGTAGACCAACGTTACGCCTCAGATCGCAGATATAAGGCTGGTATGTCGTCGCGCTTTCAGCGCTTAGATTGTCAGGCTGGTAGAGGGATGGGTGGGTAGCTTGCTCCCTCGTCCCGAGCATGACGATGAGACTGCCATGATCGGGGCACCCCTTGTGTGGTGGTCGTGATCGGGTCACCCGCCACACACCCACCCGCCCGCCACCCCAATTGTGCGGGTTTATGAGCGGGCCACCCGCCCCGGCCCACATTCCTAATGAACTAGATTCTAGTCGCGCCTCAAGATTTCGGTCGAGATAATCCCTAGGGAAGAGTAGTCGGTGGACCTTTCACGAGAGACTAGCGTCTCCAATTCAGCAGTATCTAATTCAGCCAAAACGCGTAGTAGTTGTGGAAACGCTTTGCTCCTACCAGCAATCCTTACCCTTCTCCCCGTCCGCTCTTCGAGGAATTGTTCAACATCCTTTAGGGCCGGAAGAAACTCGCGATTGACGAACGCCATGTTTAGCTTTCGTAATGCAGATTCCTTATTCGGAAACTCTTTGACGATTGCTTCGAAGGTGCTTGTGCCTATGGCCCGAGAGCCCTTTTGCGTCTCATTTCGCGCGGACGAATGTCGGGCGCGGCGCTTGATTTGATCTTTGGGAAGATCTGATTGCTTTGAAACAGCATCCAGCACGGAATCGCTTCCGAATTCTGAAAACAAGAGAGCGATCGTCTTCTCGAGAAATGCGGGGCTCATTTTACGGCTTCACTTTCGGCAAATTGATAGCTACGAGAAACTCAGTCATGAAGCGCCCCCATTCTGCGGTTACCGGCCACTGGACATAACTGGTCCGCCCAATAGGAGTCCCTTCTCGCGCCGACTTTGCGTAAGATGCTGAGTAGCGAACGTGGGTATTGAAGACTGGCCAGCCGTTGTTCTTGGCTTCCTTTTGTACCTCTTTGATGGACCGGGTTCCTTCTGGTCCTTGACTGTAAGTGGACGAGTGAACGAAGGCGATGCCACAAATGTTCAAGGTGTGGTCAGCATTTTCGTCGGTGAACTCTCGCATGGACCGCGCTAAGAGTGGAAGCCCGATGGTAGCTAAGAATTCTGGTTTTACGGGAACCAATGCGTAGCGGCTAGCGTGGTAAGCAGCCTCCGTCAGGATGGATTCGGTAGGCGCGCAATCAATGAGAATGAGATCGTAAGAGTCTGCCACCTTGCTGATTGCTTTTGCCAGGCGTCTCTCTTTTCCCGTCGGATTCTTGAGGACCAGTGAAAGCTCAAGTCGGCTTGGTATTAGATCGAGCAAACCATTTTTGTTGTACCCGACTCCCTTTAAAATCACATCATTGATATCTACTTTTACGGGGCTCGAATGTTCATCGGTGGGGGGTTGATAATTCTCGAAAATTTGAACAACGGTAGGCTTCTTATCGCGGATATGCTTAACCCATTTTTCAGGTGTCAGGAGTGACTGACTCAGGTTGGATTGGGGGTCAAGATCGATCGCAAGCGTGCGATATCCCGCCGCGGCCGCCGCATGAGCGATTTGAGTTGCAAGGGTCGTCTTGCCGACGCCACCCTTCATATTGATCAGGCTTACTGTTATTGCCATTGTCTCGGACTCCTCAACATTCGAAGGCTGGTTAGGACATCAGCATACTACCAATGAGGGCGCTTCGTTGTGGGAACAAGTTGACATAGCTACCGCCCAAACCTCTGCCCACCGCCCATTTGGCTCATGAGGCGTTGTTGCATTTTGCCGCCGCCGGAGCCCATGGTTTTGAACATTTTGCTCATTTGCGTGTGCTGGCGGAGGAGGTTGTTGACCTCCTGCACCGACGTGCCCGAGCCCAGGGCGATGCGCTTGCGGCGGCTGCCGTTGATGATGGAGGCGTTGCGGCGCTCCTTGTTGGTCATCGAGTCGATGATGGATTCGACGCGGGCGAATTGCTTTTCGTCGACGTTCTCCGCGGCCTGGGCCATGCCCGCCATGGGGCCGACCGAGGGGAGCATCTTGAGGATGGACTTCATGCTGCCGAGCTTTTTGATCTGGCGGAGCTGGTCGCGGAAGTCTTCGAGCGAGAAGCCCTCGCCGCCGAGAGCTTTTTTTGCGAAGGCTTCGGCCTTGCCGCGGTCCAGCTTTTCGTCGGCGCGTTCGAGCAGCGTGGCGATGTCGCCCATGCCGAGAATGCGGCCGACGATGCGGTCCGGATGGAAGGCCTCAAATGCGTCGGGCTTTTCTCCCGTTCCGAGGAACTTGATCGGCTGGCCGGTGACCTGGCGGATGGAGAGGGCGGCGCCGCCGCGGGAGTCGCCGTCCATCTTGGTGAGGATCGAACCGGTAATCGCGAGTTTGTCGTGGAAGGCCTTGGCGGAGTTGACCGCGTCCTGCCCGGTCATGGCGTCGGCGACGAAGAGGATTTCGGTGGGGTTGAGGAGCTTCTTCAACTCCGCCATCTCACTCATCAACGCCTCATCGATGCCTAGACGCCCGGCGGTGTCGACGATCAGGATGTCGCAGCCGAAGTTGGCGGCGTCGCGGCGGGCCTCTTTGGCGAGACGGAGGACGGCGTCGGTGTTGTTGTCAGTGGCGGGGTCGTACTTGCCCTCGTAGAGCTGGGCGTTGATGGATTCGGCGACAACTTTGAGCTGCTGGCGGGCGGCGGGGCGGTAGACGTCGACCGAGACCAGCATGGGCCGGTGTCCACCCTTTTTGAGCCAGGCGGCGAGCTTGCCGCTCGTCGTCGTCTTACCTGAACCCTGTAGCCCGGCCATCAGGATGACCGTCGGCGGCTGCGACGCGAATTTGAAGCGGGCCGTGTCGGTGCCGAGCGTCGCGACTAGCTCGTCGCGGACAATTTTGACGATCTGCTCTGAAGGCGAGAGCGACGTGGCGACTTCAGACCCGAGGGCCTTGGCGCGGATGGCTTCGATCAGGTCGCGCGTGACGTTGAGGTTGACGTCGGACTCGAGCAGGGCGAGGCGGATCTCGCGCAGGGCGTCGTTGATGTTCTCGTCGGTGAGGGTGCCCTGGCCGCGGAGGGTCTTGAAGGAGCGCTGGAGCTTTTCGGAGAGATTTTCAAACATGGCTTCAGTTAGTTTATCTGGAAAGGCACAAGCAACGGCAAAGGCCTTGACGCAAAGTGCGCGAAGTCAGCCAGGTTTCGCAACGGCTGTAGAGGTGGGATGTCGAGGTGGGTACCGGGGGCTGGCGCGGGGGCGTGTGGGGGGCAAGAATTGAGGAATGGCGTTGGAGATTGGCAATGTGGCGCTGCTGCGCGAGTATGTCACGTACCTGCGGGTGGAAAAAGGGCTGCGGCCGCTGACGTGTGAGGCGTATCAGTGCGACCTGGAGCAGTTTGCGGAGTTTGTCGAGGGGTGGAATGTGACGCTGCTGACCGCGCGGCAGGAGCACGTCGCGGATTTCATGAGGGACAAGCGAGAACATGCGGTGGAGTCGCGGTCGATTGCGCGGAAGCTGAGTTGTCTGCGGGGGTTCTATCGCTGGCTGCTCAAGGACAAGCGCGTGACGCATGATCCGACGGTGAATATCGAGTCGCCCGCGAGCTGGAAGGTGCTGCCGAAGAGTCTTGCGGAGAGCGAGGTTGTGGAGATGCTCGCGAAGACCGGGGCAGCGGCGCGAAGCGATGACGCGGATGGGGCTGCGCTGCGCGACCATGCGATGTTGGAGTTGCTGTATGCCGGTGGTCTGCGCGTGGGCGAGATGGTGGGCCTGCGGGTGGAGGATTTGCGGCTCGATATGAGCACCGTGCTGGTGCGGGGAAAGGGTGACAAGGAACGGATCGTGCCGATTGGGCGGTCCGCCGTGGAGGCGCTGGAGTTTTATTTGCTGCGGGGGCGGCCCGGGTTGGTGGGCAAGGCGCGGGGAGTGCAGCGGGTGCTGTTTCTGTCGGTGAGGGGGAATGCGCTGACGACGCAGGTTGTGTGGTCGATGGTGCGGGGCGTCAATCGCAATGCGAGCCCGCACAAGATGAGGCATAGCGCGGCTACTCATATGGTCGAGCATGGCGCGGACCTTCGCACGGTGCAGACGTTTTTGGGTCATGCGGATATCGCGACGACGCAGGTGTATACGCATCTCGCGCTGGGGAGGTTGAAGCAGGTGCATCGGTTGCACCATCCGCGAGGGAAGAAGAGGGGCCAGGTTTTAGCGCCCAGGGCCCAGGGCGTTGAAGATAGCGTGGAGGTGGGAGCGTGACGATGTCCAGACGATTCGGAGTAGCGGCGGGATTGGCTGGAGCGATCGCCATTGTTACGACGCTCCCAATGTTCGGTGTGTGGAGAGCCGGGATTGGACTTGTCGTCCTTGCTCTCCCTGGCATGATTGCCATCTCGGCGCTATTCGGAAATGTCCATACGCACGTTGCGATACTGACTTTGTTTGCAAACTGGATCATTTACCTGGCGATTTTCTTAGTCGCGGCGAAGATTTGGAGATTGCTTCGTGCGAAATGATTTGACCGGGCAAAACTTCAGTTGGCTGGCGGAGCAATTTCTTGCCATGCTGCGGGATGAGCGGGGGGCGTCGGACCATACGCTGCGGGCGTACTCGCGCGAGGTGCTTGCGTTTGCCGAATATCTGGTGAAGGAGCTTGGTGAGGATGCTTCGGCCAAGGATGTGGAGCATACGCATATTCGGGCTTATCTGGCGACGCTTTACGATCGCGGGTTGTCCAAGGCAAGTGCGGCGCGGGCGCTGGCGGCGGTGCGGAGCTGGTTTAAATGGATGGCGAAGGCGGGTGTGGTGGAGGCGAATCCGGCTTCGTTGGTGAGTACTCCGAAATTGCCGAAACATTTGCCGAGGGTGCCTAGTGTGGAGGAGGTGAATCGGGTTTTGGATTCGCTGAGCGGTGAAACGTCGAGTTCTGAGGTTCCCCACTCAGCGCGCAAAGGGCGCGCGATGAATGGGCCACCCGGGCAGTTGGAAGCCGCGTGGCCCGAGCGCGACCGGGTGATTTTTGAGTTGCTGTACGGCTGTGGGATTCGCAACTCGGAACTGGTGGGGTTGAACCTCGATAGCCTGAAGTGGGGCGACGATGCGGTGCTCGTCCGAGGCAAGGGGAAGAAGGAACGGCTGGTGCCGTTGGGGGATGAGGCGGCGGTGGCGATTCGCGCGTATCTTCCGCTGCGGCAGGCGAAGCTGGAGGCCGCGGGCAAGGGCAAGCTGGCGCACGAGGGGGCGCTGGTGTTGAACGCTCGGATGCGCGGGAATTGCCGGCTGACGACGCGCAGTGTCGGCCGGATTGTGAAGGCGACGGCGCTGGCGCGGGGGCTGGCTGCCGACGTGCATCCGCATACGCTGCGTCACGCGTTCGGCACACACATGCTGGAGGAAGGCGCGGACCTGCGGGCGATCCAGGAGATGCTGGGGCATGAACGGTTGTCGACCACGCAGAGGTATACGCAGTTGACCGTGGGCCAGGTGCAGAGGGTGTATGAGGAGACGCATCCGCGGGCGCGGTAGGCGGAGATGTTTGGGGCGAGGATGTTTGCGAATGGGCGGGCTGCTGAGGCTGCGCAGGCTTAAGAACAGGCAACAGCTTTAACGCAAAGGACGCGAAGGGAGCAAAGTTTCGCAAAGATGCCGTGGCGGAACTTTGCGCTCTTTTTTGCGAACTTTGCGTTAGGGGCTTTTCCGTCCGGTCGCGCCTAACGCCGATGTGTTTGGAAATGAGGCACCCAGGCCAGGGCCACCCGCTGCCTCGGACTTTACGGCGTATCGATGAATTTGCGGAGGAGGGCCACGGTGTAGCCGGGCTTTTCTTCCATCAGCCAGTGGCCGGAGCCGAGGACTACTTCCTGCTGGACGTTGGTCGCTACTTCGCGCATGATCTGGGCTTGTAGCGGTCCGAAGGATTTTTCTCCGCCTACCGCCATGACGGGCGTGGTGAGTTTGGTTTGGGCGAAGACGAGGTTGTCCTTGGCGTCCTGCGAGAAGGCGGTGAATTGCGCGAAGCCCGCGCGCATGCCGCCGGGGACGGCGTAGGTGGCGGCGAAGAAGTTGCGGGTGGCTTCGTCGGGCTCGGAGGGGCTGGCGGAGAAGTCGTTCCAGATGCGGTCGAAGTAGATGCGCTCGCGGCCGGCCACGAGGCGCTCGGCGTCCGGGCCGTGGAAGTTGAAGTGCCACACTCCCGGGCTGAGAAGGATTTCGTTCCATGGGCCGATGCCGGGGATGGGGGCGTCCATAACGACGAGCTTGAGGGTCTTGTCGGGGAACTGCGCGGCGTAGGCGTAGGCGACCATGTTGCCGATGTCGTGGGCGATGACGAATGTTTTGTCGAAGCCGAGGGAGGTGACGACGAAACGAATTTCCTGGGCCTGCGTTTTCTTGTCGTAGCCGTCGGCGGGCTTGGAGGAGCGGCCGATGCCGAGCAGGTCGGGGACGACGACGGTGTGGTCGCGCATCAGGTCGGCGGCGAGGGGCGCCCAGGAGTCGCTGTTTTCCGCGTAGCCGTGGAGCAGGAGAGCGACCGGGCCGGTGCCGCCGTAGCGGACGAAGATGTCCGGGCCCTGGGGAGTGTGGATGGTTTTGGCGTGAAAGCTGGCAGGGAGAGACGGCTGGGCGTGGCAACATGCGACCGCTGCGGCCAGGATAATTGCAGTGAGAAGTCGGTGGATCATCGTTCCTCCTGGTAACCCGGTCTATTTTAGTTGGCGTCTCGGTTGGTGATGGAGACGCGGAAGGGCGGGAGGGTTTTTTCTGCGGGGTCAATTTCGAAGACCTGTTCGGTCTTCGCGGCATCGTAGCCGCGCCACAGCCAGATCATTTCTTCAGGAAACATCGCCGAACCGTGCGCCTGGTTGTGTGTGCCGATGCCGAAGCTGAAATGGAAGTCGTAGCCCTTCAGCTTGAGCGCGTTGGCGAGACGGATGTTGGCGAGCGGCCAACTGCCGTAGCGGTCGTTCTCCTGGTCGTTGGCGCCGTCGGCCAGCAGCACGCGGATGTTGCGATGGTCTTCGCGGAGAACTTTTTCGGGGTAGTCCTGGCCGCCTTCGGTGATGCCCGGAGTCTCTTTCCACTGGATCGCGGTGAAGCTGCCGATCCACGAAATGACGCGGCTGAACTGATCGGGCATTTGCCATGCGGCGTTGAACGCGCAGATGCCGCCGGAAGAAGAACCGGTGATGGCGCGGCTGTAGGCATCCTTGCGGAGGTTGTACCGCGCGGCGACGGTGGGGATGATTTCGTCGCGCAGGAAGCGGTCGTAGCGATCACTGACGGT
>Ga0207933_1002785_pt1 | contig 10919 bp, 11 predicted proteins | sample NGESurdeep092012_4_FD_184488 | JGI IMG/M metagenome (GOLD analysis project Ga0207933, IMG submission 184488) | Arctic peat soil microbial communities from Barrow, Alaska - NGEE Surface sample F53-3 deep-092012 (SPAdes) | ecosystem: Environmental > Terrestrial > Soil > Wetlands > Peat ...
CCTGTTCAGCTCCCGTCGAGCATCCAAGATGTGGGGACGAGGCCTGGAGCAGTACACATCATCTTGCGCCTCGCTTGTTGCTTCGGCGCGTTTTTCAACAAACTCTGAGAGCGGATTCACGATAGCTATGCCCCACCACGGTTCGAGAATGGGTCGCACATAGCGGCCTCGATCCTGCGCATGAAATATCAGGAAGCTCAGTGAGGAAGGCGTCTCGCATCAGCCGTGCGGGAAATCGTCACCTGAGAAGAGCGCTTTACATGCGGGCACTGGTCGCATCCCGTTGTGATCCCCACGCAAAGGCCTTTTTTGAAAGCCTTCCGGCTCGAAAGAAAGCCCGTCTACAGGCGCTCATTGCTGTTGCACGGAAGTTGCTCCACGCTATATACGGGATATTTCGAAGCGGCTTGAAGCAGGAGGGAACAAAGCTGTTTCCGAGTATCACGTTGTCTTGACCCGTCTTTGGGCACTGATCCACATCTGACCGAATTTGCGGTCGCAAACTGGAGTGGATGAGTGCATCAACCTGTTCTCGTCAACTGAGCCTCATGAGAACCGTCATGCTCGAAAGGTCGCTGTTCACAGGGCACGTCAGGGTATTCGGCACTCTGAGTATCAACCGGTACGCCGGCGTCGCTCGTCAACAGACAGGGCTCCCGCACCGAGGAGCGTGATTGCAATCAGCCCAACCAACATACAGAAGTCCGTGCGAGCCTCGTGCATGGCGGCCCAGAATCCGTGTTTCAGCAGTATTGGAACCTTAGTGGTCGCAATTGCGACCGCAATGTCGATGAATAACGGCGCGGTCGCAAGAGTAGTAAAGAGGCCGATGATCAGGAGTGTTCCGCAAGCGATTTCTACGGCACCCACGAACGGACCCGTGAACGCGGGAGCGGGAATGCCGATCTTCAAAAAGCGCCCTGCGCCGAGCGCGGCCGGAAAGAGCAGCTTCTGAATGCCTTCCGAAAGGAAGACCCAGCCCACCAGGATGCGAACGAGCAGAGTGCCCAAAGAGAGGCGGTGTTGAGAATTTTGCGGTGACATCGGCATGACGAACTCCAGGAGGATTGTGTTCAGTGATTGAAAATGGCCATTTTCAGAAAAGATTAACGAAGGGAGGAAACGTCAGCAACAGGCTCAGGCCCAGCAGGATGAGCGCAATGGCATTCGTGCGCCGCACAGCGACCGTCCTGTTTTGCCAACGCCATTCCAAAATACCCCAGGCGAAGAGCCAGATAAGAATCGCGGTTGTAGTGACGCCCGACAGTGGCCCTGTTGGCTTGTAGAAAACCATCAGGTGCTGGATCGAAGGAATTCGGTCGGCTGCGATGGCCAGAACCGCGAGTGCGAACGCGCCGATCCCTGCCGCCAGAATAGCAGCCGCACCGAAGCCGTTGGTCAGGCTGGCCGCGCCGTTGGATGTCGATGTTTCCTGCGCATTCATGGTTACTCTCCGCGAACCAGGTGTATGGTCGAGCCGCCTCTGATAGGCGCGTGGTCGTCGATCTCTGCGCCGAAGAAACCTGCGATCCCAGCGGCCAAAAGAGAAACCACGATGAAACACAGAACCGTGTTGCGCAGTTGAGGGTGGTTTTTGATCCCACGGCCATACTTGATGAACACGGCGGAAGCCATGGTGATCGAGATAGGCGCGAGCCAAGCGACATGCTCCTTCCACTCCATGCCGATTGAGTGCCATGCGATCGTCGAAGGGCTGGACATGAGCAGCCGCTGTGGGTAGGCGGCAAGGTTGACTATTCCCGGGGGAGCGGCGGCGCGATACCACGGATAGACGATGTAAGCGCCGGACAACACGGCGACCCATGCAAGCAGCGTCATGACCGTGAGATAGATGCGGAGAAAGGTTTCATCTCTCGCGGCGATCGGAGTCTGCGCTGCGGGCGAGTAGCGGCGCCAAAGCTCGACAATCGCTCCTGAGCAGGCTAGCAGGTAGAGGCTGCCGAAACCCATGCCGTGGATCAAAGTCCAAAGACCGCGTGTCGTAATTTCCATTTGCCATCTCCTCGCCCACAAATCAGCCGCGGATCAGGGAAATCTCGTTGGGTGCATCGACGGCTGTAACCAAGCGGCGCTTACGTCCGGCTTCTTCTTGTCTTTTCCCCATGTCCAGTACATGCCGACGTAGGCATAATTTTCAGTTTGTCCGGCAACAGAGTGACCGTAGCAGAACAAAAACTGTTCGCCGGGGTGATGCTTGAAGTGGTAATAGCCACCCATGTCGATCATCGTCGAAGCTTCAGTCTGCGGGGTGGCGAAGCCCTCGCGACCGTGGGCAAAGACCTCGCCGCCCAACTCCAGCCGCTCGCCAAAGGAGTACTTGAGCAAGAATCCGCCATACGGGAAGTTGCGGTACTGGGTTTGCGGGACGATCGTTTCGCCAGCACCGCCGTCTAGGAGCCAGTGGCCGATATTCTTCTGGAACCAGAGAGGGAGTTTGTACCAGACCGTTCCCACACCGAGTCCCTTGTCGTAGCTGCCGGTCGGAATTTCAAACATCGTAAAAGTGCCGATCTGAGGTATGTACTTTGCTTCTTTGATGTAAGCGATCTTTGCGCCCAGTTCCATATCCGTGAGACCGAAGGCGCTGGCGCCGGTGCCGGCGGGCAGATAGGCAGGATTGTTCGATGGTGCGATGACTCCGAAGGGCAGGATGACATGCAACTGCACCCTGGGAACGGCGCCCCAATTGAACTCGAAAGCCGGACCAGTGGCATCGGTTTCCGCCGGAGTCCCGTCCGTTCCACCGAAAATGTAGAACTCATAATGGTGCAGGTCGACTGGAACCGGATCGTCGGTTTGGTAGGGCGGACCCTGTGCCCATAGACGTGATGCGGCAAGCGTAAAAAATAGCAACATAGCTAATTTTGACCAAAGTCTGGGACGCCTCATCTGGCTTCTACCTTCTCAAGAGCCCTGAAGGTTCTCTTAACCGACCTTCATTCTGAACAGCATATATCGAACTTCGATAACAGGCAATTCGGATCGAGGAAACGGTATATTTATCTTGTGTTGAAGCAGCAGCGGGAACTATTTTTCGGACTCATACGGATTCACGTGCTTCTGCACGCTTCCCACGAGCCAATCTTTGGAATGGCCATGATGGAGGAGTTGGCGCATCACGGATACCGCGTTGGACCCGGAACGCTGTACCCACTCTTGCATGGTTTGGAGCGCGGAGGCCTATTGAAGTCTTCGCTCAAAACTGTTGCAGGACGCAAGCGGAGAGTCTACAAGATCACGTCCATCGGTAAGAAGGCTTTAGAAAAGGTCAGAGTCAAGGTTGACGAGTTGCATGACGAACTGCATGAAGAACATCCACGGAAGATCTCGTCCCTTAGCGACGGCTCTCTAGCGAATTAAGCTGCCCAACCTGAAGACAGACAAACGTTGTCGCCGGTTGAACCTCAACTTGTTGGTTGACTGTCACTCCTGAGGCCTTCACCTGCTGAGCTGCCCCCGGAAAACCCTACCCGTCAGAACTGGAGTTCTCTCGTAATCTAAGCGGGAGGACGGAGTATGAAGAAGAGCCGGTACACGGAAGAGCAGATCATTGGGATTTTGAAGCAGCATCAGGCCTGGCTGAAGACGGCGGATCTGTGCCTTGGGACCGGAGCGATTCATTTCCGCCGACACGACAACTCTTTCGCTCAAGACAAACGATCTCCTGGTGCTTTGCACGGATGGCCTTTATGGCAGTATGTACGACGAAGATATTGCCCGAATTACATCGCAGGCGAAAGATATTCAGGAGATTGCCGAAGAATTAGTGCGCTACGCAGTGGATGTCGATGGTTCGGACAACGCCACCGCCCAAGCCATTTCCATAGGCTCCGTCGAGACAATGGCGATGTATCGGGGGCATCCATATCGCGTTCCGGGAGCCTAGGAGTTTATTGAAAAACCAGTTCAGCTCCCGTCGAGCATCCAGGATGTGGGGACGAGGCCTGGAGCAGTACACATCATCTTGCGCCTCGCTTGTTGCTTCGGCGCGTTTTTCAACAAACTCCGAGAGCGGATTCACGATTGCGATGCCCCAGCACGGTTCGAGAATGGGTCGCACATAGCGGCCTCGATCCTGCGCATGAAAAGCGGGATGTCAGCGGCGGCTGCTGACCGCTTATTGGCGCGATCTGCGGCGCGCGCATCCTATCTGATTAGGAGAGCGGCGGCTGATTAGCCCGCGTGTGGATAGGATGGCGAAGAGCGTGAAGATCGGGCTGGCGGTCGTGGCTTGCGCGATCCTTGGGCTGTGGGCGGCGGCATGGTATGCCGTACACAATCCGGACCGGTATCTTCCTGAAACCATTGCCTACCTGCAAAAGAAAACTGGATTGCAGATCGAAATCCACCATGTGGCGATTCGGCTGCTGCCACTGTCGGTGCGTCTCTATGGCGTTGCCGTAAAGAACCCGAAGCCGTTTCCGCCCGGATACTTTCTGCAGGCGCCGGAGGTGGATGCGGCGATTCCCTGGACGCCACTGCTGCATGGCAACGTCGCCATTGGCTCGCTGGTGGTAAAAAAGCCCGTCATCCATTTGATCTCCGATCCCGACGGCCTTTGGAATTTTCAGAACCCCTCCAGTGCGAAGACGCAGCCGGCGCGGTTCTCGATGGGAACCATTTCCAATCTTCAGATCAAGAATGGAACGTTATACGGCTCCGAGCTGATCGATCCCTCGGACGCGCCGGGCCCGGTCGTCTTCACTGTCGAAAATTTCTCCGGAGGAGTGCGGCAACTCAATCTAAATGCCTTGAACAATCGTTCTCACAAGACCAGCGTTGCCGGTAGCCTGACGGCGGAGACCGTCATTTTTGGACGCATCCATCTTCGGGAGATTCGTTCGCAACTCCGCATCGAACCGGCGCAGTTCACGTTTAAGAACTTTACGGCCAAGACGTATCGCGGGAACGCCGGCGGAGATTTCACCTTCGACTTCGCCCACAACAAGACGCGCTTCGACACCGATCTGCGGGTGAACGGGGTCGGCATCAACTACCTGCTGGGGGAATTTGAAACCGGCCAGCCGAAAATCACCGGGATGATGGAGGCGGACATGAAGCTCAACGGAATCATCGAGCACTCGGCCAATCCCCTGGCGGGGATCCATGGGACGGGCCACTTCACCATCCGAAAAGGCAAATTCACCGGCCTGAAGGGGAACAAGGTCATGGCGGAGATGAAGCGCTTCCGCGATCCGGGCACGAACTCGCTGCCATCGTCGGCGTTTTCTTCCTTCAGTGGAGTCCTGGACTTGAATCGGCAGCGGATTTTCAACCGGCAGATCGACGTCGATTTCTACGGGATTGACGTGGATGGCTCGGGAAGCGTCGACGAACTGACCAGCCGGCTCGACTACAAAGGCAACGCCACGATCCTCGCAAAGCAGGGTTTTTTCGTCAACACGTTTGCGAGGCTGTTCAAAGGGGCCGACTCGAAGCACGGAAGGCTGGTCTTCCCTATTCGGGTCGCGGGGACTTTGAACAATCCGAAGTGTTCGGTGGTGGACTGAATCCGCTCCCAACAGAAGACTAAGTGTAGGTTCCATTGGCGTAGGTTTCCTTGTAGACCGCGGCGTTGCTGGCATCGGCGACATAGAGGTTTGTGTTGCCGTCAACCGCCGCGCCCTCAGACTCGTACTCAGAGAGGTTAGAGCCGGCGGGCAAGCAGACTTACCTGATCTGCGACAACTATGCGACCCACAAGCATCCCCGGGTCCAACGCTGGATCGAAAAGCACGGGCGTAGCTGTGATGGATGTAGACATGATGCGGTTCCTGTAGTTGACATGCGTGGATAGGGGAACAAAGCTCTTTCCGGGTATCACGTTGTCCTGACCCGATCTCCTGCAGAAGCGCCCGTCTTTCGGCACTGATCCACATTGGAGTGAATCTACGGTCGCAAACCGGAGTGGATGAGTGCATTGGCCCTGTTCTCGCCAATTGAGAATATCTCGCGTCCCGTTGCTTCCGAGAAGCCGACTTGCACCAAGATTTCTGGATACTGAGCTTGTGCGCAGTACGGGCATCGCAAGAGGAAGATCAATAAATGCGGCTCGGCACTTCTGAGATTGCACTATGGTGTTTGTGGGGGTCGCACAGTCCCTTTGCTGTTCAGTTATTGATCGCCTCCGGAAAATGTTGCATATGGCTTATTGAGAAATAACTCACACCCTGAACAATTGTGGTTCGGCATAGTTGCGCGGACGACAGTCCCGTGGGTTCTCGCCGCTGAACACGTTGTGTGTCCTGCCACGAACCATCATCCTCACTGAGGCACGGCCGAGATCGCTAGGTCTCTGACCGCGTGGTTTTGAACCTATGTAATTGCCAATCCCAAGCCTCAAAATCGAGATCTGGGGCACCCAAAGGCGGAACAAGTTCAAGCGGTCACAGGACTAGTGGGCGTCCGGGGGTGACGGCATCGACCGGATGTATGCAATGATCGCCTTCCTGGTCGCCGCGCTCATGTTGGTGGGAGGCATGTTGCCATTCTTCATCTGCGTGCTGTGGTGCTGTAGCAGATTATCGAGTACAGAGGCTGGAAGAATCGACGCCATTCCAGCCAGACCGGGCGCAGCAACCGTTCCATTCAAACCGTCACGCCCGTGACAGGTCTCGCAGCGGTTGCGCTCAAACAGTACCTTTCCCCGCATTGCTTCGGAGCTGAGTGGCGCGGTCTTGATCGTTTCGTGAGCTTTAGCCTGGTTGCCAGGTGCTCCGGCCGCCGCAGACGCTGTATGGTGGCCTGGCGCAGGTTGTGTCGCCTGAGCCGCGGCGGGCGACTCCTTCGCCGGTGCAGTTCCCAGGTCCGAAAGATATGTCACGAGTTGCTTCATCTGCGCGTCGCTCACGGTGACAGCGGGCATTCCGCCATCACGCATTGCTTTTTTGGGGTGATGCAGCAGGTTCGTAAGTTGAGCGGGCGGATATTTCTTCGATATGTGGATCAACGAGGGAGCGAAATGTGTGCCTTGAGCATTCGTTCCATGGCAGGCGGCGCATCCGTTGGAGACGAAGATGGCGCGTCCCGCTGAGCTTGCCGCGTTGACGACAGGAGCTTCCGGCTTGGACGACGCGGGGCTGGTTGGCGTCGCGACACTTTTCGCGGTCTCCGGCTTCGCAGCATGCGCCTTTGCAGCCTCATTTTTACTCTGCTCAGATGTGGCTATGGTCGCTTCTTGCGGGTTCAGTTGCGGGTGCCCATTCTTAGCCGGAGCTAACGACCGCAGATACGCAACCAGTGAACTTACTTCGGCGGCTGACGCTACCAGCGGTGGCATGCCGCCAGCTTTCATGGTGGCATCCGGAGCCTGAATAAGCTTTGCCAATTGCGCATCCGAGTATTTTGCAATTAAGCCACTGAGAGGTGGTACTTTTCCGGCTCCAGCGCCTGCCTCTCCATGACACCTGGCACAGCTTTGCGCTTGAAAGAGGTTTTTTCCAGCCGCAGCAGTCGATGAGGTCTCGGTCTTTCCTTTGGTGGCTGGCTGCTTATTTGTTGTGCTTTCAGCGCCAGGCGCCGGTAATGCGGCGCTGGCCGCGGCCTGCCCTGCCGCGGATGTCGCTGCGGGGACACCTTCGCCAGTCTTCCCCAGACTACCCAGATAACTGAAGAGCGCCGCCATATCCGGCGCGGATAGATCGAACGACGGCATATGGCCGGCGAGCATCTTCGCATTGGGATGATGAAGCAGGTCAGTTAACTGCGCTAAGGGATACTTCGCCGTAATGCCAACAAGACTTGGAGCATTGGCCGTTCCCGTGCCCGTTGCCCCGTGGCACCCGGAGCATCCTTGGGAAGTGAATATACCCTTACCTTGAGCGACCAGAGGACTGACGGGTGCAGCCGAAACAGGCACTCCACTCGCGGACTCCATTCGTGGAATGAATGCGGCTTCGGTGTATTGCTCAGCCTGCTTTTCCTGAAAGGCAAGTTGAACCGCGACGCTATGGTCGCGCAAATCATCCAGATGGCTTTTGAAGCCAAGGAAGATCATTCCGACTAGAACAATCGCAACCGCAAGAAGTGGAATGGGCCTGCGCCAGGGCCTCCGTTCAAGCTTCCGATCTAAGAATGGAATCAGGAAAAACAGAAGGGCGAGGATTCCAGGAATAAGGACGACAGCGAAGACCTCCATCCGGCTGGACCAGAACTTTAGCCATTCGAACATGGGCAGGTAATACCACTCGGGCCGTGGAACGAACTTTGTGTTCGCAGGATCAGCAATGGGACCCAGCTGTACAGGATGGAAGTATGCGAGAAAACCGAGACCCACCATGATCAATAGTGCAAACGCCATGTCCATCACGACCTGGCGAGGATAAAAGCTTTCGGGAGGCAGTTTGGGATTGATCGGATCTTCATTGATTGGTCCGGCTGCACCGGCTTTGCGAAACAGGGTAATGTGCACGCCGATGAACAGGAAGATCATTCCCGGGATCAAAAATACATGGGCAACATAAAAGCGCGACAGCGTGAGCGTCCCCAGCGTGTCACCACCGCGCAGCATGTCGGTCAGCCATTGTCCGATGAAGGGAACTTCTCCGACGATGTTGGTTCCTACCGCCGTAGCGAAGTAGGCGCTTTGGTCCCAGGGAAGCAGGTAGCCCGTGAAGCCCATTCCCAGAACAAGCAACGACAGAAGCGCGCCCGAAATCCAGAGTAACTCTCGCCGACCTTTGAAAGACCCATAGATGAATGTCTGTAGAAAATGCAACAGCAGCACGATAATCATGGCGCTGGAGCCGTAGTAATGCAGGCTACGAAGAAAGTGGCCGGCCGCGACCTGTTTCGTAATGTAGGCGACGCTGGAATGCGCCGATTCGGCGGATGGAACATAATAGAGCGCGAGACACAGCCCGGTAATTATCTGCGAGATGAAGATAAAGAGCAGACCGGAGCCGAATACATAAGCGAGTCGCGCACCACCTGGGATAGGCTCATCGAGTGACGCATGCATCACGCTTTTAATGCCGGTACGCTGGTTGAACCATCCATAGAGACGGCTCGGAAGCTTCTTCGGTGGCGCAGTGTCGTTCACTGGATCTTGCATGGCACCACCTAGCTCAGCACTTCACGGTTGGGTACACCCTCACGAAAATACTCGAACTTCACCATAAGCTTTCCATCCTCGATCTTGTTCGGCAGCGGATCCATGCCTCGTGGCGCAGCGCCGGAGGCATGCTTCCCATCGGATTTAAAAGTACTGCCGTGGCAAGGACAATAAAAATCATGCTGTCCGTCTCGCCATGCAACTGTGCAACCCATGTGTGGGCAGATCGAGGAGAGAACTGTCAGTGCCCCCTGCGCGTCCTTGGTCACATAGACGGTTTGGGAGGAGTCCACCTCCCTCCATCCGTCCACTTGTTTCAGGGTGAGGGGTGCCAGTATCGGCTTCGACAGATCGGAAAACGAATCCATTTTACCGATGGGCGACCAGACGTGTTTGTCCGATTTTGCATAGAGAGGATAGAGGATATAGCGGAGTACGGGAACGGCGAGGATCGCACCCATGCCCGCAGACCCTACCAACAGAAGGGCACCAAAAAAGGACCGTCTACTAACAACGATGCTCTTTTGTGGGTCGACTTCCTGAAGCTTGACTTGTTGTTCCATCCGTTCTCCTAGAACATGAGCCAAAGCGCCATGTATACCGTGTTGTTGTCCGAGGCATTGCGATTCGCGCCGTCGTAGTTCGTGCTGGCGCCGTTGAACTTGGTGTATCCCGTGTAGTTCAGGTTGATGTCGATGTTCTGCACCGGCCAATACGCGACCTGCATGGTATATCCGCTTGTGTTCGGGCTTCCGTTCGAGCTGCCGGTGACGGGCGCTGAAGCATAGAGCACAGGATCTGTGGTTCCCGTGGTCTTGAAGAGAGCGCCCGTCGCGGTGTACTTGGTGGTCCAGTGGTATGTGCTATCGACCCTGAGCGTATTCAGAGTGTGGTGGATGGCATCTGCTCCGCCCGCCGCGAAGGTACCATTCAAATTTGAGCTTTCATGGATCCAGGCCCCATGAGCGTCGAGCAGATTTGCTCCGAACGGCCGCTCGAACTGAAAATCGAATGCAGGGTCAATGTATCGGTCAACCGGCCCGGTGACCGCGTTCGGGTGCGAGTTGACCTCCAATCCATAAGTGCCAACCTCGAGGTAGTTTGCTCCGAACGTCTGCTGCCAAGCAACGCGCCAATAGGGAGCGGCACCGCTGATGTTGTATTGGAACCCGGCGCCGTTGACGGGGACAGGACCGCCCTCATGCTCGCTCCGGTAGGCTGTCACCTCGGTATACAGGTGTTTGTTCCACATGCTGTAGACACCTGCCCCTGCAACATCCTGGCCGAGGGTGCCATCGATGAGTGCGCCCGCGACCGGACTCACGCCGGACTCCGACGATATCCAGGGAAATCCCCATGCAGGCGTGCTGTTCCAGAGGTCCTGCACCGTGGGGTTATTGTTCAAGGTGATCCCGTAGTCGAGCTCCTTACCGCCAAGTTTTGTCTGGTTCGCATAGCGAAAGTCGCTATTGTCCATGGAAAAGGCGTCGCTGGAGTGGCTGTATGTGACCTGAGCGAGCGCACCGAAGTGCGAGGCGAAGCCCCCAGCCAAGAAGAGGCTGAGCTGCTGCGGAAACTCGACCGCGCTGTTCTGGGTTCCCGGCGCGACGTTCTGAAATGCGGTGTTGGAGAGAAGAATCATGAACGACAGCGGAATATTCCTGGACAGCAGCAGCCTCTTCGAGATCCCCACTTTATCGCTCGGCTTCATGTCGGTGAGAACGTAACCCTTGAGCTTGAAGTCGCGTCCGAAAGCAGTCAGCTCCGGCGCATTGCTATGGCAGACATTGCAGGAGAGACCTGTCTGACGAGCGAAGCTGGGTACAGCTCGGGCTTCCTGTACGCT